>JACCED010638986.1_pt1 | contig 63089 bp, 41 predicted proteins | sample 7455021 | NCBI WGS metagenome assembly JACCED01 (sample SAMN15323456, study PRJNA562643) | freshwater metagenome | isolation source: river surface water | place: USA:Blue River Watershed | collected 2017-08-19 | reverse complement strand
CGAGCCGTCGCCAAAGAGATCGCCCACGATCGCCACCGGCCCTTCGTCCTCCACGCCACGCTGCGGCCTGCCGGCAAACCGGGCCAATTCCTGCAGCGTCCGCACCGCCGGCGGCTTCACGAGATAGGCCTGCGCCTTCAATTCGTAGGCGCGCAACACATCCCGTTCCTCCGCCGAAGAGGTCAGGATCACGATACAGAGATCGGCGAGCTCCGGCGCCTCCCGGATACACTGCAACACCTCCAGCCCGCTCTTTCGCGGGCGCTTGAGATCGAGCAGCACGAGGCTCGGCCGCGGATGACGGACCCCGTCCGCAAACTCGCCCCGCCCGAACAGATAGGCACACGCCTCCTCGCCGTCCCCGACGACCCGCAGCGGATTCGAAATTCCCGCCTGCCGGTAGGCACGCCGAAAGATAAAGACGTCGTCCTCGTTGTCCTCCACCAGCAGCAGCGGCGGCATGCCCGATCCCGACTCGACCATCATGGCATGCACCGCTCCGCCGCGGGAGTGCGGCCTGCCGAAGCTCGAGCCATCAACGACGGAACGAACATGGTAAACGGGGCAAATTCGGGTGTGTCTCTTCGCGGGCTCGTTGCGGAATTCATCCGCCCGTCACGCGGAGGAAACCGTGCCGGCGGGACTTCTCCGCAGGAAGCACCAAAAAACCCGATTGTTCCATCGGTGAAACTCCGAGGCCCCCTCCGGCTGCGTCGCCTCGCCGCCGGCCCGTGCGGTCCACCGCCCCCTGCCGGAACCGCCTTCCGGCCCATTCACCCGAGCGCCGCCGCCACGCGCACGAGCATCTCGGCCACCGCCTTGCTCGCCTTCTTCGCCCGCGGATCCGCGAGCGTTCCGTCCGCCGCGAAAGCCTTGTCCGCCGCCGGCACCACGCATTGCGCGGGAATCACGTGGCAGCCGAGATGGGTCATCAGCTGGCGCAGCTGCGTCAGCGAGCGGATCGCGCCAAACGCGCCCGGCGACGCCGCCACGATGCCCACCGCCTTGCCCTCGAACGGATCGTCGTCCGCCCGCGTGCACCAATCGAGCGTGTTCTTCAGCAGCGGCGTGATCTGCGAATTGTATTCCGGCGACGCGAGCAACAGCCCGTGGTGCTGGTGCATCAGCTGCACCAGCTGCGCGGCCGGCTCCGGCAGCCCGTGCTCCGCTTCGAGGTCGCCGTCATAGAGCGGGAGCGGATAATCCTTGAGCGAAATCAGCGTGACCTCGCCACCCGCCGCGCGCGCCGCCTCCGCGGTGGCGACCAGCAGTTTCTGGTTGAGCGAATCCCGGCGGGCACTGCCGGAAAACGCGAGGAGGCGCGGAGGTGTGGGCATGATGGCGGCACAAAAGCCGCCCCGCCCCGGTGCGCAAGCCGGCGGACCGCGCCGGCTCCGCGTTCAACCGAGCGACTTCAGCAGCCGCTCCAGTTCCGCCCGCTTGGCCTGCTGCTCGGCGAGCTGCTTCCGCGCGCCTTCCAGCACCGCCGGCGGCGCCTTGCTCACGAACGCCTGGTTTGAGAGCCGCGCCTCCGTGCCCGCGATGTGTTTCGCGAGCTGCTCGAGCTCCTTGCCGAGCCGCGCCTTCTCCGCACCGACATCGACCGTGCTCGCGAGATCGAGGTAGGCCGTGCCGAGCGGCGTCACCGCCGCGGGCGCGCCGTCGACCTTGTCCTTTCGCGTGATCTCCGCGGCCCCGACCATGCGCGCGAGTTTCGCGAGGTTGGCCGAAAGCACCGCCCACTCGGAATCCGTGGCGGTGATGAGCAGCTTCACATCGCGGCGGCTGGCGAGATTGTGCTCGGCCTTGAGCGCACGCGTGACGGACACAAACGCCTTCAGCTGCTCGACCGACGCCACGGCGGCGCGATCCAGCGTCACACCGCGCGTGAGCGCGCTCGACGCGACCTGCGAGGCATTCTCGATCCGCGCATCCTCGATGAAGCGGCCTTCCGGGCCGTAGCCCAGCTGGTGCCAGAGCTCCTCGGTGATGTAGGGGATAAACGGATGCAGCAGCAGCAGCGTCTGCCGCAGCACGAGATCCTGGATCGCGAGGCAGTTGGCCTTGGTCGCGGGATCCTGGAGCTTCGATTTCGAGACCTCCACATACCAGTCGCAGAAGTCGTTCCAGAAAAACCCATACAGGGCCTGCACCGCCGCGCTGAACTCGAACTCGTAGAAACACCGGCTGACCTCGCGGCTCGTCGCCAGCAGGCGGTCGAGGATCGCGTGGTCGTCGGCGTCGAACTTCGCCGCTTCGAGCCGCGCGAGGATCGCATCGAGCGACGAGTTGTCGCCCGCCTCGCCGCTCATCTGGCGGAAGCGGCAGGCGTTCCAGAGCTTGTTGCAGAAGTTCTTTCCGCTCTCGATCCGGTCCTCCTGGAAACGGATGTCCTGCCCCTGCGGCGCGATCGAGATGATGCCGAAGCGCAGCCCGTCCGCGCCGTATTTGCCGATCAGATCGAGCGGGTCCGGCGAGTTGCCGAGCGACTTCGACATCTTGCGGCCCTGCGCGTCGCGGATGATGCCGGTGAAATAGACGTCCTTGAACGGAATCCGCCGCTCCAGCGGCTCGCCCGGCCGCATGAACTCGAGTCCGGCCATGATCATGCGCGCCACCCAGAAGAAGATGATGTCGGGCCCGGTCACGAGCGTCGACGTCGGGTAGAAGTAGTCGAGGCCGGCATCCTTCTCCTTGCCCGGCTCCGGCCAGCCCATCGTCGCAAACGGCCACAACCACGACGACGCCCACGTATCGAGCACGTCGTCTTCCTGCACCCAGTTCTCCGGGTCCGCGGGACCGTCGAGCGAGACATGCACCTTGGCCGGATCGCGGAGATCGGCCTCGGTCAGCTTGTCGCGATCGAGCCCCTTGCGATACCAGACCGGGATGCGGTGGCCCCACCAGAGCTGCCGCGAAATGCACCAGTCCTGGATGTTCTCGAGCCAGTGCAGGTAGACTTTGCTCCAGCGCTCCGGGTGAAACTTGATGTGTCCGTCGCGCACCGCCGCCTTCGCTTCCTCGACGCGGGGGTAACGCAGCCACCACTGCCACGTGAGCCGCGGCTCGATCGGCACGTCGGCGCGTTCGGAGTAGCCGACGTTGTTGGCATACGCCTCGTCGGCCACGAGGGCGCCGCGCTCCTTGAGCAGTTCGCCGGCCTTCTTGCGGCCCGCGAAACGTTCCATGCCGGCGAGCTCCGGACCGGCGAGTTCGTTGAGCACGCCGTTGGCCTCGAGCACATCGATGATCGGCAGCTTGTGCCGGCCGCCGATCTCGAAGTCCGCCTTGTCGTGCGCCGGCGTGATCTTGAGCGCGCCGGTGCCGAACTCCTTGTCCACCGCCGTATCGGCAATGATCGGAATCTCCGCGGCCGGCCCGATCGGCCGGCGCACTTTCCTGCCCACCCAGCCGGCCCAGCGCGGGTCGTCCGGATGCACCGCAATCGCCACGTCGCCCGGAATCGTCTCCGGCCGCGTCGTCTTCACCTCGATGAACTGCCCCGGCGCATCCACGCGCTCGTAGCGCACGCGATACATCGTGCCGTTCACCGGCTTCATGATCACTTCCTCGTCCGACAGCGCCGTCTGCGTCGCCGGGCACCAGTTCACCATCCGTTTGCCGCGGTAGATGTTTCCCTTCGCGAAGAGATCCACGAACACCTTGAGCACCGCCCGCGAGTAATGCGGGTCCATCGTGAACTGCGTGCGATCCCAGTCGCACGAGGCGCCGAGCCGCCGCAGCTGCTCGAGGATGATGCCGCCCTTCTCCTCGCGCCACGCCCAGACCTTCTCGAGGAACTTCTCCCGCCCGAGATCGCGCCGCGACACCTTCTGCTTGCGCAGCTCGCGCTCGACCACGGCCTGCGTCGCGATGCCCGCATGGTCCGTGCCGGGCAGCCACATCGCCGACTTCCCCTCGAGCCGCGCGCGGCGGATCAGGATGTCCTGCAGCGTGTTGTTGAGCACGTGCCCCATGGTCAGCACGCCCGTGACGTTGGGCGGCGGGATGACGATGGAATACGGCTCCTTGTCGGCCGCTACCTTCCCGGCAAACGCCCGCGCGTCCAGCCAGGCGGCATACCATTTCTTCTCCACGTCACGCGGTTCGTAGCTCTTGGAAATCTCGGCCATCGGTTGAAAGGGAACTGCCGAGAAAACGTCCCCCGCATACGCGACGCAAGGGGCTTTTGCTCGCCCTGCGCTCCCGCGGCGCCGGCGGCCATTTCCCACTTCCCAACGCCCGGCTTTTCCGGTCCCCTCGCCATCCCGCGCCCGACCCGCGTCGGGGCCCACGTCGTCCCATGCCCGCCAACATCCCAGTCCGTGCCCGCGAACGTCTCACCTTCACCGGTGAGGTGCCCGTGCCGACGCGGCTCGCTGCCTGCAAGGAATTCCTCCGTTTCGAAATGCAGGGCCTCCGGGAACGCCACAAGGCCGGCAGTTCCGGGCTCACCATCTGCCGCGAACGCTCCCAGATCCTCGACGCACTCCTCTGCCACCTGCTCGACTACGCCCTCAGCTCCTACTCGCGCACCCACGGCGCGCCGCCGGCTCCCGTGACGATCGTCGCCCTCGGCGGCTACGGCCGCGCCGAGCTCTCGCCGCTGAGCGATGTGGACATCATGTTCCTGTTCCCGACCAAGACGCCGCCCGCCCAGGCGAAGCCGCTCCAGGAACACCTCACCAACGAGATCCTCTACATTCTCTGGGACTGCGGCCTGAAGGTCGGCCACTCCACCCGCACGATCGACGACGCCTTCGGCGAGGCGCGGAAGGATATCCAGACCAAGACCGCGCTGCTTGAGGCGCGGCGCGTCTGCGGCTCCGAACGGCTCTACGATACGTTCTCCCAGGCCTACCGCAGCTACTACATCAGCGAGTATCCGAAGGACTACATCGCCGCGCGGCTCGACGACCAGGCCAACCGCCGCGCCAAGTTCGCCAACACCGTCTTCAACCAGGAGCCCGACATCAAGAACGGCGTCGGCGGCCTCCGCGACTACCAGAACGCCGTCTGGATGGCGCGCGTGAAGCTCGAGCTCCACCAGATCGACGAGCTCGCCACGCAGAACTACCTCCGCGCCGAGGACCTCGCCGCCTTCCAGCGCGCCTACGATTTCCTGCTCCGCGTCCGCAACGAGCTCCACTTCATGAGCACGCGCGCGACCGATGTCATGAGCCTCGATAACCAGCCCCGCATCGCGGAAAACCTGGGTTACACCGAGACCGACATGCTCGCCCGCGTGGAGCACTTCATGCAGGACTACTACCGCGCGGCGCAGACGATCTTCCGCGTGTCCAAGCTCGTCGAGGACCGCCTCGCCCTCTCCATCGGCCGCAACGGCAACGGCGACAAACGCTCCTTCCGCGAATCCCTCCTCGCCTCGCGCTTCGTGAAGACCAAGCGCATCGACGGCTTCATCCTCCGCGGCCGCGAACTCGCCGCGGAGAAGCCCGACGTCTTCCGCGACGATCCGGTCCGGCTGATCCGCGTCTTCCGCCACCTCCAGACCCACGAGGCCAACCTCGAGTTTCACCTCGCCGAACTCATCCGCACCTCGCTCCCGCTCCTCACGCAGAAAGTCGCGCACTCCGCCGACGCGAGCGTCTCGTTCCGCGCCATCCTCTCCGAGCCCGGCCAGGTGCACCCCATGCTGGCCAAGATGCACGAGCTCGGCGTGCTCGGCCGCTTCATGCCGGAATTCGACGGACTCACGTGCCTCGTGCAGCATGAGTATTATCACCGATACACGGCGGACGTGCACACGCTGAATGCGATCCGCGAGCTCGACCGCATCTTCTCCGAAGCGGAGCCGATCACCCTCAAATATCGCGCCGCCCTGCACGAAAGCGGCGAGGCCACACTGCTTTATCTCACGCTCCTGCTGCACGACATCGGCAAAGCCGAGGGCATCCGCGGCCACGCCGAAAGCGGCGTCCGCCTCGCCACGCCGATCCTGGAACGCCTCGGCGTTTCCGCCGGCGGCCGCGAGCTCGTGCTCTTCGTCATCAAAAATCATCTCGCGATGGCACGATTCTGGCAGAAGCGGGACGTAGATGATCCCTCAACCGCCGCTGCTTTCGCGGAGTTGGTGGGCGACCCCGAGCGTCTCCGCCACCTCTATGTGCATACCTTCTGTGACGCGCGCGGCACTGCCGCGGACTTGTGGAACAGCTACAAGGATACGTTGCACACCACGCTTTACCGTTCCACGCTCGAGCGCCTGAAACACGGCGCTGCCCTCGACGCGAGCCTTCAGGAAAAGAAACAAATGACCCAACAGGAACTGATCGCGAAAACCATCCCCGGCATCAGCGCAGACGAGATCAACGCTCACTTCGGCCTGCTGCCCGACCGGTATTTCATCCATACCGATCCGGAGGAAATCGCGCTCCACATCCAGATGGTCAACCGGCTGCTCAAGTCGATCACGACGGCCGATTCCGTCGGGTCGCTGCGCCCGATCATCGACTGGAAAGACGACCTCAACCGCTCGCTCACGGTCGTCAACGTGGTGACGTGGGACCGCGCCGGTCTCTTCTACAAACTCGCCGGCGCCTTCAGTGTCGCCGGACTCAGCATCCTCGGCGCCAAGGTCATTTCCCGCACCGATCACATCGCGATCGACACCTTCTACGTCGTCGAACCCGGCCGCGGTCCCGTGCAGAGCGCGAGCGCGCAGGAGAAATTTGCCCGCACGATCGAAGAGGCGCTCGTCGCCAACCGCGACCTCCTCCCCGATATCATGGCGCAGGCGAAGAAGATCGCCTCGACGCGCTATCTGTCCTCCGCCAGCGGCGAAGCGCTGCAAAGCTCGTTCCCCCCGACGGTCGACGTCTACCACGAGCTCTCGATGGAGCGCACCATCGTGGAGGTGCAGGCCCGCGACCAGATCGGCCTGCTCTACCGGCTCGCCCGCACGATCAGCGACCACAACTTCGACATCACCTTCGCCCGCATCGGCACCGAACGCGGCGTCGCGATCGACACCTTCTACATCGAAGGCGCCAACCACGAGCCCCTCGAAGGCCCCGAGCGCCTCGTCGCCCTGCGCGACAAGCTCAACGAAGTCATCGCCCCGGCCGCCGCCGCCGTGGGCTGAATACCGAAAATTGCGGATAGCGGATCGCGGATTGCGGTTCGTTCGTCGACGCGTGTGCACCAAGCTCACGCGCCATGAATGCCGAAGAGTTCAAGGGCCGCACCAAGGCGTTCGCCCTCCGAGTAATTCGCGTGGTCGAAGCCCTGCCGCGGGAATCCGTTGCGCAAACCCTCGGCCGCCAGCTGCTGCGGTCCGGCACCTCCGTCGGCGCGAACTACCGGGCCGCTATCCGCGCCCGATCCCGGCCCGAGTTCCTGGCCAAGCTGGGCATCGTCGAGGAGGAATGCGACGAGTCACTGTTCTGGATGGAACTACTGGTCGAATCGGGTCGAATGCCCGCGGCTCGGCTCGCGCCTTTGTTGCGCGAGGGCTCCGAGATCCTTGCCATGACAGTCGCGTCCATAAAGTCAGCCCGTCGAATCCATTAAGCGTGTCCCTTCCTTCCGATCCGCAATCCGGAATCCGCAATCCGCAATCCGAGGTCTTCTACCGCCTCGCCTCCCTCGCCACGCGCACGGATGACCCCAAAGCCGCCCTCCGCGAAATGCTCGACCTCGTGGTTGCGTATTTTTCCGCCGACGCCGGCTCCGTCGCGCTGCTGAGTCCCGACACCGGCCGCCTCGAGACCGAGGTCCAGGTCGGCACCTCCGAATCCGCCAACTCCCAGGGACTGAAACTCGGCCACGGCATCACCGGCTGGTGCGTGCTCAACCGCCGCTCCCTGCTCGTCCGCGACGTCACCTTCGAACCGCGCTACATCGCCGTCCGCCCGGAGACGCGTTGCGAAATGGCCGCGCCGATGCAGCACAACGACCAGGTGATCGGCGTCATCGATCTCGAGAGCGACCGGCTCGGCGGCTTCAGCCCGGCCGACCTCGCCCTCCTCGAGAAATTCGCCGAGGAAGCCGCGCGCGTGCTCGAGCGCCTCTGGCAACTGGGCCACCTCAAGGACAAGGCCCGCCAGCTTGAATCCCTCATCAACGCCGGCCAGTCCCTCGTCACCAAGCTCGAGCAGCAGGAACTCCTCGATACGCTCACCCGCGAAGCGCGGAAAATGATGCAGGCGCGCGCCTGCGCCCTCTACCTGCTCGACGCCTCGGCCAAGACGGTCCGCTGCGCCTCCTTCACCAACGCCGCCGCCATCGCGCCGCCCGCCGGCGACCTGCCGCTGGATTCGTGCATGGTCGCCTCGCCGATCCACACCCGCCGGCAAATCGCGTTTCCCGATGTGCAATCGCCCGAATTCGGCGAACTGCTCGACGTCCCCGCGGATCCCGCGCTGCGCTCCGTGCTCGCCACGCCCGTGCGCTTCGAAGGCGACGTCCTCGGCGTGCTCGTGCTGTTCACCGACCGCATCCGCCGCTTCGACAACGACGAGAAACGCCTCTGCGCCGCGCTCGCCAGTCTCGGCGCCGTGGCGCTGCAGAACGCCCGCCTCTACTCCCGCGTCTTCCAGAGCGAGGACGTGCTGCGGAAAAACGAACGCCTCACCACCCTCGGCCTGCTCGCCGCCGAGATCGCCCACGAGATCCGCAATCCCCTCACCGTGCTGAAGCTCCTCCACGGCGGCCTCGGCGTGGACTTCGCCGAAGGCGATCCACGGCGCACCGACATGCGCGTGATCGGCGAGAAACTCGACCAGCTCGAGGCCATCGTCGGCCGCGTGCTCAGCTTCGCCAAGGCCCCCAGCAGCCTGCACTCCCGCTGGAAGATCGCCGATGTCGTCGAGGACACCCTCGTGCTCGTCCGCCTCAAGCTCGCGCAGCACAAGGTCACCGTCTCCTTCACGCCGCCTCCCCGCCCGCTCTTTGTCGAGGTGCACAAGGGCCAGATCCAGCAGGTGCTCCTCAACCTGCTCATCAACGCCATGCACGCGATGCCCGAGGGCGGCAGCATCGCCCTCGAAACCGCTTCGGCCGATCACGCCGGCGTCCCGCACGTGCACCTCGATATCGCCGACACCGGCACCGGCGTGCCCGAGGCGCTGCGCGAGCGGATCTTCGACTCGTTCCTCTCCGGCCGCCCCGATGGCACCGGCCTCGGTCTCGCCATCGCCAAGCGGATCCTCGTGAGCCATCACGGCGACCTGAAGCTGCTCCGCACCAGCCCCGCCGGCACGACGATGCGCATCGCACTTCCGCTCGCCAAATAGCCCCCGCTCCCGCTCCTTCCTGCCATGCCCGAGTCCGACCCGGAAAAACTCGCCCACGAAAAAGCCAAGCTGAAGCGCACGGTCCTGATCCTCGCCCCGATCCTCATCGTCGGCGGGATCCTCGTGCTGGCGTTCATGGAGCGCATGCCCACGCCCCTGCGCATCCTGGTCGGCGTGGGCGACATCATCGTCGGTCTCACACTGCTCCTCCTGCTGAAGCAGAAGTTTTTCGACAAATAGCCGGCCACCCGGCTCCGCGGAAAAAAGGCGCGCCCCTTCCGGGGCGCGCCTTTTCGCCGTCCGGACAAGCTCAGAGCTTCTTCGAGACTTCGAGGTAGTAGCTGCGGCCTTTCGCGGAAACCGTGCCGCCCTGGTAGCCGCGGGATTCGTCCGCCACCGGCGGCTCCTCGTCGAAGAGATTGCTCACCCCGAAGCGCACCGAGACATCGCGGAGCATGCCCTTCTCCCGGCCGAAACGATGCTGGACGAAAGCGCTGTGCTGCCACACGTCCTCGATCCACCAACGGTAGCGGACCACGCCGCCGACATCGTTGAACACGCGGATGTAGCCCGGCCGGCCCAGCTGTTCGTAGATCGTCGCCGTCGTCGCACCGCCCGGATCCATCGAGCCGCCGTAATACTCGGAGAACCAGCCCGCGCTCCAGCCGCCCTGCCGCCAGAGCACGCTCGCGTTGCCGCGCCACTTCGCGCGCCCGTCCTCCTGCAGCACCGTCTCCACCTCGGAAAACTCGTCGAGCTGCTGGTTGTAGCGGCGGTTGAACGTCGCCTCGCCGCGCAGCGTGAACTGGCCGAGGCGGTTGCGCGGCAGCCGATAGGCCAGCGCCATGTCGATACCCTCGAGGTCACGACCGGCGAGGTTCAGGTAATCGTCGATCAGCGAGATCAGGCGCCCGACCGGCGCGCGGTGCTGGGAAGCGGGGCGCGTAGCATTGTAGGCGGCGAAAAAGTCGCGGTCGGCCTGCGTGACGGGCGCGCGCGTGACCTTGGGGTTGCCGACGTAGCCCGCGGCGCCCGAGTTGGTGTTCACGTTGTTCGCCGAGGTGCCCGCGGCGATCTGCGCCTGCGTGTAGGAAATCAGCAGGGCCTCGTCGCGGCTCAACACGCCGCCGGCGGCGAGGTTGTCGATGACCTTGTTCTGGTCGATCCGCCACCAGTCGATGGTGAATGTGAGGCCCTTCACGCGCGGCACCTCGATCGCAAGGCCGACGGTCGCAGTCTTCGCCTCCTCGGGCGTGAGGGAGGCATTGCCCTGGCGGAAGACCGTGCGGTTCGTCGAGCCGTCGGTGATCAGGCCGGTGACGGTGCTGCGATAGACATCGGTTACACCGGTGACGGAGCGCTGCAGGGGCGAGGTATTGTTCTGCACGAGATTGGGCGCGCGGAACGATTCGTTGAACGAGGCGCGCACGAGCAGGTTTTTCCCGGGTCGCCACGCGAGACCGTATTTCGGTTTCAGCGCATCGCCGAAGTCGGAGAACTTCTCGTAACGGGCGGCGAGCGAGAGTTCGAGCAGGTCGAGCATCGGCGCCCGGTTCTTCCGCCCGATCACCGGCACCAGGATTTCGGAGTAGCCGGAAATGACATTGCGGTCCGAGTAGAGGTTCAGATTGGGGCTCAGGCCGACGAAATCGTTGTCGGAGCCGCGCGGCAGGAACGCCGTCGTCGTATCGCTCGCCGGATTCAGGCCCGCATACGGCGGCCGCCAGTCGCGGTAGGACTCCCACCGGAATTCCGCACCGAAGGCCGCGCCGACGCGCCCGCCCCAGGCTTCGAACAACGTGCCGTTCAGCTTGCCGTCAAACGTCGCCAGTTCCGTGCGGCCCTCGCGCACAAACGTGTCGACCATCGGATCCACGACGGAGGCCGGGTTCGTGTAGGGCCGGTCGATCTGGATCGTGCCGTCGACGTTGCGGAACGTGTAGCCGAACGGATTGAAGGCCGTGTTGTCCGAGCGGACGAGCGCCTGCTGCAGCCGGCTGTGGCGGATGTTGTTGGCTTCGGAATCGCGCGTCCACGCCCGCGAATACATCGCGCCCGACTCCCACTCGTAATCGGCAAACGTCTTGCCGCGCAGGCCGGCCACGCCGCGGATCGACTGCGACAGCACGCTGATATCCTTCGCTTTGAACTCACGCGGCCGCACGCCCGTGCCGCCGGCAATCAGCACGTCGGAGGGCGTGCCGACGATGCGCGGCGTGCCATCGGCATTGGGCGCGCCGGTCGGGTGATAGAAACGGGAACCGAACGGGTTGAACGGATTGTTCGCCCCGACGTAGATGTTGAAATCGTCGGTGCCATCGACGCCCGCCGGATCGCGGTGGTTGTAGGAATCCGCGCGATAGTAAGCCAGTTCGCCAAACGCCGTCAGCCGGTCGCCGATCTTGTGGTTCAGCGCGCCGAAGAAGTTCACCCGGTCCGTCTCGGGCAGGATCACGCGGTCGAGGTTGAGATTGTAGTAGTAGTCGCGCTCCACGCTGGTCGGGAGCCGCGAAGGCGTGGTCTGCCGGAGACCCGTGCCGCCGCCGGCCAGCGGCACGAAGAAGAACGCGCCCGCCGTCGACGTGGTCAGCGCCGTCGAGGGCGTCGTGGAGGTCGAGATGCCGCGGTTCCCTTCGGGCCGCGCACCGACGAAATTGCCCGTGGCATCGAAGCTGCCGCGGATGAAGTTGCCGTATTGCGACGCGGAAGAGCGGTTGTCGAAGTCGGTGTCCGTGGTGCTCCACGGTTCGAGCACGGTGCGCACGCGGCGGACATCGGCATCGCGGGTGAACTTCCGGTCCTTGGTCTCGAGGATGTCGCGGTGGTAGAAATCGAGCATCGCGACGACGTTGGTGCGGCCCCGGTTGAAGGTCTCGCCCCCCACGAGCGTCGCCCGCCAGTCGTCCGCCCCGCCGTGCTGCGTGAGCGAGCCGCGCAGCGACAGCTCATAGCCGGTGAAATCGGTCTTGAGGATCGAGTTGATGACGCCCGCCGCCGCATCGGCGCCGTAAATCGCGGACGCACCGTCGCGCAGCACCTCGACGCGTTTGATCGCGCCGGCGGGCAGCTGGTTGATGTTCACCGCCAGCGAAGGCACGCCGCCTTCGGCCTGGCTGATCGGATGCGGGGCGAGCCGCCGGCCATTGACGAGCACCAGGGTGTTGCCCGAACCGATGCCGCGCAGATTGAGCGAGGTATTGTCGCCCCGCGCATCGGCGCCGAGGACGTTGGTCTCGGTGAGCGAAAGCACGCCGCCGTTGGGCAGCATCTGGAACAACTCCGCCGGGGTCGGCGCCCCGCGCACCGCGAGGTCGTCGATCTCGAACACGCTGACCGGCAGCGTCGTCTCCTGCTCGATGCGGCGGATGTTGGAGCCGGTCACCGTGAACGCTTCCAGAACGGTCGGACCGGAGGCGGTGCCCGTCGCCGCCGGCGCCGCCGGAGCGGCTTGCCCCAGCAGCGGCTGGGCGGCGGTCGCCAGTGCCAAGGAAGTCAGGATGTGCAGGTGGGTCTTCATCGGTTAGGTTCAGGTTTGAGCGGCGGACTGGCGCCCACCGCGGGTTGGGTCGGGTCAGAATCGCTTGGTCAGCTGTGCGTAGAACGCCCGGCCGCGAGCGTTGGTGCCGGCGCCGCGCCGATAACCCACGTCCTCGTCCGCCAGCGGCGGCTCGGTGTCGAAGACGTTGTTCACGCCGAGGCGCACGGAAAGATTGCTCAACAGGAAGCGCTCACGCAGCCGCGGAAAGGCATAGTTCACGTAGGCATTGTGCACCATGTAGGATGATACGAGGTAGCGGTAACGCCGGACGCCTCCCGAGTCGTCGTAAACCGAGATGTAACTCGGACGCCCGAGCGCCTCGTAGACTGCGAGCGTCGTCGCCGTGCTCGTGTCGACGTATTTGCCGTAGTAGTTCGCAAACCACCCCGCCGTCCATCGCTCGTGGCGGTAGGTGCCACCCATGCTGCCGCGGTAGCGGGATCGGCCATCGCGGTTGATGCTGGAGACCTTGGGTGCACCCGGCTCGTCCTCGGTCTGGAACAAGGTCAGGTAGGACGCATCGCCCCGGAGGGTGAGCTGACCGAAGCGGGTGCGCGGCAGCCGGAGCTCGACCGCGACGTCGTAGCCTTCCACCTCGCGGCCGGCGAGATTGACGTAGTCGGTCACGATCGAGCGCACGCTGCCGACAGGCACGCGCTGCTGCGCCGGCGGCCGCGTGGCGTTGAACGCATTGAAGCGGTCGATGTCGTCCGGCGTGACCGAATTCCGGACCACCTGCGGATTGCCGGCATAGTTCGCCGTGCCGCCGCCCAGATCGATCCGGTTGATCGGCGTGCCCGCGGCGAGGGCCCGCCGCACCGCGGCGTCCAGCAGTTCCTCGTCCCGGATCAATTGCGCCGTGCCGGTGACGTCGTCGATCACGTCCTTCTGGCTGATCCGCCAGTAATCCACGGTGAAGGACAGCGGTCGGTAGAAGGGCAGCGTGACCGCGAGGCCCATGGTCCTGGAGCGCGAGCTTTCCGGAACCAGCGAGTCGCTGCCCTGGCGGAAGAGCACCGGATTCACGACACTGTCGCGATTGAGCGCGGTGACCTCGAAACGGTAGGGATCGTTGAAGGTGCTGCCCGACCGCTGCACCGGGGTCGTGTTCGTCTGCACCAGATTCGGCGCCCGGAAGGAGGAAGCGAGCGTCCCACGGAAGAGCATCCAGTCCGTCGGCCGGTAGCTGAGGCCGAACTTCGGCTTTACCGTCTCACCAAAGTCGGAGAACCGCTCCGCCCGTCCGGCGACCGAGACCTCCAGCGCGCGGATGAGCGGCTGCCGGTTCGTCTTGCCGACGATCGGAATCAGCGTCTCCGCAAACAACGCCGCGATCGAACGCGCGCTGTAGAGGTTCACATTCGGACTGACGCCGAGAAAGTCGTTCTCGGTGGGCCCGAAGAACAGGTTCGTCGGATCGTTCGGGTTCCCGTTGAACGGGGCGTCCTTCGGGTTCAGCCCCGCGTAGGGCGGCCGGTAATCGCGATAATCCTCCCAGCGCATCTCCGCGCCCGCCGCCACGCCGACCGCCCCGCCCCGCCAGCGGTCCAGGATCGAGCCGTTGATCTTGAAGTCCCAGATCGCGAGCTGCGTGCGGCCCTCGCGCACGAAGTCGTCGTAGAGTGATTGGGTGAGCGCCGCGGGATTGCGGTAGGGCTTGTCGACCGTGAGCAGGTAGGGATTGGCCGTGTTGCCCGGCTGAGGGACGAGCTTGAAGGTGTAGTTGAAGGGATTGAACGCCTTCGTCGGATCTGCGGTGGTCAGCGCCGCGCGGAGGCGGCTCTCGCGGACGGCGTATTTCTCCGTGTCATGGGATTTGTTGCGCCCGTAGAGCACGGCCGACTCCCACTCCCAGCCGCCGCTCAGCCGGCCGCGCAATCCGCCCACGAGGCGCATGGCCTCGGAATCGACGTAGATCCGCCGCGGCGCGAAATCGCGCGGGATCATGCCGACTCCGGGCAGCAGCTGCACGTCCGCCGGCGCTCCGGCGATGCGCGGGGTGCCATCGGCATTGGGTGCGCCGTTGCTCTCGTAGAACCGCGTGCCGAAGGGATTGAACGGATTGTTTGCGCTCACGTAGATGCCGTGATCGGTCGTCGCATCGAAGGCCGACGGCAGCCGACCGGTCACCGAGCGGGCGCGATAGCCGAGAAACTCGCCGAACACCTCGAGGTTAACGTCGAGCCGATGCCGCAGCACCGCCGTCAGGTTGAACCGGTCCGACCTCGGCAGGATCGGCCGGTGCTCGTTCGGGTTCTGAAACCACTCGAGACTGAAGTCGTCGAAGTTGTGCGAGGGCAGCGACTGCCGGAAACCGATCGTCCCGTCGGCGAGTGGCAGCAGATAGAACGTGCCGTTGGTTGCCATGGTCGCGTTGGGCGCATTGGTCGTCGCGGTCGTGATGCCGCGGCTGCCGGTCGGCCGCGCGCCGACGAACGTCCCCGTGGCATCATAGGTGCCGCGGATGAAGGCGCCGTAGTAGCTGCCGTCGCTGCTCGCCGTGTTGTCGAAATCATTGTCGCGGATGACGGCGCCGGTGGCGTCCGTGAGCGGTCTGCCATCCCACGGCGCCGGGATGTGGCGGGTGCGCCGCAGATCCTGATGGCGGGAGAACTTGCGGTCCCCCAGCCAGAGGAAGTCGCGGTGGTAGACATCGAGCGTGACGAGCAGATTGCTGCGCCCGCCGTTGAAGTTGCGGCCGTCGGTGAGCTCGATGTTCCAGTCGTTGCCGCCGCCATGCTGGGTCACGCTGCCGCGCGTGCGCACGGAGAAGCCGTCGAAGTTGCTCCGCGTGATCGAATTCACCACGCCCGCCGCCGCATCGGTGCCGTAGACCGCCGAGGCGCCGTCGCGCAGCACCTCGAGGCGGGCAAGCGCCGCCGCGGGGAGGTTGTTGATGTTGGTGGAGAGCGAAGGCACGCCACTGTCGAGCTGGCTGATCGGGTGCGGCGGCAGGCGGCGGCCATTGAGCAGCACGAGGGTGTTGCCGGATCCGATGCCGCGCAGGTTGATCGTGCTGTTGTCGCCGCGCGCATCGGCGCCGAGCGTGTTGCCCTCGTCGAGCGTGATCGGCCCGCCGAACGACAGAGTGTCGAACAACTCCGCCGGCGTGACCGCCGCGCGCATGTCGAGGTCCTCGAAGTTCAGCACGCTCACCGGCAGGATCTTCTCTTCGTCCACGCGGCGGATGTTCGAACCCGTGACGGTGAACGCTTCGAGCATGGTAGGACCACCCGACCCGGAACCTTCGGCAGTCGTGCGGCGGACGGGGGTGGGCGCGGTCTGCGCACCGAGCGGCGCGAGCGCGCAGCCCAGGAAGCACAGGAGCACGGAGGCAACGGTCAGCGTTTGGCGAGGCATGACGACAGTGTGGTTGACGATGTGGGCACGGCGCCGGCCGGAACAGCGGCGCCGCAGCCCACAGGCGCCCCGGACATTCGGCGCAACGGCCGCAGCCGCAAAGCGAAAATCGGCCGCCTCATGGCCGCAGCCGCGTGAGCACGAGCCCGGCCCGCTCGGCAGTCACCGTGCCGTCGCGCAGCGCAGGGCGGCCGTTGACGAACACGTGGCGCACGCCCTCGGACAGCTGGTGCGGCGCAGCGTAGGTCGCGCGGTCGCGCACCGTCGCGAGATCAAACACCACCACGTCCGCCGCCAAACCGGGGCGGAGCAGCCCGCGGTCGCGGACGCGCAGCACGGTCGCCGGCAGGCCGGTCATCGAGTGGATCGCCTGCTCCAACGACACAACCTGCTCTTCGACCACGTAGCGGCGGAGCTTGCGCGGAAACGGGCCGTAGGAGCGCGGATGCGGCACGCCCTCGCCCATCGCGACCAGTTCGCCGTCGGAGGCCGTCATCGTCCACGGCTGCACCATGAACGCGCGGATATCCTGCTCCTGCATGTTGAACGACACGATCGTCGCGCCGCCGGCCTCGATCAGCGCGATCGCCGCATCCACCGGCTCGAGCATCCGCTCGCGTGCAATCGCATCGAGCCGCTTGCCTTCCAGCGTCGGATTGGCCGCGTGGCTCCGGATCTGGATATTGGCCGCGCCCGCCCGGCGCTCGAGATTCACCAGCATCTCGCGCCGGATCCGTGGCCGCACCTCCGGATGCTGCAACCGCGCCTTCAGCGCCCCGGCACCGCCTTCCTGCGCCCACGCCGGCACCAGCGCCGCCGTGAGTCCGGTCGAGGAGGCCTCGTAGGGATATTGGTCCGCAAAAATCTCCACGCCGTCCGCGCGCGCCGCCGCGATGTTGCGGATGATCTCGGCCGACTTCCCCCAGACCCGCGGGCCGAGCACCTTGATGTGTGTCACAATCCCCGGCAGCCGCGCCTCGCGCGCCACGCGGATCACCTCGTCGACGGCCGCCACCACTCCGACCGTGTAGTCCGACTCATCGCGGATGTGGCTCGCGTAAAACCCATCGAACTCCGCCGCCACGCGCGCCAACGCGATGTGTTCCTCGGTCTTGGAAAAGGTGCCCGGCGTATAAAACGGTCCCGCCGAAAGGCCGAACGCCCCCGCCTCGAACCCCCGCCGCACGATCGCCTGCATGCGGCCCAACTCCTCCGCGGACGGCTCGCGGTCCTGATTGCCCAGCACCGCCGTGCGCACCGAGTTGTGCCCGATCAGCAGCGCGACGTTCACGCCGGGCCGCGCCGACCGCAGCGCCCTGCCCTGCGCCAAAAGGTCCGTCGGTCCGCCGCCGTCCGGATTGGCGAAGATCGTCGTGATACCCTGAGTGAGCAACGGCACCGCGGCGGCCGTGGGCGGCAGCGCGAGATTGGGCCCGGCATGCGAGTGTCCGTCGATGAACCCCGGCGCGACGAACAGCCCCTGCGCCTCGACGACCTGCGCCGCCGTGGCGCCGGCCAGCCTGCCCACCGCGACGATCTGCGGGCCGCGGATACCGATATCCGCCGCATACCAGGGCGTGCCGGTGCCATCGAGCACCCGGCCGCCGCGGATCAGCACATCGAAGTGCTCCGCCCGCAGCAGGCCGGCCAGCGCCAGCGCTCCACCGAGGGCAAGCAGACTTCGGGAAATCCAAGGGCGCGGAATCACGCGGGGCGTCGATAGCACCCGTAATGCCATGCGCCGCAGGCGCCCCGGTGCCGAGGAGAATTCGCCTTTCGCCGAGGGCCCACTGCCCGCGGGTTGACGCCGGTTCCACGCCCGTGGCCGCGCCGACCACAAACCCGTCAACCGCCGAATTTCAGATGCACAACCCCTCGCCCTCAGCGGAGGCAGCGCCGCACTTCGCTCACAATGTGGGACAGCGGCGCAGTCTTGGAAATGTAGCCCGCGATCTTGCCCGCCATCCCGCGGTCCACCGCCTCCTCCTCCAGCATAACCCCCGTGAGCAGGATGACCGGCACCGCCGGCAGCTCCGCCTTGATCTGTTCGATGGCGACGAAACCATCGGTCTCCTCCAACTGCAGGTCGGTGATGACGAGCTGCGGCGGATCCCGGCGGATCACATCGATCGCTTCGGCCGCGCTGGCCACGTCCGACACGCGGAAACCCGCCACTTCGAGGGCTTCCCGGAGCATCTCGCGAATCGCCGGTTCATCGTCGATGGTGAGGATATGTTGGCTCATGTTGTTGGTTTCAGCTCGGACGTTTCTTTTCGACAATCACCGTAGCCACGCCGCCGACGACGCGGTTGGCATCGATCACCGGCACCAGAGACAACCGCCCGGGCAGCGTGGTCCCATCCTTGGCGATCAACGTCGCCGGCAAATCGTGGAGCTGCCGCCCCTCCTTGAGCGCCAGCGCGATATTATCGGTCGCGCCGCCGACCTCCGCGCGCAACTCCACCGCCCGCGCCAACGGCGCCCGCACGAGGTCGTTGGCCTGGAAGCCCGTCACGCGCGACACCGCCGGATTGATCCGCGATACCGTGAGAGTCTTGGTGACCACAAAAACGAGCTCTCCGATGGAGTCGATGATCAGCTGGTTGTATTTGAGTTGATGCTCGAGCGACTGGCTCGCCCAGCGGCGCTCCAGCTGCTGGGTCTTCAAGCCGTCGCGCATCTCGCGAAACGCCCGCGCCAGCACGCCCACCTCGTCGCTCCGCGCCGGGTCGGGCACCGTGCAGTCCAGATTGCCGCGCGCAATCTCCCCGGCCGCGCCGGAAAGCGGACCCAGCGGACGCAGCGCCCGGCGCGTCACCACGATCACAATGGCCCCGACCGCCACGAGCACACCGCCGAGGAAAGCCAGCATCGTGCGCCGGAAGGTCCGCTGGCTCTTCAAAAACTCCGCCTCGTCGTAGCCGACGATCACGCCCCACCCGGTAACCCGGCTTACCTTGTAGTTCACGTGCACGCGGCGCGCCGGCGCGCCTTCCGCGAAGCTCAGCGCCCCCTGGCGCCGCGCGAGGATCTGCTGGCGGATCTGCACATACTCCGGCGCCGCCGTCTTGTCGGCCATCGTCTCGATCGTCTCCGCGATCGCGAAGTTGGGCTTCGGGTGGATGATCAGCCGGCCGCTGCGCGAAAAGACGATGATGAAACTCGTGTCGGAAAACTCGTTGAGGTTCGCGAGCCGCCGCAGCCAATCGAGATCCAGCACGCACACGACCACTCCTGCCGGGATACGCTCGTCGTTGCTCGCCCGGAAAAACGGCACCGCCAGCCGCACGGCGTTGCGCTCGGTTCCCCCCCGATCGAAGAAGGGCTCGCCCCAGACCGGCTGCGCCCGCTCGATCGCTTCCCGATACCACTCGCGCTCCCAATAGGCATTCCCGTCCTGCGCCAGATCCTGCTGCACCATGCGCTCCGCGGTGTTGGCGCGCAACACCGCGACGCCGAAACGCTCCGTGGCGCCGTCCAGCGCCCGCGGTTCGAACGCGACCCCGATCGACAGGATGTGCGGCTGGTCCGCGAGCGCGTTGCCCGCGACACGCCGCACCTCCGCGGCATCAAGCCGCCGCCCTTCCAGGTCACGCCCGACCAAGCCGGTCACCCGCTCGATCGAACCCGCCACCGCATCCAATCCGTCCACGACCGCCGAAATCGACAACGTCGCCTGCAATTCCACCTGCTCGCCCAAAATCCGCTCGACGGCGCGGCGGTTTACCTCGGTCGCGACGATGAGCGTCAGGCCGATGAGAACCAGCAGAGCAGCCGCAAGCCGGACCCCGAGACTTTGCAGGAACGGAACGCGCATGAAGGATGACCGAGGGATTGGTGCCGCCAAAAATGAGGGAGTCGAGCCTATCATCATGAGCAGTATCCGTCAGTCTGCGACGCGCAGAGAGATTGCCTCCCTCGGCGTGCCACGCTGGAATACACTCCGCGCACCGACCGCACCTGCGTGTTCCCGCCCTCCACCAACGCCATCTCCCGCCCCGAGCCGACGCATCGCCGCGTCCGGCTCTGGCGGCTTGCGCTGTTGCTTCCGGCCGGACTCGCCGCGGCGCTCGCCGCCGGTCTCACCGTGCGCCAAGGCCGCCTCGTGCCCGATCTCGAGCAGGTCGCGCGCGCCGGCAACATCGACCTGCCGTTGCCACCCCCGGCCGCGGGCGGCAACGGCACCGTCTGGACGCTCGAGGAAATCCGCGCCGAATTCGCCCGCACCACGCACGCGCCGCCTACCGTCAACGGCCTGCGCGAAACTTTTCTGCGCGCCGACCACCAGTGGCTCACGCGCTTCACCGCCTGGTTCCGCAGCCTCGAGAAGCCGCTCCGCATCCAGTTCGCGAACCAGCTCTGGGACTGCGACAATTTCGCCAACGCCTACGTCTCCTTCGCCGATCTCGTCACGCTCGAATCCAGCGGCAGCCGCCCCCCCTTCTGCGTGGGCCGCGCCAGTGTGTTCTACCGCGTGCCGTTTGCCGGCGTCCGCAGCGGCGCCCATGCCGTCGTGATTGTCGGCACAACCGAGGGACTGTTCGTGATCGAGCCGCAGGACGGCACGATGATCGCGCTGAAGAAGTTCCCCAACCGGCACACGATCGAGGCCGTGTATTTCTAGGATGAGAGCGCCCGCCCTTCTCATCGTCCTCGTCCTCACCCTCGCCGCCTACGCCCCGGCCGCCGACTCCGCGCGTTTCCAACTGCCGGCGTTTCCCAGCCCCACGTTTGTGCTGGAGGGCTCGTCGCCCGTCGAAATCGGCGCGGTGCGGCTCGTGCGCGAACTTCACCGCGGCGGCCTGCGCAGCACCGAAAAGGTCCTCGACCTCGCGGACGCCGACTACGCCCTCCTGCGCAGCGACAGCCTCGGCTACATGGCCGGCTGGCTCGAAACCGCCTGCCAGGCCGTCGGGGCCAAAGTGCAGACCCTGCGGCAGGGTTCCTACGACGGCACCGTCTTTGCCCGGCTGCTGAGTGTCGTCACGTCGCTCGCCGTGCTGCGCGATCGCGGCCCCAAGCTCGCGCTGCCCATCGGCGTCGTTGGTTGCAGGCGCAAGGCCGCGTGGGGCGAGTTGCCGGCCGACGGCCGCGAGGATGCCTACGTGGTCATCGTCACCGAATCCGGCATCCTCGTTTACGACCCCCCCACCCGGCAGCTCGCGCCGCTGTCCGAGTTTCCGAATCGCGATTCGATCATCCGCATCCGGATCTGACCGCGCCGCCGGCGGCGCAGAGCCGATGGCGACTCAGCGCAGCAGCGTCGCTCCGCCGTCGATGTCGTAGGCGGTGCCCGTCACAAACGCCGCCTCCTCGGAGCACAGGTAGGCCACCAGCGCCGCGATCTCCGGCGGCGTGCCCATCCGGCCGATCGGCTGCGCCGCGGAGAGCTTGTCGAACATCTCCTTTTCCCGCCCGGGATAATTGCGCGCGAGAAACCCGTCGACGAACGGCGTGTGCACCCGCGCGGGACACACGCAGTTGCAACGGATCCCCTGGTTCACGAAATCCCGCGCGACCGAGAGCGTCATCGTGAGCACCGCGCCCTTGCTCATGCTGTAGGCGAAGCGGTCCGCCAGCGCGATCTTCGACGCGATCGAGGCCAGGTTCACGATCGCACCGCCGCCGGAGCGGAGCAGGTTGCGCACGCCGTAGTGCAGGCCGTGATACACGCCTTTCACGTTCACCGCGTAGATCCGGTCGAGGTCCGCCGTCGTGGTCGTGAGCACGTTGCCCACATGCGCGATGCCGGCGTTGTTCACCAGCACGTGGAGCTGGGGCACCTGGTCGAACGCCCGCTGCATCGCCTCGCTGTCCGACACATCCGCGACGAGCACCTCGGCCGCGCCGCCGGCTGCACGGATCGCCGCCACCGTCGCCGCGGCGGACTCCTCGCGCTGCTCGACAATCGCCACCCGCGCGCCCTCGGCCGCGAGCCGGATCGCGATGGCCGCACCGATGCCGGAGCCTCCACCGGTTACGAGAGCGTTCTTGCCGGAGAAACGGGCGGGCAGCGGGGTCGTCGTCATACGGAAAAGCCGGACCCTAGCGCGGCCGCTCCGGACTTGTCAGGCACCTTGTGCATCGCGAAGCCCCCGCGCACTTCCGCATCGCCTGCCTGCGCCCGGTCCGGCAAACGTCCCGCCCGCCATGCCCAGTCTCCGCCCGCTCCTCCAGGCCGCGCTCGGCGTCGTCCTGCTCGCCGCGCCGCTGCGCGCCGCTTCCCTTTCCGCCCAGGATCGCGCCGATCGCGCGGCCCGCATCACGCTCGAAACCCACCGCGCCCAAGGCCTGCTGCCCGCCCAGCTCGCCCTCAGCGTCGTCGACCTGACGGATCCGGCGCGACCCGACCGCGGCAGCGTGCGCGGCGCGGACCTGATCTATCCGGCGAGCGTCATCAAACTTTTCTACCTCGCCGCCGCGCACCGTTGGCTGGAGGACGGCCGCCTCGCCGATTCGGCCGAGCTGCGCCGCGCGATGCGCGACATGATCGTCGATTCGTCCAACGACGCCACGCACTACATCATCGACCTCCTCTCCGGCACCACCAGCGGCCCGGAGCTGCCCGAGGCCGAGATCACGCGGTGGTTCGAGAAGCGCAACGTCGTCACCGCCTACTTCACCTCCCTCGGCTACACCGGCGTGATCGCGCACAAAAAGCCGTGGGGCGACGGCCCCTACGGCCGCGAGTCGCAGGCCATCCGGCTCTTCGAGCCGAAGCGCAACATGCTCACGACCGACGCCACCGCGCGCCTGCTGGTCGAGATCGCCACCGGCAAATGCATCACACCCGGCCGCAGCGCCGAGATGCTCGCGCTGATGGCCCGCGACATCACGCGCCGCGCCGCCGACCCCGACGACCAGGCCGAGTTCACCGGCCCCGCCCTCCCGGCCGGCACCAAGCTCTGGTCCAAGGCCGGGTGGACCAGCCAGACCCGCCACGACGCCGCCTACGTCGAGCTGCCCGGCGGCCGCAAATTCGTCTACGTCATCTTCACCGAGAAACACGCCCGCGTGAACGACATCCTCCGCACCGCCGCGCGCGCCATCGTCCAGGACTGATCCCCGCGCACCGCGCCGCCTCACTCCAGCCCGCCCGCCGGCCCGCGGCCCGCGTAGCGCGCCAGCATCTCCGCGATCGCATCCACATCGTCGCGCGGCACCCGGCCGGGCCCGCCGACCGCGCGATTCAACATCACGCTGAACGCCAGCGGCTCCCCCGCCGCCGTGGTCACGTAGCCCGAGAGCGAATTGGCCCAGCGCAGCGTCCCGGTCTTGGCGCGCACGTTGCCCTCCGCGGCCGTGCCTTTCATCCGCCGCCGCAGCGTGCCGTCGACGCCGGCGATCGGCAGCGACGCCCGAAACGCCTCCGCCTCGCGGTGCTTCGCCATGAACGCCAGCAGCGCCACGATCGCCCGCGCGCTCGTCAGGTTGTTGCGCGAAAGTCCCGAGCCTTCCTCGAACCGCACGTCGTCGGGAAACAAACCGTGCGCCTGCAGAAATCCCCGCAGCGCCGCGAGTCCCAGCTCCTCCGAGGTCCGCCACGCGGGCGCGTCGTCCGGCCGTTCCTTTTCACCCACGTATCCGAAAATCAGATCCGTCTGCAGATTCTGCGACGGCTTCATGAAACCGGCCACGAGCTCGTGCATCTGCGGCGACAGCATTTCGCCGAGCGGCACCAGCCCGTCGCTCCCGACCGCCTCGGGCCAGAGCACGCTGCGCGCCCGCCCCTCCACGCGGATGCCCCGCCGCTCCAGCGCAGCCTTGAACGCCTGGGCAAACCACTGCGCCGGCCGCGGCACCGTGGCCTGTTCGACGATCGGCGCAGCCCCCAGCGGAATCTGCCCGAAGAGATGCACCACCCGCTCGCCGATCAGCCGCCGCACCTCGATCCGCCGCGGCGCCCCCGCCGCGACGGTCACGATGCGGTTGTCGAGCGTCAGGGCCGTGTGCGGCTGCACGAGCGAAACGGCGGCCGCTCCGCCCGCCGCCGCCGCGGGCGCGATCCGCAGGTCGGCGTAGTTGTCCTCCAGCGTGATCGCCGAGAGTTCCGCACCGTAGTAGTCGTTGAGATCGTCCGCCGTCCAGCCGGCCCCGCTGGCGCCCCCGCGCAGGAACGTCGCATCCGCGACGATGTCGCCCGTCACCCGCTTCACCCCCGCGCCCGCGATCAGGTTCACGAAGGGCGCCAGCACCGCGTCGAATCCCGCGCGCGCCGCCCCCGAGTTCCAGCTCGGATCCCCCCGCCCGCTCACCACGAGGTCGCCCGCCAAGTTTCCCGCGGCATCCGGCTTCGCCCGCGCGAGGATCGGCGTCACGATCCGGTAGTCGCCGCCGAGCCGGTCCAGCGCGAGCGCGGCGGTGTAGAGTTTGGTGTTCGACGCCGGGCTCTGCAGCCGCGCCGGCGCGTGCTCGAACCACGTGCGCCCGCTTTCCAGCGACACCACCTTCACGCCCCACGCCGCACCCCGGAAACGTTCCTGGCCGAGGTGCCGCTCGAGCTGCGCCCGCAATTCGTCGAGCGTCTGCGCGCTCCGGCTCACCGCCGGTGCCACGCGATCCAACAGCGTGCCGATCGCCCGCAGGTGCCGCAGGTGATCCTCCGCGCTCTCGCCCGCGAAACCGAGAATCTCCAGCTGCCCGCGCGCAAAACGTGACTGCACCGTCCAGCCCGGCGCCCACTCGTCCGCCGTCGCACTGCGCTCGCCGCCCAGTCCCGCGAGGAGGAAGTCCGCCGTTTCCGTCGTGCTCGCGTAGCCCTCCGGCACCTGCGCGCTGTGCGAGATCACCATGCGTTTCCGGCCGTCCGCCGCCGCCCGCGCAAAGCTCGCAAATCCCCGCATCAACTCCGCATCCACCCGCCGCGCCTTTCCGTCGCCCGCATAGCCGCAGTAGATCGAGTCCGCCATCACGAGCGCCGCGATCCGTGCCTCCGCCTCCGGCTGCTTCAACAACTCGCGCACGCCGCCGAAGCCCGCGCTGAACGACGACACGGTCAACCGCCCCGCCTGCCACTCCCCGGCCGCCTCGGCCCGCAGCACGCGCTCGACGCCCTTGAGCAATTCGGGGAACACCGCCGCCGACGCGAAGTGCTCCGCATAGACGCGCGAGAGTCCCGGCAGCGTCAATGTCACCAGCACCCCGGGCGCGCCGATCGCCGCAAACTCCCGCTCCAGCACCTCGGTCGCACCATGCAGGTGGATCCAGACGGGCACGTCGCTCCGGGTCGCAGTCGCGGCCCAGCCGCCCGGCAGCGACACCGTCGCCGCGCCGACGCTCACGCGCTTGAACACCTCGGCGGCGGTCGCCGCCCCCGCCGCGAGCAGACCGCACGCCACCACCACGATTCGAAACAGGACTCGCATGCCTTCGCCCCTACCGGATCGGACCGCGTTAGGCCAGCGCGCGCTCCGCCCACTTCGTCCTCGCCAAGGCGGCGGGCGTTTCCTCCATTTTCATGGCCGGCGCGGCTCCGCCGCCTTGCCCCAAACTCTCGCCGCCCCGCTCCCGTCCATGCCCGGATTCTTCAACTACGCCGACTGGCTCGTCATCATCGTCTACCTGCTCGGCGTCATCGCCCTCGGGGTCTGGTTCGGCCGGGATCAGCACAACACGCGCGACTACTTTCTCGGCGGCCGCAACATCCCTTGGTGGGGCATCGGCGCCTCCATTGTCGCGACCGAGACCAGCGCGCTCACGATCATCGGCGTGCCCGCCATCGCCTACGGCGGGAACATGCTCTTCATCCAGATGATCGTCGGCTACGTGATCGCCCGAGTGGTCCTCGCGATCGTCATGGTGCCGCACTACATGAAGGGTGAGATCTATTCCCCTTATCAGCTGCTGGAACAGCACCTCGGTCGCTCCCCGCGCCGGCTCGCCGGATTCTTCTTCCTTGTGCTGGAAACCATGTCCGCCGGCGTCCGCGTCTATGTGGCGTGCATTCCCGTCCGTCTGATGCTCGGCGACCCTGTCTGCAGCCTCGGCGGCCTCGTCGATCCGATTCTCGGCGCCATTCTCCTCTTCGTCGTGCTGTCGCTGGTCTACACCTACATCGGCGGCGTCAAGGCGGTCGTGTGGACCGACGCGGTGCAGATGCTGCTGTTTGTGGCGGGCGGGCTCTATGCGCTCTTCTACATTCCCACCCTGATCGATGGCGGGTGGAGTGCCGCCCTCACCCACGCCGCGGCGGCCGGAAAACTCGAGTGGCTGAAACTCGATTTCACCTTCTCGGCCCCCTACAACATCTGGATGGGCGTGATCGGCGGCACCGTGATGGTGATGTCGAGCCACGGTGCCGACCAGCTGATCGTGCAGCGCGTCCTCTCCGCGCGCAATGTGAGCGAGGGCCGCAAATCCCTCATCTTCTCCGCCGTCCTGATCTTCCCCCTGTTCCTCGTCTTTCTCCTCGTCGGCGTGATGCTCTGGGTTTTCTACCAGAGCCACCCCATGCAGATTCCGCTGCCCGAGCGGCGGCCGGGCATCGGCGCCAACGACTTCATCTTCCCGATCTTCATGGTCACCGAGGTGCCGCATGTGATGAAGGGCTTCCTCATCGTCGCCATCCTCTCCGCCGCGATGTCCTCCATCTCCTCGGCCATCTCCGCCCTCGCCTCGGTCTCCACCATGGATTTCCTCCGCTCGATGGTGAAGGGGCGCGATGAGGCGTTCTTCCTGCGCTTCAGCAAACACTCGACCATCTTCTGGGCCGGCGGCCTGATCTTCACCGCGTGGCTCACGCGCGAAGTCGAGTTTGTGCTCAACGCCGCCTTTTCCCTGCGCGGTCTCACCAGCGGCGCGATCCTCGCCGCCCTGTTGATCGCAATCTTCGCCCCCCGGCTGGGCAGTCGCGCTGTCTTCGCCGGCATGCTCGCCTCATTCGGTTTCATGAACCTGATCTACTGGCCGGCCACCCTGCCCAGTCTGAAGCCGTGGTGGGACGCCACCTTCGGCGGCGCCGTCTTCTGGCCCTGGTTCACCCTCATCGGCTGCGGTGTGACGTTTGCCGTCGCGCTCGTGGTGAGCCGATTCTCCCGCTCCGGCTCGCCCGGCGCGTAGTGGACCGCGTCCGCCCGCGGGCTCGGGTGGTGCCGGCCCGCGGATCCCCCTTCCCCTGCTCTTTTCCGCCCATGCGCCGTTCTCTCCTCACCTTTGCCGCGTTCGCCGCCTTTGGCTCCGCCGCACTTTTTCCCCAGGCGCCTGCGCCGAAGTCGCCCGCCGCCGCGCCCGCGATGTCCCACGCCGCCCACGGCACCTCCGGCCACGCGGCCGATGTGGTGAAGGACGAATTCACCCAGTTCGGCATCTACGAGACGACCGCACCGCACCCGAAGCCAACCGCCGCCGTCACCACCCGCCTCCCGCTCGAACTGCGCCGCGGTGACCGGATCGTTTTCATCGGCAACACCCTCTTCGAGCGCGCCGCGCAGTATCCGCATTTCGAGGCGCTGCTCCACCTCGCCCACCCGCAGCACGAACTCGTCGTCCGCACCCTCGCCTGGTCCGCCGACGAACCCGGCCTGATGCCGCGCCCGAAAAATTTCGGCGACATCCACCAGCACCTCACCGTGCAGCAGGCCGACGTGATCTTCGCGGCCTTCGGCTTCAACGAATCGTTCGGCGGCGCGGAGAAACTCCCGGCCTTCCGCGCCCGCCTCGCTACGTTTCTCCGCACGCTGAAGACGAGCGCCTACAACGGCCGCACCGCCCCGCGCATCGTCCTCGTCTCTCCCATCGCCAACGAAAACGTCCGCGGTCTCCACGGCGCGCCGATCCCCGCCGCGGATCGCAACCACGCCAACCTCGCTCTCTACACCCGCGCCATGTCCGAGGTCGCCGCCGCCGAGGAAATCGGCTTCGCCGATGTGCTCGCGCCCACGCAGGCCGCCTTCGCCGATCCCGCCACCGACTTCACCTTCAACGGCGTCCATCTCGAGGACCACGGCTATGCGCTCTTCGCCGACGCGCTTTTCCGCGCCACCTTCCATCGCGCGCCACCCGCCGCCGCCGGCACCGCCCTCGGCGCCGAGCTCCGCACCGCCGTCGCCGACAAGAACACGCAGTTCTTCCGCCGCTACCGGCCGCTGAACACGTTCTACTACACCGGCGACCGGCGCGCCACCTACGGCTACCTCGATTTCCTCCCGGCGATGCGGAACTTCGACTTCATGGTCGCCAACCGCGACCGGCGCGTCTGGCAGATCGCCGCCGGCCGCCGCTTCGGCCCCGAGAAGGTCGACGATTCCAACCTCCCCGCCATGCCGTCGCCGCTCGCCAACCGTGCGGCCAACGAATGGTTGTCGCCAAAGGCCGAATACGCCGCGTTCAAAATCGACCCGCGCTTCGAGGTGAATCTCTTCGCCTCCGAAGAACAGTTCCCCGAAATCGCCAACCCCATCCAGATCCGCTTCGACGCCCGCGGCCGGCTCTGGGTCAGCTGCTCCAGCGCCTACCCGCACCTCTATCCCGGCCAGGAACCGCGCGACCGCCTCGTCATCCTCGAGGACACCGACGGCGACGGCCGCGCCGACAAGTCCACCGTCTTCGCCGACCACCTCCACGTGCCGCTCTCCTTCGAGCTCGGCGACGGCGGCGTCTACGTTTCCGAGCAGCCGCACCTCACGTTTCTCAAGGACACCGACGGCGATGGCCGCGCCGATTTCCGGCGCGAGCTTTTCACCGGCTTCGGCACCGAGGACTCGCACCACGCGCTGCACGACCTCGTCTGGACGCCCGACGGCGACCTGCTCTTCCGCGAATCCATTTTCCACAACACACAGGTCGAGACCGCCTACGGCCCGATCCGCGCCGCCAACTCCTCGTGGTTCCGGCTCCGCACCGACACCCAGCGGCTCTCCGCCTTCGGCGCCTACCCCAACACCAACCCGTGGGGCGTCGCGTTCGACGCCTGGGGCCGCCACATGGCCAGCCACCCGATTTTCGCCAACGCTTTCCACGCCACCAACCCGCCCTACCCCGAGCAGCACCCCGCCGGCACCGGCCTGCCCGCCTACTCCGGCACCTGCGGCCACGACTTCATCGATTTCGACTTCTGGCCCGCGGAGCTGCGCGGCGGCTTCCTCAAGGCCCGCTACAAGCCCACCAACCGGATCGAAATGCACCAGTGGCTCGAGCGCGACGACCACTTCGAGGAGAAATACCTCGGCGACGTCATCTTCTCCACGAACCTCAGCTTCATTCCCACCGACCTCGTGATGAGCCCGCGCGGCGAGGCGTTCGTCTGCGATTGGTATAATCCCGTGAAGGGCCACATGCAGTATTCGCTGCGCGATGAGCGCCGCGACCGCACCTCCGGCCGCATCTGGCGCATCGTGCCCAAGGGCGCGCAACTCGCCGCCTTCCCGCGCCTCGACGGCGCCCCGGTCGCTGCCCTCCTCGAGGTCCTGAAAAGCCCGCACTACCGCCAGCGCTACCTCGCCCGCCGCGAGCTCCGGCTGCACGCGCCCGCCACCGTCAAACCCGTGCTCGACCGCTGGGTCGCGACGCTCGACGCCAAGCATCCCGACTTCCGCCGCCACCAACTCGAAGCCGTCTGGGCCTACCGCATCATCGGCGCGACCAACGTCCCGCTGCTGCTCGACCTCCTCCGCTGCGACAACCACCACGCCCGCGCCGCCGCCACGCAGCAACTCCGCTACTGGGCCGCCGACCTTCCCGAGGTCGCGACGCACCTGCGCGACCGCGCCCTCGACACCAACGGCCTCGTCCGCCTCGAGGCCGTGATCGCGGCCAGCTACATCGGCACGCCCGCCGCCCTCGAAGCCATCGCCGGCAGCCTCGACCGGCCCGCCGGCGCGCACCTCCGCTACGCGATGCGCACCGCCCTCGGCTCCGAGGCGCTCGCGCGCCATTGGAAAAACGACGCCACCTCCGCCCCCGCAACCGTGCGCGCCGCCGCAGCAAAGTTCGTCGCCGATTTCGATCGCGCCGGTCAGCAGACGCGCAAAGCCACCAAGGCCGACGCCACCGCCAGCAACTTCGACCGCCAGCTCGATGTCGCCAACGTCACGATTTCCACCGTGCGCGAGCGCATGCTCTTCGACGTCACGCAATTCACCGTGAAAGCCGGCCAGCCCGTGAAGCTCGTCTTCAACAACACCGACGCCACGCCGCACAATCTCGTGATCGTCGCCCCCGGCGCCGCCGACGAGGTCGGCATGGCCGGCAACGAGATGGCCAAGGACCCCAACGGCATCAAACAGCACTTCGTCCCCAAGACCGACAAAGTCCTCTTCTTCACCCCGCTCCTCGAAGCCGAAGGCACCACCACGCTCCGCTTCCGCGCCCCGCGCACTCCCGGCGAATATCCCTACCTCTGCACCTTTCCCGGCCACTGGATCATGATGCGCGGCGTGATGAAAGTGACGCCGTAGTCGCGTCCCCCGCGAGCGCCCCTCCCCGCAACGTCCGTTCCCGCCGGCCCAGTTTCCGCAGCCGGAGCTTGCGGAGCCACGGACACTCGCCCGCGTTCGACCGCCGGCAGGCACACCGGCCACGACTTCGCCGGCCCGCACCGCGGCCAACTGAATAATCTGAAGGATTGAGCCCCGCCGCGCCGCTGTATCGGCTGTGCCCCACCCCCTCGCCTCCATGTCCCGCCCCCGCCTTCTGGCCGCCCTCCTCGCCCTCGCCTCCCTCGTTTCGCTCCTGTCGGCCGCGCCCGCACCCGGCCTCCGCGCCGGCGCTGCGCTCAACGACATCTCGCCCACCCGTTTTCCCACGCCGGTCAACGGCGGCATGAAGGGCGCGTTCGCCAACGCCATCGTCGATCCGATGCACGCCCGCGCGATCGCCCTGCACAACGGCCGCAGCGCCCTGATTCTTTGCGTCGTCGATTCGTGCATGATCCCGCGCGAGATCTGCGAAGCCGCCAAGGCCCTCGCCGCCAAAGCCACCGGCGTGCCCGCGCACCAGATGCTGATCAGCGCCACGCACTCGCACAGCTGCGGCACGATGGCGGGCGTGTTTCAGAGCGAGCCCGATCCGGAGTATGTCGCCGGCCTCCCGGCGCGCATCGCCGAAGCGATGATCCGCGCGCACCGGAATCTCGAGCCCGCCGAGTTCGGTTTCGCCAAAGACTCCGAGCCCAATCACGTCTTCAACCGCCGCTGGTTCGTGAAGGCCGGCGAGTCCTACGAGAATCCGTTCGATGTCACCACCGACCGCGCGTGGATGAATCCCGGCGTGAAAAACGCCAAGGTCACCGAGCCCACCGGCCCGGTCGATCCCGAGGTCCATCTGCTCGCCCTGCGCGCCAAATCCGACCAGCGCCCGCTCGCCGTTCTCGGCAACTACAGCCTCCATTACGTCGGCGGTATCGCCCCGATTTCCGCCGATTACTTCGGCGCCTTCGCCCGCGAGATGGCGCAGCGTCTCGCCGCCGACAGCGCCCGCTACGCCGGCAAGCCCGCCTTCGTCGGCATCCTCAGCAACGGCGCCAGCGGCAACATCAACAACGTGAATTACAGCGCCGCCGTCGCCGCGGCCCGTAAACCGCCGGGCGAGCAGATCAAGGTCGTCGCCTCCGCCGTCGCCGACGCCGCCCTTCGCGCCTACGCCCGCCTCGAATGGCGGAGCGACATTCCGCTCCGCAGCGTCGAGCGCGATATCTCCCTCGGCGTGCGCAAACCCACCGCCGCCGAACTCGACCGCGCCCGCCGCCTCGTCGCTACCCTGCCGCGCGACAAGGACGGCCAGTTCTCCGATCGCAAGGGCATCTACGCCCTCGAGTCGCTCCACCTCGCCAAGTATCCCGACCGCGTCCCCGTGAAGCTCCAGGCCCACCGCCTCGGCGCGCTCACGGTCGCCGCGATTCCGTGCGAGGTCTTCGTCGAGATCGGCCTCGATCTGAAAAAATCCAAGCCGCTCTCCGATCACTTCACCATCTCCCTCGCCAACGGCTACAACGGCTACCTCCCCACCCCCGAACACCATGCCCTCGGCGGCTACGAGACTTGGCGCGCCCGCTCCAGCTACCTCGAAGTCGACGCCTCCACCACGATCACGAAGCACCTGAAGGAAATGCTCGCCGAGGTCGCCCGCTGATGGATGCCCGCCCGGTTGCGTCGCCCCGGCCGCCACTCGCCTCGTCTTCCACCCCACGCCTTCCCGCCATGCGCATTCTCTGTGCCCTCCTTTTGCTCAGCCTCGCCCGCCTCGCCGCCGCCGAGCTGCACCTCGCCCAAGGCATCGTCGTCGGCGAAGTGACCGCCACCTCCGCCCTGCTCCAGACGCGTCTCACCGCCACACCTGGCCGCGACGCCACGGGCGATGTGCCCGGCGCCAGCGGCCGCGTCCAATTCGAGGTCTCCACCGCAGAGTCGTTTTCCCCCGCCGCACGCGTGACCGCCACGCCGTGGCTCGAGGCCCGCGCCGAGTCCGACTTCATCGTGAAGGCATTCCTCCAGCCGCTGCAGCCGGGCACACGTTATCACGTCCGGGCAAAGTTCGCTCCGCCCTCTGCCGCGCCGACCACGCCCCGCACGAGCGCGCCCGGCACCTTCAAGACTCTGCCCGCCGCCACGACCGCCGCCCCCGTGAGCTTCGTTCTCACCAGCTGCCTCAACTACGGCTTCTACATGAACGGCCCGAAAAACGACGGCCAGGGCGCCTACGCCGGTCCCGACCGCGACCAGGGCTACCCCGCGCTCGTGCCCATTGCCCGGCTCGCGCCCGACTTCGTGATCCTCGACGGGGACTGCGTCTACTACGATCACCCCGTCGCCACCCGCGCCCAGAAACTCCCGGAGCTGCGCAAAAAATGGCACGAACAGTATTCCCTGCCGCGCTTCGTCGAACTCTTCGCCCGCACCGCGACCTACTGGCTCAAAGACGACCACGATCACCGCATCAACGACTCCGACGCCACCGGCGATTACGAGCCGTCGCACGCCCTCGGCATCGCGACCTTCCGCGAGCAGGTGCCGATCGTGAATCCGGCCACCCCCGCGGCGCCGACCTACCGCACCCACCGCATGGGCCGCGATCTCCAGCTCTGGTTCGTCGAAGGCCGCGACTACCGCACGCCCAACAAGGACCCGGACGGCCCGACGAAAACCATCTGGGGCGCCGAGCAACGCGCGTGGCTCCAGCGCACGCTCCAGGAGAGCGATGCCACCTTCAAGATCCTCGTCTCCCCCACGCCGCTCATCGGCCCCGACGACGGCTCCAAGCGCGACAACCACGTCAACCCGCGCGGCTTCAAACACGAGGGCGAATCGTTTCTCGCCTGGCTGCGCGACCACGGCATCAAGCCCGGCCAGTTCTACATCGTCTGCGGCGACCGCCACTGGAAGTATCACTCGCAGCATGCGACCGGCTTTGAGGAGCTCTCCAGCGGCGCCCTGAATCGCGAGAACTCCCGCCTCGGCCGCAACCCCGGCGACCCGCAATCCACCGACCCCGAGTCCAAGGTGAAACAATTCTACACCGACAAACCCGCCAGCGGCGGCTTCCTGCGCGTCGCGGTCACTCCCGCCGCCCGCGGCGCGGAGATCACGTTCACGCACCACGACGACACCGGCGCCGTGCTCCACCAGCACCGCCGCGCCGCGCCGTGACCTTCGCCGGACGCCTCGTCCGGCGCGCCTTCGCCTGCAGCCCCGCTCTCCTGCTGGCGACGTGCGTCGTGCCGGCCTGCGCCACCGAGCTGCGCGACGCGGCCCGCACCACGCTCGACCGCGCGATCGCCTACTATCATGGCAAGGTCGCGAGCCACGGCGGCTACGTTTACTACTACTCGCCGGACCTGCAGCAGCGCTGGGGCGAAGGCACCGCCACCAAGGACCAGATTTTCGTCCAGCCGCCCGGCACGCCGACCGTCGGTCAGGCGTTCCTCCGTGCATACACCGTCACCCGCGACCCACGCCACCTCGCCGCCGCCCGCGCTGCCGGCCTCGCGCTCGCGCATGGACAGCTTGAGTCCGGCGGCTGGGCGCAGGTGATCGACTTCGATCCGCGCGGCAGCAAGGCCGGCCGTTACCGGAGCGGCCGCGGCCATCCCAAGGGTCGCAATCACACCTCCCTCGACGACAACCAGACCCAGGCTGCGATCGCCTTCCTCGCCGAGCTCGACCGGGCACTCGACTTCAGGGACGCGACCATCTCCACCGCCGCCCGCACCGCCCTCGACGCCCTGCTCGCGGCCCAGTTTCCCAATGGCGGTTTTCCGCAGGGCTTCACCGGGCCGGTGACGAAACACCCGGTGCTCCCCGCCCGCTTTCCACCCGACTGGCCCCGCACTTGGACCAACGAACCCTACTGGAACTTTTACACGCTCAACGACGGCCTCGCCGGCAGCGTCGCCGCCACGCTCCTCGCCGCGCACGCCGTGTATCAGGATGCCCGCTACGACGCCGCCGTCCGCCGCCTCGGCGAATTCCTGCGGCTCGCCCAGATGCCCGCACCCCAACCCGCCTGGTGCCAGCAATACGACTTCGCCATGCAGCCCGTCTGGGCGCGGCGCTTCGAGCCCCCCGCGATCAGCGGCCTGGAATCCGAGGACGCCATCCGCACGCTGCTGCGGATTCACCGGCACACCGGCGACCGCCGCTACCTCGAACCCATCCCGCGCGCGATCGCCTACCTGCGTCCGAAACGCCAGCCCGACGGCCTCATGCCGCGCTATTTCGAACTGCACACCGACCGCCCGCTCTACCTGCATCGCACCGGCTCGAACTACACCCTGACTTACGACGACCGCGACCTGCCGGCGCACTACGGCTGGAAACAACCCAGCCGGCTCGACGAACTCGAACGCGAGTTCGCCGCGCTCGCGGCCGGCGCTCCCGCGGTCTCCGCCCCTTCACGTCCGCCGTCGACCGAGCACGTCCGCGCCATTGTCGACGCCCTCGACGGCGAAGGCCGCTGGCTGAGCACCCACCGCGGTGAACGCCTCGTCGGTCAACCGAAGTTTGCTCCCGGATTCCCGTTCATCGACAGCGCCGTCTTCGCGCACCACGTGGAACTACTTGCGCAGTTCCTCGCCCCCGACGCCGGACGCTGAAAACCGGCAATGGCGAGCCTTGCGCCGCGCCCGCCGAATCCTACCGTCGGCGCCTCCATGAGCGAAGCGACGCCGAGCCAGCCGCGCCCCGACTCTCCCGCCCCCGCGCCCACCACCGAGTCCCTCGACTCGTCGATCCTGCGTGTCCTTATGGATACGAGCGCCGATCGCATCTATTTCAAGGACCTCCAAAGCCGCTTCGTCCGCAACAACGCCACCCACGCCCGCTCCCTCGGCGCCACCTCGCCCGACGAATGCGTGGGCAAATCCGATTTCGATTTCTTCTCCCGCGAACACGCGGAGCGCGCCTACCGCGACGAGCAGGAGATCATCCGCACCGGCAACCCCATCATCTCCCAGCTCGAGCGGCTCACGATGCGCGACGGCCGCAAGGGCTGGGCTTCCTCCACCAAGATGCCGTGGCGCGATGCCTCCGGGAAGATTGTCGGCACCTTCGGCGTCACCCGCGATGTCACCGCCGCCCAGGAAGCGGAGGAGCGGCTCAAGGAGGAGCGCAACCGCCTCCGCGCGATCATCGACAGCCTCCCGAGCCGTCTCTACGTGAAGGACACCGAGTCGCGCTACGTCCTGAACAACAAAGCGCACCTCGCGATGCTCGGCGCCCGCGTCCAGGAGGACACACTCGGGCGCACCACGCTCGATTTCTTCCCCGGCGAACGCGGCCTGCAGGCGCTCGCCGACGACCGCCAGGTCCTCGGCACCGGCACACCGATCATCAGCCACGAGAAATCCGACTTCGCCGCCAACGGCGACGTGCGCTGGTCCCTCGTCACCAAGGTCCCGCTCTACGATCTCCAGCAGAAACTCGTCGGCCTGATCGGTATCAGCCACGACATCACGCGCCGCAAACGCGCCGAACAGGAACTCGAACGGCGCTCCGCCGAGATGGAGTCCGACTTGAAGATGGCGCGGCAGGTGCAGGAAGCGTTTCTCAACCGCGACTACCCCGTGTTTCCCCGCAATGTCGCGGCGGAGCGCAGCGCCCTGCGGTTCTCGCACCGCTACATCCCGACCGAGACGCTCGGCGGGGATTTCTTCGATGTGCTGCAGCTGTCCGACGACCGCTGCGGCGTGTTGATCTGCGATGTGATGGGCCACGGCGTGCGCGCCGGACTGCTCACCGCCCTGCTCCGCGGCATCGTCGAGGAAATGGGCGCCCGCGTGGAGGATCCCACCCACGTCGTCGCCGAGATGAACCACAGCCTCCTGCCCATCGTGGAGCAGACCGGCCAGCCGGTGTTTGCGACGGTGTTCTTCGGCATCATCGATACGACGAACCGCACCCTCACCTACGCCAACGCCGGCCACCCGCCGCCGCTCGTGCTGCAGCGGCAAACCGGCACGATCGTCCGGCTCGCGCCCGGCAACCCCGAGCCCGCCACCGGCCTGCTGCGCGGCTTCACCTACTCCTCGCAACGCTGCGCCTTCGCGCCGGGCGATCTCTTCCTCGGTTACACCGATGGCATCCTCGAGGCGTCGGATCCCGCCGGCGCCATCTTCGGCGAAACACGGCTCCGCCACGTGTTGACCGCCGCGGACATCACGTCGAGCTCCCAGCTCTGCGACCGGCTTCTCGCCGCCGTCGGCGAACACAGCGGGAAAAGCGCGTTCGACGACGACGTCTGCGTGGTCGCGATCGAAGCCGCCCCGGCCAGCCCGGCCTAACCGGCCGAAAACGGCCGCACCGCCACCCCCGCGCCGGCCAACGCCGCCCGCAGCCGGCGCGCAAACCCGACCGCGTGCGGTCCGTCGCCGTGCAGACAGATCGTATCCGCCTGCACCGGCACCTCGATGCCGTCGATGCTGCGCACCGCGCCGCGCGTTACCATCGCCAGCGCCTGCGTGACCGCTTCGTCCTCGTCCTCGATCAACGCGCCGATGCGCGCCCGCGGCACCAGCGCGCCATCCCGCAGATACCGCCGATCCGCAAAAACCTCCTCCGCCACGACCAGTCCGTGCGCCCTGGCCGCCCGCACGAACGCACTGCCCGCGAGCGCATACACGACGAGCCCCGGCCAGTTCCGGCTCAACTCCGCCGCGACCGCCTCCGCCAGCCGGGGATCCCGCGACACTTGATTGTAGAGCGCCCCATGCAGCTTCACCTGCCGCAGCGCTCCGGCCGCGATATCCGCCAGCGTCGCGATCTGCTCGCGCACCAACACCGCCACCTGCTCGCCGGCAATTTCCCGCTCGGCCCGGCCGAAACCCGCGCGATCGGCATAACCGGGATGCGCACCGATATTCACCCCGTGTCGGCGCGCCAGCGCCACCGTGGCCCGCATGGTCGCCGCATCCCCGGCGTGGGCCCCGCACGCGATGTTGGCCGACGTTACCAGCGGCATCAGTTCCCCGTCCTGCCCCGCACCTTCGCCCAAGTCGCAATTGAGATCGATCCGCCGCATCGGTGGCTCAACTCCGCAGCCGGCCCAACCCCTCGCGCAGCACGCCGATTGCCGCCTCGCGCATCCGCAACGCTTCCACCGCTTCGTCGGGCTCGACCGCCTCGAAACGCACCTCGTCGCCCGGCTTCAGCTGCGCCAGCACCGGCAGGTCCGCCCCGATCACGTGTCCGATCTTTGGATACCCGCCGATGGTCTGCGCATCGCACATCAGCACGATCGGCTGCCCATCCGGCGGCACCTGGATCGTGCCCGGCACCACCGGCGCCGAGACGAGTTCCCTCGCCTCCGTCCGCCGGATCGCCGCCCCGCTGAGCCGGATGCCCATCCGGTCGCTGCGCGACGACACACTGTAGTCGCCGTCCGTCCAATCGTCGGGAAACTCCTGCGCCTCCGCCCCCGGCAGCACACGCACCACCGCCGGGCTCGCGTAGCGCGGCAGGATCCGCTCGTCCATCCGCCAACCGGGCCGGAACGGGGCGTGCCCCCGCGTCGCCTGCAGCTGGTCGCCGTCGCGCAGCGCCCGCCCGTGCTGCCCACCAAAGCCGGCCCGCAAATCCGTCCCCGCGCTGCCGAGCACGGCCGGCACCCGAAACCCGCCCGCGACCGCCAGATACCCGCGACACCCCTGCTCGACCGGTCCCAGATGCAGCGTCTCGCCTGCGCGCACGCGCAACGGCCGCCAACGCGGCAGGCCGAAATCTCCGCCGCCCAGCGCGATCACCGTGTCCTCCGCAAACATCAGCGTCGGGCCCTGCAACGTGAACTCCAGCGCCGGTGCATTCTCCGGATTGCCCACGAGCAGATTGGCCAGCCGCAGCGCGACCGTATCGGCGGCCCCACCCAGCGCCACCCCGAGTCCACGCCAGCCTTCACGCCCCAGATCCTGGACCGTCGTGCACATACCGGCCCGCACGATTTTCACGGCAAACTCGGTCGGCTTTGGTTCGACCGGCGCACTCCGCGCCCGCGCCAGCGCCGCGTCGCGTTCGCTCCACTCCCGATACTCGGCGGAGCCGATCGCACGGAAGCGCACCCGATCGCCGACGCGGAGAAAAGAAGGCTCCTCGCGGACCGGATCGAACAACCGCAGCGGCGTCCGCCCGATCAGATTCCACCCGCCCGGCGTCGCGAAAGGATACACGCCCGTCTGCGCCCCACCGATCCCGACGGAGCCCGCCGGCACGAGGCTCCGCGGCGTCGCCCGCCGCGGCGTCGCGAGTCGCGGCGGTAATCCACCGAGATACGGGAAACCCGGCGAGAAGCCGATCGCGTGCACCGCATACTCGCCGGCCGCATGCGCCTCGATCACGGCGTCGACCGGCAGCCCGGTCCGCGCTGCGACGTCCGCGAGATCGGGACCATGCACCCCGCCGTAGCAGACCGGGATCTCGCGCTCGCGGTCCGCACCCGCGCCTGCGTCCGCCGCGCCCGTTGTCCGCTCCGCCGCTTGCCGCAGCGCCGCGTCCAGGTGCTGCGGATCCAGCACGACGCCCTGTTTGAAAAACAGCGCCACGCTCGTGAACGCGCCAACGACATCCGCCACCTGGGCGAGTCGCATGCGTTCCAATTCGCCGACCAGCGCCCGCACCCGCCGCGCCACGGCGGCATCCGGCCGGTCGCCGAGCGACACCGCCCTGGCTGCATCGCCGAGCGCCGAAAACGTCATGCGGCCTTCTTCAACCGCCGCGTCGACCCGGGCAAAGAAAAAACCCGATGCACGAAGTGCATCGGGTCCGAGTCACGCCCGGGCGCGACTGTGTCTGACACGACGAGATTACTTCACCGCGACAGCGATCGGCGCCGCGCAGATCTCCACCGCCGCGCTGGCCGCGGCAAGACGCTCCGCACGCACGGACGACGGCGACGGGACCGCCGTGATGGCCGCAGAGGCAGAAACCGAGCGCAGATCATACGCTTCGAGGAGCGCGACGCCCGTGCCCGTCGTCGACGAAACCACCGCCGTGTAGAGACCCGGGGGCAGCACCACCACCAGGGCGGATTCCACGGCGTTGGTCGGCATGCCCGGGATGCGCGAAAGCTCGCTGCCGGCCGCCACGGTGCCGACGTCTTCGTTCTGCGCGATCTGACGGCCGGCCGAATCATAAAGCGTGAGCCGCGGATTGGCCAACGCACCGGTGACACCGAACGCCGCCAGCGACGGACCTTTCGCGGTGATCAGCGTGCGCACCGGCTCGCTGCCGATGACGACAAGCCCGGCGATCAGTTCCTGGCCGGCCGACCCGACGAACCCGCGCGACGAGAGATTCTGGAAACGCGTCGCCGCCGTCTCGTTGGAGACCGTGAGCTGACCGCGCAGCTGACCACCGGCAAAGGTCTGGCTGTGGTAATTCAGATACATGCCACCGGCGAGGAGCACGAACGGGTCGCCGACGAAGGGCACCGCATCGTGCGCTCCGGCGATGTAGCCGTTGGCCGAATTGTAGGCGCCGGCGTTGGCATTGTTGCCCAGATTCACGCGGACCGGGCCGCTGACGCCCGGAGCGCCTTCGTGAATGTGCGAGTTCGTGAACGGGTTGTTGAAGTTGAAGAGCGAGTGCCGGAGGCTGACCGTGTTGGCCACCGGATCGTAGGTCAGAATCGCACCGCCGAAGTTGTTCACGGCGGAGAGATTCACGGCCGGAAACGCCGCCTGCTCCTGCGCCGTATCCATGTTGGCGATCATCCGCACCGGCTGCGCGATCAGCTGCCCGCGGATCTCACCGCCCGGAAACTGCGCGGAGTGGATGTTGTAGTAGGCGCCGCCCTGCAGGAGCTTCAGCTTGTCGCCGCCATGCGTCACATTGCGGAACGTCGCGCGCAGCGTCGTCCCCGTGCGCGTGTAGACGGCCTCGCCGCCGAGATTGGTGACCACGCCGCCATTCTGCCCCGCGGGCGCCTCGTGGATGTGCGAGGCGGTCGCGGTGTTGGACATGCCGTTGATCGTGACGACGAGATCGAATGTGTTGGCGCCGATATCGTAGAGCATGATCGCCGATCCGGTCGCCTGGGAAGTGGAGGCCGGAACCTCCTGCGCGGCGTTCAAGGTGGCTCGGAGTTGGATGACCTGGGCGGTCGCGGTAATCGAACAGGCGCACAAGGCGCCGAGCAGCAGCAATCCACGGACGGGGCTGATTTTCATGGGAATGAGGTGAGCGAAGGACCGTGCTCCGGATCCGGCACGCTGCAAAGCGTAACAATTTGGAAAGATTGCCTCCGCATTCCTGCGCGCCCCTGTCGCAATTGTCTCCGCGTCAATTCGCCCTCCGGGAATTTCTCCGGCCGGTTTGATTTGAACTTTCCGGCCAGCCGGCGACTAATCCGCATTTCTCGCGCATGTATCGCCTCAGTTTCGAGTTCAGCACGCCCCGAAGGGAGCGATGACTCCCAGCCCTCCATGACCGACCTCTCCCGCCAGTTCCGCGATTTCTTCGTCTCCCTTAAACTCACTGTCGTGCTGCTCGTCCTGGGCATGATCCTGGTCTTTGCCGCCACGCTGGATCAGGTGAACCTCGGCATCTGGGCGGTGCAGGAAAAATATTTCCGCACGTTCTTCGTTCTCTGGCGCGTCGGCGACATCCCGCTCCCCGTCTTCCCCGGCGGCTACTTCCTCGGTGGACTTCTGCTCTGCAATCTCGTCACCGCCCACGTCTACCGCTTCAAGCGCAGCTGGAAGAAGTCCGGCATCGAGCTTACGCACGCCGGCCTCATTTTCCTTCTGATCGGCGAATTGCTCACCGGCCTCTGGCAGGAGGATTTCAGTATGCGTCTGGAACAAGGCCGGCCGCGCAGCTACTCCGAAAGTTTCCGCGATAACGAGCTCGCGATCACCGATACCACGGACGCGACGGAGGATGGAGTCGTCGCGATTCCCGAGTCGTTCCTGCAGCGCCGCGAAGCCATCCAGCACCCCAAGCTTCCCTTCCGGGTGATCGTGAAGGAATACTACGGCAACGGCTCCATCAGCGACCGCTCCCCCGGCGCGAATCCGCCGATGAGCATCGCCGGCCGCGCCGACAAGGGCATCGCGCCGCAGCTCGTCGCGTTTCCCGCACCACTGACCTACAAGCAGGACGAGCGCAACCTGCCCCTCGCCCTCGTCGAACTCGCCGGCAGCGAAGGCTCTCTCGGCACCTGGCTCGTGTCCGCCCACCCCGGACTACCTGCACAAACCTTCAGCCACGGCGGCCGCACCTACACGATCGCGCTGCGCTTCACCCGCGACTACAAGCCCTTCACGCTCACGCTGCTGAAGTTCAGCCACGATCGCTACGCCGGCACCGAGATCCCGAAGAACTTCTCGAGCAACATCCGCCTCCAGACTCCCGGCGGCGTCGAGGACCGCGAGGTGCTGATCTACATGAACAATCCGCTGCGCTACTCCGGCTACACGTTCTACCAGGCCAGCTACGATCCGAACAACCCCAACGTCACCATCCTGCAGGTCGTGCGGAACCCCAGCTGGCTCATCCCCTACATCGCCTGCACGATGATGAGTCTCGGCCTGCTCATCCAATTCAGCATCCACCTCGTCGCCTTCCTCGCGAAGCGCCGCACCCCGCGCCCCTCCCTCGCATGAAGAAGATTCTTCCCCTGCTGGCCCTGGTGCTCGCCGTCATCCTTGTCGGCCGCACCCTGACTGCCCCGAAGAACCCCACGGCTTTCAACGTCGTCGACTTCGGCGACCTGCCCGTGCTCGTCAACGGCCGCGTCAAACCGCTCGATACCGTTGCCCGCACCTCGCTGCTCCAACTGCAGCGACGCCAGGCCGTCCGCGCGCATCCGACCGAGCCCGCGCTGGTCCCAACGCCCTCCGAGTGGCTTCTCGAGGTCGCGTTCCGTCCCGAGAAGGCGGATACGTTTCCAGTCTTCTACATCGACCACCCCGACGTCCTCGCGCTCATCGGCAAGACGCCCGAGAATACCCGGATCGAGTATTCCGGCGGCGACAAAGTCCGCTCGATCATGGGCATGCTGCCCAGCCGGCACAGCCGGTTTTCGCTCAAAGATCTCCAGCCGCACATCGCCGACATCCAGTCGCAGGCGCGGCTGGCCGACAAGGTGGAGTCCGCCGTCCGCACACCGTTCCAGCGCGCGATCATCCAGCTCTACGGCAACCTCGTGCATTACCAGCGGCTCCGGCACGCCTTCGTCTCCCCCGAACGGCCGGACTTTCTCGGCGATCTCCTGAAGTTTCAGGAAAACGTCGCCGCCGGCGTGGCCGCCGTCCGCGCCAAAATGGCCAAGCAACCGCACGACGAAGCCATCGCCGCGGCGATGGTCGAGATCAGCGAGCGCTTCGTGATCATGGCCGAGTCGACCACCCTGCACGTGATCCCGCCGATGTCCGCCAGCATCGCGCCGGACGACTGGAAGACCGCCGGCACCGCACGGCTCGACACCTTCCGCTCCGGCAACGTGAACGCCTCCGCCCTCGCCTACGCCGGCCTGGCGCACGCGTGGCGCAACCAGGATGCGGAGAAGTTCAACAAGCTCCTCGAACTGTTCCGCGCGGATATCCACAAGCGCATGGGCGCCGAGACGGTCCAGAAGGTCGCCACGGAATCGCGCTTCAATTCCGCCCAACCCTTCGCCTCCGCCCGCGGACTGTTTATCTTCGCGTTCTTCATCGCGGTCTTCTCCTGGCTCTTCTGGGGCGAGCCGCTCGGACGTTCCGCGTATTGGTTCACCGCCGTCGCGTGGGTGGCCATGACCGCCGGCATCGCCGTCCGCATGTGGCTCGAAGGCCGCCCCCCGGTGACCAACCTCTATTCGTCGGCGCTCTTCGTGGGCTGGGGCGCCGTCGGCCTCTGTCTCATCCTGGAGTATTTCTACCGCAACGCCATCGCCACCGTCGCCGCCGGGGCCGTCGGCTTCGGCTGTCTCCAGATCGCGGGCCATCTCGAACTCAGCGGCGACACCATGGAGATGATGCGCGCCGTGCTGGATTCCAACTTCTGGCTCGCCACGCACGTCGTCGTCGTCACCGCCGGCTATTCCGCGACCTTCCTCGCCGGTTTCCTCGCCATCATCTACGTCCTCCGCGGCACCCTCACCCGGACCCTCGACAAAGCCACCGGCGAATCGCTCGCCCGCATGGTTTATGGCATCGTCTGCTTTGCCACGCTGTTCAGCTTCGTCGGCACGATCCTCGGCGGCATCTGGGCCGACCAATCATGGGGCCGCTTCTGGGGCTGGGATCCGAAGGAAAACGGCGCGCTGCTCATCGTGATGTGGAACGCCATCATTCTCCACGCCCGCTGGGGCGGCATGATCCGCCAGCGCGGCCTCATGAATCTGGCGATCGGCGGCAACATCATCACGAGCTGGAGCTGGTTTGGCACCAACATGCTTGGCGTCGGCCTCCACAGCTACGGCTTCACGGATTCGGGATTCTTCGCCCTCTCGACCTTTGTCGCCAGCCAGCTCGTCTTGATCCTGGTCGGCTGCATTCCGCTGCGGTTCTGGCGCAGTTTCCAGGATCCCGCGCTGCGGCCGGCAAAGCCGGAACACGTCGAGGACCTCGCCTCGACCCGCTGAGGAGACAGTCCAGCGCCCGGCCCGACCAGCCGCAGCAGCCGGCGACAAGCTCGGCCACTGCCTGCTAGGTGCGGCGGGCCTTCGGCGTGCCCAGCAACTCTTCCGCGTGCGCAAGCGCGCTCCGCGCGTTCCGATCGCCGAGCATCCGCGCGAGTTCGCTGACCCGCGTCTTGCGTGCCTCATGGATCGCCTCGATGCGGACGACGGCCCGGTCCTTCGTCTGATCCTTGGTCACGACGAGATGCGCCGAACCCTGCGCCGCCACCTGGGGCAAGTGCGTGACGCACAGCACCTGATGATTCGCGGCGATCCCCGCCATTTTCTCACCGACCACGCGGCCGATTTCACCACCCACGTTGGCATCCACCTCGTCGAACACCAGCAGCGGCACTTCATCGAGATCCGCCAGCACCGTCTTGAGTGCCAGCATCACGCGCGCGAGTTCACCGCTCGAAGCGATGCGACTCAGCGGCAGCGGCGCCTCGCCGACGTTGGGTGAAAAAAGAAACTCCGCCGCGCAATCCCCCGCCGCGGTGAGTTCCGGCTGCGGCACGATCCGCACCTGAAAATCCGCCCGCTTGAACCCGAGTTGCGCGATGCTCTTCGCCGCCACCTTCGCAAGTTCACGCGCCGCCTTTTCGCGCACCAGCCGCAGTGCCTGCGCCGCCCTGCCGGCCCGCTGTTTCGCGTCCGCGCAGTGTTTTTCCATCCGCAGCAAGGTGCCCTCGAGATCACCCTGCACCTCGAGCCGCCGCCGCATCTCGTCCCGCGCGACCCGCACCGCGGCGACATCCCCGCCATGCCGCCGCTTCACCTCGAGCCAGGTGTTCATCCGCGCAGCCAGCGCCTCTGCCTGCTCGGGATCGAACTGCAGCTGCTGGCTCAACGCCGAAAACTCGGTCCCGAGATCGTTGAGCTCGATGGTCGCCGCCGACAACCGGTCGGCCAGCGGCTTGCTCGCCGCATCGATGCTCTCGAGCTGCCGCGCGATCCGCAGCAGCTCCGCGATCCGGCCCTGCACGCCATCGTCCCCGCCCAGCCCCCCCGCGATCCCCGCGGCCAATTCAATCAGTTCCTGCGCGCGGTCCATCCGCTGATGATCGCGCTCCAACGTCTCGATCGCCTCGTCCGTCAATTCGAGGGCATCCAGCCGTGCGAGTTGGTTGCGGAGAAACTCGATCTGGTCCGGCGCCAGCCGCGTCTCCTGCGCGACCCGGGCGTGTTCCGCCGCCAGTTCCCGCCACGCGCGGTAGGCTGTCCGATAGGTCGCCAGCACGCCGTCCGCCCGCGCAAAGAGATCGAGCAGATCGAGCTGACAATTCTCTTTCAGCAGCCGCCGCGGCTCGCTCGGGCCATGGAAATCGATCCAGTGCTCGCCCAAGCGCTGCAGCGCCGAAAGCGTCGCGAGGCTGCCGTTGACGGTGATTTTCGGCGCCTTCTCGCGCGGCAGGCTCCGCTTGAGAATCAGCACACCGTCCTCGCACGCCGGCAGTTCCAATTCCGCCAGCACCGCATCGATCCGCCGCGGGTCCGCGAAGTGCAGGCTCGCCTCCACCTCGGCCGCCGGCGCGCCCTGCCGGATGATCGTCTTGTCCGCCCGTTCTCCCGCCAGGAGGCTCAACGCCCCGAGCAGGATGCTCTTCCCGGCTCCCGTTTCCCCCGTCACTGCCGTGAAACCCGGCTCAAATTCGAGCGCGACTTCCTCAAGCAAGGCGAGATTGCGGATCCGAAGCGACTGCAGCATGCCGCGATACAGGCACAAAAAAACCGCCGTCAATCAAGCGGCGGATTTCAGATGGTGGACCTTACTGGACTCGAACCAGTGACCTTTTCCATGTCAAGGAAACGCTCTAACCAACTGAGCTAAAGGTCCGGAAAATCTGAGGTCGGCGAGTAACGCGAGCGCCTCGGGACAGCGCAAGGAAAAATCTTTCAGTCGTGCGCGCGAAAATACTCCACCGCTGTCTCCCGATCACGGGCGATCTGTGCCCGGAGCGCATCGAGCCCCGCGAACTTCGCCTCCGGTCGCAGGAACCGCAGCCACTCCACCTTCACGTGGTCCCCCTCGCCCAGCGGGCAGGGCCCGAGGACGTGGACTTCGAGCCGAGGCTCGATCGCCGTTTCCACCGTCGGACGCAGCCCGTAGTTGGCCACGGCCGCCAGCCACCCGGAGGCCGGTCCCGGCGCGGCGGGCGCGGCTGCAATCCGCACGGCATAAACGCCCAGCCGCGGCCGTAATTCCGGCGCCCAGGGGACATTGAGCGTGGGAAAGCCGATCGTGCGGCCCAACCGTTTGCCCGCTGCGACCACCCCGTGCGCAAAGTATGGATACCCCAGCAGGGCGTTCGCTTCCGCGACTTTCCCGGCCTCGAGCATGTCGCGGATGCGCGTGCTGCTGATGGGTTCGCCGCCCAGGTTCACCCGCGGCGCACTGAAAACCCGGATACCGAATTCCCGGCCGCTCGCCTCCAGCATTGCCACATCGCCTCGTCGGCCGCGGCCGAAGCGGAAATTCTCTCCCACATGGATCGCGGCGAGCCGCGGCAGGGCCCGCCTCAACCACGGAAGAAACTCCTCCGCCTCCATTGCCGCCAATTCCGGCGTAAAGGGCTGCGTGATCACCGCCGCCACGCCCAAGCCGCCGAGCATGCGACCTTTCGTCGCCGGCGGCAGAATGAGCCGCGTCGGCTGCGCCGGCCGGAACAACGCACTCGGATGCGGCCAAAAGGTCAGCACGGCCGCCACAGCCCCGTCCTGCTCCGCCGCCCGCACCGCCGTGCCGATGACGGCGCGATGGCCGAGGTGCACGCCGTCGAACATCCCGATCGCGAGATGCAGCGGCCGCGGCGGCAGCGCGGCATTCGCCACTCCGTCGATGTGCGTGCACGGCTTCGTCACGGGACGTCCGTCCGGCAAATCAGAGCGCGATGCTCGGCACCGCATCGCGCGGCGCAATCAGCCGCTTCTCGATTTCGGGCAGGCTCATGGCCTGAATCTGGTCCATCGTCAGCGCCTGCGACACATGGAACTTTTCCGTCGCCGTGCGCCGCAAAGCGGCCAGATGCGCCCCGCAGCCCAGCTTCTGCCCGAGATCATGCGCGAGCGTGCGCACATATGTGCCCTTGGTGCAGCGCAGCCGGAAATCGAACTGCGGCAGCCCGAATCGCGTCAGCGTCCACTCCATCACCCGGATGAATCGCGGCTCACGTTCGACTTCCTCGCCTTTGCGGGCCGATTTGTAGAGCGGCACCCCGTCGATCTTGATCGCGGAATACATCGGCGGCGTCTGGTATTGATCGCCGTGGAAGGTCTGGATCGCCGCGCGGATCTCGGCCTCGGTGAACGGCGGCACCGGGCGCGACTCCATCATCTCGCCGTCGGCGTCCTGGGTGTCGGTCACCTTGCCCAGCTCGATCGTGCCTTCGTATTCCTTGTCGAGACTGATGAGATACTGCGACACCCGCGTCGCCTTGCCGACCAGCACGATGAGCAAGCCGGTCGCCATCGGGTCCAAGGTCCCCGCGTGGCCGATACGCTTCATCTTCAGTTTGCCGCGGAGTCGCGCCACCACGTCGTGCGACGTGTGATCGCGCGGTTTGTCCACGAGGAGGATTCCCTCCAGTTCCTTCGCCGGTCCCAGCATGCTTAGACTTTTTTCGCCGCCGCTGCGGTCGCCAGACTCTCGGCAAACGCCGCCACGAGTCGGCCGTAGAAATTCTCGGTTCCCGTCTTGAGATTCAAACCCGCCGCACAGGCATGCCCGCCGCCGTTGAACTTCGCGGCGACCCGATCCACGCGGAACGACGCATCCTTGGCCCGCAGGCTCGCCTTCACACTGCCGTCCGCGCGCAACTCGATCAAAGCGCCCACATCGACCCCTTCGATGCTGCGCGCATAATCGACCAGGCCCTCCGTGTCCTCGGGATTCGAACCCGTCGACTCGAAGATCCCCTCCGGCAGCGTGCCGATGCAGACGCGACCGCCGCACTCGAACTGCAGCGAAGCGAGAAAATGCTGCAGCAGACGCAGCTTGCCCAGGGTCTCGCGCTCGTAGAGCTCATACCCCGCCTCGCTCGGATTCGCTCCGCGCGCGACGAGCTCTCCCGCCAGCACGAAACAACGCCGCGACGTGGAGCTGAAACGAAATTGCCCGGTATCCGTGAGAATCCCGGTGTAGAGGCCCTGCGCCGTCTGCGCGTCGACCGGCAGATTGTTGTCGAAGAAAACACCCGCGAGGATCTCGCACGTCGCCGCCGAGGCACTGTCGACCAGGTTGGCCGCAGCAAAGCCGATATTCGAGAGGTGATGATCGATCACGGCCGCCGGCTGTGCGTAATGATTCTTCAACCGCTCGCCGCCCCGGAAGTGATCGGCGCAATCGACAAAGATCGCCGCCCGATCCTCGCCGGCCCGCAGCACATCGTCCGTGCGCAGAAAAGTCATGCCGCGCACGAGAAACTGCAGCCGCCGCGGCACCGGGTCCGGGTTGACGCAGATCACGTCGAATCCCAAGGCGCCCAGCACCCGCGCGACGCCCACCTGGGAACCGATGCAATCGCCGTCCGGCCGCGCATGCCCAATCACCGCTACCTTGCGACCGGCGAGCGCCGCGATCATCGCCGCGAAACGCTCCGAAAGCTCCGGGTAAAACTTCCCCCCTGCACTCACGTGGACGGCTCCTCCTTCGCGGGCGGATGATCGATCGCATCAAGCACCTGCAGGATCCGCGCGCCGCGTGCCGCCGAATGATCGAGGAGGTATTCGAACTTCGGGAGATACTTCAGCACGATCCGCCGCCCGACTTCTTCCCGGATCTCCGCCGCCTTGCCGCGGAGCCAGGCCAGTCGCTCCTGCCCGGCTTCCTCGCTGCCCACCACCGCGACGAACACCCGCGCATCCCGCAGGTCGGGCGAGACGCGCACCTCCGCGATGGTGATCGCGACCGCCTCGCTCTGGTAGCGTTTGCGCAGGATATCGCTGATCTCCCGCTGGACGAGTTCGTTGACGCGGACGGTGCGGTTGCTCATGGCCGATTCTCTGCTAGCGGATGCCTGCGGTGGCCGGATGAGACAGGTCGGAATGAGATGCGGACGGCGTCACAACGCCGCGCGCACCTTCTGAATTTCGAAACACTCGATGACATCGCCGGCCTGATAGCCATTGAAGTCGTCCAGTTTGATACCGCACTCGAGGCCCGCGCGCACTTCGTTGGCGTCGTCCTTGAACCGCTTGAGCGTGCCGACCTTGCCCTCGTGCACGATCTCGCGGCCGCGGCGCAGTCGCGCCGAGGCATTGCGGTTGATCTTGCCCTCGGTGACGAGGCAGCCCGCGACGAAACCCTTGGCGAGCGGGAAGACCTGACGGACCTCCGCGGCGCCGGTCTTGATCTCCTTGATATCGGGATCAAGCAGGTCGGCCATCATCTCGCGGACCTTGTCGCCCATCTCGTAGATGATCTCGTAGGTCTCGACACGCACGCCGTGGTGCTTGGCGAGCGGAGTGACGCCGTTTTCGAGCTTCGTATGAAAGCCGATGATCACCGCCTTCGAGGCGCTGGCCATCAGCACGTCGTTCTTCGTCACCAGGCCGACGTCGATCGACACGATGTCGAGCTGCACCTTGGCGCTCTTGATACCTTCGAGGATGTTGCGCACCGCCTCGGAGGAACCGAACACATCGGTCTTCACGAGCACCTTGAGCACCTTCTGCTGCGTGGCTGCGATATTGGCGAAGAGCTGCTCCACCGAGACTTCCTTCGGGACGGCGGCGGCAGATGTGGCTACCTTCTTCAGGCGCAGTTGCTCCTCTTCGGCGAGTTTTTCGGCCTCGCGTGCATTCTTGACCACCTTGAAGGCGGCGCCGCTGTCCGGCGTGCCGCTCCAACCGATCACACGCACGGGCATCGCCGGCGGTGCCTCCTTCAGATTGTTGCCCTGGTCATCGAACATCGCGCGGACCTTGGCGAAATGCTGACCGCTCACGATCGCATCACCCACGCGCAGCGTGCCGCGCTGCACAATGACCGTCGCCAGCGGACCACGCCCGAAGTCGATCTCGGACTCGATGACCACCCCGCTCGCTTCGGCCTTCGGGTTGGCCTTCAGCTCAAGCACGTCGGATTGCAGCAGAATCATCTCGAGCAGGTCCGTGATGCCCGTGCCCTTGATGGCGGAAACCGGCACCGTGACCGTCTCACCGCCCCAGTCTTCCGGAGCGATGTTGCGCTGCTGCATCTGGTTTTTCACCTGATCCAGATTCGCGCCCTTCACGTCCATTTTGTTGACCGCCACGAGCAGCGCGAACCGCTCCGGGTGCTGCTGCTTCTCGTTCAACGCGATTTTCAGCGCCTCGTCGGTCTGCGGCATGAAGCCGTCATCCGCGGCTACGACAAGGATGGCGACGTCGGTGACGCTCGCTCCGCGCGCCCGCATCTTGGTGAACGCGGCATGGCCCGGAGTATCGAGGAAGGTGATCTTGCGGCCGTTGAACTCGATCTGATACGCGCCGATGTGCTGTGTGATGCCGCCGGCTTCGCCCGCAGCCACGTTGGCCTTGCGGATCGCATCGAGCAGCGAGGTTTTGCCGTGGTCGACGTGGCCCAGGATGCACACGACCGGGGGCCGCGGCTGCAGGTGCTTCGCCTCGTCCTCCTCGGGCTTCTTCTCGGCCTTTTTCTCCTTGGCCGCCTGCTGCGACGCCGCGTCGCCGCGATGCTTGATCTCAAGCATGAAGCCATACTTCTCGGCGACCTTCTGCGCGATGGACTCCTCGATCGTGGAGTTCATCGCGGCGAAGCCGACGAGCTGATTGAGCTCGGAGATCAGCTTGAACGGCTTCAATCCCAGCGCGACCGCGAAGTCCCGCACGACGATCGGCGGCTTGAGGTGAAGAATCTTGACGTCACCGGGTGCGACGGGCGCAGCGGGCGCGACCGGAGCCGACGGAGCGAGCGTTGCGCCCGGAAGCGGCGGTGCCTTGGGCGCCATGACCGGCAGCGGTGCCGGAGCCGAAACGCGCGGCGGCAACATCGGCGGGGCGGAAGGTGCCTTGGCCGCCGGGGCGGGCATCGGCGTCGGAATCGGCGGAGCGGAAACAGGGCGGGAAACCACCGGGGCCGCGACCGGCGGCGGCGACACCGGCGCCGGCTTCACCGGCGGAACCGACAACGGAGTCGGTGCGGGCGCCGGAGCGGCGGGCGGAGTCGGTGGACGCGAGACGGGCGGCGGTGTCGAGGGAATGCGGGCGAGAGGCGGCGGCGCCGAGACGGGCCGGGGCGGAACCGGTGTGGGCGGCGGCGCGGAGACCGGGCGGGACACGACCGGGACGGGCGGCGGCGGCGCCACCGGGGCCGGCGCGGGCGCGACCGGAGCCGGAGCGGCCGCGGCTTTCTGCGCCGCGACTTTTGCGGCGGCGACCGCTTCCTTTTCCCGCACGAGGTCTTCCTTGGATTTCACGAAGACACCGCTGGGGATGACCACTTTGGTCGCAGAGGGCGTCTCCGCTGCTTCGTTTCCAGCCGGAGCTGCCGTCGCCTCCGCCGGTGCGGCGGGAGCCGGGGTCGGCGCGGACGATTTCTTCGCGGCATACTCCTCCCGCAACGCCGAGGCGCTGATGTTGTCCACCGTGCTCGACACCGACTTCACATCCGGGGCGATGATCTTCCGCTCTTTCAAGAGCGCCATCAGCTCCTTGTTTTCCAAGCCGAGTTCTTCGGCCAGTTTGTGGATGCGAATGCTCATGCCGTAGTAATCCTGGTGGGTGCGAGGGTGCCGTTACTTGCCTGAACGCGTGGAAACGCGGTGAATGATGTCGGTCGCCTCTTCGGCGGTGAAGCCCGCGCCTTCGAGGTCGCCGGCCTCCACGCCCTCAAAGAGCTCGAGGGAAACGAAGCCCGCCTTGACGAGCCGCAGCGCCTGGCCATCCGGAATGCCGAGTGCCGACACGAGCTTGCGCTTCGCATCTCCTTCGGGATCCGCGCCGACGGCCTTGAACTCTTCGATGTCGAGGCGCCAGCCGATCAGGCGGGAAGTCAGTCGGGCATTCTGGCCCTTCCGGCCGATCGCAACCGCCAGATCGTCGGTCGCGACCTTGAGCAGGATGCGGTGCGTCTTGTCATCGAGGACGATCTCGCGCGGCAACGCCGGCTTCAGCGCCTCGATCACCATCTCACGCGGGTCCGCGAAATACTTGATGATATCGATCTTCTCGCCGCCGAGCTCGCGCACGATCGTCTTCACGCGCGCCCCGCGGGCGCCGACGCAGGCACCCACCGGATCCACCTTGGGATCGGTGCTGGTGACCGCGATCTTGGTGCGGTAACCCGGCTCGCGCGCAAAGGCTTCGATCTTCACCGTGCCGTCCGCAACTTCCGTGACCTCGAGCTCGAAAAGGCGACGCACGAACTTGGGACTCGCCCGGCTCAGAATGATCTCGGGGCCGCGCGGCGTGCTCTGAATTTCCATCAGCAGGCAGCGGATGCGCTCGCCCGGCTGATACTCCTCTCCGGGCACCTGCTCCTTGGCCGGCATCACCGCCTCGGCCTTGCCGAGGTCGACAAACAGATCGTTGCGCTCCCGGCGCCGCACCGTGCCGGTCACGATATTGCCGACCTGGTCCTTGAAGTCGTCGTAGATGCGGTCCTTCTCGAACTGCCGCAGCCGCTGCATGACCGCCTGCCGCGCCGTCTGCGCCGCAATACGGCCGAGGGTCGAAGGATCGATCTCTCGCTCCAACGTTTCGCCCACCAACGCCCCCTTCTTCACCGCCTGCGCCTTCTCGACGTGGATCTCCGTCTTCGGATTGCTCACGGAATCCACCACTTTCATCAACGCCCACGCGTGCAGCTGACCGTTCTTGGGGTTGATCTCGATCCGCAATTCCTGTCCCGAGTTCACGCCCTTCTGGGCGGCCGTTTTCAGGGCATTCGCAATCGTGGCGATCATGTCGGCACGCGGGATGCCCTTCTCCTTCTCCATGTATTCAAGGACGGATAGAATTTCGCTGCTCATAGGGGAGAGTGTGGCGGGAAAATTGGGAAAAAAAAAGCGGGCCGCAGGGCCCACTTTTTGGAAAGTGAGTTGTATTGAGTCGGCGAACGTAGCTGCCCGTGCAAAATTTTGTCAAGCCCCCCGCCGGGCGCCGCCGCTCGTGCACGACGCCGAATTCAATGCCGCGCTTCGCGTTCCAGCAACCAGCCGAGCAACCCTTGCGCCGCCCCATGACTTCCGGGCTGGGCCCGCCCGTCGAAATACCCCAACTGCCGCAATCCGCTCGTCACCACCGCCGGCAGATCGCCCGGAAACCAGTGGAGCCAGATCGCCCCCAGTGCCTCCTCCTCCTCCTCCGCAGCCAACGGCAGCAACCCATCGCAGATAAGCGTGTCCAGCCGTGTCCCCTTCAGTGCGTTGCCGCACACCTCGGCTGCGATGCGCTCCCGTAGCTCAGCCACCCGGGCCCGACGCCGGAACTCGCCCGTGGGTAACTCAGCCGCCAACCCGTCGCCCGCGCCGGCCAGCGCAACCCGCAGCCGGTCGGGCCAATCCGGTCGCACCCGCGTCCACGCCGCATACTGCAGCAGCCGGGTCCGCGGATGATTCGCCGGCCGCACCCCCTGCACACTCCACGCCTCCGCCTCCTCCGCGTGGATTCGCTCCACCTCCACGCTCCCATCCGCCCACCGGCGAAACGGCCACGCCCCCGCCACACGCAGCATCGCCGCGCGATTGAAACGGTAGCCCAGAATCTCGAGCGCGGTCTGGTGACAAGCTTCCGGCCAGCCAAGCCGTTCGCACCGTAGCGCCGCAAACCGCCGCTTCTGCGTCCAACGCGCACGCGCCGCACGTCGCAACACCCCGGCAAGTTCGGCCGGCGGCAGCGTGCCCAGTTCGTCCGGCAAGCGCGCCGCCGCCCGATGCGACAACGTCTCCACCGCCTCATCCGCCGCATACTCCTCCAGCGCACGATGCAACAGCGGCAGTAACGCCGCGACCGGGATCAACGCTCCCCCCGCTCCCTCCGAGAAAGCACGGTCCGGCGGAAACAACACCACATGCAGAATCACCCGGTCGTAGGCCGGATCCGCCGCATGCCGATGCGCTCCCCAGTCCGCCGCACGGAGGTGCAGCTCAACATCGCCCGTGACTTCCACGTCACCCGCGAAACGCAGCCGCGCCCCGGTGAAATCGGGCCCGCCCAGCAGATTCCATTTTCCCGGGTGCACCACGCGCACCGCGCGACCGTCCATCGTGCGGAGATCCCCGCGGCGAAAATCCCCCCGCAGCCAGATTTTCTGGAGCAGTTTTTCGGGAAACGTGAAGGCCCCGTAGAGTCCCTGCAGTTCGGCGACGTAACTCGCCGGGTGCGAATGATCGTCCGACATGCCGCGACGCTGGGCTCGGCCCCGGCTACCTCAACGGCCGCCGGCCCCCGTTTTCCGGGCTACAGCCGGCTTGCGACGCGCCCGTTCTCCGCCCACCACTGCCGCGCCTGCAAACACCCGGACTCCTCCTCCTGTTGTTGATCTACTTGGGCTTCGTCAGCCTCGGCCTGCCCGACGGGACGCTCGGTGTCGCCTGGCCCGTGGTCGCGCGTGATCTCGCGTTGCCGTTCACGCTCGCCGGCGTGGTCACGACGGTCGTCACGCTGCTCTCCGCCGCGTCCGGTTTCTCCAGCGGCCGGATCGTGGCGCGCTTCCAGACCGGCCCTGTCGTGCTCATCAGCTGCAGCTTGAGCGCCCTTGGACTGCTGCTGGTTTCGCAGGCCGATACGTTTGCCTTTATCCTTCTGGCCGCCGTCCCCCTCGGCCTCGGTGCCGGCGCCGTCGATGCCGCGCTGAACGGCTTCGTCGCCCACCATTACTCCGGCCGGCACATGAACTGGCTGCACGCCTGCTGGGGCATCGGCGCCGCGACCGGCCCCGTCGTGATGGGCGCCACCATCGCCTCCGCGCATTCGTGGCGCGGCGGCTACCTTGCGCTCGCGACCGCCCAGGGACTGCTCGCGTTGTTCTTCCTCGGCACGCTCCCGCTCTGGCGCCGCGTCCCCGATCTCGCCAGCCCCTCCGCCCAGGCCAACGCGCTCCGCACGACCGGACTGCCGGCCAACTCCCTCGCCGGCTGGCTCTCCCCGGGCCTGTTCGTCGTCTACGTCGCCCTCGAGGGCGGCACCGGATTGTGGGCCGCCACGATCATGACGCTCAGCCGCGGCTTCACCGCGGAACACGCCGCCTGGAGCACCGCGGCCTTCTACGCCGCGATCACCCTCGGCCGCATCGGCGTCGGCTTCGGCGTGGAGCGCTGGGGGAATCGCCGGCTGATCACGGCCGGCGTGATCCTCGCCCTCGGCGGTGCCATCGCATTCGCCCTCGCTCGCACACCCGCAGGGACCGCGGCGGCATTGGTGATTTTCGGCCTCGGCCTCGCTCCGATTTATCCCGGACTCATGCACGAGGCCCCACGCCGCTTCTCCGCCGACGCCGCCCAGACGGTCATCGGCCGCCAATCCGGCGCCGCCTTCCTCGGCATGGCGCTCCTCCCCGCCGCGCTCGGTGCCCTCGCCGGTGTTTCCCTCACAGCAATTCCATGGGTGCTCATCGCCGGCACCGCGCTCCTGCTGCTCGGGATCCGACGCCTCGACCAACTCGGCTGACGCGCCGCGACGTTCACTCCACCCGTCGCTCCACGGCGCGCATTTCGCGCCGTCATTGCCACCCGCGATCACCCGCGATCTCGCGCAACGCGAGCTGACCGTCGATCAGGTCGAGCGTCGCCTGCACCACCGGATTCTGCGCATCCAACTCGGCGGCGATCTCGCCCCGGATCTCAAGGATCCGCTCGTTCGGCAGCTCCTTGATCACGCTGCCGATCAACGCCCCGATCGCGTCCGCCTGCTCGTGCAACGGCAGCGCCGCCAACGCCGCCAGGATCCGCGCCGCCATGTCGTCGTGTCCGCCCATGCCGTGGCCACAGTCCCGCGCCCGTGGGTGAAGTTCCCTGCCACGGCATCCACCCGATCGGCGCCACCGCCCCCCGCGCCGTCGCGGCCGCCGCCACGCTTCCGTGCTTTTCACCTCCCCACGACGCGGTTCAAGTCGCGCCGCCGATGCGCACCACCTGCTACCGCTGTTTCTGGCCCACAACCCTTTGCTGGTGCTCGTCGATCGTGCCCATGTCGGTGCGCACGAAGTTCGTGTTCCTGATGCATCCGAAGGAATACAAACAGGAGAAAGCCGCCACCGGCCGGCTCACGCATCTCTGCCTCGCCGAGAGCGAGATCGTCGTCGGCGTAGGCTGCGACGAACACCCGCGCGTGCAGGAGCTCCTGCGCGACCCGCAGTTCGCTCCCGTGCTCCTCTACCCCGGCCCGCAGGCCCTCAATCTCTCCACCGCCTCGCCGGAACAGCTCGCCGGCTGGCACCCCGCCCTCGCTTCCGGCCGCCGCCTGCTCGTCTTCCTGCTCGATGCCACCTGGGCACTCGGCCGGAAAATGCTCCGGCTCAGCCCCGCGCTGCAGCAGCTCCCGCGCATCATGTTCACGCCGAGCGCCCCCAGCCGCTACGTGATCAAACAGCAACCTCACCCCGCGTGCCTCTCCACCCTCGAGGCCACCCACGAACTGCTCCTCGCCCTCGAACACGCCGGCCTCGATCGCTACCCGCACCGCGAGCAACTGCTGTTGCTCTTCCAACGCATGCAGGACTTCCAGCTGCGCTGCGCCGCCGATCCCGATCGCGTCGGCTACCGGCACCGCGCCTACCGCCCACCTGCGGAACGCAAACCCGCCATCGGTCAAAGCGGCGCCCGGCGCCGCAAGATGTTCAAACTCCCGGAACTGCCGCCCGTCGCCGCCCCTCTTCCGTCCGCCGCACCGCCCGGGCCCGCCGCTTCTCGCGCTGAGTCCGTCCCCGCGTCGGCACCCGCCTCCGCTCCCGCGCCCGGTCTCGCCTGATTTTTCCCGGCCGCGCCGCGCTGCACACGCGCCGCCGTCTGCTTCCGCATGCCTTTGCCCGGGTCGCTCCCGCCCGGAGGCCGGCATGGCCCGTCATTGACTATTCGGGCCGACTCTCCTCGTCCGCCGCGGACGTCCCGCTCCCGCGCTGCGCCCGCGGGAATTACCCGCTCCCGGTCTCCTCATGTCGCGTCGAAATGCCTTTGTCAGGCCGGCCCCGACAACCACCGCCTGACAGATTCCACTCAAATTTTCCCCGCCCGGGCCGATCTCTCCGACACCCACCTTCCCACCTGACCTTCGCCATGCACGACCTGACGACGGGGCCTTTCGCGCGGAATAACCGCGTCCTCGTGATCGACGACAACCCCGCCATCCACGCCGATGTGCGCAAGGTGCTCTGTCCCCCCATCAGCGCCGCCGCGACCGCCCTCGCGGAACTCGAAGCCGAACTCCTCGACGCACCCGCACCCGCCCACCCGCAACCGACCTACCGCGTCGATTCCGCCCTTCAGGGCCGCGAGGGCCTCGAGCTGCTGCGCCAGGCCGTCGCCGGAGACAGCCCCTACGCCATGGCGTTTGTCGACGTGCGGATGCCGCCGGGCTGGGACGGCGTGGAGACGTCGCTCGAGCTCTGGAAAGTCAGCCCCGATCTGCAGATCGTCATCTGCACCGCGTATTCCGACTACTCGTGGGAGGAGATGCTCGCCCGCCTCGGCTGCTCCGACCGCCTGGTGATCCTCAAGAAGCCGTTCGACACCATCGAGGTCCTGCAGCTCACCAACGCCCTCACCGAGAAATGGAGCCTGCTCCGGCAGCGCCGCGCCCAGGCGTCCGATCTCGAGCAACGCGTCCGCGAACGCACCGCCGCCCTCGAAGCCACCAACCGCACGCTCCAGGAAGAGATCGTCCGCCGCATCGAGGTGGAACTCGATTTGAAACGCGCCAAGAACGCCGCCGAAAGCGCCGACCGCGCCAAGAGTTCGTTCCTCGCCAACATGAGCCACGAGATCCGCACCCCGATGAACGGCGTGATCGGCATGGCCAATCTCCTCCTCGGCACGCCGCTCTCCGCCGAACAACGCGATCTCGCCGAGACGCTCGGCCGCTGCGGCGAATCCCTCCTCACCATCATCAACGACATCCTCGATTTCTCCAAAATCGAGGCCGGCCGCATGGTGCTCGAGGCCGTCGACTTCGACCTCGCCGAGCATCTCGAGCTCGCCATCGACCTCCACGCCGGCGCCGCCACGGAGAAGCAACTCGAGCTCGTCATGCACATCGACCCCGACGTGCCTGCGCGCGTCCGCGGCGATCCCGTGCGACTCCGCCAGATCGTGCTCAACCTCGTCGGCAACGCCGTGAAGTTCACCCACCGCGGCGAGGTCGTCCTCCACGTCTCCCGGCGCAACGCCGCCGTCACGCACTCCGTGCTCCACTTCGAGGTCGTCGACACCGGCGTCGGCATCCCGCCGCACGTGCAGTCCGCTCTTTTCCAGCCGTTCGTCCAGGCCGACTCCTCCACCACACGCCGCTTCGGCGGCACCGGCCTCGGCCTTGCGATCTGCAAGCGCCTAGTCGGCCTCATGCAGGGCGAGATCGGCGTGCGCAGCGCGCCCGATCAGGGCTCGACTTTCTGGTTTACCGCCCGGCTCGAGCCACCCGCCGACACCAGCGCCAAACTCGTCCTCGCTCCGTCCCCGCTCGACCAGCACCACGCCCTCGTCGTCGACGACAACGCCACCAACCGCAAGCTGCTCACCCTCCTCTGCGCCACGTGGCAGCTGCCGCACCGCCTCGCCGACGGCGCCACCGCCGCTCTCGCCGCCTGCCGCGAGGCGGCCGCCGCCGGCGCGCCGTTCGATCTCATCATTCTCGATCACCACATGCCCGATGTGGATGGCCTCGAATTCGTCGCGCTCCTGCGTCGCGACCGGTCGATTCCGCCTCCGACCATCGTCCTCCTCACCTCCCGCGGCGAACGCCTCCCCGCCGCCCAGCTGCGCGAGTGCGGTCTCGCCGCCTGCGAACTCAAACCGATCCACCCCGAGAAACTCCGCGCCACGCTGTCCCGTCTCCTCGCCCACGCCCGCGGACCGGCACCCGCCGCACCCCGCCCGCTCGCCGGCCACACCGACGCCGCCCCGCCTCACGACTGCCACCCCGCCATCCTCGTGGCCGAGGACAATCCCGTGAACCAGAAGGTCACCCTCCTCCAGCTCCGCAATCTCGGCTACAAGGCCGAGATCGCCGGCAACGGCCGCGAAGCCATCGAGGCGCTGCGCCGTTACCCGTTCTCCCTCGTGCTCATGGACGCACAGATGCCGGAACTCGACGGCATCGAAGCCACACGCCGCATCCGCGCCGCCCAGGCCCGCGGCGAACCCGGCTTCCCGCCCACCCTGCGCATCGTCGCCATGACCGCCAACGCCATGGCCGGCGACCGCGAGACCTACCTGCGCGCCGGCATGGACGACTACCTCGCCAAACCCGTCCGCGTCGACGCCCTCCGCGCCGTGCTGCAGCGCCACCTGCCGGCCGCAGCTCCGACGCCCGCGGCCGAACTCGCCATCGCGTCGCCCGCATGAACGCCACCGCCGCCCCGCCCGTGCTGCCTCCGGCGCGCGCCGCCGACCTCGACCGCGCCCTCGTCGCCGCGTTTCTCGGGCAGATCCCCGACCGGATCTTCTTCAAGGACCGGCGCTCGCGCTTCATCGCCATCAGCCAGTCCTGCGTCCGCAACTTCGGCGGCGCCACCGCCGCCGAAATCATCGGCCGCACCGACTTCGATTTCTTCGCCGCCCACCACGCCCGCCGCGCCTACGAGGACGAACAGCAGATCATCCGCACCGGCGAACCGACGCTCAACCAGGTCGAGCGCGAGATCTGGCACGACGGCCGCATCACCTGGTCGCTCACCAGCAAGATGCCGCTCCGCACCCTCGACGGCACCATCATCGGCACCTTCGGCGTCAGCCGCGACATCACCCGCCGCCGCGAAATGGAGGCCGCGCTCGAGAAAGCCCACAAGGAGCTCGTCTCCGCCTCCCGCGTCGCCGGCATGGCCGAAGTCGCGACCGGCGTCCTGCACAACGTCGGCAACGTCCTCAACAGCCTCAACGTCTCCGCCTCCGTCATCGGCTCGCAGCTCCGGCAGTCCAAGGCCGCCAGCCTCGCGAAACTCGCCGATCTGCTCCGCGCCCACGCCGACGACCTCGGCGCCTACCTCACCGCCGATCCCAAGGGCCGACGTATCCCCGAATTGGTGACGTCACTCGCGCGCCACGCCGCCGCCGAGCGCGCCCGGCTCATCGCCGAGGTCGCGCAGCTCCAGCAGCACATCGACCACGTGAAGGAGATCGTCGCCATGCAGCAGGCCTACGCCACGCTCGTCGGCGTCGTCGAGACCCTCGACCCCGCCGCCCTGCTCGAGGATGCGCTCCGCATGAACGCCGATGCCCTTGCCCGCCGCGGCATCGCCGTCGTGCGCGAGTTCGCCTTCGTGCCCGCCGTCGTCGCGGAGAAAGCCAAGGTCCTCCAGATCCTCGTGAACCTCATCCGCAACGCCCAGCATGCGTGCGACGACGCCGGCGGGCCCGACCGCCGCATCACCCTGCGCCTCGCGGCCAACGCCGCCGGCGACCGCGTCTGCCTCGCCGTCTCCGACAACGGCGTGGGCATCGCGCCGGAGAATCTCACCCGCATCTTCGGCCACGGCTTCACCACCCGCGCCACCGGCCACGGCTTCGGCCTCCACTCCGCCGCCAACGCCGCCCGCGAGATGAAGGGCGCACTCACCGTGCACAGCGAAGGCCCGGGCCGCGGCGCCACCTTCACCCTCGAACTCCCCGTCGCCCCGCCCGCCATCCCTGCCGCATGAGCCCCGAATCCCTGCGCACCTGCGCCGCCGATGCCACGGACGCCGCCTCCGCGCTCCTCGATCGCACGCTCGTCGCTTCGTTCCTCGAGCACTTCCCGGACGCCGTTTACTTCAAGGACCACGAGAGCCGCTTCATCGCCGTCAGCCACTCCAAGGCCCAGCGCCACGGCCTCGCGCCCGATGAACTCGTCGGCCTCTGCGACAGCGACTTCTTCTCGCCCGAACATGCCCGGCGCAGCCGCACCGAGGAGCGGACCATCATGGCCACCGGCGAGCCGGTCGTCGGCAAACTCGAGAAGACGCAATGGCGCGATGGCCGCGAGGGTTGGGCCGAAGTCACCAAGCTCCCGCTCCGCGATGCCGCGGGCGCCATCATCGGCACCTTCGGCGTCACCCGCGACATCACCGAGGAGGAGCATCTCCGCGCCGAACTGGAAAAAACCCAGCGCAACATCGTCGATGCCTCCCGCCGCGCCGGCATGGCCGAGGTCGCCACCGGCGTGCTCCACAACGTCGGCAACGTGCTCACCAGCCTCAACGTCTCCGCCAACGTCGTTGCCACCGGACTCCACCAGTCCAAGACCGCCAGCCTCACCCGCCTCGCCGAACTCCTCGAGGAACACACCGCCGACCTCGGCGATTTCCTCACCCGCGACCCCAAGGGACGGCGCATCCCCGAGTTCATGTCGTCCCTCGCCGACCATCTCCGCGGCGAGAGCGAACGCCTCCTCGCCGAGGTCGCCTCGCTCCAGCAGAATATCGATCACATCAAGGACATCGTCGCGATGCAGCAGGCCTACGCCACGATGCTCGGCGTCGTCGAGCCGCTCGAGCCCGCCACCCTCATGGAGGACGCCGTGCGCATGAACGCCGGCGCGCTCGTCCGGCACGATGTCGCTGTCGAGCGCCGTTTCGTTCCGGTGCCGCGCGTCCGGGCGGAACGCGCCAAGGTGCTGCAGATCCTCGTGAACCTGATCCGCAACGCGAAATACGCCGCCGACGAGGGCGGCGCCGCCGAGAAGTTGATCACCCTCGGCATCGCGCCCGGGCCCGCCGGCTTCGTGCGCCTCAGTGTGCGCGACAACGGCATCGGCATCGCGCCCGACACCCTCGCGAAACTCTTCACCCACGGTTTCACCACGCGTGCTGGCGGCCACGGCTTCGGTCTGCATTCTTCCGCCGTCGTCGCGCGTGAAATGCAGGGCCACCTCGCCGCCCACAGCGACGGCCTCGGCCACGGCGCCACGTTCACGCTCGACCTTCCGGTCGAGCCCGCCGCCTGAGCGTTCCGCCTGCCGCGGCCGCCACGCGTCGCCGGACCCGAGACTTCGCACCGTCGCCCGGCCGGGAAACTCACCCGGCCTCAAATTCCCGCGGCAACTCCGCCCGCGCCGTGAACATCTGCCGCACCCCGCGAAACTCGTATTCGAAGCCCGTCTCCGCCGAGTGGAGGAAGAGCCGCTTCGTGCCGTGCTCCTTCGCAAACGCCCGGTTCGCCGGAAAATCCCCGTAGGTCTGGTCGCCCACGATCGGCAGCTGCCGCTTCGCACACTGCACGCGCAGCTGATGGCTGCGGCCGGTCCGCGGCTCCAGCTTGATCAGGCTCACGCGCGGCACACCGCGGCCCGGCCGCACCACCGTCATCCGGCTCTCCGCCGGCACATGCCCCGCCGCCGTCGCCGTGCGGATCCGTCCCCCGCGCTTGTCGACCGCCAGCAGGTCCCGCCACAGCTCCATCGGCTGTCGTGGCGTTCCGAATACGAGCGCGAAGTAAACCTTCCGCACCACCTTCCGTTTGAACTGCGCCCGGACTTCCGTCGCCAGCGCCTCGCTCGCCGCCGCGAGGATCACGCCCGATGTCGCGGAATCGAGCCGGTTGAGCAGCCAGAGCCGGCGCGTCTGCCCGCCGTCGGACCACTCGAAAAATTCCCCTTCCCCGTGATAGCGCGCCGTGAGCAGCGATCGCGGCTCGTCCGCCGCCTCGTTCGGATGCGAGAGCACGCCCGCCGGCTTGTTGAGCGCCGCGAGTCCGTGCCCGTCGCGGTTCAGCACCTTCACATCGCGGCCCAGCGGCAGCGTCTCCCAGAAATCCTCGCCCACCCCGCTCGTCGCCGGCCCGCTCACT
>JACCED011718614.1_pt1 | contig 63266 bp, 52 predicted proteins | sample 7455021 | NCBI WGS metagenome assembly JACCED01 (sample SAMN15323456, study PRJNA562643) | freshwater metagenome | isolation source: river surface water | place: USA:Blue River Watershed | collected 2017-08-19 | reverse complement strand
CGGCCACCACGGTGCCGCCGCCATCCCCGCCTTCGGGTCCCATGTCGATCACCCAGTCGGCGGTCTTGATCACGTCCAGGGTGTGTTCGATGACGACGATGGTGTTGCCTGCATCGCGCAGCTGGTGCAGCACCTTGAGCAGCAAATCAATGTCGGCAAAGTGCAGGCCGGTGGTGGGTTCGTCGAGGATGTAGAGTGTCCGGCCGGTGTCGCGCTTGGAGAGCTCCTGTGCCAGCTTGACGCGCTGTGCCTCGCCGCCCGAGAGCGTGGTGGCGCTCTGGCCCAGTCGGATGTAGGACAGGCCCACGTCCAGCAGGGTCTGCAGCTTGCGCGCAATGCTGGGCACGGCACTGAAGAAGCTGTGGGCTGCCTCGACCGTCATGTCCAGGATCTGCGCGATGTTCTGTCCCTTGTACTGGATCTCCAGCGTCTCGCGGTTGTAGCGCATGCCGTGGCAGACGTCGCAGGGCACGTAGACATCGGGCAGGAAGTGCATTTCCACCTTGACCATGCCATCGCCCTGACAGGCCTCGCATCGGCCGCCCGCCACATTGAAGGAAAAGCGGCCAGGGCCGTAGCCGCGCTCGCGCGCGGCAGGGACCTCGGCCATCAGCTCGCGGATGTGGGTGAACAGCCCGGTGTAGGTGGCCGGGTTGCTGCGCGGGGTGCGGCCAATGGGCGACTGGTCGACGTTGATCACCTTGTCAAAGTGCTGCAGACCCAGGATCTCCTCGTGCGGTGCCGGTTCGTCGTGCGCGCGGTGGATCTGCTGGGCCGCCGCGGTGTACAGCGTGTCATTGACCAGGGTGGACTTGCCCGAGCCCGACACGCCGGTCACGCAGGTCAGCAGCCCGATCGGGAACTTCGCGTTCACCTGCTTGAGGCTGTGTCCGCTGGCCCCCATCACCGCGACCCAGTGCTGGCCAGGCGCGTGGCGTTTGGGAATGGCGATCTGCCTGCGGCCCGACATGTACTGGCCGGTGATGGAGTCGGGTGCAGCCATGACTTCCTCGCAGCTGCCCTGTGCCATCACGCGACCGCCGTGCACGCCGGCGCCCGGACCCATGTCGATGACATGGTCGGCGGTGCGGATCATGTCCTCGTCGTGCTCGACCACCAGCACGCTGTTGCCCAGATCGCGCAGGTGCTTGAGGGTGCCGATCAGGCGGTCGTTGTCGCGCTGGTGCAGGCCGATGCTGGGCTCGTCGAGCACATACATCACGCCCGTGAGCCCGGAGCCGATCTGGCTGGCCAGGCGGATGCGCTGCGCTTCGCCCCCCGAGAGGGTGTCGGCGCTGCGGTCCAGGCTGAGGTAGTTCAGGCCCACGTCGTTGAGGAACTTCAGGCGCGAGGCGATTTCGCGCACCACCTTGTCGGCGATGTCGGCCTTGGCGCCCCGCAGCTGCAGACCCTGGAAATAACGCTGTGCCTCGCCCAGCGTGGCGTGGCTGATTTCGTAGATGGCGCGTGCCTGGGCGCCTTCCCCGATGCGCACATGGCGCGCATCGCGCTTGAGGCGGGTGCCATGGCAGTTGGTGCAGGGCTGGGTGCTGCGGTAGCGGGCCAGGTCCTCGCGCACCAGTTGCGAATCGGTCTCGCGGTAGCGCCGCGTCATGTTCGGGATGATGCCCTCGAAGGGGTGCTTCTTGCTGACCTTTCGGCCCTGTGAAGCGCCCGACTCGACGATGTAGCTGAACTTGATGTCTTCCTCGCCGGAGCCATGCAGGACGACCTGCTGCACCGCAGGCGGGAGGTTTTCAAATGGCGCCTCGACATCGAACTTGTAGTGCCTGGCCAGGCTCTCGAGCATGCTGAAGTAAAAGCCGTTGCGCCGGTCCCAGCCCTTGATGGCGCCGCTGGCCAGGCTCAGGCTCGGGAAGGCGACCACCCGCTCGGGGTCGAAGAATTCCATGGTGCCAATGCCGTCGCAGCCGGGGCAGGCGCCCTGTGGCGAGTTGAAGGAAAAGACCCTCGGCTCGAGCTCGGCGATCGCGTGGTTGCAGACCGGGCAGGCGAAGCGGGCGTTGAAGAGGTGTTCGGTGCCGCTGTCGATTTCCAGGGCAAGCGCGCGCTGTTCGGCCAGCGTCAGAGCGGCCTCGAAACTCTCGGCCAGGCGTTGGCGCAGGGCGTCGCGTGCCTTGACGTCGTCTTCGGCGCGGACCTTGAGCCGGTCGATCACCACGTCGATGTCGTGCTTTTCGTTCTTTCTCAGTTCGGGCAGGTCCTGCGCCTCGAACACCTGACCGTCCACGCGAAAGCGCACATAGCCGAGCGCCTGCATCTGCTCGAAGAGTTTTTCAAACTCGCCTTTTTTCTCGCGCGCCACTGGCGCCAGGACCATCAGCTTGGTGTCCTGCTGCAAGGCCATCACCGTATCCACCATCTGGGCCACGGTCTGGGCCTGCAGCGGCAGGTCATGGTCTGGGCAGTGCGGCGTGCCGGCCCGGGCGAACAGCAGGCGCAGGTAGTCGTGGATTTCGGTGACCGTGCCCACGGTCGAGCGCGGGTTGTGGCTGGTGGCCTTCTGCTCAATCGAGATCGCCGGCGACAGGCCCTCGATCAGGTCCACGTCGGGCTTGTCCATCAGCTGCAGGAACTGCCTGGCATAGGCCGACAGGCTCTCGACATAGCGCCGCTGGCCTTCGGCGTAGAGCGTGTCAAAGGCCAGGCTGGACTTGCCCGAACCCGACAGGCCGGTGATGACCACCAGCCGGTCACGGGGGATGTCCAGGTCGATGTTCTTGAGGTTGTGGGTGCGCGCGCCGCGGATGCTGATGCGCCCCTGGCGCAGGGCCGTGCCCAGGTAGGGGTCGCGCTCGGGCTCGCGGGGGGCTGGCGCGGGGGTCTCGGGGGCGGTATCAGGGTTCACGGAGGCAGTCGGCGGCAAAACCTTTGATTATCAGGGCTGGCCCTGGCGGGGGCACAGGGGGGCATCGGGGACAATCACCCCTTTGCCCGATTGCCTGCGCTGCGCCTGCCGTGTCCGACTCCGCTGCCCCCACCGCTTTGGCTGCTGCCACGGCCATGACGCCCCTGGAGCGGCGTGCCAGCGCCTCGCTCGCGGGTATTTTTGCCCTGCGCATGCTGGGCCTGTTCCTGGTCTTGCCGGTGTTTGCCCTGGAGGCGCGCCGCTACCCGGGCGGGGACGACCCGCTGCTGCTGGGTCTGGCCATGGGCGTCTATGGTCTGACCCAGGGCCTGCTGCAATTGCCCTTTGGCATGGCTTCCGACCGCTTTGGACGCAAGCGGGTGATCGTGCTGGGCCTGCTGGTGTTCGCCGCCGGCAGCTTCTGGGCGGCGGCTGCGACCGACCTCTACCAGCTGCTGCTGGGCCGCAGCCTGCAGGGTGCCGGGGCGGTTTCGGCAGCGGTGACCGCCCTGTTGGCCGACCTCACGCGCGACGAGGTGCGCACCAAGGCCATGGCCCTGGTGGGCGCCAGCATCGGCCTGATGTTTGCCGTGTCCCTCGTGCTGGCGCCGGCGCTGTCGGCGCTGGTCGGACTCTCGGGCCTGTTTGCCCTGACCGGGGGGCTGGCCCTGCTGGGGGTGGCCGTGGTGGTGTGGGGGGTGCCGGCGGCGCCGCCGGTTCAGTCCGGGGCCAGACCGGGCCGTCTGCGCGATGTGCTGGCCGATGCCGGCCTGATGCGCATGAACCTGGGCGTGTTCGTGCTCCATGCCGTGCAGCTGGCCATGTGGGTGGCAGTGCCGGCCCTGCTGGTGCAGGCCGGGCTGCCGCAAGACGCGCACTGGCAGGTCTACCTGCCGGCGGTGCTGGGCTCCTTCGTGCTGATGGGCGGCCTCTTTGCCCTGGAGCGGCGCGGGCACCTCAAGCGGGTGATCCTGGCGGCCATCCTGCTCATCGCCCTGGTGCAGCTGGGTTTGCTGGTGCTGGCGTCCGGCACGCCGCGCCTGCCGGCCCTGGCTGCCCTGCTGTTTGTGTTTTTCTGTGGCTTCAACATCCTCGAAGCCACCCAGCCCAGCATGGTCTCGCGCATGGCGCCCACGCCCGTTCGCGGCACCGCCATGGGCATCTTCAACACCCTGCAGTCGCTGGGCTTTTTTGTTGGCGGCTGGGCCGGCGGCGCCCTGGTCAAGTCCTGGGGCAGCCAGATGCTGTTTGCCTGCTGCGCTGCTGCCATGTTGCTGTGGTGGCTGCTGGCACTGCCGATGCAGCCACCACCTCGGCAAGCCTCGCCAAACACCGCATAATCGGACATCGACCGAATTCGGGGAAAGCCCTTGCGTGCGCTTCCCCGCTGAATCAAAGGAACAGCCCCATGGCCTCAGTCAACAAAGTCATCATCGTCGGCAACCTGGGTGCCGATCCCGAAACCCGTTACCTGCCTTCGGGCGATGCCGTCACCAGCATCCGTGTGGCCACCACCGACCGCTACAAGGACAAGCAGTCCGGCGAGATGCGTGAGGCCACCGAGTGGCACAGCATCAGCTTCTTCGGCAAGCTCGCTGAAATTGCCGGGCAGTACCTCAAGAAGGGCAGCCAGGTTTACGTGGAAGGCAGCCTGCGCACCCGCAAGTACACCGACAAGAACGGCGTCGAAAAGTACGCCACCGACATCCGTGCCGACACCATGCAGATGCTCGGTTCGCGCCAGGGCATGGGCGGCGAGGGGGGCGGTGGTGGCGGTGGTGGCGGTGGTTACAGCCGCCCTGCAGCGCCGGCGCAGCGCCCGGCCCCCGCTGCGACCCCGGCGGGCAAGCCTGCCGCCGCCAGTGGCTTTGACGATATCGACGACGACATCCCGTTCTGAGCACCCCCAGGACGCAGTTGCAGGCGTCTGGTCGCAGGCGGTCGACGCCGCAGCCTGCAGGCCCCACAATGGGGCCATGAACGAAATCGAGTCCCGCTTCCTGCCGCAGGATGACCTTCTGCGGCACGAGCTGCACAACGAGGTGCACGCCCGCCCGTCGGCGCGGGTGCGCCTGCCGGCACTCATCACCTATGTTGCGGTGCTCAATGCGGGTGTGCGGCGCGAGACCGAGTGCGCGTTGCTGCAGCGCTTGCCGGGGCATGGCGATCTGCAGCCTCAGCAGTTGCAGGGCAACTTCCTGCGGCTGCGCTGTGACGGTTTCACTGTCAAGTGGGAGCGGCATACCGAGTTCACCCGCTACTCGATCGTGCAGCCCCTGCCAGCCCATGCCGGCTGGGGCGCCAGGCTGCCCGAGCTGGCCAGCCAGGTGGCCACCGGCACCGAATGGCTGCGCGCCATCCCCGGGCAGACGATCGCTGCCATCCAGCTGGCCATGCTGCATGAGGGCATGGGCGAGCCAGACATGCTGGACAAGGCCCAGCAATGGCTGGGCGAGGGCATCGTGATCGGTTCGCACATGGGCAACACGGTGCAGGGCGATTCGCATTCCTGCCTGCTGACGCACTTTCGCATCGGTGACGATGGCTTCGAGCGCATGCTGGTGGTCACCCGAGGTGAAACGCCTGAGGGCCGGGCCGGCCGCATTTCGCAGCGGGTGCTCGAGCTCGAGACCTACCGCCTGATGGCCCTGCGGGGTCTGCCGGTGGCCAAGCAGCTCTCGCCGGAGCTGGCCCAGGCCGAGGGGCATCTGGCCGACATCGCCGCGCGGCTGGAGGCCAAGAACGACAGCGACCAGCACTTGCTGGACGACCTGGTGGGCCTGGCGGCGCGGGTCGAACGGGCCACCGCCGAACACGGGTACCGCTTTTCGGCCACGCGCGCTTACGACGCCGTGGTGCATGAGCGCATCGTGGAGCTGCGCGAACGCCCTGTGTATGGCACGCAGACGGTGGGCGAGTTCATGCAGCGTCGAATGGGGCCCGCCATGGCGACCGTGGCCGCCACAGCGCAGCGTCTGGCGGCCCTGTCCGACCGGATCACACGGGCCAGCGCGCTGCTGCGGACCCGGGTGGACATTGCGACCGAAACCCAGAACCAGCAGTTGCTGGAAAAACTCACGCGCGGCCAGGCCCTGCAGCTGCGGCTGCAGTCGACGGTGGAAGGCCTGTCGATCGCGGCCATCAGCTACTACGTGGTCAGTCTGGTCCTCTATGGGGCCAAGGCGCTGGGGCAACTGGGCCTGCCCCTGCACCCCGAGACGGCGGCGGGCCTGTCCATTCCGCTGGTCCTGTGGGTGGTCTGGAAGGTCACCCGGAGCATCCACGCGCGCATCCACGACCGCACGCCACTCTGAACACTGCCGCTGCCGCCTCTTGCGGGGGTAACCCGCTCACGGCGGCCCCACGGCTTGTGATAGCCTGCGCCCCGGATTCGGTTCCATCACAAAGGAGTAACTGTGGACTTGAAGCTTCAGGACAAGACGGCATTGGTGACCGGTGCCAGCGTGGGCATCGGCCGTGGCATCGCCAAGGCCCTGGCTGCCGAAGGGGTGCGTGTGGCGGTGTCGGCGCGGCGTGTCGACAAGCTCGAAGAGCTGGCCAGCGAGATCGTCGCTGCGGGCGGGCAGGCCCCGGTCATCATCGCCTCGGACCTGTACGAAGAAGATGCAGCCAGCAAGCTGGCCGCCGCAGCCATGGCCGGACTGGGGCATGTGGACATCCTGGTCAACAACGCAGGGGGCTCGCGCAGCTTCAAGGACCTGCATGTGAGCGAGGCCGCCTGGCAGGAGGCCATCACCCTCAATTTCCATCGTCCGCGCCAGGTCGCCGACGCCCTGGTTGACCAGATGATTGCCCGCCACTGGGGGCGCATCATCAACATCACGGGCAAGAGCGAACCCGAGCACACCAATGGCGCCTTCTGTGCCAAGGCCGGCCTGCACAGCTGGGCCAAGGGCCTCTCGCGCATGGTCGGCAAGCACGGCATCACCGTCAACTGCGTGCCGCCGGGGCGCATCCACTCGGAGCAGATCTTTCGCAACTACACGCCCGAATACCGCCAGTGGCAATGCGAGAACGAGATTCCGGTGGGCCGCTATGGCGAGCCCGAGGACATGGCCAACCTGGTGACCTTCCTGGCTTCGCCGCTGGCAGGCTACATCACCGGCGCGGTCATCCCGGTGGACGGCGGCCTGCGCAAGTACCAGTTCTGACGCGCGTGGCCGGGCCCGGAGCCCGGCCTTCAGCCGCTGGCCAGCAGGCGCCGCTTGCGCAGGGCGGCGTGCAGGTGCTCATGGAACATTGCTGCTGCCGGTCGCAGCGTGCTGCCCTGCTTGCGCAGCAGGCCCAGGCTGCGCGAAATGGTGGGCTTGCGCAGCGGCAATCCGACCACCAGGGGATGGTTGGCCGGCAGGGCAGTGCGCGGTACCGCAGCGATCCCGAGGCCGGCCTCGACCATGCCCAGCAGGGTGCCGATGTGGCTGACCTCGAAAGCGAAGTGCGGGTTGAGGCCGACCTTGCTCATCACATCGTCGAGCAACTGCCGGTTGCCGCTGCTGCGCGCCACCGAGATCAGTCGCTCTGACTCGATCTGTGACCAGGTCAGAGCGGACCGCCTGGCCAGCGGATGGTCGCGTCGCATGGCCACCACGAAGGGGTCGTCGTGGATGCCTTCGAAGGCGATTTCGGGCATCAGCGTGTTCATGAAGCCGATGCCGAAGTCGGACTCGCCGGCCAGCACGCTTTGCAGCGTCTGGTTCATCGATTCGTCGATCACCCGGATGCGGATCGAGGGGTACTTGGCCGAAAAACTGCTGATCACCTGTGGCAGGAAGTAGATCGCTGCCGAGGGCACACAGGCCACCGTGACACGACCGCTGCGGGTGGTGGCAATGTCCGAGATGCCGAGGATGGCCGATTCCAGGTCGTCGATGGCGGCCCGCGCGCGTTCAAGAAAGACGCGCCCCAGGCTGGTCAACTCCACTTCACGGGTGGTCCGGTTGAACAGCCTGGCACCAATGATGGACTCGAGTTTTTCAATGCGCCGGCTCAGGGCCGGAGGCGAGAGATGGATGTGCTCTGCCGCTGCGCGAAAGCTGCCGCGCTCGGCCACCGCGATGAAGGCCTGCAATTGCTGCAGATCGAAATTGATGCGTTTCATGCACCAATGATATTAAAAGTTGCAATTCAACAAAACCACCATTTCCTGCACCATCCGCATCCATGGTTGCACGGGCCTGCCCTGGCCCCCAGAAAAGGAAACACCCATCATGAACACACTTCTCAAGCATTTCGGGGCCCTGCTGCTGGCGCTGGCCTGCGCAGGCACCCACGCCCAGTCCGACAAGCCGATCACCATCGTGGTGCCCACGGCAGCCGGTGGCGGCAACGACGCGATGGCCCGCACCATCGGGCAAAAGCTTGGCGTGCTGCTCGGCCGCACGGTCATTGTCGAGAACAAGGCCGGAGCCAATGGCGCCCTGGCCGCTGAATACGTGGCCAAGGCCGCCCCCGACGGCAACATCCTGATGTTCGGCTACATCGCCACCCACGCGATGAACCCCGCCCTGCAGAAGCTGCGCTATGACCCCATCAAGGATTTCGAGCCGGTGGGCCTGGTGGGCTATTCGCCCACGCTGATGGTGGTCAACCCGGCCGTGCGGGCGCGCGACGTCCGCGACCTGGTGCGCATGCTCAAGGACAAGCCCGATGCCTACAGCGTGGCGTCGGCTGGCAATGGCACGGCCCCCCATTTCGCCGCCGAGCTGTTCAAGATGGCCACCCAGACCTCGATGCTGCACGTGCCCTACAAAGGCTCGGCGCCGGCGATCAATGACACCATCGGTGGCCAGACCCATGTGATGTTCCCGAGCCTCTTCACCGGCGCGCCCTTTGTCAAGTCCGGTCGCCTGCAGGGGCTGGCGATTGCCGGGGCCCGGCGCTCACCCCTGCTGCCCGATGTGCCCACGCTCAAGGAGCAGGGCATCGAGGGGGTCGAGGTGGACCAGTGGTACGGCATCTTTGCGCCCGCCCGCACGCCCAGGGAGCAGATCACGCGCCTGAACCAGGCCCTCAACAGGGTGCTGCAGGACAAGGAGATCATTCAGCGCATCGAAGGCCATGGTGCCGATGTAGAGACCAGCACGCCCGAACAACTGGGCGAGATGGTGCGCAAGGACCTGGCCAAGTGGCGCCAGGTGGTGGTCAAGGCCAAGCTGCAGGCCGACTGATGTCCAGGATCGAGCGAACCATTCCGTGTGTGCTGATGCGCGCCGGCACCTCGCGCGGCCCGTTCTTCCTCAAGGACTGGCTGCCTCAGGACCCGGTGGCCCGCGACCAGGCCCTCATCGGTGCCATCGGTGCCTCCGACCCCCTGCAGCTTGACGGACTGGGCGGCAACAGCACGCTCAACAGCAAGGTGGCGATCGTCTCGCGCTCTGGCCTGCCCGACTGTGATCTGGACTACCTGTTTGCCCAGGTTGGCGTGGGCCACCAGTCGGTCGATACCCGGCCCAACTGCGGCAACATGCTCTCGGGTGTCGCCCCCTTTGCCATCGAGCAGGGCTTGATCGAGGCGCAGGATGGCACCACCACTGTGCGCATCCACAACGTCAACACCGGGGCCAAGATCGAGGCCACCGTGCAGACACCGGGTGGGCGGGTCTGCTACGAGGGCCAGGCACGCATCGACGGTGTGGCCGGCACGGCCGCGCCGATCCTGCTCAATTTCCTGGATGCCTGGGGCGCGGTCACCGGGCAGCTCTTTCCGACGGGCCAGCGCACTGAAAGCATCGACGGGGTGGCTGTCACCTGCATCGATGCGGCCATGCCCCTGATGATCGTGCGTGCCGCCGATCTGGGCCTCACAGGGCGCGAACGTCCGGCCGAGCTCGACGCCAATGCCGCGCTGCTCGAGCGGATCGAGGCGATGCGCTTGCAGGCCGGTCTGCGCATGGGCCTGGGCGATGTCTCGGACAGCGTGGTGCCCAAACCGGTCATCGTCAGTCCGGGCGACAGTGCCGACAGCATTGTCTCGCGCTACTTCACGCCGCACCGCTGCCACGCCTCGCATGCGGTGACCGGGGCCATTGGCGTGAGCACCGCCTTCGCCTTGCCCGGCACGGTCGCTTCAGGCGTGGCGCGCGCCAGTGGCCGCCACCTGCTTTCGGTGGTGCATCCGCAAGGCCAGATTGACATCGATGTGACGCTGGTGGGTGAGGGCGACGACGCGGTGGTGCAAAAGGCGGCCCTGGTGCGCACCGCCCGCAAGATCATGCAGGGCGAACTGCACCTGCCTGACTACGTTTTCCCGCCCGAACAGGCGGACCCGGCCGCAGAGGACTTTCCGAGCGAGCCGATCACTGTCATCGTGCCCACCAGCGCCGGTGGTGGCAACGACACCATGGCCCGCGTGCTCTCGCGCAAACTCGGTCCCCAGCTCGGGCAATCGATCGCAGTCGACAACCGCGCTGGCGCCAACGGCAGTGTGGCGGCCGAATACGTCAAGGCCGCGCGCCCGGACGGACACACCCTGATGTTCGGCTACATCGCCACCCACGGCATCAACCCGGTCATGCAGGAGGTCCGCTATGACCCGCAGACCGACTTTGCGCCGGTTGGCCTGATCGGCCACTCGCCCAGTGTGCTGGTCGTGCGTGCCGGGCAAGGCCTGCACAGCGCCAGCGACCTGCTCGGGCAGCTGCGCGACCGGCCGCAGGCGATGCACTACGCCTCTGCGGGCGAGGGCACCGTGCCGCATCTGGCGGCCGAGATCCTGCTGGGCCGCCATGGTCTGGCGGCCGAAGGGGTCACGCATGCCGGCGCAGCGCCGGCCCTCAATGCCCTGGTGCGGGGCCAGGCCCAGTGGATGGTGCCCAGCCTGTTCAGCGCCTTGCCCTACCTCAAGACCGGCAAGCTGGTGGCGCTGGCCGTGGCCGGCGGGGAGCGCTTGCCGGCCTGGCCGCAGCTGCCGACCTTCGCCGAGCTCGGTCTGGAGGCGCTCGACCTGACCCAGTGGTATGGCCTGTTCGCGCCAGCGGGTACGCCGCCTGCGGTGGTGGGCTGCCTCAATGCGGCACTCAACCAGGTGCTGGCCGACCCTGAAACCGTCGAGCGCCTGTTGGCCGATGGCGTGCAGGTGCAGACCAGCAGCCCGCAGCAGCTGGGCCACCATGTGCAGTCCGAACTGGCGCACTGGCGGCAGGTGCTCGAAGGGCTGCGCTTTGCCGAGGCGGCGGACCTGACCGCCTGAGGGGGGTGCAAGGGCCCGATCAGGGCCAGGATGCGCACCGGGCTGGCGTCGGCACGCACCTCGACAGGGTGGGTGTTTCGGGCAACAATCACGGCCTTTTGGGCAGCGCGCGCGCATGAAGATCGATTTCGACGGCCTGCAGGCATTTGTCACGGTGGCTGAACTGGGGGCCTTCAACAAGGCCGCTGACAGGCTGCATCTGACCCAGGCCGCGCTGAGCCGCCGCATCCAGAAGCTCGAGCATTACCTGGGCCAGAGGCTGATCGACCGCACCACCCGCCAGATGGCCCTGACACCGGTCGGCCGTGATCTGCTGCCCAAGGCGCGCGCGCTGGTGCAGGACATGGCCAGCACCTTCAGCCAGCTCAAGGACGCTTCGAAAGCCGGCAAAGGCCATTTCACGCTGGCCTGTGTGCCCACGCTGGCCACCTCGGTTTTGCCGGTGCTGATCCGCCAATACCGCGACCAATTCCCGGCCAACCGCATCCGGCTGGTCGATGCCAGCGCCAGCGAGATCCGTGAGGCCGTGCTGGCAAACCAGGCCGAACTGGGCGTGACGGTGCAGGGGGTCCGGCAGCCCGAGCTCGAGGAAACGACGCTGTTCGATGATCCCCTGATGTTTTACTGCCGCAGCACGCACCCGCTGAGCCAGCGGCCTTCGCTGACCTGGTCGGATATGGGCCTGGACGACCTGATCGTGGTCAGCAGTTTCACCGGCACCCGCATCGTCATGAACTACCAGCTGGCCAAGAAAGGCATTGAGCTGCAGGGGCAGTACGAGGTCCAGCACCATGCCACCGCCCTCAACCTGGTGGCGGCCGGGGTGGGCTGTGCCATCATGCCGTCCACCACCTGCGGCGATGGCGACCGGCCTGGCGTGGTGCGCGTTCCGCTCAAATCGCCGGTTGTGCGGCGCAAGATCGTGCTGGTGCGCCGCAAGGGCGCCACGCTGTCACCGGCGGCGCAGGCGTTCAGCGACATCGTCCTGCAGATGGCCCGGGCCGGCCTGCGGCCCTGAAGGTTGCCGGTCCCGGGCGGGCATTCAATTATCTCGAATATTGAGATAATCAATGACATTTTTTCATTTGTCGTGATCGATTGAATCGACCATACTGCGCCCCGTGACGGGAGGATGTCAGACGTGAGCACGGATGTATTGGTGATTGGCGGGGGCAATGCCGCCCTTTGCGCTGCCTTGATGGCCCGCGAGGCCGGGGCCAGCGTGCGGGTGCTGGAAGCCGCTCCTCGTGAATGGCGTGGCGGCAATTCGAGCCATACCCGCAACCTGCGCTGCATGCACGATGCGCCGCAGGATGTGCTGGTCGATGCCTACCCTGAGGAAGAGTTCTGGCAGGACCTGCTCAAGGTCACCGGGGGCCAGACCGACGAGGCGCTGGCTCGGCTGGTGATTCGCCATTCGGCCAGCTGCCGCCCCTGGATGGCCAGCCACGGGGTGCGTTTCCAGCCATCACTCTCGGGCGCCCTGCACACGGCGCGCACCAACGCTTTCTTCATGGGCGGCGGCAAGGCCCTCATCAATGCCTACTACCGCAGTGCCGAGCGGCTTGGGGTGCAGATTGACTACAGCGCCGAGGTCGATGCGCTCGAGATCGAGGACGGCCGATTTGTGGCGGCCTCGGTCCAGCACAAGCTGCCCGATGGCCAGGTGCGCCGCGAGCGCATCGAGGCACGCAGCTGCGTGCTGGCGGCCGGCGGCTTCGAGTCCAACCGTGAGTGGCTGCGCCAGGCCTGGGGCCAGAACGAGCGCGGCGAGTACCCGGCCGACCAGTTCCTGATCCGCGGTACCCGGTTCAACCAGGGAACCCTGCTGCGCTTCATGATGGACCAGGGAGCCGACATGATCGGCGACCCGACGCAGGCGCACATGGTGGCCATCGACGCCCGTGCCCCTCTGTACGACGGCGGCATCTGCACCCGCATCGATTGCGTCTCGCTGGGGGTGGTGGTCAACCGCGAGGCCCGCCGCTTCTACGATGAGGGCGAGGATTTTTGGCCCAAGCGCTATGCGATCTGGGGCCGCCTGGTGGCCCAGCAGCCCGGGCAGGTGGCGTATTCCATCATCGACGCCAAGGCCATCGGGCGCTTCATGCCGCCGGTGTTCGAAGGCACCCAGGCGCAGACCCTGCCCGAGCTGGCGCGCAAGCTGGGTCTGGACGAGGCGGTCTTCATGCAGACGCTCAACGACTACAACGCCGCCTGCCGCATGGGCACCTTCGACCACACCGTGCTCGATGACTGCCACACCGAGGGCGTGAGCCCGGCCAAGACGCACTGGGCGCGCCCCATCGACACCGCGCCTTTCTATGCCTATGCCGTGCGTCCGGGCGTGACCTTCACCTACCTGGGCCTCAAGACCGACGCCACCGCCGCCGTGCACTTCGGTGGTCGCCCCAGCCAGAACCTGTTCGTGGCGGGCGAGATGATGGCCGGCAATGTGCTGGGCAAGGGGTACACCGCCGGGGTCGGCATGACCATTGGCACGGCCTTTGGTCGCATTGCAGGCAGTTCGGCGGCCCGTGCCGTGGGCGCCCCGGGCGCTGCCAGCGGAGAACAAGCATGAACACTCTGACCACCCTGACCGACCAGGCGCGCGCGCTGGCGCGCGGCGAGTCGGGCCTGGCCGAAGCCGAAGTGGCGCGGCAGCTCACCATCTGCAATGGCTGCCGCTATTGCGAGGGCTTCTGCGCCGTGTTCCCGGCCATGACCCGGCGACTGTCCTTTGCAACGGCCGACGTGCACTACATGGCCAATCTGTGCCACAACTGCGGGGCCTGTCTGCATGCCTGCCAGTACGCACCGCCACACGAGTTCGCCATCAATATCCCGCGCGCGATGGCGCAGGTGCGCGGCAAAACCTATGCCGACTATGCCTGGCCGGCGCCGCTGGGCAAGCTCTACCAGCGCAATGGCCTGACCCTCTCGCTGGCCCTCGCCGCGGCGCTGGCCCTGTTCATGGGCCTGGCGGCCCGGGCGCCGGTCGAGGCGGCCAACTTCTACGCCATCTTTCCGCACAACTTCCTGGTGAGCCTGTTCGCCCCGGCCTTCCTGTTCGCGGTGCTGGCCCTGGCCCTGGGGGTGCGCCGTTTCTGGCGTGACATCGGACCGGCCACCACCGGCGCACCGGTCACGCCGCCGGCGGCCGCCGAGGCCACCCACGATGTGCTGCGCCTGAAATACCTCGACGGCGGCCATGGTGAGGGCTGCAACAACGAAGATGACGCCTTCACCCACAGCCGCCGACGTGCCCATCACCTCACGTTCTACGGTTTCATGCTGTGCTTTGCCGCCACCAGCGTGGCCACGGTTTACCACTACGTGTTCGGATGGCAGGCGCCCTATGACCTGCCCAGCCTGCCCAAGCTGCTCGGCGGCGCTGGCGGGGTGATGCTGTGTGCCGGCACGCTGGGCCTGTGGCGGCTCAAGCTGCGGCGCCACCCACTGCACGGCGATCCGGCGCAGAAGTCCATGGACTACGGCTTCATCGCCCTGCTGTTCCTGAGCGGGGCCACCGGCCTGCTGCTCTGGGGTCTGCGTGGCCATGGCGGGATGCCCTGGGCACTGTCGCTGCACCTGGGCTGCGTGATGGCCTTGTTTGTCACCTTGCCCTACAACAAATTCGCGCACGGCGTTTTCCGCAGCGCGGCGCTGCTGCGTTTTGCGGTGGAAAAGCGCCAGCCCAACCGGCTTGGTCTGGGCGGTGATTGAGCGTCTTCAGGCCGGTGCCGTGGCGGCATCGATGACGCCGCCACCCAGGCAGACCTCGCCGTCGTAGAGCACGGCGCTCTGGCCGGGCGTGACAGCCCATTGGGCTTCAGGAAAGAGCAGGCCAAAGGCCGGCTGGGTCTGGCCATCCGTCCCGGCATGCAGCGTGCAGGTGGCGTCGGCCTGCCGGTAGCGGGTCTTGGCGGCATACGGGCCCGGCGTTGGCGGCACACCGGCGCACCAACTGGCGTCACTGGCCCGCAGACCAGGCGAGAGCAGCCACGGGTGGTCGTGCCCTTGCACCACCCAGAGTGTGTTTTTCTCGATGTCCTTGCGGGCAACGAACCAGGGCTGGTGTTCGCCCTGGCCTTTCTGTGCGCCTTTGGCCTTGATGCCGCCGATGCCCAGGCCCTGGCGCTGGCCCAGCGTGTAGAAACTCAGGCCCACATGCTGGCCGATGGTGCGGCCGCCCGGGTCCTTGATCGGGCCGGGTTCCTTGCGGATGTAGCGGTTGAGGAATTCGCGGAAAGGCCGTTCGCCGATGAAGCAGATGCCGGTCGAGTCTTTCTTCCGGGCGTTGGGCAGGCCGATCTCTTCGGCAATGCGCCGCACCTCGGTCTTGTGCAGTTCGCCCACCGGGAACAGCGTCCTGGCCAGCTGTGCCTGCTGGAGGCGGTGCAGGAAGTAGCTCTGGTCCTTGGACGGGTCCAGGCCCTTGAGCAGCTCGTGGCGGCCGCTGGCTTCGTTCAGGCGCACCCTGGCGTAGTGCCCGGTGGCGATCTTGTCGGCGCCCAGCCGCATGGCGTGGTCCAGGAAGGACTTGAACTTGATCTCGGCATTGCACAGGATGTCGGGGTTGGGGGTGCGCCCGGCCTGGTACTCGCGCAGGAATTCGGCGAACACCCGGTCCTTGTATTCGGCCGCAAAGTTGACGTGTTCGATCTCGATGCCCACCACGTCGGCCACCGCTGCCGCGTCGACAAAGTCGATGTTGGACGAACAATACTCGCTGTCGTCATCGTCTTCCCAGTTCTTCATGAAGATGCCGACGACCTCGTGGCCCTGCTGCTTGAGCAGCCAGGCACTCACGGCGGAATCGACGCCGCCGGACAGGCCGACGACCACACGGGTTCTGGAAGACATGCCCCGATTATCCCCGGGCACTGCGCCGCAGCCGGCGGCGGCAGGTCTTTGGGGATAATCCTGTGCCATGGGAGAACATAGCCTCTGGCGCCGCCACCTGAACCTGCTCCTGTCCGACATCGGGCGGGGCATGTTCCTGGTGACCCACAGCAGCCTGGCCATGCTGGGTCTGGCGACGGCCGCCCTGGTGCTGGCGCTCTGGTGGCACCCGGCCTGGCTGCATGCGGCCGAGCACACCGTCTTCAACTGGCTGCGCGAACGCAATGTGCTGGTGTCCTGGTTGCCGGAAAACGTGACCGAGCGCGCCACCGCCATCGATCCCGCCACCCTGCCGCCCGAGCAGGCGGCCGTGGCCCACTGGCTGGCCGCCAAATACCGCGTGGCCCCGGAGCCGGTGGCTGCGCTGGTGGCTGAAGCCCATGCCGTCTCGCCCAAGGTCAGGCTGCACGCGCACCTGATCCTGGCGGTGATGGCGATCGAATCGAGCTTTCACCCCTATGTGCAAAGCCATGCGGGTGCCCAGGGCCTGATGCAGGTGATGGGCAAGGTCCATGCTGGGCGCTATGAACCCTACGGGGGGGCGCAGGCGGCCTTTGACCCGCTGGTCAACCTGCGCGTGGGTGCGGAGGTGCTGGCTGACGCGGTCAAGCTCAAGGGCGGCTCGCTCGAGGATGGCTTGCGCTTTTACCTGGGTGGCGATGCGGTGACCGAAGACGGCGGCTATGTGGCCAAGGTGTTGGCCGAGCGCGCGCGCCTTGATCAGGTGGCCTCAGGCGCCAGGCCGCAGTAGGCGCCGTCAGGGACCGCTCCCACAGGAGACCGGTCCTATTGCCGAACAAAAAAGACCGCGCTCATCACCAGGCCGGTGGCGATCACCAGCATGCGCACCCACGGGGTGGGCAGCCTGCGCGCCAGGCGGGCGCCGGCCCAGCCGCCTGCAGTGGCCCACAGCATCATCCACACCGCCTGCGACCAGACAATCGCGCCTGCCAGCGAGAAAGCCACCACCGACAGCAGCGACAGCACGAAGGAGTTGAGGTTCTTGAGCGCGTTGACCGTGTTCAGGCGCGATTCGCCACTGAGGGTGTAGAGCGCCATCAGCAGGATACCCAGCCCGCCGTTGAAGTAGCCGCCGTAGACCGCGACGGCGAGCAGGCCGGGCAGTCGCCAGCGCGGGTGCCCGGCGCCGCCGCTGAGGCGGGCAATGCGCGGCCCGAGGGCAAACAGGGCGGTGGCCAGCAGCAGCAGCCAGGGGACGACGCCGGCAAACACCCTGGCTGGGGTGAGCAGCAGCAGGCCAGCACCCAACAGACCACCCAGGGCGGCAACGCCCACTTCGCGACGAAGCAGGCAGGCCGGCACGCTGCGCAGCTCGGACCTGAAGCCCAGCGTGCTGCCCAGGTAACCAGGGCTCACCGCCATCGCGCTGGTGGCATTGGCGGCCACCGGCGGCACGCCGGCAAACACGAGGGCGGGAAAAGTCAGGAAACTGCCGCCTCCGGCGATCGCATTGAGCACGCCCGCCGCAAAGGCCGCCAGGCCGGTCAGGGCCGCCAGGTCGGGCAGCATCGCGGCGGTCATGGCCGCAGCGGCCCGAGGCCGCTGACAGCCGCATCGGTGTAGACCAATTCCAGCGGGTGACGCTGGCCGGCCAGGTGGTCTTCGATGCAGCGCAGCACCAGCGGGCTGCGGTGTCGCTCGCGGCTGGCACGCACTTCGTCCGGGCTCATCCACAGGGTGCGCACGATGCCCGTGTCCAAGCTGCGCCCGGCCTGGGCCTCGCCCAGCGTGCCTGCAAAGGCCAGGCGCAGGTAGGTCACGTCTTCGCCGGTGCGCTCGCGCTGAAAGCGCGAGAGGTACACCCCCACCAGATGGGTGGGGGTGAACAGGTGGGCGGTTTCTTCCAGAGCCTCGCGCGCACAGGCCTGTGCCGGCGATTCGGCCGGGTCGAGGTGGCCGGCGGGGTTGTTCAGGCGCAAGCCCTCGGGCGTGTGTTCTTCAATCAGCAGGTAGCGGCCATCGCGCTCGATGATGGCGGCCACGGTGACATTGGGTTTCCAGCGGGTGTCCATGTCGCGATTATCGGCAAGGCGGCTGTTGCGGCTCCCCCGCACCCCGCGTGTCAGTTCCCCGTCAAGATCGGTTAAGCTGGCGCAATTCTTTTTTTGCGTACAGATCGAGGAGACATCCATGCAGACAGGTGAAGCCGTCCGCGTGCCGCAACGCATTGGCGTGCCGCGAGAAACATTCCCGGGTGAAAAACGGGTGGCCACCGTACCCGATGTGGTGGCCAAGCTGATCAAGCTGGGGTTTGCCGTGGTGGTCGAGCGATCTGCCGGTGAACTCGCCGATCTGTCCGACGAAGCCTACACACAGGCCGGCGCCAGCATCGCCCCCGACGCGGCGGCGCTCTGGCAGGGGGCCGACATCGTTTTCAAGGTGCGTCCGCCGAGCGCCGAGGAAGTCGCGCTGATGCACGCCGGGCAAACGCTGATCGGCTTTGTCTGGCCCGCCCAGAACCCGGAACTGATGCAGCAACTGGCGGCCCAAAAGGTCACCGTGCTGGCCATCGACTGCCTGCCACGCACGCTCAGCCGCGCGCAGAAGATGGATGCGCTGACCTCGATGGCCGGTGTCAGCGGTTACCGTGCCGTGGTCGAGGCGGCCAACGCCTTTGGCCGCTTCTTCAATGGCCAGATCACCGCAGCGGGCAAGGTGCCCCCGGCCAAGGTCTTCATTGCCGGTGCCGGTGTGGCCGGCCTGGCGGCCATTGGCGCAGCCGCCAGCCTGGGCGCCATCGTGCGCGCCAACGACACCCGTGCCGAGGTGGCCGATCAGGTGGTTTCGCTTGGCGGCGAGTTCGTCAGGGTCGACTACGAAGAAGAGGGCTCGGGCGGCGGCGGTTACGCCAAGGTCATGAGTGAGGGCTTCCAGGCCGCGCAGCGCCAGATGTATGCGCAGCAGGCCAAGGAGTGCGACATCATCATCACCACCGCGCTGATCCCAGGCAAGCCGGCTCCCCGGCTGATCACTGCCGAGATGGTCCGCAGCATGAAGCCCGGCAGCGTCATCGTCGACATGGCGGCCGAACAAGGCGGCAACTGCGAACTGACCGAGCCTGGCAAGGCCGTGGTCAAGCACGGCGTGACCATCGTCGGTTACACCGATCTGGCCTCGCGCATGGCGCGGCAATCTTCCACACTGTACGGCACCAACCTGTTCCGTCTGACCGAAGAACTGTGCAAGACCAAGGACGGCGTGGCCAACGTCAACATGCAGGACGACGCCATCCGGGGCCTGACGGTGATCAAGGACGGCGAGGTCACCTGGCCGGCGCCGCCGCTGCCCGCGGCCGCACCCAAGCCCGCTGCCAAGCCGGTGGTCGCCACGGACAAGAAGAGCGCGCACGGTCATGGCAGCAGCGGCCCCATGCCCGCCCGGACGCTGGCCACCGTGTTTGGTCTGGGTGCCCTGGCCTTCTGGGCCATCGGCGCTTACGCGCCTGCGGCCTTTTTGGGGCACTTCACCGTGTTCGTGCTGGCCTGCTTCATCGGCTACATGGTCGTCTGGAACGTGACACCCGCCCTGCACACGCCGCTCATGAGCGTGACCAACGCGATCTCCAGCATCATCGTCATTGGTGCGCTGGTGCAGATCCTGCCGCCCGAGGCCGGCACCAATGGGCGACCCGATGCACTGATCCTTTGGATGGCCTTTGCCGGCATCGTGCTCACGGCCGTCAACATGTTTGGCGGCTTTGCCGTGACCCGTCGCATGCTCGACATGTTCCGCAAGTGAACCGAGACCACAAAAAGAAGGAATCAAGAACATGTCCCAAAGTCTCATTTCCCCCAGCCTGGCCACCGTCGCCTACCTCGGTGCTGCCATCCTGTTCATTCTCAGCCTGGGCGGCCTGTCCAATCCGGAAACCTCCCGACGCGGCAACCTCTACGGCATCGTCGGCATGACGCTGGCAGTGCTGGCGACCATCGTGGGCCCGCGTGTGGCGGCCGCCGGCATCCCCTGGATCATCGGTGCCCTGGTGATCGGCGGCGGCATTGGCCTGTATGCCGCCAGAACCGTCAAGATGACCCAAATGCCCGAACTGGTGGCGCTCATGCACAGCCTGGTGGGCCTGGCGGCCTGTCTGGTGGGTTTTGCCAGTTATGTCGACACCTCCATCCAGTTCGCCGGTGCCGAAAAAATCATCCACGAAGTCGAAATCTACATCGGCATCCTGATCGGGGCGGTCACTTTCTCCGGTTCGCTGATCGCTTTTGGCAAGCTCAACGGCAAGATCGGCGGCAAGCCGCTGCTGCTGCCCGCGCGCCACTGGCTGAACCTGCTGGCCTTGCTGGTGGTGATCTGGTTCGGCGGTGAATTTGTTCGCGCCGACAGTGTGGCCGCCGGCATGACGCCGCTGATCGTGATGACGGTGCTCGCGCTGCTGTTCGGCATCCACATGGTCATGGCCATTGGCGGCGCCGACATGCCGGTGGTGGTGTCCATGCTCAACAGCTATTCCGGTTGGGCTGCCGCGGCCACTGGCTTCATGCTGGGCAACGACCTGCTGATCGTCACCGGCGCGCTGGTCGGCTCCTCCGGCGCCATCCTGAGCTACATCATGTGCAATGCGATGAACCGCAACTTCATCAGCGTGATCGCCGGCGGCTTCGGGGGCGGTGCGCCTGCCGCGCCCAAGGCCGATGGCGCTGCCGCCGAGCCGCAGGGTGAGGTGGTGCCGGTCAGCGCCGTCGAGACCGCCGAGCTGCTGCGCGATGCCAAGAGTGTGATCATCGTGCCGGGCTACGGGATGGCGGTCGCCCAGGCCCAGCACACCGTCAACGAGATCGTCAAAACCCTGCGCGACAAGGGCGTGACCGTGCGCTTTGGCATTCACCCGGTGGCTGGCCGCATGCCGGGCCACATGAACGTGCTGCTGGCCGAGGCCAAGGTGCCCTACGACATCGTGCTGGAGATGGACGAGATCAACGACGACTTCGGTGACACCGATGTGGCCATGGTGATCGGTGCCAACGACATCGTGAACCCCGCCGCGCAGGACGACCCGAACAGCCCGATCGCCGGCATGCCGGTGCTCGAAGTCTGGAAGGCCCGCACCTCCATCGTGATGAAGCGCTCGATGGCCAGCGGTTACGCCGGCGTGGACAACCCGCTGTTCTACAAAGAGAACAACCGCATGCTGTTTGGCGACGCCAAGAAGATGCTCGACGAGGTGCTGGGCGCCCTCAAGGGCTAAAGCGCGGCGACTCCTGCCCCTGGCCTGCTGCAGCAGACTGCAGCAGGTTCACGCCCTTCCATTCGCCTTGCAGCACCAGTTGCCTGATGGTCTCGCGCAGCTCGGCGCGGACTGCGGCAGCGGCAGGCGAGAGCTGCTCGGCATCGACCGAGTAAATGAAGTTGACCCTGCGCATGTCGGCATCCGAAAAGGCCAGGGTGCGCCAGCCCTCTCGCATGCGGCCATCGACCAGTGCGGCCGACATGGGTTTGATGGTCGCCCCCATGCCATCGCGCACACATGTCATCAGCAATGACAGGGAGTCGACCTCTGCCACCACATGCATGGCCAGGTTGCGTTGTTCGAACTCGCTGGTGATGCGACGGCGCAGCCCATGGATGCTGGTGGGCAGGATCAGTGGCAGGCTGGCGGTGTCTGCGCAGCTGAGTTTGACGCGACGCGGCGGCACCAGGTCACTGTCTTCGGGCAGCATCACGAACAATTCTTCCTCCACGATCGGTTCCGCAGGCAGGTCCGGTACGGCATCCCGGCTGAAGAGGATGGCCAGATCCAGCTGGCCCGTGCGCATCATCTGCGCCAGGTGGCCGCTCATGCCCTCGACCACGTTGAGCACGATGCCTGGAAACCGTTCGCGTATCCGGCGCATGAAGGGTGCGCCAACCGCACAGACCGTGGTGGCAGCCAAGCCCACCGAGACCATGCCGTGGACGGTGCCCGGCTCCTGGCGCGCCACCGACAGGGCCTGATCGAGCTGCCGCAGGATGAAGCGCGCATGGTGGTGCAGCGCCGCGCCGTTTTCTGTGGGCGTGACGCCTTTGGCGGTGCGAATGAGCAGGGGTTTGCCCACTTCGGATTCCAGCTTGGCAATGTGTTGACTCAGGGCAGGTTGGGCAACGTAAAGCTGACGCGAGGCCTTGGCCAGGCTGCCACTTTCCACGATCTGCACGAAGTATTTGAGCTGTCGCAAGTCCATCGGAAGATCCTATAAGTTTTTCAGAATGGCTATCTATAAGAAATATATATACCCCATGACGGAAAACAGTATTTTTCGAGGGATACATCGACTCCTATGATCAAAACGCTTTCCCACCCATACCCCAAACGAGGAGACAAACATGCAAGCTAAGCCGTTGCCCAAGACTGTGCACACGCCAGATATGCCGCGTCGGAAACTACTTCAGGCGGGCACGCTCGCGGCAGGCACTGCCGCACTCGCCCATCCGCTGTTTGCTGTCGCACAAACCGGGCCCATCCGCATTGGCCACCTGACGCCCATGACCGGATTTTTGGGGGCGCTGGGTGAATATGCTGTGCAGGGCATCAAGATGGCTGCAGAGGAGATCAACGCAGCTGGAGGCCTGCTGGGTCGGCAGATTGATCTGATCAGCGAAGACTCGGTGAACCCGCAGACGGCGGCCTCCAAGGCGCAGCGCATGATTGAGCGCGACAAGGTGGATTTCCTGATGGGCGAAATTTCATCGGCCTCGGCATTGACCATTGCCCAGGTGGCGGCTCGCAACAAGGTCATGTTCATGAGCATTGGCGCCCGGTCGGACACGCTGCGTGGCAAGGATTGCAACCGATACACCTTCCATGTCGATATTCCCGTGACCGTGATGGTCAACGCTGCCGGCGAAGCGCTCGCACGCGAAGGTTTTGTCAAGGGCAAGAAAATTTATGCACTGACTTCGGACTATGTTTTTGGACACGATCTGTCCAAGGCTGCCAAGGCCTTTTTTGCACGCAATGGTGGCAATGTGATTGGCGAAGAGGTGGTGCCTACCGACCTGACCGATTTCAGCGCCCAGCTGATCAAGATCCGCCAGGCCCGGCCTGACCTGATCGCCACCAACCTGGGTGGCAATCAGGTGACCAACTTTGTCAAGCAGTACGCAGAATTCGGCATGAAGTATCCGGTGGCCGGCTTCAACCTGAACACGGCCGATGCCTGGGCTGCCGGCGAGGACAACCTGGGCGGCATCTGGCCGACCGTCTGGCACCACGAGCTCAAGACGCCGGGCTCACAGGCTTTCGTGCAGAAATTCACCCGCAAATTCAACCGCATCCCCGAAAACCATGCATGGATTGAATACGTGTCGCTGATGATGCTGGCGCAGGCCATACGCGAGACCAAGTCGGTGGACACCGAAAAAATCATCAAGTACTTCGAGTCGGAAGCCCAGTTCGACATCCTGAAGTCGCGCAAGGCTTACTTCAGAAGCTGGGATCACCAGCTGATGCAGGAGGCCTACCCCTTCACCGTCAAACCCAAGGGACAGGCAAAGCACAAGCAGGATTTCTTGCTCTTTGGCGAGGCGGTGCCGGGGGCCAATGAGCCGCTTGAAAAACTCGCGCCTCCGCGCTCGGAAAGCCTTTGCAAGATGTGATTCGGGTCTGACCTGACCGTGCTGGCGCCGTGGGTTCGGCGCCAGCCACAACCCTGTCGAACTGACCTCCATGGAAATTGTTTACCTGCTTGAGCAGATCGTCAACGGTCTGGTGCTGGGCGGCTATTACCTGCTGCTGGCCATGGGGCTGTCGTTGATCTTCAGTGTGGGCGGCATTGTCAATTTGTCGCACGGCGCCTTCTATGCGCTGGGCGCCTACCTCTCGCTGGAGGTCATCAGGCTGGCTGGATTTGGTGCCAGCATCTTCATCACGCCTGTGCTGGTCGGGCTGATCGGCATCGCCTTTGAACGCTTTCTGCTGCGGCGTTTCTACACGGCCGACCCCATCCTGAGCCTGCTGGTGACCTTTGGGCTGGCCATGGTGGCCGAGCAGACGTTGCGCATGGTGTGGGGCTCTGCCCCGCTTCCCTCCGGCATGCCGCCACAGTTCAAGGGCAACCTGATGCTGGGCGAGTTCATGTTTTCAAAGTACCGGCTCTTCATCCTGGGTGTGGTGATCGTCGTGATGACAGGCATATGGCTGCTGCTGCACAAGACGGCCTTCGGCAGGGTGGTGCGTGCCGGCATCCAGAAGCCCGATATGGTGGCCGTGCTGGGCATCCGCCTGCAACCGTACATGATGACCATCGTGGTGCTGGGCGTGGCCAGCGCAGCCCTGGGCGGCGTTCTGTTCGGGCCGATTGCCATCGTTCATCCGGCCATGGGCACGGAGATCATGACGGTGGCATTCGTGGTGGTGGTGATTGGTGGTCTGGGCAGTTTCTGGGGCGTCGTGCTTGCGGCATTCCTGGTGGGGCTCGTGCGGGGCGTGACGACGCACTTCGTGCCGGCGGCCAGCGAAGCGTCCATGTACATCCTGATGTTCTTGGTCCTGATGCTTCGGCCACGAGGTCTGCTGGGCGAGCGGATCGAACGCTTTGAGTGAGTCGGCGGCAACAATGAAAAGCATTTCCCATCCTGATTACCGGCCCCTCTGGGTGGGGGGGGCTTGTCTGGTCCTGCTGCCGCTGTGCATGCAGGCCATCGGGCTCACCCTCGATGTGGCCACTGTCGTGGTCATTCTGGCCATGGCGGCCATGGGGCTGAATTTGCTGGTGGGGTACACCGGCCTGGTCTCGTTCGGACACAGTGCCTGGTTTGGCATTGGTGGATACGCTGCGGCCTTGGCGCAGCTGCACTGGTTCAGGGACCAGATCGTGCTGCCCTTCGCCTTTTCCTTGCTCTTTACCGCAACCCTGGCCTTGCTGGTGGGCTACCTGATCTTGCGTCGCCGGGGCGTTTACTTTTCGCTGTTGACGCTGGCCCTGTGTGCCCTGACGTTCGCCATTTCATTTCGCTGGACCAGCCTGACGGGAGGAGAGGGGGGCCTGGGCGGTATTGAGCGCGGCACGCTGGGGCCGATCGATTTGAACAGCCACCTCAATTACTACATCTTCACGGCGGTCATCGGCCTGGGTGTTCTGTGGGTGCTGTTGCGCATCGTGCGCTCACCCTTTGGGCATGTGCTGGTCGCGATTCGGGAAAACCAGCAAAGGGCCACCTTCCAGGGCTACGACATCGACCGGTACAAATTGCTGGCTTTCGTGCTGTCGGCCAGCATCACGGGCCTGGCCGGCGCGCTGGTGGTGTTTCTGCATCGGCTGGCCGCCGCCGAGTCCACCACGGTCGCGTTTTCCGGAGAGCTTTTGGCGATGGTCGTCATCGGCGGCATGCACAGCTTCCTGGGTCCTGCCCTCGGGGCGCTGTTTTTCCTGCTGTTTCGCGAACTGTTCTCGATGTACACCGACAACTGGTTGCTGTACTTCGGCCTGGTTTTCGTGGGCTTCATCATCTTCTCGCCCAGCGGGCTGACCGGCATATGGGCCAAACTGCAGCGCCGGCTCAGGCCGCCGCCAGAGGACAGCGCCGCCATGAGCAAACGCAAGATCTACGAGGGCTTGCCGCTGCCGGAATTTCTCCGACCTGCGCGGGTGGAGGGCCAAGTCCTGGAGGTGCGCTCGATCAGCAAGAGTTTTGGCGGCATCCAGGCGGTGCGTGACAACAGCCTGGACGTCGAGGCCGGGCAGATCCATGCACTGATCGGCCCCAACGGTGCCGGCAAGACGACGACCTTCAACTTGATCTCGGGCATGTTTTCTGCTGATTCGGGCGCGGTGCGCCTGCATGGTCAGGCCATCCACCACTTGCCCCCGAACCAGATCTGTCAGCAAGGGTTGGCGAGGTCCTTTCAGATCACCAACTTGTTCAAGGGACTGAGCATTTACGAAAACCTGCGGCTGTCGGTGCAGGGGCGCCACCCCGCCCGATTCAATTTCTGGCGAGACATCGACGATTTCCCCGAGATCCATGCCGAGACGTCCGAACTGATGAAGTTCCTTGGCCTGCAGGGCATGGAGCCCGTCACTGGCGGGGACCTGTCCTACGGCGGCCAGCGTCTGGTGGATCTGGGGATTGCACTGGGCTCCAAACCCCAGGTCTTGCTCATGGACGAACCCCTGGCAGGCCTGGCGGCCGCCGAACGTGAACGGATCTCGCGCCTGGTCAGCACCATCGCCAGCAACATTCCTGTATTGATTGTGGAGCATGACATTGACCGCGTTCTTTCACTCTCGCACACGGTGACGGTGATGAACCAGGGTGAGGTGCTCATGAGCGGCACACCCGAGCAGGTGCGCGCGGACGCCCGTGTTCAGGAAATCTACACCGGTACGGGCACGCCGCCGGTCAGCGGTCGCGGGGTGCAGGACTGTGGCGCGCGGGAACTGGTGCTTGATTTCGATCAGGTCAACACCTTCTACGGCAAGAGTCACATCCTCAACAGTGCCAGTCTGCGGGTGCATGACCGCGAGATCGTTGCGCTGCTCGGACGCAATGGCGCCGGCAAGTCGACCTTGCTCAAGAGTCTGGTGGGTCTGGTGCCGCCAGCCAGTGGGCGGGTGGTCTTCAATGGCCGTGACATCGCCGGGCAGGGGGCGCCCGATATTGCCCGTGCGGGCATTGGCTATGTGCCCCAGGGCAGAGGCCTCTTTGCCGGGATGACGGTTCGTGAAAATCTGGCACTCGGGCGGCTGGCCCGCCCCACCGATGGCAAAACCGGCGTGGTCTGGTCGGAGGCGCAAATCCTCGAGTTTTTCCCGCGCCTGAAGGAGCGGATGGACGTTGCCGCAGATTACCTCTCGGGAGGGGAGCAGCAGATGGTCGCCGTGGCCAGGGCGCTGTCGGGCAATGTGCGACTGCTTTTGCTTGACGAGCCCTTCGAAGGCCTGGCCCCCACGGTGGTGCAGGAGCTGTTCACGGCGTTTGACAAGTTGCGGCAGCATGTGTCCATCGTCATCGTGGAGCACAACCTGGATCTGGTGCTGGCGCTGGCCGATCGCGTGTACGCGCTCGAACGCGGCGCGGTGTTCCACGAAGGTCCGGCGCAGCCCCTGCTGACTGATCTCGAGTACCGCAAAAAAATCCTCTGGTTGTAAAGAGCACGCCACCTGGCACAAACCCTGTTTCAAATTCGGATGGGATACGACATGAACACACCGCAATCTTTGCGAGCACTTGTTGAAAAAATGGCACATCTGCCCTGGAAGGAATACCCGGGTCATTTTGGTGGCGCACTGTCCAAGGAGCTGGCCGGCCCAGAGACCACTGGCAGCAGCCGCATCGATTTCCGCATCTCGCGCTACGCCCCGATGGCCTATGTGCAGGAACATGTGCATCAGGTGCAGGAGCAGGTGTATTACGTGCTGGAGGGGGAGGGCCTGCTGACGCTGGACAAGGAGCGCCATCTGATGCGGCCGCATGACTATGTGTATGTCCCGCCAGGCGTGCGCCACAGCTTCACCAATACCGGGCTCGATGGCCTGGTGTTCCTGGTCATCACCACGCCCGCATCGGATGAGGAACAGGAGGTACGCTGATCATGCTGAAGAACAATGCCGTGCTCTATACAGCGGACTTGCCGACCTATGGTCTGCTGATCGATGGCCGCTGGGTTGAAGGCGCTGGACCACGTGTGGCCGTGCAAGACAAGTACAGGCTGACGCCGGCCGCCCAGCTGACCACCGCTGACGCCGCACAGGTCCGGCTTGCGGTCGATGCCGCGCATGCAGCATTTCGGGCTGGCGCGCCGGTGGCCCATGAACGGGGGGTGATTCTCGAGCGCGCCGCGCAATTGCTGGAGGAGGCCAGTCCGCAGTTCGTGCGTGCCATGCAGATCGAGGCCGGCTTCACACAAAGCGATGCACAGGGGGAAGTTCGCCGCTGCATCCAGACGCTCAAGCTGTCGGCCGAAGAAGCGCGCCGCATTGCAGGCGAGGTCATACCCCTGGCGGGTGCGCCTGGCGCTGCAGGCCGGATGGGCTTTACAGTCCGGGTGCCGCTGGGCGTGGTCGCCGCCATCACGCCGTTCAACTCGCCATTGAACACGGTGACCCACAAGGTGGGGCCGGCCTTTGCGGCAGGCAATGCGGTGATTCTCAAGCCATCGTCCTTCACCCCGATGACAGCATGTCTGCTGGCCGAAATCCTGCTGCAGGCGGGGATGCCCAATGGCTTCCTCACCCTGCTGCCCGGCAGTGGCGAGGTGGTTCGCGCACTGCAGGCCGATCCACGCGTGCGATTCTTCGCATTCACCGGGAGCACCGAGGTGGGGCGCCAGATCCAGCAGGCCGCTGGACTGCGGCGCACCCAGATGGAACTGGGTTCGATTGCCTGCACCATTTTGTGTTCTGATGCCAACCTGAAGACAGCACTGCCGAAAATCGTCAACGCAGGCTATCGCAAGGCAGGCCAGGTCTGCACCTCGGTGCAGCTGCTGCTGGTGCACCGTTCATTGCTGTCCGAAGTCGAGCAGACCATGGGCCAGATGGTTCAGAACCTCAGCTATGGCGATCCCCAAGACCCGCATACCTTTGTCGGGCCGGTGATCAGCGAAGACAATGCGATCCGCATAGATGCCTGGATTGAAGAGGCGGTTGCCAAGGGCGCGCGCCGACTGGTGGGAGGCAAGCGACAGGGTGCCGTGGTGCCGCCCACCCTGTTGACCAATCTGAGCGATGACATGCGGGTCAGCTGCGAAGAAATTTTCGGACCGGTGGTGTGCATCATGCCTTTCGATGATCTGGACCAGGCGATCGATCGCGTCAATGCAACTCCCTACGGATTGGCCACAGGACTCTTCACGAACGGCCTTTCGGAGGCGCTGGCGACGGCCCAGAAGCTGGATGTGGGGGGGGTGCACATCAACGAAACCTCCAGTTCGCGTGTGGACCTGATGCCCTATGGCGGGACCAAAGACAGTGGCTTTGGCCGTGAGGGCCCCCGTTACGCCGTGCACGAAATGACAGAAGAGAAGATCATCACCATCACCGTTGGCTGATTGCCGACCTACTTGAGAGCACCATGGCAACAATGAAAGGCGGCGAACTCATCGCCCAATACCTTGTACAGGAAAAAGTTCCGTACATCTTTGGCATCTGCGGTCACGGCAATGTCGGCATTCTCGATGCGCTCTACGACGTCAAGGACCAGTTGCAGCTGATTTCGCCGCGACACGAACAATGTGCCGGGCACATGGCCGACGCCTACTTCCGTGTCAAGCACAAACCGGTGGCGACCTTGAGCTCAACCGGACCGGGCTCGGCCAACATGGTCATGTCCTGCGCGACTGCCCTGTCGGACTCTTCGGCCTTCTTGTGCATCACGTCCAATGTGCCGACATCGCAGCACAACAGGGCGCCTTTCCAGGAGCTCTACAAGCACAACCAGGCGGACTTTGCGCAGGTCATGCGGCCGGTGGTCAAGCGCGCATTCCAGCCCACCCGTGTCGACATGTTGCCGCTGGCATTGCGCCAGGCCATGGACACGATGGTCACTGGCCGACCCGGTCCGGTGAACCTGGATATCCCGTACAACGTTTATCAGGAGGAAGCGGAGGTCGAGCTGCCTGCGGCTTCGCATGTCCACCGCATGCACCGGCCCGGCGCCAGTGAACTGGATGTGGCCGCCACGCTGGACCTGCTGGCCAAGGCCAGGCAGCCGGTGTTGTTCATTGGTCATGGCGCCACACTCTCTGAAGCCGGCCCCGAGATCACCGAACTGGCTGAGCGGCTGGGCATTCCTGTCATCACCTCGCCCAACGGCATGGGTGCGATCCGCGGCGACCATCCGCTCGCCCTCGGCTTCATTGGCCGCAACGGGGCTTACCCTGCCAACGAAGCTGGCCGTCGGGCTGACCTCGTCATCACGCTGGGCACACGGTTTGACGACCGAAGCTCCTCCAGTTGGCATGAGGGCTATTCCTGGAACTTCCCCAAGACCCAGCTGGTCCATGTGGACATTGATCCGCAGGAGCTGGGGCGCAACTATGCCCCCACCCTGGGCATCATTGCCGATGTCCAGGTGTTCACGCGCCAGCTGCTCAAGGCATTGCCGGGGCGCCTGGACATTGCGGCCCAGAACTATGCGCCGTGGCTGGCTCAGGTGCAGGGCTGGCAGCGCCAGTGGGAGACTTTTGTGCGCCCCCATTTTGGCGACTCAACCAGCCCCCTGCGCCCCGAGTTCGTCGTCGGCACATTGCAGAAAGTGCTGCCGGATGATGTGATCCTGTCCCTTGATTCTGGCGTCCATCACAACTGGTTCATGCAGTTCTGGCAGGCCAAGCGCCCGCAAAGCATGCTCAACAGCTGGGGCTACTCCAGCATGGGCTTTGGCGTCTGTGGTGTCATGGGCGCCCAGCTGGCTGCACCCGACAGGCCGTGTGTGGCCGTCGTGGGGGACGGCGGTTTCACCATGGCGCCGTATGTGCTGTGCACTGCGGTCGAATACAACCTGCCGGTGGTGTGGATCATCTGGAACAACTTCGCCTGGGGTGCGATCCGTGACCTGCAGTACGGCTTGTTCAATGGCCGGGAGATCGGAACGGCCTTCTACAAGGGGGAGAGCGGGGAGCGTTACAACCCCGATTTCGCCGCCTGGGCCCGCGCCTGCGGCGCAGACGGGTGCACCGTCACTCGTCCCCAGGACCTGGGTCCCGCAGTGGAACAGGCCTTGCGCAACAGAAAGCCCTGCGTGATCGATGTGCATGTCGATGCCGAGGTGCGACCGCCTTCCACCGGCACCTGGCAACTGCCACCGATTCCCTACAAGGAGCCGATCTACGGCCAGCCCTGGAAGGCGTGAGCCCGCATGAACCAGCCCCCTGGCCCCGGGCATGTTGCGCGCCATGGCTGCAGCCCTGCCGATCCGTTGCGCCGCACGCAGCCCGAGACCTCCACCATTGATTGAATTTTTACTTCCGAGGATTACCCCATGAGCAAGAAAATCGCACTCGTTTTCGGCGGCACGCGTGGCATCGGCGCGGCCTGCGTGCACAAGCTGGCGCAGGACGGCTTTGACGTGGCTTACACGTATGTGAACAGTGCGCCGAATTTGCCCACCACCATCGGTGCTTGCACCACGCGTGGCTACCCTGTGGATATCCGCGATGCAGCCCAGGTGGCCCAGGTCTTCGCCGATGTGGCGCGAGATTTTGGAGGCATGCCCCATTGTGTGCTGGCCAATGCAGGGGTGAATGTGCCGCCAGGTCCTCTTGCCCAGTTCGATCCGGACGCATTCCGAAAGCTGGTCGAGATCAACATCGTGGGCGCCTTCCATGTGCTCAGCGCGGCAGCCAGGCATGTGACCGATGGGGGCAGCATCATTGGATTGACCACCTCCATGGTCCGGGTGGGCATCCCTGGCGGCGGGCCTTACACCGCCAGCAAGGCGGCGGTCGAAAGCATGCTGCGCTCTTTGGCCAAGGAGGTGGCCGGCCGAGGCGTCCGGGTCAATGGTGTGGCCCCTGGCCCGGTGGACACCGACCTGTTCCGGGCGGGCAAGAACGAGGAGGCATTGGCCCGCTCCGCCGCGCTCAGCCCGTTCAACCGTGTCGGTCAACCCGCGGAAGTGGCCGAGGTGGTGGCCTTCCTGGCCTCGGACAAGGCGTCCTGGGTGCATGGACAGATTGTCCAGCCCAACGGTGGCATGGTCTGATGTCGATCGCCAGCCAGGCGGGCAGAAGACGGATGCATCGGCAAGAGATGCCATTGGCTCCTCAATGCTGGACTTGACGACCTCACAGGACATGGCATTCATGCGCATTGCGGTTTTCACCAAGAACTACAGCAACCCTGCTTACAGCGCAGCCCGCCTGGGCGCAGAGCGTGCGGCGGCGGTGTTCGGTGCGCAGGTGCTGCATTTTGTGCCTGCCACGGCCGATGACCCTGTGCAGCAAAGTGCACTCATCGATGAGGCCTTGGCCCTGCCGCAGCGCCCGGATGCGTTTGTTCTTTCACCCGTGCACCCGACCCAGGTCGACGCGGCCATCCGGAAGGTGGCCGACGCCGGCATTCCGATGGTCGGTTTTGTGAATCCGATCCATGCCGCCCCCATGGTGAGTTATGTCAGTTCTGACGATTACCAGTTGGCCTTGGCCATCGCCCGTCACCTCTTTGGCCATTTGTCGGGTCGCGGGCGTGTGCTGGTGGTCACCGGGCCCGAGGCGTCCTACACCAGCCTGGAGCGCCTTCGCGGTTTCCGGGATGCGGCCAAACTGGCGCCAGGCATCGTGCTGGCGGGACCGCTGGCGGGCGACTATGCGCTTGATGTGGCCCAGCAGCGCACGCAGGCCTGGCTGACGGCCAATCCGGTGCCGGATGCAGTGCTGGTGGCCAATGACATCATGGCCATGGGGGTGCTCCATGCGCTGGAGGCCGCAGGCCAGACGGCTGCGGTGGTTGGTGTGAATGCCATCCCGCAGGCCATCGAAGCCATTGGTGCTGGCCGCATGCTGGCCACAGCCGACTTCAATGCCATGCAGATGGCCTACTTGGCCACCGAGTGTGCGGCCAGGCATCTGCGTGGTGAACAGGTCCCGGCGTCGATCGAGTTGCCGGTCCAGATTGTCGACGGGGGGAATTGTGCGCATTGGGACCTGCCCTATGCGCAACGACCGGTGATCACACTTGAACAATGGCGGAGGAAGACATGATGCGTTTTTTCCTGAAAGTCCTGCTGGCAGGCTGCTGCCTGCTCAACAGCGGCAGTTTTGCACAGGACTACCCGAACAAGCCGATCCGGATCGTGGCCCCCTTCGCACCAGGCGGCGCGGTGGATATTCTGGCGCGCATACTGGCCGAGCGATTGGGCGCTCTGTATGGGCAGAACATCATCGTCGACAACCGACCTGGTGCCAGCGGTCATCTGGGCGCCCAGTTTGTGGCCAAGTCCCCGGCGGACGGATACACGCTGATGGTCGGCACCATCGGTATCCACGCCGCCTATGCGAGCTACAGCAAGCTCAACTACAAGCCGGCGGAGGAGCTCCAGGCCATCATGGTCATCGGTGAGTCCCCCAATGTGGTGGTCGTGCCCGCCAACTCAAAGTACCGCCACTTTGCCGATTTCCTGGCGGACGCGCGTGCCCAGGGCGGAAAAATCAATTACGCCTCGGCGGGGCCGGGCTCCTCGGTACACATGGTGACCGAACTGTTTCAGCTGGCCATCGGGCAGCGCATGAACCATGTGCCGTACCGAGGCAGTGGCCCGGCCCTGGTGGACCTGATGGCTGGACAGGTGGATGTGATGTTCGACAACATGTCTTCTGCGATGCCCCACATCCAAAGCGGCAAATTGCGTGTGCTGGCCGTGACCGGCTCCAAACGCGACCCACGCCTGCCGGAGGTTCCCACCATCGCCGAATCGGGGGTCAGTGGCTACGCGGGCACCTCCTGGTTCACGCTGGCGGCGCCGGCCGGATTACAGGCGAGCCTGGCCGATAAACTCAATCGCGATGTGCAGAGGGTGCTGGCGCATCCCGACGTCCGGCAGCGCTACAACCAACTGGGGATTGAAGTGGAACCCAATACCCCAGCACAGGCCAAAGCGTTTTTTGCCACCGAAACCATCAAGTGGAACCGTGTGATCGAAGCGGCCAAGCTTCAACTGGACTGAGGAGAAACCATGCGCCATGCGATGTACAAGAGCTTGTTGCTGTTCTGCCTGGCAGCCCTGTCTGCCTTGGCCCCCGCCCAGGAGGCCTTTCCGAACAAGCCGATCAGGATCGTCGTGCCCTATTCGGCCGGGGGGCCGGCTGACCTGCTCGCCCGTGGCGTGGCCGAGAAGCTGGGCCCGCGGCTCGGCCAGCCGGTGGTGGTGGAGAACAAACCGGGCGCGGGTGGGCACACCGGCGCTGAGCAGGTGGCGCGCGGCACGGCGGACGGCTACACACTGGTGCTGGCGACGATCGCCCACAACGGCGCGGTCAAGCTGTATCCCAGCTTGCGCTACGACCCCATGAAAGAGCTCAAGCCGGTCATCTTGCTGGCAGAAGCGCCGAGCATCCTGATCGTCAAGCAGGAGCTGCCGGCCCGATCGGTCCAGGAACTGCTGGCACTGGCCCGGGCCCAGCCCGGCAAGCTGACCTACGGCTCTGCTGGCAATGGGTCTGCCATGCACATGGCGGCGGAACTCTTCCGTTACCTCACAAAGGTGGACTACACCCATGTGCCTTACCGCGGGGGCGCACCGGCCATGGCCGACCTGATGGGTGGCCAGATCGACATGCTCTTTGAAAGCCTGGGCACGGCCCATCCCCAGCTCAAGAGCGGCAAGCTGCGTGCGCTGGCCGTGACCGGAACGTCGCGCAGCCCCAGCCTGCCCGACGTTCCCACCGTGGCCGAGGCTGGCGTGCCCGGCTATGCCTCGGTGCCCTGGTACACGCTGTCGGTGCCCAGCGCGACACCAGCGCCTGTCGTCAACCGGCTCAATGCGGAACTCAATGCCGTGCTCAAGGACAAGGATCTGATGCAGCGCTGGGAGGCGCTGGGCATCGCGGCTTTGGGCGGAACGACAGCAGATGCCCTCAAGCGCAACGAGGTGGAGACGGCCAAGTGGAGTGCTGTCATCGATGCGGCCAAAATCAAACTGGACTGACGGTTCCGCCATGACTGCGCAAGAGCTGAATTTTGACGTTGTCGTGGTCGGCGGCGGTGGTGCCGGTCTGGCCGCAGCCATTGAGGCGCGCGAGCTTGGCGCCAGTGTCTTGTTGCTGGAGAAGAACGCGACGCTCGGGGGCTCCACTGCCTGGTCGATCGGTTCGGTCACCTCGACCGGGACGCCGTACCAGAAAAAGCGCGGCATTGTTGACACGCCCGAAGACCATTGGGCCGACATGCCGGGTTTTGCCGGGGAGCTGGATGCGCGCGATAACCCGATGCTGCGTCGCATCCTGTGTGAAGACATTCCCGGCACTTTCCAGTGGCTGCTGGACTCGGGTGTGCACTTCATGGGGCCCATGCCAGAGCCGCCGCATCGTCAGCCTCGCATGCACAACGTCCTGCCCAATTCACGGGCCTTCATTTTCCATCTGTCCCGCCGCGCCCGACGCGCAGGCGTTGACATGCGCATGGGTGTGCGCGTGACTGGATTGCTGGAGGAAGGCCGGCGCATCGTGGGTGTGTCGGCGCAAGGTCCGCAGGGTGCGCTGACCATCCGTGCACAAGGCGGCGTCGTGCTCGCTGCAGGCGACTTCACCAATGACCCGCAGTTCAAGACGCGTTTCATGGGTCCCCAGGAGGCCAAGGTCGAAGGCGTCAATCAGACCGCCACCGGAGACGGGCAACGCATGGCCGAAGCGGTTGGGGGCCGCATTGTCAATGGTGACCTGGCGCTGGGTCCGGAAATCCGCTTCATCGCACCCGCGCATGAGAACTGGGTGCGGCGACTGCCTCCCTGGCGCTGGCTGGCGGTTTTCATGGAGTGGTCACTGGACCATCTGCCCCAGTCCATCTTGCGGCCCTTCATGATGAAGTTCCTGACCACAGCGCTGGCGCCATCGGTCACGCTGTTCGAGCACGGCGCCATCCTGGTCAATGCGCGTGGTGAACGGTTTGGCAGTGAGCTCGACCGCCCGGCCTGGCGGCTGCCGGACCAGGTGAACAAGCAGGGGTACATCCTGATCGACGCCGCGCTGGCAAAGCAGTTTTCCGCCTGGCCCCACTACATTTCCACAGCGCCAGGCATTGCCTATGCCTACGTCCCGGATTACCGACACAACCGCCCGGACGTCTACACCGAGGCCCCCACCCTGGCAGCACTGGCGCAACTGCTGAAGATGGATGCCGGCACCCTGCAGGCCAGTGCCGCACAGGGGCCGGTCCGGCCATTGGGCGAAGGACCTTTTGTCGCGCTGGGCCCGGTGCGCTCCGTGTTTGTCCACAGCGAAGGCGGTCTGGCCGTCGACACCCGGCATCGGGTGCTCGACGCGGGCGGGTCACCCATGGAAGGCTTGTATGCCGCTGGCTCCACGGGGCAGGGGGGCTTGTTGCTCAAAGGCCATGGCCACCATCTCGCCTGGGCGTTCGTTTCGGGCCGGCGCGCCGGCAGATTCGCTGCCCGCCGGGGCCATTGATCTCCTGACGGCCGGCGCATCAGGGTGCCATGCAGTTGATGCGAGGTCGCATGGGCTGCATTGACCGCAGTCCAGCGGGCGCCGGACGCTGTGGGCAGGGCACAGCATCCGGACTGCCCCCGGCGCTGGTCAGTCGAGTTGGATGCCCGAAGTCTTGACGACGGCACCCAGTCTGTCGATTTCGGAGGCAATGAACTTGTCGAAATCGGCGGGCGTACCGGGCGCAACGGCCACACCTTGGTCGGCCAGTGTCTTGACCACTTCCGGGTGGCGCAGGGCGCGGCCCACATCAGCGGCGATCTTGTCCACCACGGCCTGAGGGGTTTTTGCGGGTGCCATCAGGCCGTACCAGTGGTCGTACACGCAGCCCGGCACGAAATCGGAAATGACCGGGACATCCGGCATCACGGCAGCACGACGAGCCGTACTCACGGCCAGCGGTATGAGCTTGTTGTCCTTGATGAAGGGCAGGGTCAGGCCCAGCGGCGACCAATAGAAGGCCGATCGCCCTGCGGCGGTGTCCACCAGAGCGTCACCCGTACCTTTGTAAGGCACATGCACAATGTCCAGCCGCGCCATCGCCTTGAACATTTCGCCGTTGAAATGGGTGCCGCTGCCGACACCCGCCGAAGCGAAGTTCAATGCGCCGGGCTTGCTGCGGATGAGCTGCAGCAGTTCGGGAACCGTCTTGACGCCCAGAGACGGGGCCACCACCAGCACGTTGGGTACGCTGGTCGCGAAAGTCACGCCACGAAAATCCTTGAGCGTGTCGTAAGGCAGCTTCTTGTAGAGGGTCGGGTTGATCGCATGCGATGCCGATGTGAACAGCAAGGTATGGCCGTCGGCATCGGCGGTGGCCACACCACGGCTGCCAATCGTGCCGCCAGCACCGGGCCTGTTGTCCACAATCACGGGCTGGCCCCAGGTCTCCTGCACACGGCGCTGAATTTCCCGCGCCACGATGTCCACCTGGCTGCCGGCCACGAAAGGCACGATGATCCGGGTGGTCTTGCTGGGGAACCGGTCCTGTGCATTGGCCCGTCCGGCAAAGGCCATGGTCAGCGGTGCCGCCAAGACCAATTTTCTGCGTGTGTTGGATACCATCTTGTCTCCTGGTCGTTGTGTTGAATGTTTGTGTTTTGTCTCAAGTCAGTGCCGCCAAGCCCGACTGCGCCACTTCCGAATCCTGCGAAGACAGCACGCCCGAGACACCTATCCCGCCGACGACCTGGCCATTGCGCACGACAGGAAATCCCCCCTCCAGAGGGGTGACGCCTGGCACCGCCAGAAAGCGCAGTCCGTCCCCGCCCGCCCGTATGCCATCCTGGAACATGCGCGTGGGTCGACGGAAATTCACGGCCGTGCGCGCCTTGCCCATGGCGATCTCCATGCTGGAGTGCTGGGTGTGATCGAGTTTCTGCGCCATCAAAATGCCTCCACTGGCGTCCGTGATGACGATGGCCACAGGCCATTGGCGGGCCTGGGCATAGCGCTCGGCGGCTTGCATCATGCGCTTGGCATCCTCAAGAAGAAGCGTCGGTCCGTAGGGAAGCGGTGCGTCAAGGACAGGGTCGTGGGTGGCGTTCATGTGTGAGGGAATCCTGAGGTGTCAGCGGGGCCACGCGATACAGGCGCAGGCATGGCCAGGCCAAACGATTCTAGAAGTGCAGGGTGTCGAGTGGTACTACAGATTTGCTGTAAGGGCTATAAGCGCGCCGTATAGGCGTGACGTTGACACCCGCGCGCATGCGGTGCCGTGGTAGCGTCCTGCCCGGCCTCGCTTGATGCGACACATGCCAAGGGCTGGGTGTCCGGCTGGTCAGGGCGACCATTTCTGCATCGACGCGATGTCTGCAGTGACAGGCTGGCGTTTACCCTATGCGGCATTCGTCAGCCTCGCGTCAGTTGTGAGCTAAACTGATTTTCATGATGACTTCATCCACACATCGCATCTGGTTGTCTGGCTATCCAGAAGGTGTGCCTGCCGACATCGACCCGGACCAGTACACATCCCTGGTGGCCTTGATGGAGGAGAGCTTTGCCCGGTATGCCGACCGCACGGCCTACAGCTTCATGGGCAAGGGCTTGAGCTACCGTCAAACCGATGAAGAGAGCCTGGCGCTGGCCGCTTACCTGCAGTCACTCGGGCTGGTCAAAGGCGACCGTGTGGCGATCATGATGCCCAATGTGCCGCAGTATCCGGTGGCGGTGGCAGCCGTGCTGCGCGCGGGCTTTGTGGTCGTCAACGTCAACCCCCTCTACACGCCACGCGAACTCGAGCACCAGCTCAAGGACTCCGGCGCCAAGGCCATCGTCATCATCGAGAACTTTGCCGCCACGCTGGAAAAGTGCATCGCCAGCACGCCGGTGCAGCATGTGGTGCTGGCCAGCATGGGCGACCGGCTCGGCTGGCTCAAGGGGGCGTTGGTCAACCATGTGGTCCGCAAGGTCAAGAAGCTGGTGCCTGCCTTCAAGCTGCCGCAGGCTGTGCGTTTCAATCAAGCGCTGGCGCGCGGGCGCCACCTGCCGGTGACACGGCCGGCGCTGGGGCCGCAGGACATTGCCCTGCTGCAGTACACCGGCGGCACCACCGGGGTCTCCAAGGGCGCGGTGCTGCTGCACCGCAACATCATCGCCAACCTGCTGCAGTCGGAGGCTTGGAACGAGCCGGTGATGCAGCGCATCCCGGCGGGTGAGCAAGCCACTTCGGTGTGTGCCTTGCCGCTCTACCATATCTTTGCCTTCACGGTGAACATGATGCTGTCCATGCGCACCGGCGGCAAGACCATCCTGATTCCGAACCCGCGTGACCTGCCCGCAGTGCTCCGCGAACTCTCCAGGCAGACCTTCCACAGCTTCCCTGCGGTCAACACCCTCTTCAATGGCCTGGCCAACCACCCCGATTTCGGCAAGGTTGACTGGTCTAACCTCAAGGTGTCGGTGGGCGGTGGCATGGCCGTGACCGGCAGCGTGGCCAAACTCTGGCTGGAGAAAACCGGTTGTCCGATCTGCGAGGGGTATGGCCTGTCCGAAACCAGCCCGTCGGCCAGCTGCAATCCTGTCACCGCCACAGCGTTCACCGGCACGATCGGCATTCCGCTGCCCAGCACCTGGATGAAGATCGTGGACGACGAGGGCCAGGACCTGCCCCAGGGGCAGGCCGGCGAAATTGCCATCAAGGGTCCGCAGGTCATGGCCGGTTACTGGCAGCGCCCTGACGAAACCGCCCGGGTGATGACGGCCGATGGCTATTTCAAATCGGGCGATGTGGGGGTCATGGACGCGCGCGGCTTCTTCAAGATCGTTGACCGCAAGAAGGACATGATCCTGGTCAGCGGTTTCAACGTCTACCCCAATGAGGTGGAAGAAGTGGCTTCGGGCTGCCCGGGCGTGCTCGAGTGCGCAGCGATTGGCGTGCCCGACGAAAAAACCGGCGAAGCGGTGAAGCTGGTGGTGGTGCGCAAGGACGCCGGTTTGTCGGCCGAGCAGATCCAGGACTTCTGCCGCGACAAGCTCACGGCCTACAAGCTGCCGCGCCTGGTCGAGTTCCGCGCCGAGCTGCCCAAGACGCCGGTGGGCAAGATCCTGCGCCGAGAGCTGCGTCAGCCCAGCTGAAGATGGCGGCCCTGTACTGGCGGGCGGCCCATGGGTCGCCTTGGGCGTTCCGGGGATGCAGTTGAACCACCCATCCCAAGCCCCCATCGGCCTGATGAGCGCCATGCATGAAGAGCTCGCCCTCTTGCTGCAGGCCATGCCCGACGAGCAGCGGGTGAGGCTGGGCGGACGCGACTTCTGGCTGGGCCACTGGCAGGGACGTCCGGTGGTGGCCGTGCTCTCGCGCATCGGCAAGGTGGCCGCGGCCACCACCGCCACCGCCCTGATCGAGCGTTTTGGCGTGGACCGCATTGTCTTTACGGGCGTGGCCGGCGGCATTGGCGACGCTGTGCGGGTCGGCGATGTGGTGCTGGCCGATGCCTTCGTGCAGCACGACATGGACGCCTCGCCGCTCTTTGCGCGCCACGAGGTCCCGTTGTATGGGCGCAGCCGGTTTGCCACCGATCCAGCCCTCTCGCGCGAACTGGCTGGCGCTGCGCAGCAGGTGCTGGCAACGGTGGCTGCGCATGTGGGCGAGGTTGCCGTGAATCAATTCGGTCTGCAGGCGCCGCGCCTGCACACCGGTCTGGTCGCCAGTGGCGACCGCTTTGTCTCTACCAGTGCCGAGTCCCGCGCCTTGCAGCAGGCCCTGCCCGAGGCGCTGGCCGTCGAGATGGAAGGCGCCGCTGTGGCCCAGGTCTGCGCCGACTACGGCCTGCCCTTTGCCGCGTTGCGCACGATTTCCGACCGGGCCGACGATGATGCCCACGCCGACTTCAGCCGCTTCATCCAGGAAGTCGCCAGCCGCTACAGCCTCGCCATGCTGTCGGCGTGGTTGAAAAACGCCGGGTGATGAACCAGAGCTGCTCGCGTCTTTCGTGCTGGCTGCGGGCCGGGCGACGATGTGGCGCTTGCGTCTGAGGAGTCCGGCCTGCGGCCCGTGCGAAAGACACCCGGAGCGGGCCTCCCCATCAGGCCTTACTTGAGCCACCCCCGCCGACGGAAGTACCACATCGGCACTACCGCGCTGGCGACCATCAGCACGATCGCCATCGGGTAGCCCCAGGTCTGGCCGAGTTCGGGCATGTACTGGAAGTTCATGCCGTAAATGCTCGCGATCAGCGTCGGTGGCAGCAGGGCCACGCTGGCCACGGAGAAGATCTTGATGATCTTGTTCTGGTTGATGTTGATGAAACCGACCGTCGCGTCCATCAGGAAGTTGATCTTGTCAAACAGGAACGCGGTGTGCGAGTCCAGCGAATCGATGTCACGCAGGATCTGCCGTGCTTCCTCGAACTGCTCGGCATTGAGCATCTTGCTGCGCATCATGAAGCTGACAGCGCGGCGTGTGTCCATCACATTGCGGCGAATGCGGCCGTTGAGGTCTTCCTGGCGGGCGATGGCACCCAGCACCTCGCCGGCGAGCGCATCGGTCACATCGCCCGAGAGCACCAGCGTGCTCGCCTTTTCCAGTTCGTCGTAGATGCCTTCGAGGGTGTCGGCCGAGTACTCGGCGTCGGCGTCAAAGAGCTTGAGCAGCACTTCCTTGGCATCCTCGATCAGTCCCGGCGCCCGGCGCGCGCGCATGCGCAGCAGCCTGAAAACCGGAACGTCCTCGTCATGGATCGAAAACAGCACACCGCGGCTGCGCAGGTCGGTGTTGTGCTGGTTGAGGATGAAGGCGCAGCGCACGGTGCGTGGCTCATCCTCATCGGCGATCAGGAAGTCCGAACGGATGTGCAGCTCGCCATTGTCTTCCTCGTAAAAACGCGCGGACTCCTCGATGTCCTCGTCCATCGCGTCTTCGGGGATGGACAGACCGAAATACTGCTTGATCCAGCGCTTTTCCTCGACCGTGGGTGATTCGAGGTCGACCCAGATCGGCTGGAAACGGGAGAGTTCCTCCAGGGATTCGATTTCTTCCTGGAAGAGGCGGCCGTTGACGAGGGTGAAGATGTTGAGCATGTCAGGGCTCCTGAAGGGCCTAAAGCCGGATGTTCAAAAGGGGTGGCAGGGGGTGCTTTCGAACGTCAGGCAGTTGCTCACGCGTCCGAAAGCTACCGACTCGGGATGCTTTCCATGGGATGCTTTCGCTTGGTGGGATGCGTGGATTATCGCACCGCACAGCCCCCGCCGGATGGCGTGGGCAGGCTGCAGTCAGGCGGCCCCGGTCAAGCTGGTAGATTCAGGCCTTGCTCAGGATGCCTGCATGACCCCTTCATTGACGCCGCGACATGAGCGCTGGCTGCTGCTGACCCTGGCCGGGGTCCAGTTCACCCATATCCTCGACTTCATGATCATGATGCCGCTGGGTCCGCAGTTCACGCAGATCTTCGGCATCAGCAACGCCCAGTTCGGACTGCTGGTGTCGGCCTACACCCTGTCGGCCGGTCTGTCGGGCGTGCTGGCCTCCCTGGGCATTGACCGCTTTGGACGCAAGCGCCTGCTGCTGTGGCTGTATGGCCTTTTTGGCCTGGCGACCCTGGCGTGCGGTCTGGCTCCGGGCTACGGCTGGCTGATGGCGGCGCGCATCGCTGCCGGTGTGTTCGGCGGTGTCCTGTCGGCGCTGTCGCAGACGGTGGTGGCGGATGTGGTCCCCTTCGAGCGCCGGGGAGTGGCCATGGGCGTGGTGATGACGTCCTTTTCGGTCTCGACTGTGGCGGGCGTGCCGCTGGGCTTGTTCCTGGCGGCGCACTGGAACTGGCATTTGCCGTTCTTTGCCATTGCCGCCTTCGTCACCGTGCTGTGGTTGCTCATCTGGCAAACCTTTCCGGTGCTGGACGCCCATGTGCACCACCACCAGGGGCGCAGCGCCTGGGCGGGCATGGCCCAGGTGCTGGGCGACGCCGGCCACCTGCGTGCCTTTGCCCTGACCGGCACCATGATGTTCGCAGGCTTCCTGGTCATTCCCTACATCACCATCTACCTGCAGTCCAACTGCGGCATGCGGGCAGATCAGGTCCCGTGGATCTACCTGTGCGGCGGCGTCGCGACCTTGATCACTGGCCGCTGGATCGGGCGCCTGTCCGACCGGCTGGGCAAGGCGCGCGTGTTCCGCTGCATGGCCGCTCTGCTGCCCTTGCCCCTGATGGCGACCACCCTCTCCGAGGGCTGGCCGCTGTGGGCCTTGCTGCTGATATCGACCTGCCTGTTCACCGTCATGAGCGGCCGCATGATCCCGGGCATGGCCCTGGTTTCCGCTGCGGCCCAGCCCCGGCTGCGGGGCACGTTCCTGTCGCTCAATGCGGCGGTGCAGTCGGGGGCCATGGGCTTGGCGGCCCTGGTGGGGGGGCTGATCATCGGGCGCGATGCACAAGGGCACCTGACCCATTACTGGGCGACGGGGCTGCTGGGCTCGCTGCTGAGTCTGGTGACCCTGTGGCTGGTTGCGCAGTTGCGGGTGCATGGCACCACGACCCCGCCACGATAGCAGTCCCCCGGGACCTTGCCAAGCATGCCCCGGGGTTTACCTGGGGATGTGACAGAAAAGCTTGCGCAGGCTGCTGGGCGGGCGCATAGTGGATCGCAACAGCCTGGCCAGGAATGGGCAGGCTGCCTTGACCCCGCCGACGCCGACGGGACCTGCGAACAATCCATCACTGGAGGACGAATATGAACCTGACGATCAGTGGTCACCACCTCGAAGTTACTCCCGCACTGCGCAATTACGTGACGGGCAAGCTCGATCGAATCACCCGGCACTTTGACCAGGTGGTGGATGTCAAGGTGCTGTTGACGGTGGAAAAGCAGAAGGAAAAGGAAAAGCGCCAGCGGGCCGAGTGCAACATCCACGTCAAGGGCAACGACCTCTTTGCCGAAAGCGCCCATGAGGACCTGTACGCGGCGGTGGACGAACTCATGGATAAACTCGATCGCCAGGTGGTCAAGCACAAGAGCCGCCTGACCGAGCACCACCACGAGGCACCCAAGCGCATGATGTGAGCATGCCTGGGCCCCAGCAAAGGCCGCTTTTGCGGCCTTTGTTATTGGTTTCCGGCGCATTTGCGGGGCATGGCGTGGGTGACAAAAATTCTGACGCGGACCGGCCACCGGGTGCATAATCCGCCCTCGACCATGAATCGTCTCGCGTCCATCCTGCCCGTCGCCCAGGTTCTTGTGGGGGTTGAAGCCACCAGCAAGAAAAGGGCCTTTGAAGAAGCCGGCCTTCTTTTCGAGAACCTGCACGGCCTCTCCCGTGCCCTGGTGACGGACAGCCTGTTTGCCCGCGAACGCCTGGGCTCGACGGGTCTGGGTCATGGCGTGGCCATTCCGCATGGCCGCATCAAGGGCCTGAAGGCGCCGATGGCCGCCGTGTTCCGCCTGGACCAGCCGATTGGTTTTGATGCCCCGGACGAACAGCCGGTCAGCCTGCTGATCTTCCTGTTGGTGCCCGAGGCGGCGACCCAGAAGCATCTGGAGATCCTTTCCGAGATCGCGGAGTTGCTGAGCGACAGCGCCCTGCGCGAGAACATCAAGGGCAGCGCCTCGCAGCAGGCGTTGCACCAGTTGATTGCCCAGTGGCGCTCGGCGCAGACCGTCTGAACCTGGCATAGCGGCAGGACCACATGAAACCCACCGTGGTCAGCGCCGATGTGCTCTTTGAGGACCACCGCGCCCAGCTCAAATGGCAGTGGGTGGCTGGTCTGGGTGCTTCGGAGCGGCGCTTTGACGAGGTGGCCGTGCGCGAGGCCACCTCCGGGGCCGACCTGGTGGGTTATCTGAACTACATCCACCCCTACCGTGTGCAGATTCTGGGGGCCCGCGAAGTGGCCTACCTCACCAACTCCACGCCCGAAGACTGCGCGCGTCGCATTGCCCGCATCGTCACCCTGGAGCCGCCAGTGCTGGTGCTCTCCGATGGCCAGGCGGCGCCTGATGCGTTGCTGTCCATGTGCGAGCGGGCCCAGATCCCGATGTTCGCCACCAGGGAATCCTCCGCCTTCGTCATCGACGTCCTGCGCGCCTACCTCTCCAAGCACTTTGCCGAGCGAACCACCATGCACGGCGTGTTCATGGATATCCTGGGCCTGGGGGTGCTGATCACTGGCGAGTCGGGTCTGGGCAAGAGCGAACTGGGGCTGGAGTTGATTTCGCGTGGCAACGGTCTGGTGGCCGACGACGCGGTCGACCTTTACCGGATCAACCAGACGGCCATCGAGGGCCGCTGCCCCGACCTGCTGCAAAACCTGCTGGAGGTGCGCGGCATCGGCCTGCTCGACATCCGTGCCATCTTCGGCGAGACCGCGGTGCGACGCAAGATGCGTCTCAAGCTCATCGTGCACCTGGTGCGCAAGGAAACGCTGGAACGGGAATACGACCGGCTGCCCGCCGAGCCACTGACCCAGGACGTTCTGGGCATTCCCGTGCGCAAGGCCGTCATCCAGGTGGTGGCAGGGCGCAACATCGCCGTGCTGGTCGAGGCGGCGGTGCGCAACACCATCCTGCAGATGCGGGGAATCGACACCTTTGCCGAGTTCATGGAGCGTCAGCGCCGCGCCATGGAGTGAGCCGCGCCGGGCTCAGCCTCGCCGGTGCGGACAGGGCTTGCGGGTGCAATGGGCGTACAGGCTCAGGGCGTGGTCGGCGATCTCGAATCCTTTGGCCTGGGCCACCGCCTGCTGTCGCGCCTCGATTTCCGGGTCGTAGAACTCTTCCACCCGGCCACAGTCCAGGCACACCATGTGGTCATGGTGCTGGCCTTCGTTGAGTTCGTAGACGGCCTTGCCGCTTTCAAAGTGGTTGCGGTGCAGGATGCCGGCCTGCTCGAACTGCGTGAGCACCCGGTAAACGGTGGCCAGGCCAATATCGGCACCGTTTTGCAGCAGGTGCCTGAACACGTCTTCGGCCGTCATGTGCCGTTGCAGGCCGCGCTGGAAGACCTCCAGGATTTTCAGTCGCGGGACGGTGGCCTTGAGGCCGGTGTTCTTCAGGTCATCGATCTGCATGGGGCGCTCGGCGAGGTGGATTCAGGCAGCAGGCGGACCGCTACAATGCCCCGATGATATCGGCCTGCCCAAAACCATGACCGCCTTGTCGATGATCCGTCTTTCCCTGTTGACCTGTGCCCTGGTCCTGGTGTCGGGGCTGTCTGGCTGTGGCATCACCCGCGGGGGCGGCGCCCTGGGTCTTTACGTTCCCGAAATGGTGCAGGGCAACTTTGTTTCCCGCGAGCAGCGCCAGTTCCTGCAAATGGGCATGAGCCGCGCCCAGGTCCAGGATGTGCTGGGCACGCCGCTGGTGGCCAGCGTCTTTCACGAAGACCGCTGGGACTATGTTTTTTCGATCCGGCGCCAGGGGGTGCCGCCCCAGCAGTTCCGTCTGACGCTGTTCTTCCGCAACGAACTGCTTGACCGGATCGAGGGCGATGAACTGCCCAGCGAGGCCGAGTTTGTGCAGCGTCTCAGTCGCCCTCGCCCGACAGGCAAGTCCCCCGTGCTGGAAGCGACAGAGGAGCAGTTGCGCAAATTCCCCGTCAGCCGCCCGAGCGATGCGCCTGTCGTCACCGCGCCGCCCTTGCCGGCCACTTACCCGCCGCTGGAGTCGGCGCCCCGCTGAGCGCCTGGCGCTGCAGGCGCCGCCTCCCGAAACGACCTGATGCCATGACCGCCACCTCTTCGACCTCCCCCCTGGCCATCGCCGTGGCCGGCGCCACCGGCCGCATGGGCCATATGCTGATCGAGGCCATTGCGGCCACCGACGACTGTCGCCTTGCGGGGGCCCTGGACATCGCCGCCAGCCCTGCACTCGGGCAGGACGCCGCCGCCTGGCTGGGCAGGACCTCGGGTGTGGCGGTGACCAGCGACCTGCGTGCGGGCCTTCAGGACGCGCAGTTCCTGATCGACTTCACCCGACCTGAAGGCACGATGGCGCACCTGCAGGTCTGCCGTGCGCTGGGGGTCAAGGCGGTGATCGGGACCACCGGGTTTTCAGAGGTCCAAAAGGCCGAGATTGCCGACATCGCCCGGGAAATCGCCATCGTCATGGCGCCCAATATGAGCGTGGGCGTGAACGTCACCCTCAAGCTGTTGCAGATGGCCGCGCAGGCCCTGGCCACCGGATACGACATCGAAATCATCGAAGCACACCACCGCCACAAAGTGGACGCGCCCAGCGGCACCGCACTCAAGATGGGTGAGGTGATCGCCGAAGCGATTGGCCGCGACCTCAAGGACTGCGCCGTCTACGAGCGCTACGGCCACACCGGCGAGCGCGATCCGTCGACCATCGGTTTCTCCACCATTCGCGGCGGCGACATCGTGGGCGACCACACCGTGCTGTTTGCCGGCACCGGCGAGCGCATCGAGGTGACCCACAAATCGTCGAGCCGGGCCACCTATGCCCAGGGCAGTCTGCGCGCGGTGCGCTTTCTGGCAGGCCAGTCGCGCGGCCTGTTCGACATGTTCGACGTTCTGAACCTGCGCTGACCCCATGAGCCTGGCCGACTTCTGGCTGCACAGCGACGCCTTCAGCCTCTTCCTGGCGCTGGTGCTGCTGGCGCTATCGATGGCCAGCTGGGTGGTGATCGTCTGGAAATGGCGTCTGCTGCGGCGGGTACAGCACGACGTGCCACGCTGCATCGCCGCCTTCTGGCAGGCGCCGCACCTGGCCGCCGCTCGCGAGCAGATGCCGGCTTTTGACCGGGACGGCAGCCTGCAGCCCCTGATGGCGGCCACCGAGCAGCCGCTGCTGGGCACCCTGGCCGGTGCCGGCCTGCGCCACGAACAACTCACCCGGACCCTGCGCGATGCCCTGAACCAGGTGCTGCGCCGCCTGCAGTGGGGCCAGACGGTGCTGGCCACGGCCGGCTCGATCTCGCCGTTCGTGGGCCTGCTGGGCACGGTCTGGGGCATCTTCAATGCCCTGACCGGCATGGCCGAAGCCGGCCAGCTGACGGTCGACAAGATTGCCGGTCCGGTGGGTGAGGCGCTGGTCATGACCGCCTTTGGCCTGGGCGTGGCCATTCCGGCCGTGCTCGGCTACAACCTGCTCGGTCGCCGCATCGGCCAGATCGAGGCCGAACTCGAAGGCTTTGCCCACGATCTGCGCGGCCTGCTGGCCGGCAAGGACTGAGCAGCCATGGCCTTCGGTCGTCTCGAGCGCCGCGCCGAAACCCCGCCGATGAGCGAGATCAATGTCACGCCGTTGGTGGACGTGATGCTGGTGCTGTTGGTGATCTTCATCCTGACGGCCCCCTTGCTGACCAGTGCAATCCGACTGGACCTGCCGCAGGCCGAGGGCCTGCAGTCGGGCGAGGCGCCGCAGGCGGTGACGGTGGCCATGGATGCCAAAGGCCAGCTGTTTTTCAATGACAGACCGGTGGATGCACAAGCCCTGGCCCAGCAGTTCGAGGCCACCGCCCGGCGACATCCTGAGACCGAGGTGCAGTTGAGGGTGGATGAGTCCATTCCTTACGGACAGGTGGTTTCTTTGATAGGCGCGGCGCAGAAGTCCGGTCTGTCGCGCATCGGGTTTGTGGCGCAGCCTGCCTCGCGTTGATCTCGCTGGGGCAGGCCGTGCGCGGGCAGGGACGGGGCTCCCCAGACGCCGGCGCATCCCAACTCGGGGCCCTTGGCAAGGCGAACCCTCCCGGGTCTCTGGCAAGCCTGCCCTCTACAATTGCTGCCATCATGCAAGACAAGTACAGCCACCTCGACGTCGAAGCCGCCACGCAGGCCCGCTGGGCGTCCCGCGATGCCTACCGCGTCACCGAAGACCAAAGCAAGAAGAAGTTCTACGCCTGCTCCATGCTGCCCTACCCCAGCGGCAAGCTGCACATGGGTCACGTGCGCAACTACACCATCAACGACATGCTCACGCGCCATCTGCGCATGAAAGGCATGAACGTCCTCATGCCCATGGGTTGGGACGCATTCGGCCTGCCCGCCGAGAACGCTGCGCTCAAGAACAAGGTGCCGCCCGCCAAGTGGACCTACGACAACATCGCCTACATGAAAAAGCAGATGCAGGCGATGGGTCTGGCCATCGACTGGTCGCGCGAAGTCGCCACCTGCGACCCAACGTATTACAGGTGGAACCAGTGGCTGTTCCTCCAGATGCTCGACAAAGGCATCGCTTACCGCAAGACCCAGATCGTCAACTGGGACCCGGTGGACCAGACCGTGCTGGCCAACGAGCAGGTCATTGACGGCAAGGGCTGGCGCACGGGTGCACCCGTCGAAAAGCGCGAGATTCCAGGGTATTACCTGAACATCACTGCCTACGCACAGGAACTGCTCGATCACGTACAGATAGGCAACGAGAAGGCGACGCTGGACGGCTGGCCCGACAAGGTCAGGCTGATGCAGGAAAACTGGATCGGCAAGAGCGAAGGCGTGCGCTTTGCATTCACCCACGACATCACGGCGGCCGATGGCCAGCTGATCGGTGACGGCAAGATGTACGTTTTCACCACCCGTGCCGACACCATCATGGGTGTGACCTTTTGCGCGGTGGCTGCCGAGCACCCGCTGGCGCGGCATGCCGCCGCCCGAAACCCCCAGCTGGCTGCCTTTCTCGAAGAATGCAAGACCGGTGGTACGACCGAAGCCGAGCTGGCCACGCAAGAGAAGAAGGGCATGCCCACGGGTTTGTTTGTCACGCACCCGCTGACCGGCGCGCAGGTCGAGGTCTGGGTCGGCAACTATGTGCTCATGGGCTACGGCGATGGCGCCGTGATGGGTGTGCCTGCGCACGATGAACGTGATTTTGCATTCGCCCTGAAGTACCAGCTGCCGATCAAGCAGGTGGTGGGCCTGGTGCCGGCCGCATCGGCACCTGCCTCCGGTTCGTCAGTCGCGCGCCCCGATTCCTCACCGAAGGCAGGTGCCGATGCGGCCTGTGTGGCGTTCGATGCGACGGCCTGGTCCGAGTGGTACGCCACCAAGGACGGGGTGTGCGTGAATTCCGGCGAACTCGACGGGCTGGCTTGCAAGGTCGCCGTCAACAAGGTCGCGGAACTGCTCGCCTCCAAAGGCCTGGGCGAGAAGAAAACCACCTGGCGTCTGCGCGACTGGGGCATCAGCCGCCAGCGCTACTGGGGCACGCCGATTCCGATCATCCATTGCGATGAGCACGGTGCGGTGCCCGTACCCGAAAAGGACCTGCCGGTGGTGCTGCCGCAAGACTGCATCCCCGACGGTTCGGGCAACCCGCTGCACAAGCACGCAGGCTTCCACGCGGGGGTGACCTGCCCGGTCTGTGGCAAACCCGCCCGCCGCGAGACCGACACCATGGACACCTTTGTCGACTCGTCCTGGTACTTCATGCGCTATTGCGATCCGACCAACGCCGACAAGATGGTGGCGGACGGAGCCGACTACTGGATGCGGGACCAGAACAAAGCCGCTGGCGGCAGCGGCATGGACCAGTACATCGGCGGCATCGAGCACGCCATCCTGCACCTGCTGTACGCGCGCTTCTGGACCAAGGTCATGCGCGACCTCGGTCTGGTGAAGATTGACGAGCCCTTCAGCAAATTGCTCACCCAGGGCATGGTGCTCAACCACATTTACTCACGCCGCACCGCCAAGGGCGGCAAGGACTATTTCTGGCCGCACGATGTCGAGCATGTGCTGGGCGAGGACGGCAAGATCGTCGGGGCCCGCCTCAAGAACGAAGCCGAGAGCAGCGACGGCAAGCTGCCCGTGGGCACGCCCATCGACTACGAAGGCGTGGGCACCATGTCCAAGTCCAAGAACAACGGTGTCGATCCGCAGGACCTGATCGAGCGCTACGGCGCCGACACCGCGCGCCTGTACACCATGTTCACCGCGCCGCCCGAAGCCACGCTGGAGTGGAACGATGCCGCCGTGGAAGGCAGCTACCGCTTCCTGCGTCGCGTCTGGAACTTCGCAGTCAAGAACGAAGCCCTGCTCAAGAAGGGCATCGCGGTCGACCGCGGCCAGAGCGTGGCTTTCGGCAAAGCTGCCAAGGCGCTGCGCCTGGATGTCCACACCGTGCTCAAGCAGGCCAACTATGACTACGAGCGCATGCAGTACAACACCGTCGTCTCGGCGGTGATGAAGATGCTCAACACGCTCGAAGACGTGCAGCTCAGCGACAGTGCCGAAGACGCTGCGGCGCTCGCCGAGTGTTTCTCCATCCTGCTGCGCGTGCTTTACCCGGCTTGCCCGCACATCACCGACCAGCTCTGGAGTGAGCTGGGTTACGCCGCCTGCTGCGGTGACTTGCTCGATGTGGCCTGGGCGGCCGTGGACGAGTCAGCCCTGCAACGCGACGAGATCGAACTCATGCTGCAGGTCAACGGCAAGCTGCGCGGGGCCATTCTGGTGCCTGCTTCGGCTGACAAGGCGCAGATCGAGCAGGTGGCGCTCGCCAGCGACGCTTTTGCCAAGGCGGCCAATGGCGCGTCCGCCAAGAAAGTCATTGTGGTGCCCGGTCGCCTGGTGAACGTGGTGGTCTGAAGTGCAACGCCGCCGCCTGCTCTTGCTGGGAGTGGTGGCCGCAGCCCCAGCGGGTTGCGGCTTTCAGCTGCGCCAGACGGGCGACTACCCTTTCAAGACCCTGTTTGCCGGCTTCTCCACCGCCACGCCTTTGGGGGTGGAGCTCAGCCGCCAATTGCGTGGCACCGGTCGCATCGAATTGCTGACCGAGGCCAGACAGGCGCAACAGGCAGACGTGATTCTGGACATCCTGCAGGAGCAGCGCCAGCGTGTGGTGGTGGGCACCAATGCCTCGGGCCAGGTGCGCGAACTGCAGCTGCGCATGACCGTGAAATTCCGCCTGCGCACCCCTGAAGGGGTCGAGTGGATTGAACCCGTGGAGCTCTACCAGCAGCGCGATTTGAGCTTCAGTGAAACGGTGGCCTTGTCCAAGGAAATCGAGGAGGCCATGCTTTTTCGTGACATGGTCGGCGACATCGCCCAGCAGATCATGCGCCGGCTCTCTCGCCTGCGGCAGCCCGGGGCCCGCTGAGCGATGCAGCTGGCCCTGCCCCAACTGGCGGCGCACCTGCAAAAAGGGCTGCGCAGCCTCTACACCTTGCACGGCGACGAGCCTCTGCTGATGCAGGAGGCGGCCGACGCCATCCGCGCGACCGCCCGTGCCCAGGGCTATACCGAACGCACGGTCCACACCGTGGCCGGGGCGCATTTCGACTGGAGCGAGGTGCTGGCAGCAGGCGGCAGCCTGAGCCTGTTTGCCGACAAGCAGATCGTGGAGGTGCGCATCCCCTCTGGCAAGCCTGGCAAGGAGGGCAGCGCCGCCATCCAGCAGTTGGTCGAGCAGGCGCAGGACAACGATTCGACGCTCACGCTGGTGCTTCTCCCACGGCTGGACCCTGCCACCCGCAAAGGGGCCTGGTTCAGCGCGCTCGAGGGCGCTGGCGTGAGCATCCCGCTCGAGACCATCGAGCGCTCCGCCTTGCCGCAATGGATCGCCCAGCGCCTGCAGCAGCAGGACCAGCATGTGGCGGCGGGGGAGGAAGGGCAGCGCACCCTGCAGTTTTTTGCCGACCGCGTCGAGGGCAATCTGCTGGCGGCGCACCAGGAAATCCAGAAACTCGGCCTGCTGTACCCGACGGGCGAGCTGTCGCTGGAGCAGGTCGAGTCGGCGGTGCTCAATGTGGCCCGGTATGACGTCTTCAAGCTCTCCGAGGCCGTGCTCTCAGGGCAGGTGGCGCGTGTACAGCGCATGCTCGACGGCCTGCAGGCCGAGGGCGAGGCCGCGGTGCTGGTGCACTACACCCTGGCCGAGGACATCCGGGCCCTCAAGCGGGTGAAAGACGCCATGGCCGCCGGCCAGCCGTTGCCGATGGCGCTCAAGGCCCAGCGCATCTGGGGCCCGCGCGAGCGCCTGTTCGAGCGGGTCTTGCCGCGCCTGAGCCCGGCCAGAATCAACAACCTGCTGCAGTCGGCGCACCAGGTCGACGGCATCGTCAAGGGCCTGAAGGTGCCCGACTGGCCGCAGGACGGCTGGCAGGCCCTGCACCGGCTGGCGCTGCGTTTTGCCCGCATGTGCATGGCCCGCTGATCTGCGAAAATCGAGGCATGAACGCCCTCAACACCGCTGAACACATGCAGGCGCTCGGGCTGCAGGCCAAAAAGGCCTCGGCCCAGATGGCCAAGGCTTCGGCCGCCACCAAGAACCAGGCCCTGCGTCACCTGGCGGCCTTGCTGCGCAAGAGCGTGGACAGCTTGCAGGCCGACAATGCCAGGGACCTTGAGCGTGCCCGAGCCGCCGGCCTGGCCGAGCCCATGGTGGACCGCCTCAAGCTCACCCCCAAGGTGCTCGAGACCTGCGCGCTCGGTTGCGAACAGCTGGCCGCCATGCCGGATGTCATCGGCGAGGTGATCGGCATGCAGCAGCAGCCCAGCGGCATCCGGGTGGGGCAGATGCGGGTGCCGATCGGTGTGTTCGGCATGATTTTCGAGAGCCGTCCGAATGTCACCATCGAGGCGGCCAGCCTGTCGATCAAGAGTGGCAACGCCTGCATCCTGCGCGGCGGCTCCGAGGCCATCGATTCCAACAAGGCGCTCGCCCGCCTCGTCCAGCAGGCCTTGCAGGAGGCCGGTCTGCCGGTTGAGGCCGTGCAGTTGGTGCAGACCACCGACCGTGCGGCCGTGGGCCAGCTGATCACCATGCCGCAGTACGTGGACGTGGTCATCCCGCGTGGCGGCAAGGGCCTGATCGAGCGCATCACCGCCGAGGCCAAGGTGCCTGTCATCAAGCACCTGGACGGCAATTGCCACACCTATGTCGACGACCCCTGCGACATCGCCATGGCGGTCAGGGTGGCCGACAACGCCAAAACCCAGAAATACAGCCCCTGCAACGCCAGCGAGGGTCTGCTGGTGGCCCGTGGCGTGGCCGCCGAATTCCTGCCGCAGATCGGTGCGGTCTACGCCGCCAAGGGCGTGGAAATGCGCTGCTGCCCCGAAGCCAGGGCCCTGCTGGCCTGTGTGCCGGGCGCGCAGCTCCAAGACGCGACGGAGCAGGACTGGTTCGAGGAATACCTCGCGCCCATCATCAGCATCAAGGTGGTCGACGGCCTCGAGCAGGCGATGGCGCACATCAACCACTACGGCAGCCACCACACCGACGCCATCCTCACGCGCGACCACATGCACGCACAGCGCTTTCTGCGCGAGGTCGACTCGGCCAGCGTGATGGTCAACGCCAGCACGCGCTTTGCCGACGGCTTCGAATACGGGCTGGGCGCGGAGATCGGTATTTCGACCGACAAATTCCACGCGCGTGGTCCGGTGGGCATCGAGGGCCTGACCTCGCTGAAGTACGTGGTGCTCGGCGAAGGCGAAGTGCGCCAGTGAGCCAACGCACGCCCACGGTGCGCCAGCCGCTCCTGCCCATGCTTGTGCAGGCCTGGCGCAGCACCCTATAGTGGGTTTGAAGATTTCTCCAGAAAAAAGGTTTTCCCCATGGTTCCCCACCTTGTCACTGCGCTCACCGGCCCCATCAACGAGCTCGAACAGCGCATCCTGGATTCGATGCCGGCAATCGAGCGCTGGTTCCGTCTGGAGTGGATGGAGCACACCCCGCCGATCTACACCTCGGTGGACATCCGCAACGCCGGCTTCAAGCTCGCGCCGGTAGACACCAACCTCTTTCCGGGGGGCTGGAACAACCTGACCACAGCCATGCTGCCGCTGGCGGTGCAGGCCGCGCAGGCAGCGATCGAGAAGATCTGCCCTGAAGCCAAGAACCTGCTCATCATTCCCGAGAACCACACCCGCAATACCTTCTACCTGAGCAATGTGCTGCAACTCCAGCGCATCTTCAGCATGGCCGGCCTGAATGTGCGCATCGGTTCGGTCAGCCCCGAGATCAAGGACAGCACGACCATCGACCTGCCCAATGGCGAGCACATCACGCTCGAACCGGTGGTGCGCAGCAAGCGTCGCCTGGGCCTCAAGGACTTTGACCCCTGCACCATCCTGCTCAACAATGACCTGTCGGCGGGTGCCCCGGGCATCCTGGAAGAATTGCATGAGCAATTCCTGCTGCCGCCGCTGCATGCCGGCTGGAGTGTGCGCCGGAAAAGCACCCATTTCCAGAGTTACGAGGAGGTGGCCAAGCGTTTTGGCAAGATGCTGGGCATCGATCCCTGGCTCATCAACCCGATGTTCAACCAGTGCGGCGAGGTCAACTTTGCCGAGGGTACCGGCATGGAGTGCCTGCGCAGCAACGTCGATGCGCTCTTGACCAAGATCCGCCGCAAGTACAAGGAATACGGCATCGGTGAAAAGCCTTTTGTGGTGGTCAAGGCCGACAACGGCACCTATGGCATGGGCATCATGACGGTGCGCGACGTGGCCGATCTCGATGCGCTCAACCGCAAGACCCGCAACAAGATGAGCATCATCAAGGATGGTCAGGAGGTCAGCGACGTCATCATCCAGGAAGGGGTGATCACGCATGAACGCATTCAGGAGGCGGTGGCCGAGCCGGTTGTCTACATGATGGACCGTTATGTGGTCGGTGGCTTCTACCGGGTGCATGCCGAACGCGGCGTTGACGAGAACCTCAATGCGCCGGGCGCCAGCTTTGTGCCCCTGGCCTTCGACGAGAGCGCCCACCTGCCCCAGCCCGGCGCCAAGCCCGGGGCCAGCGTGCCCAACCGTTTCTACATGTACGGCGTGATTGGCCGCCTGGCCATGCTGGCCGCCAGCTACGAGCTCGAGGCGACCGACCCCGAAGCCGAGGTCTACGAGTGAATCCAGCGCAACGGTTGCTGCGCCGCAACATTTTCCCCGTGCCGGCGTGACACCCGGGGGCTGGCGGACGCACAATAGGCCCTTCTTGTATTCAGGCGCCTGGCCCCGGTCAGGCGATTTTTTGTGTCATCGACAAAATCCTCACTGGCGGCCCTGACCCTGGGCGCCATTGGCGTGGTCTATGGCGATATCGGCACCAGTGTGCTGTACGCCCTCAAGGAAGTGTTCGGCTCCGGCCATGTGCCGTTCACGCCGGACAATGTGTACGGCATCCTTTCCCTTTTCTTCTGGACGCTGACCACCATCGTCTCCCTCAAGTACGTGTTGCTGGTGCTGCGCGCCGACAACCATGGCGAGGGCGGGCTGGTGGCGATGCTGGCGCTGGCCTCGCAATCGGTCAAAGACCGGCCGCAGCTGCGCAAGGTGCTGCTGATGGTGGGCATCTTCGGCACCTGCCTCTTCTATGGCGACGGTGTCATCACCCCCGCGATCTCGGTGCTCTCGGCCGTGGAGGGGCTGGAAGTGGTGTCGCCGGCCTTCAAGAAAGCGGTGATCCCGCTGACGCTGCTGATCCTGCTGGCCCTGTTCTGGGTGCAAAAGCGCGGCACGGCCGGCATCGGCAAGTTCTTTGGCCCGATCACCCTGGTGTGGTTTGCCGCCATCGCCTTGCTGGGCATCTCGCACATCGCCCACCATCCGCAGATCCTGTGGGCCATCAGCCCCCATTACGCACTGGAGTTCATCTGGAACCAGCCGGGCACGACCTTCATCATCCTCGGTGCGGTGGTGCTGTGCGTGACTGGCGGCGAGGCCCTGTATGCCGACATGGGCCACTTTGGCAAACGGCCGATCCGGCTGGCCTGGTTCTCAGTGGTCATGCCCTCGCTCACGCTCAACTATTTCGGCCAGGGCGCGCTGCTGCTGTCGCAGCCCGAAGCGGTCAAGAACCCCTTCTACATGATGGCGCCGGACTGGGCCCTGTTGCCGCTGGTGGGGCTGGCCACCATGGCCACGGTGATCGCCTCGCAGGCTCTGATTTCAGGGGCTTTCAGTGTCACCAAGCAGGTCATCCAGCTGGGTTTCCTGCCGCGCCTGCAGGTGCTGCACACCAGCGAGACCGACACCGGCCAGATCTACATGCCTTTCGTCAACTGGGGGCTGTTTGCGGCCATTGTGATCGCGGTCGGCCTGTTCAAGTCGTCGAGCAACCTGGCCGCCGCCTATGGCATTGCCGTTTGCACCGACATGCTGATCACCACCGTGCTGACCTTCTTTGTCATCCGCTACGCCTGGAAACTGCCGCTGGCGCTGTGCATCGCCTCCACCGGCTTTTTCTTTGTGGTGGACCTGGCCTTCTGGGCCTCCAACATGCTCAAGCTGTTCGAGGGGGGCTGGTTCCCGCTGGTGATTGGTGCGGCCATCTTCACCCTGATGCTGACCTGGCACGATGGCCGGCGACTGCTCAATGAATCCCTGCGCTCCGACGCGATCCGGCTTGGCGAATTTCTGGAAGCGGTCTTCATTGCCCCGCCAACACGGGTGGAGGGAACGGCTGTCTTCATGACCGCCGAGCCTGACACGGTGCCCAATGCCCTGCTGCACAACCTCAAGCACAACAAGATCCTGCACCAGCAAAACCTGTTCGTGACGGTGCGCAGCCACGAGATTCCGCGCCTGGACCAGGACAGGCGGCTTGAGGTCCAGCCGCTCGGGCACGATTGCTGGCAGGTGATCGTCAACTACGGTTTCAAGGACAACCCGGATCTGCCCAGTGCGCTGGCCTTGCTGCGGGGGCAGACGTACCCGCTCGATCCGATGCGCACCAGCTACTTCCTTTCGCGCGACATCGTGATCCCAACCATTGGTGGCGGCATGGCCCAGTGGCGCGAGAAGCTGTTTGCGCAAATGCACCACAACGCCAGCGCGGCCGCCGAATTCCTGAACCTGCCAACCAACTCGGTGGTGGAGCTCGGCTCCAAGATCGAAATCTGAGCGGTCCCGCGCCTCGGCTCAGGGGTGCTTGTGGCGCTCGAGCCACTGCCACAGCGGGCCTGCCAGAAAGAGCACGGCCACCAGCCGACAGACCTGAAAGGCCGTCACCACCGGCACCCCCAACTGCAGCACTTTGGCGGTGATGGCCATCTCGGTGATGCCGCCGGGCGCAGTGCCCAGAATCATGGTGGCGGGGTGTTGTCCAACCCAGTAGGCCAGCAGCCATCCCAGCAGGGCCGACACCAGCAGCATTGCCACAGTGCCCATGGCCACCGAGACCAGCCAGCGCGGGGCGGTCTGCAGGAACGTGCGCTCAAATCGGACACCCAGACTCACGCCGATCAGCAGCTGGGCCGCATTGCTCATCCAGCCGGGCACCGCCGACCACCAATGGCCCGACAGGGTCAACACCATGGCGGCCAGCAAGGCCCCCATGAACCAGGGGTTGGTGCGCTTGAGGCGCACCATCAGCCACACCCCTGCCAGCGTGATGCCCGCCAGCCCGAGCAGACCCGGCCATTCGGCCGTGCGTCCTGCGCTGCGCAGGCTCGCATCCACTTGCAGACCCCATTGGCCTTGCGCCCATTGCATGGCAAAGGGCACCAGGATGACCACCAGCAGCAGCCGCACGCTGTGGGCGGCGGCCACCAGATCGGTGCGGGCGCCCAGGCGCTCGGCCAGCAGGGTCATTTCGGAGGCGCCACCGATGGCGCCGGCAAAGTGGCCGGTGGCCCGCAGCCGGTAGCCCCCCAGATGGCCAAGATCCTGCGCATGGCGGCGTTGCAGCCACAGTCCGAAGGCCCAGCCCATGGCCAGTGACCACGCCACGCCCAGGCCAATGGCCCACCACAGCTGGATCACCAGTGCCCCCACCTGGGGCGTGAAGTACAGGCCCAGTGCTGCGCCAATGATCCACTGGCCGACATTGCGCAGGCGCCCTGAACTGCGGGTGGGCAGGCCCGCCACCGAGGCCACTGCGGTCAAGACCAGCGGTCCAAGCATCCAAGGGATGGGGATGTGCAGCCAGACGCACAGCTGTGCGGCCAGCCAGGCGCCCAGCAGGGTCAGGCCGGTGCGCAGGAAAACGGACATGGTCATGGGGCCGGGCGTCGTCCGAAGGGAGTGCGGACGATCGGCAAAGCAGCCGCTCAGGCGTGCTGCCGGATGCTGTCGGCCAGTGTCTGCACCATCTGATCGATCTGTGCATTCTCGACGATGTAGGGCGGGCAGATCACGATGTTGTCACCCGCTGCCCGCAGCCAGACGCCGCGGCGGAAGCAGTCGAGCATGATGTCGTAGGCCCGCTTGCCCGGGCCAGCCGCTGCCGGGGCCAGTTCGACCGCCCCCGCCAGGCCCAGGGTTCGGATGCCGACCACGCTCGGCAAGCCCTTGAGGGCACTGTGCATGGCGTCACCCAGTACCCGGCCCTGCACGCCAGCACGGGCAAACAGGTCTTCGTCTTTCATCAACTGCAGCGTGGCCACGGCCGCTGCGCAGGCCACCGGGTGACCCGAATAGGTGTAGCCATGGAAGAACTCGATCACGTGTTCGGGCGCGCCGGCGTTCATCATGGTGTCGTAGATGAAGTCACGGCAGACCACTCCGCCCAGGGGGATCACGCCGTTGGTGACTGCCTTGGCAAAGTTGAGCATGTCGGGCACCACGCCGTAGAAGTCCGCGCCAAAGTTCACCCCCAGGCGGCCAAAGCCGGTGATGACCTCATCAAAGATCAGCAGGATGCCGTGCTTGTCGCAGATCTGCCGCAGGCGCAGCAGGTAGCCCTTGGGCGGGATGTACCAGCCCGCGCTGCCCGCCACCGGCTCGACGATGATGGCCGCCACATTGCTCGGGTCATGCAGGGCCAGGATGCGGGTCTCCAGTTCCAGCAGTGGGTCCTCGGTCCAGACCGGTTCCTCGTGGTGGATGTACGCATGGTGAACCGGGTCGTGGATGAAGCGCATGTGGTCGACGCGTGGCAGCAGCTGCGCGCCATAGACCTTGCGGTTGGCGGGCAGACCGCCAACACTCATGCCGCCGAAATTGACGCCGTGGTAGCCCTTTTCGCGGCCGATGAAGACGTTGCGGTGGCCCTCGCCACGGGCGCGGTGGTAGGCCAGGGCGACCTTGAGCGCAGTGTCTGCGGCCTCGGAACCGGAGTTGCAGAACAGCACCTTGTTGAGGTCGCCGGGCGCCATCTGGGCGATCATCTGCGCCGCCTTGAAGGCCTGGTCGTTGCTGGCCTGGAAAGCGGTCGCATAGTCCAGCGTGTCGAGCTGCTTCTTGATGGCCTCGTTGATCGGCTTGCGGTTGTGGCCCGCGCCCACGCACCACAGGCTGGAAATGCCATCGATCACCTGACGGCCGTCGTGCGTGGTGAAGTGCATGCCATCGGCGGCCACGAACACCCGCGGGTCTTTGCGGAAGTGGCGGTTGGGTGTGAACGGCAACCACTGGTTGTCCATCGGCAGGTCATGGTGCTGCATCTTGTTGTCCTTTTCCGTCATCGGCACGCCATGAGTGTACGCATGCCTGGCCGCCCCGTCCGTTTCTGGTGCGACAAGCCTGCCGCCCATGAAAAAAGGCCGCCCAGTGGGCGGCCCTTGCAGACAGAGCTCGAGTGGGTCAGTCGGCGTAGATGCCGGCCGCATCGACGGCGCTCTTGATCTTGACCATTTCGGCGGCCACGAACTTCTTGTGCTCGGCGGGCTCGACACGCTTGTCGTTGACCACGATGGCGCCCAGCCCTTCCTGGCGCTTGATGAACTCGGGGTCCTTGAGCGCTTTCTTGAGCCCGTCGTTGAGGGTCTTCAGAACGGCTTCAGGTGTGCCCTTGGGGGCGTACAGGCCGTGCCAGATGGTCAGGTTGAAGCCCCTGAGGCCCATTTCTTCCAGGCTCGGGTAGTACTTGAGCACCGGGTGGCTGGACAAGGGCTTGGCGGTGGTCACAGCGAAAGCCTTGATGCGGCCGCTTTCAATCTGCGCGGTGGTGTTGGTGGTCTGGTCACACATCACATCGACCTGACCGCCCATCAGGGCGTTCATGGCCGGGGCGGTGCCGCCAAACGGGATGGTCGTCATGGCTTCCTTGCTCTTGACGGCCGATTGCCAGAGCAGGCCGCAGATGTGGGAAGCGGAGCCCAGGCCGGCATGGGCGATGTTGAGTTTGCCGGCATTGGCGCGGATGTAGTTCTCGAAATCGCGGTAGGTGTTGGCCGGCAGCTGGGGCTTGCCCACCAGGGTCATGGGCACTTCGTTGATCATGCCCAGGTATTCGAAGTCTTCCAGCGCCTTGTAGCCCAGCTTGCGGTACAGGGCCGGCGTTGCGGCCATGCCGATGTGCCAGACCATCAGGGTGTGGCCGTCCGGTGCTGCCTTGGCCACCTTGGTGGCCGCGATCGTGCCGCCGGCGCCTGCGGTGTTTTCCACCACGAAGTTGCCGCCAGGAATGTGTTTGCGCATGGCTTCGGCCAGATCCCGAGCCACACGGTCGGTCGGGCCGCCGGCGGCGAACGGCACGACAAAGGTCACCGGTTTGGAACCCGGGAAATTCTGAGCTTGCGCAGCTGTGGCGGCAATGGCCGTCAGCGCGGCGAAGGCAATCCAGTTCTTCATCTGTGTACTCCTCGTTATTGGCAAAACTGCCAGTTTATGGCGAACTGCGAATTTTGTTATCGCGGGAAGTACTTAGCTGAATTCCCCAATAAGTCCTTGCTTCACAACGGTCTTTCGGGGCGCGGCGCAAGCGGGCAGAGGGCTCATTTGTAGCTGCGGGCATCCTCGATGACCTTGCCGTCATTGGGCAGGCTGCCCGCCGGCAGGCACAGCACATCGCCGCGCAGCTTGGTCACTTCACGCACGGCGTCGGCAATTTTCTGCTGCAGGTCGGCAGTGCTGCCGGCGGTCTCCACCTGCAGCGTCATCTGGTCGTTGGCCATCTCGCCAGTAACCACCAGACGAGCCTTGCCGACCTCCGGAAAACGCTTGATGATCTCGGCGATCTGACCGGGGTGCACGAACATGCCGCGCACCTTGGTGGTCTGGTCGGCGCGCCCCATCCAGCCCCTGATGCGGCTGTTGGTGCGGCCGGTCGGGCAGGTGCCGGGCAGTACAGCCGAAAGGTCGCCGGTGCCAAAGCGGATCAGCGGGTAGTCGGGGTTGAGCACGGTGACCACCACCTCGCCCACCTCGCCTTCGGTCACCGGGTCGCCGGTGCCGGGGCGCACGATCTCGACGATCACGCCTTCGTCGAGCACCAGCCCTTCACGCGCCGGGGTTTCGTATGCGATGAGGCCCACGTCGGCGGTGGCGTAGCACTGGAAAGCGTTCACGCCCTGCTGGCTGAACCAGTCACGCAGCGAGGGCGGGCAGGCCTCACCCGAAACCATGGCTTTGGTGATGGAGAGTTTTTGTCCCGCTTCGGCGGCTTTCTCGATGAGGATCTTCAGGAAGCTGGGCGTCCCCGCATAGGCCACCGGACGCAGGTCGGCAATCGCCGCGAGCTGCTGCTCGGTGTTGCCCACACCACCCGGGATCACGGTGCAACCCAGAGCATGCGCACCGCTTTCCATGATCCAGGCGCCTGGTGTGAGGTGGTAGGAGAAGCAGTTGTGGACCAGGTCGCCGGCCGCAAAGCCTGCCGCAGCCATGGCGCGTGCAGCGCGCCAGTAGTCGATGGCCTGGCCTTCGGGTTCGTAGATCGGGCCTGGCGACTGGTAGACCCGCCGTGCGCCGCTCGAGCGCAGCAGGCCTTTCCAGCCGATGGTGGAGAACCCGCCAAATGGGTCCTGCGCGCGTTGTGCCTGCTGGCGTTCGAGCAGCTCGTACTTTCGGGTGACCGGCAGTCGGGCCAGCGCGGCCCGGCTGGTCACGGCAGCCGCGTCAATGTTCTGGAGGATCTCGGCAAAAGCCGCGCTGTTTTCTTGCGCGTGGGCAACCTGCGCCGGCAAAGCAGCCATCAAAGCGGCCTCACGTTCCTGGGGGCTGCGGGTTTCGAGGGCGTCGAGGTGCTTCATCGGTGCAAATGTTGAAAGTAGGAGCGACGACCTCGTCGCGATCGGTGGGTTGTAGTGGGGCGGCAAATCGCGACGGCTCGTCGCTCCTTCAGGAGCATCAGGCCAGCCAGCGCTTGCGACGCTTGTAGCTCTTGACGTCCTTGAAGCTCTTGCGCTCGCCCCCGCCCACGCCCAGGTAGAACTCCTTGACGTCTTCGTTGGTGCGCAGGTACTCGGCTTCGCCGTCCATCACGATGCGTCCCGATTCCATGATGTAACCGTAGTCCGCGAACTTGAGGGCCATGTTGGTGTTCTGCTCGGCGATCAGGAAGGTGACTTTTTCCTTTTCATTGAGGTCCTTGACGATGTTGAAGACTTCTTCAACGATCTGCGGTGCCAGCCCCATGGAGGGCTCATCGAGCAGCACCATGTTCGGATTGGTCATCAGCGCCCGACCAATCGCACACATTTGCTGTTCGCCGCCGGAGGTGTAGGCGGCCTGCGAGGTGCGGCGGGTTTTCAGGCGGGGAAAGTAGGTGTAGACCTTGTCCAGGTTGGCGGCGATCTCGCCCTTGTCGGTGCGGGTGTAGCTGCCCGTCAGCAGGTTCTCCTCGATGGTCAGGTGCGCAAAGCAGTGGCGCCCCTCCATCACCTGCACCACACCCTTGTTGACCAGGTCGGCGGGCGAGAGGTTTTCGATGCGTTCGCCGCGCAACTCAATCGAACCCTTGGTGACCACGCCGCGTTCACCCTTGAGCAGGTTGGAGATGGCCCGCAGGGTGGTGGTCTTGCCGGCGCCGTTGCCCCCCAGGATCGCCACGATGCCCTGCTCGGGCACCTGCAGCGATACGCCCTTGAGCACGAGGATGACGTGGTTGTAGATGACCTCGATGCCGTTGACGTTCAGAACGATGTTTTTGGTGTCCATGGTGAAACCTGT
>JACCED010491123.1_pt1 | contig 63547 bp, 54 predicted proteins | sample 7455021 | NCBI WGS metagenome assembly JACCED01 (sample SAMN15323456, study PRJNA562643) | freshwater metagenome | isolation source: river surface water | place: USA:Blue River Watershed | collected 2017-08-19 | reverse complement strand
GAATCCCCCCCCCTCCCATGTCTTTCACTTTCTCCACAACGTCGACGGCGATGACGGGGGACTCGAACAAATGCAACGTCGCCATTCCATTGGAAGACTTTCAACCGAATTCGCTGTTGTTCTTCGATCCGATTCGGAACACCATCATGGAAGAGGGCGTGTTCGTGCGTCTGTTCTACTCCACACCGGTCATGGCGTTGAATGCCATCTACCTTCGCTTGCATGTGCGCAACGTGAGCTGTGAAAAACACTTCTCCAAACACCTGTGCCATTTCAGCGCCGCCGACAACGAAGATCTGTTGCGACAACTCAAGTGGATAGAAGAGGTCATCTTGTCGCGACATCGTCCATCATCTTCATCGTTGTCTTCATCTTTGTCTTCATCGTTGTCTTCATCTTTGTCTTCATCTTTGTCTTCATCTTTGTCTTCATCTTTGTCTTCATCGTTGGCCTCGTCCTCATCCTCGTCCTCGTACTCGTCCTCCCGTGCATTGACGGTGGCGCAGTCACAACAGTCCATGCACGGAGTGTGCAAGTTGTGGGAGCAATTGCAATCACACGCTTTCAAATGTTTCGTGGAACCCACGTGGTCTCCTGCGCACGGCGTGGTGTACTCGACCTTCCCGTGCATCTTGAAAATATCGGGCATCTGGGAAATCAAACATCAGTTTGGCCTCACCTACAAGTTCATCGCGCTCCATCCCTCCGTGGAGAAGTAGGTCATCTGCTGCAACAGCTGCACAGCGCACATCAACCCGACCGCGCTGAAGAGGAACATGAAGCCCGCGGGGACGGGACTCAGTTGTCCGCTGGGAGACAGCGCGTTCGTGGAGAGGACGTACAGCTGCAGCAAGACCATCGTGACATTGAGGTTGGTGAAGGAATACGAGTATCCGATCTGCTCCGACCGATCTACTTGCTGTCGATACACGCTCATGATGTAGGTCATCAGTCCGGTGCTGGCTAACAACAACACGAACGGTCCCAGCGCGGTCAACACCCACACCGCCGTCGACCACATACTTCGGACCCCGCCAAAGTTGTTGCCATTGTTGCTGCTACCCCCTCCTCCTCCCAGATGGATCGTGGTGTAGAAGATGAGGAGGAACAACAGCGCCACCGTCAACAAACTGTATCCCGCCAAGTACCACTGCGTCGCCATCGCCGCATGGAAAAAGTAGCCAATCACGAACAGCAGCCCGCTGGCCAACAACAGCCCTTGGTGAATGCTTGCGTACAATGCTTTCATCTATGCGGCAAAATATGTCACAAGCGCAAAATATGTCACCCTTCCACAGCAGTTACAAAAGCTATACATTGTCGCAGAGAAATTCGGTTCGGTTGTGCTTGCGGAGGCGGGTGGGTGGGTGACTTTGTGCAGGTTGGTACACACGTGTACCGCCATCAAGTGGAGGGGGGAAAGACCGCGGCTTCGAGGTTGGCTACGCGGTTGCGCAGATCGTGGAGTTCGGTTTGTTGCGCGGCCACTTGTGCGCGCACATGGCGCAAGCTGTCGGCGAGCAAGGCAATGAGTTGGTCAGGGTCGTAATACTCGGCGGCGGTCACTTGCGGCAAGAGGTGCGACAATTGGTCCTGGGAAAAGCCAAAGGCAACGTCGCCGGTGGATTGGTGGACGTACTGCAGCGGCTCCAACGCGTCGAAGGCGGTGCGCCAGGCATCGTCGATGGGCTGTTCCTCCGCTTTGTCCACATCGTTGTTGGTGACCAACACCGGCGTCGTGAACAAAGCCTTGTCGGACAGAGTGGAACGGAAGGGCTGCGACACGATGGACGGACCGTAGTATGTGCCGTGCAAAATGGAGGTGGTGCCTGCGCGGGTATTGGGGGAAATCAACACGACGTTGCGCCCGATGTATTTCGCGCGGAAGGGGGCCGCGAAGACATTGTCGCTCCCCAGCCGCTGTTCGGGTTCTTGGAACACCTTGACGGTTTGCGAAGACGAATTCACTTGGCGTGAAGTAGTGCGCGTGGTAGAATACGACATCGTGCTAGTTGTTTGCGGTCCGTGAGTGTGTGTGTGTGTGTGTGTGTGTGCAAAAGGTTGACAAGTTCAAAAGTTGGTGAAGTGCAGTTCCTGTTGGTTTGCGCCGAGAAAAAAACACGTACACGCTCACGAACACGATTGGTGTCATTCGTTGCGCACTGTCCATTTAAACGGAGGAGGAAAGCAAAAGAGGAGAAGCAAAGAACGAACGAACTGTTAACCACGACCACGTGCGCGCACCTTTTTTCTCGCGGGAATAAACAAAGGGAACCTCGACGACGACAACCAAACAAACAAACAACTCGGAAGCCAGAAGCCAGAAGCCAGAAGCCAGACGCCAGACACCAGAACGACCCAACGACAACTGAGCCCCGGGAGTGAGTGAGAAGAGAGAAAGAAGAGAGAAAGAACAGAGAAAGAACAGATGTCGGGAACCTTTGCCTCTCCGGTGGGAGGGTTTCAAACCCAGGTGACCCATCCGCTGATCACCAATGCCCAGGAATTTCTGTACTGCAAAAAGTACGTGTCGATTCACTCCGAGGACCGCGACATTGTCAAGTTTCCGGACTCGGCGGAGTTCGAGATCGAATTGCCGGAAGACATCTGCAATGTGGCGACGGTGCAGTTGTACGACTGGACCTTTCCCGCCAACTACAACACCTTTTCGCCGCAACACTCCAATGTGACGATGACCTTCTCTATTCCGACCCCATACAATCCCACCGACATCAGCGGCGGCAGCGTCGACGAATTGTCGGCGAACATCTACTACGCGCTGACGGCCTTCAACCAAGGACAGGTCTTGGGTGGCGAGTTCCGCGTGGTGATCGAGGAAGGCTACTACACGCCGCAACAGATGGTGATCGAACTCACCCGCAAGTTCAATTACGTGGTCAATCAGTACCTCGCGTCGTTCTTTGCCACGCAGGCGACGAATCCGGCATTGACGCAGGCGCAGCGCGACAGCTACCAGCAGTCGTACACGCAGATCACGGCCACCACCGACAGCGGCTACAACCGCTTCCTCATCGTGTACCATCCGGTAAACCAGAAGATTTGGTTTGGCAACGTCGCCGACCAGTTTTGTTTGCGCAACGAAACCATCGCGAAGGAGTCGGCGCAGAGTGAGGGTGTGTACTGCGGCAGCGGTCGCGCGCAGTTGCCGGACTACAGCAACTGGGGGTTGCCCTCCAACGTGGGCTTGACGCGCACCGACAATCTGGCCACGAATCTCCCATCCACCGCCGGCAGTCCGTCCATCGGCACCTACCTGGACACCGGTATTTGGGTGCCGCGCTTCTACTATGGCGACATCACCCCGGGGGATGATGGGTACTGGTTGGTGCCCGACGCGAGCTTGCCGGGATCGACGGTGTTCTGGGTGGAGTCCAGCTACAAGATCAATCTGATGGGACCCGCGTACATGTACCTGGAGATCGACAAGATGAACTGCATCGACGAAACCTCCCCTTTCTCCAACTCCACCTTCGCCCAGCGCACGAATGGAACCACAGGCATCGTCAACTCGTCCTTTGCGAAGATCGCCATCCCCACCACGCCGATCACGCAATGGTTCGACAAACAGTCTCTGCCCTACAAGTGGTTCAATCCCCCTGCCGAACGCGTCCGCCGCATGCGCTTCCGCATCCGCTACCACAATGGACAACTGGTCAACTTCGGCGTCTTCAACTACACCTTCACCCTCGAATTCACCCTGCAAATGCCGCAAATCTTGCAACATGTGAAAAAAGCATCCTTCACCCCCATCGACGCACACCAACCCATCATGTCCGTCGGCATCAATCGCTAACTTCTCCCTCTCCCTCCCCCCCCCCGCAAGAAAAAACGGCCCGAAGGCCGGATTTGACAGCACGTCGAACATGTGGTTAGCACCAACAAAATGGTAACTTGACGTATATTTGTATGTATTCGCAATAAACAAAACAAAGCCAATGACGCATTTTTTTTGTCTGTAACTGATTAAAGTGCACGTGCATTACACGAAAAAAAAACAAACAAACATGCAACACTGCAATACTACAACACTGCAACCAATACCATACACTACTACTGCAAGTCGTTCATCGATCATCATTGCGTCAACAACAACAGGTTGCGGCAATGACTGCAGGCGCAATGGCGCACTCTTCTTCTTCCACCCCCTTCTTGTGCGCAACTTCCGCCGGACGTTCTTCGTGTTTTTGTTCCTCGTCCTTCTCTGCTGCACCCACTTTCCCTTCCACATCCACTTCCACATCCACTTCCACATCTACTTCCACCTCATTCACGGTGGGGGCAGCGGCGGCGGCAGTGGCGGCATTCGGTTCCACGGGATTGGCAATCTTGTCCTCGTCCTCATCTTCATCCTTGTCTTGTTCGAACAGCGCAATCCAATGGATCCAATCTTCTTCTCCGCGCGCAATGGCATTCAACGCCTTTTCCCGCATGGCAACCATCGCCAACGGGTCGCCCCATCTTTGTCGGAGCAGACCCAACACCTTGCGACCCAATGGGGTAATCATGCAAATGTGCGCGCGATCACATCGATCCACGTCTCTGCGCAACAAGGTACCTGCGCCGCTGCAGGCAACCAACGGAGACTTTCCATCCGTCATCGACAAGCTCCAGTCCCATTCTGCGCGCAAACATCCCTCCTTGCCACCACTACCACCACAGGTTTGTGATACTGATGTTGCTGTTGCTGGTGCTGGTGCTGGTTCTTCACGTGTAGTCTCTTCCTCCCTTCCGTGGTCATCATCATCATCATGGTGTCCGCGGTTGCGTCTTGTTTCTTCGGCGCAACATTCGTTGACGTATTGCTGCCAATCGCCGCCGCTCATGCGCCTGACCAACCCCCACTCGTTCAGACGTTGCACCGTCCACACGCGACTGCTCCAATGGGTGGCCTGCGCCTGACGCAAGGCTTCCATCCACCTGGATTCGGTCCACCACGCCGTCGCGCGCAACGCGGCGTGCATCACTGGCGTGACCACCACTTTGGAACAGGCGACATTGGACGTCAATGCGACGTGCCGCCAATATTGCATGTGGGCATTGGCTTTCTCCCGGTCTTTGTCGGAATGGTGATGTTGGCGATGCTGCTGCGCCTGCGGATCGTCAACGACCAGTGTTGCAACTTCTTCCTCCGCAGAGGTATCCATGGTTGTCATTGTCGTCGTCGTTGTTGCGGTTGCAGTGGTTGCCACCGTGGTCTGAAATCCCGCCTTGTTGTATCCATTGCCATGCGGGCGCTCCACGGTGGCAACGAAGGTATTGCCCGCCGCATTGCGAAAGCTGAGACGCATGGTGTCTTTGCTGCCGCGCGCCATGCAACTTTGCACTGTGCGCTGCCAAATCAATTGGTACAATTGTCGTTCCGCCACCGTGAACTCCCGTCTCGGCAACTCTTCTTTGTCGATGGACAATGGACGGATGCATTCCCGCGGAAATTCAAAGGTGGAGGTGGGTGTGGAAGTGGAGGTGGAAGCCGTCGTCGATGAACCCGAATCCGAAAACACCAAGATGCGCGACATGGCGTCGTCGGAGGTGCCCGCGTGGTGTTTTCCAAAGCGCCGTTCCACGTAGCGCGTGCACGTGACCCAGAAGGCCGCGCACATGGCATCGGAGTCTGTCAGCGGATTGGTGATGAGTTCGTGCTGGAACAAATTCAGACACAGTTCTTGCGTGGCCGCCGGGGTGAAGCCCAGCAACTCCTCGGCCGCCTGCATCAAGGCGCTGAGCGAGAAGGGACGCGGCGCAGGCGGCATGTCCACACCTTCGTCCGTGACACGCTCGATCAAGCTGAGGGTGGATGTGGTCGCCGGGTCGCGCAGCCATGCCTGCACCTCGGATTCGTCGCCTATCAACGGAGTGGTCATCGTGGCGCTCAAGCGACCTTTCACCCACAGCACCGCCGTCCACTGGCGCCGCGCAAGCTCCTTGCATGGGGGCAGGGTTTCCAGTTGTTGTTGGTGATTCTCCAGCAACTGCAAGGCGGCAAAATGACCGATGCCCAGTTGGCTCTGAAAACTGGGATACTCTTTCTGCACGGCGGCGGTAAAGTGGCGCGCGCACAGCCATTCGGACGCCATGCGCGCCACCACCGCGCAACACGTGTATTCGCGCAAATCCAAGTCGGCCTCGCGCATGGCCACCAACAACGTTTCCTTGGACAAAACGCCGACCCGCAAGCGGCGCGTGGACGGCGGCAACTCGAAGCTGTGGACGCACGAATAGGCGATGAATTCCCCCTCCCGTGTGTTTTCCATGGCCAGATAGATGTCGCCGCGGAAGGCCGCCACCTGCGCTGCCAAGTGGTCGAAGTGCTTGTCGTTCGTGGGCACAAAGTTGGGTCGGTGGCTGGACACGACCCATTCCTTCAACTTCCAGAGAAACCCCTGCGTCGACAAATACGTCACGCCGCTGCCCAACGCTTGCACAATGGCATCTCCGCGTTGCGCGTTTTCCACCAAGAACAACTTGCGTTCTACTTGATACCGTCTCGACATGGTGCAACGGCTGCTTCTCTCTTCTTTTCAACAGAATAAACTATGCGCCTCTCTCTCCCCACATCCCGACACCGCTCTCTCTCTCTCTCACCATCTCTTACCCCCCTCGTCCGCAACTCCCCCCTCACCGCATCCTCTCTCCCTCATCGGCAAAATATGTCACACGGCAAAATATGTCACACCCATTCCCAAAAGTCGGGTGACAATTGCGATGCGGGGATGTGCACAGTGCCTTCCATTTGCAGGAGCCACCACCACTTTGGTGCTGAAGGAATGTGCAGCACCACCACTTTGCGCACGACCGAAGCAGATGTCATCCATTCCCATCGACCGTCCGCGAACAGGAACAACCATCCCATTCCATCCTCCTCCTCCTCCACATCATGGGGGTGTTGAATCCATCTGCGCAGATGAGACAGCTGCGGCACAAAGTCTTCGCACCACACATCCATGGAATGGGTGATCGCAAACAGTGCGCGACGTGCAGCCCCCTCACGCATGCGCGTGATTTGTTGCCATGCCTGCCATGACTCCGCGGGATACACTTGCCATCGCCATCCACCATGTTGCGTGACCAGGCGATCTTTCCATGCCCATCCCCGACGAGGCCATTCGCGACATGTGTGCACTGACCAATTGCCTTCCACGATCGCCGCCGCCGCGTGTCCTGGACTCTGTCCCCGACACCACCAACGTCCCGTCAATCCACTGACATCCATGCCCACGGAGGGGGAGGAGGAGGTGGTGGCGGTGGTTCTTAGCACAGGTGATGGTGATGCTGCTGCTGCAAATGCAGGTGCGGTGGAGACAAACCTTGTTTTGTTCGAAGATGGGGATGTTGCAGCAGCAGCGGCGGCGGTGGGAAAAGTTCCCCACTCCACCGTCGGCAAAGATGCAAAGGATGGGCAACTGTCGTTGGCGGAAGTGGTGTGCGGAGTGGCAAAGGGGACAAAGACCTTGGACTGCGTGATGCATCCCACCAGGCGACTGCCGCTGTCGTTGTTGCGGCGAACAGTCGGAGATTGCACCAGCAACATTGGCGCACATAGAAGCTCCCCATGCGCCGCATCGTGCAATTGTTGCAACAGGTTCAGTGTGGTCTTCATGGATTGCCAATGGTGATGGGCGTGGAGTGACACACGCGGCAACTGTCCAACCAGTGGCCATGCGCATCGCACCGGAAGCCACACCTGTTCTTGTGTGCGCACCTGTTCCACCACCACGCCGACACATTCCCCGTATTCATTGACGGTGGCGCACATGCACATCCACTCCTTCCATCCCAGTCGATCTCTCAACGATTCGGCAAGGTGCACTCCAGAGTCTTCTTCACCGTCACCGTCACCGTCACCTTCTCCTTCTCCTTCTCCTTCTCCTGCCGCATTCGACCATCGACCGGCGAGGTGTAGTGTCTCCTTCCAGGCAAGAAATGCGAGTGAATTGCGCCGAGGATGAGACGGAAACCACAACAATGCGCGCAAGGAGGTTTCGCCGCCAATGCAAATCACGCCACATCCAACGCAAGGGACGCCACCGTGGGCAGCGGCATCCACGAAGGAGACGGAGCGGGTTATGTCCACACATCGATGACGCACCACGATCCACGCCATGATGCCACCACCGCTGCCGCCGATTGGCGCAGAGGAGGACGACGACGACGAAGGTGCACACAAGGTCGCGGCGTGCGCGCGCAACCATTCCAAGAGAAAGAAGACTTGGGTGTCGGCCGTGCCCTGGTTCCACAGCTTGTCTTCGGCCACATGTACGCGGATGCAATACTCCATGAAGCGCCGCATCCATTGGCGCATGTCAATCTGCCGGATCCATGCTGCGTCGGGATGGGATTGTCGCTCGGCCATTTCCCACCATCTCCATTGCTTCTCTGTCCAGCGGCGCACAGGATTCATGGTCGATAGGCTGTCCAGGGAAGCAATGGCTGCAGCACCCGCGGTTCCTCGACGCCGCGACCACTCCCGCGCAAACGACACGAACCACGCAAACGTCGCCGTTGTAGACCAATGCTCCAGCCACTCCGACACCGCGCGACCGCTTGCCGCCGACAATGCGTGCCATATATTGCCGTGCACTGGTTCAGACAGTCGAGCAGGATGGAGGAAGGATGCGCGAACATATCGACCCAATGCATCACCGTGCGAAACTTGATGGAAGAACTCGGTGACATCTTCCACCAAAGACGAAGGCCAGCGATCGCGGCCAAACAGCGCATCGCCCAGAGGGGCGCAACACCCCCCATCCTCTTCTTCTTCCACATGTTCTTGTGCATTGGCGCGGCGGCGGCGGCAAAACAAACAATGGAATGGACATCGTGGCGCATCCTCATCGTGCAACACGGCGGTGGATCGGCGGCGCAATGCTATCGCCCATGGTTGCGCAATCCAGGTTGTCTCATCGTCTTCTTTCTTTTTCACTCCCTCATCTTCATCTTCATCCTCATCATCATCTTCATCCTTATCCTCATCCACACCTTCATCCTCATCCTCCACATCAAAGAGTGCGGCAAACGCATTCCATCGACATTGTTCCCGGTCAATCACTGTGGATGTGGATGCGGCGGTGGAAACAGGCGCCAACTGACCTCCGCAATGCCACAGGTGCAACAAGGACACAATCCACGGATAATGTCGGCCGACCGCTTGTCGTTCTTCTTCATCGCCTTTGTCTTCTTTCGTTCGCTGAACATGAAGTGCATGGACATGGAACCACTCCCCCGATGACACGTTTGATGCCGCCGCCGCCTCCGCCTCCGCCGACACTGTTGGAAAGGATGCCATGGTGCGACGAATCCATGGAAGAAGAAGACGAGTGATTTCTTGTTCGATCGTGATGGGTGTGTCCTCCTCGTTCACTTCCACGACGAAAGACACGGTGAATCCTTCGGACAGGAGGAGGGCGACTGTGCGCGGCGACATGGACCACGCAAACCACCAGTCGGTGGATGCGCAAGCTGCGGGAACACTCCACGAACGGTTGGATGGCAACGGTTCTGTGGCCGAAGGAAACCCGATCCATTCCCCGCCGTCTTCTCCACTTCGACTCACCCGTTGCATTGGCGCACGGCAGCGAACGAACGAATCGTGTTGCATCTGCATGATGTATTGTTCCCAATCGATCCATTGGCGCGGAGAAGGCGTGGCGGGGAACTCGACGCGCAGAACAATGGTGGTGGGTGGCAAGGTGTGTTGTTGCGGTCCCGGTCTTGGTGTTGGTGTTGGTCTTGGTCTTGGTCGAGGAATGATGGCGACCATGGCGGATGCCGTTGCTTCGGCTGCTGGAGTCGAGAGACAGGATGCATAGAAGGCGCGGTTGCGCGCGGCCATCTCCTTGCCCATCACCGCCTGGTCCGCCGCCATCGCCGCTTCTGCATCCCCATGCCATTCCACGAATATCTGCGTCCCAGCATTCCTGCCAACTTCTGCCAAATGGGTGGAAGCGGCGGGAGGCAGGCCGGGCCGAAGGTGTCCGAAGGGTTGGAGATGTGCTGGAGGCGGCGGCAAGGGCAAGGACGAGGAAGAAGAAGAAGAGGAGTGCATCCAGCAGCGCATGGGGCAACGTCGTGCGGTGATGCGCGTATTCACGGTGGACTGCAGTTGCTGTGCGATGTCCGACACCACTTCAGCCAATGTGGTGAACGCCGTCCATTGTTTCGGCACAAAGGTGATCGCGGCCCCACCTTCTTCCATGGTCGCCAATTCTTCGTCGCTGAAACACTGCAAATGCGGAGCGATGCGATCCATGTCCACTTCTTCCACTTCTTCTTCCACGTGTTCACCCTCTTCGGCAGTTGTCGTGAAGGTCCACGGCTGCTGCTGCTGCGGGTCAAGAAATACCCACCAATGCAAAATGTGGTGTGCTTGCACCCATGCCACCTTGTACACATTCGTCCAAGAATGGCGCGGCGGAGAATGCGACGATGTGTGGTGAAACATGGTCGATTGAAACGAGTGCAGACAGTTCAGATCCGCAAAGAAATAAACAAAAACGAAAAGTGTTGTTTTTGGTTCGCGCGTGTTAAAGGTGCACGTGTGTGCGGTTTAAGTTACAACAACCAAACAATTGGTTGGTGATCGATACCAAAAGAGAGGAAGAAACAAACAAAGAAACAAACAGACAAACAAAGAAAGTAACTTGTTGCGCGCAGTCAACGTCGCTCAAAATGGCATTTCGTAGTCGTCGTCCATCGTTCCGTGATCGACCGCCTTCAAGTGGTGCAAATCCAAGTCCATTGCCATGTCTTCGGACCACCATTGCTCCGCCACCGCCGTGGATGATCCATCTTCTTCCTTGTTCTTCATGGTGTCCTTCCTCTGTTCCTCCACGGTGTCTTTATCCTCGTCATTGTCCCAATCTCTGGGCTTTCCTTGGTCTCGGTCCTCTTGCTGGGGAGCAGTATCGGCGGTCTTGCCGAGGTCCACCAAGACTTGGAATGCGGCGGTGCCGAAGAATCCTTCTTGCGCCACCATCACGTTGGCCGAGACACCGGTCATCCAATCCAACTCGGCGTGGCGCGCGGCTTTGAGGAACATCTCTGGCGTTTCTTCGAAGGAGGCCTTGGCGATGGGTCCGATGTCGTCGCTGTTGATGCCGCCGCGGCAGATGGAGATGAGTTTGTGGCTGTGACACATGCGGTCCACCAGCACGCTGTAGTTGTGGTAGTCGATGTAGGTGCCGTCGAACTCCACGACTTCCACCAACTCGTTGTAGATGGCCTGTCGCGCGGCCTCGATGCCCAGCACATCGTACACTTCCATGATGTCGTTGCTGATGGTGCGGGTGGCGTCCACGTAGTCCACGCCCAACACCTCCAACAAATTGGAGCCCACTGTGTCCAACACCCAAATGTCTTGCTTCTCGTAGGTCCCGTTGCGCTTGACCACGTTGTCCACCACTTTGCGCAACACCACCTTGTTCAGTCCTTTGATGCCGCGCAACACCACGTTTTGCAACATCTGTTCTTGGAATCGTTTCAGCACACAGATGTGATCGGATTGGTCCAGCGCCGAGATGGTGCGCTCCGTGGGCCACTCCGCGCCAGCGGTGGCGGCAGCAGCAGCGGCGGCCGCGGCAGCCTTCGTGGGCGGCTTGGGCTTGGTGAGGGCCTCTTTTACACGCACGCGGAACACCAGCTGGTCGGCGTTGTAGTCGGAGAAGACACAGTCGATGTTGTCCCCCTGGCTCAGTTTCAGGGCAATGTAGATGTCGTCCATGGTAATGTTCTTGTCCAGCATCACCGTCGGGTCCATCACCATGCGCATGATCCACTTCGATTTGGTGTTCGCGGCCACCTCTTTCGCCGACACACTGGCTGCTTTTTCTGCACCTGCACCTGCACCTGCACCTGCACCACCCTGCTGGCTGTGGGCCCCGTCAATCTCCGCGCAATCGCGCAGCATCTGTTCGAAGGCGCGATGTTGCAGCAGGGTGTCGCGGTCTTCGTCCAGCAGGGTGGCGTCGTCGTCGGGGTCGAAGCACAGTTGGTACGATTGGACGACTTCCTTCAGTTTGGTGTGTTCCAGCATGTACATGATGGTGTGCGCCTTGTCTTTGCTGCCCTCATCTTCGGGCTTCAGATAGACGCTGAGGGACGGGTTCTTGATCTTCTCGGTGAGTTTCAAGATTTCCTCGATGCGCGGCACGCCGCGGGTAACGTTGGACTTCGAGGCCACCCCGGCGAAGTGGAAGGTGTTCAGAGTCATCTGCGTGGACACTTCGCCCAAACTTTGCGCGGCGATCATGCCGACCATTTCGCCCGGCGCCACCAACGCGCGTTTGTACTGCACGCTCACCATGTGCAGCGCGGCGGTCAGCACGGCGCGATTGAAGCGCTTCACGAGCACCAATTCCTTGGGCGACAGGTAGAAGAAGAACAGGGTCTGGAACAACTGGGTGGGGGGCGTGTAATGCAGCTTGCAGAGGCGCGCATACCCGTGCTCGATCATGTCCAAGGCTTCCAAGGGGGTGATGTCGACGGTGGAGGACGCATGGATATGGCATTGTCCCTGCAGATTGTTCAGGAGATGCTGGAAGGCCACCGGACAGTGCACCGTCGTGTCGCCGCGGCGCTTGAACACCTTGTCCACCAACACGTCGCGGTGCAGGAGCATCATCTGCACGTACGTCTGCGCCCGCAGCTTGTAGTCGCCGAGCTGGCGCTTGTAATTCTTCCAGGCGTCCTTTGTGAACAGCGATTGCAGCTGGCGCGTGGTGCGCTTGTCGTCGGGCGGCAAGTAGTGTGCGTAGATGTCCTGGATGGACATGCTGACCAGCGGCAAGGGTTGCTCCTCAACCTTGGTGGTGTCGATGTGGTCGTCGCCGTACGCAAATTGCACGATTTTGTGTTTGCTGTTGCGCACCGTCATGTCGTAGCCCACCATCAAGTCCTCGAGGCCCTTGATGATGCGGCGCTGGATGTAGCCCGTGGCGGAGGTCTTGACGGCCGTGTCGATGATGCCCACGCGGCCGCCCATGGCGTGGAAGAAGAATTCTTGCGGGGTGAGGCCGCCGACGTAGGAGGAGACCACGAAGCCGCGCGCCTCGGGGGAGTCGTCGTACTTGGCGAAATGGGGCAAGGTGCGGTGGTCGAAGCCGTAGGGGATGCGCTTGCCGTCCACGTTTTGCTGGCCCACGCAGGAGATCATTTGCGCGATGTTGAGGTCGGACCCCTTGGAGCCACTCTGCACCTGCTGCACGAAGCGGTTGTTGGGGCGCAAGTTCTTGAGGCCGATCTTGCCCGCCTCCGAGGTGGCCTGGTTCAGGTTGCTGTTGATGCGCGTCTCCACCTCTTCCTCGTTGCTGCGCCCGGTGTTGTTTTCGAACACGCCGATGCGCACCTGGTCGAGGAGTTCCTGCACGTCCGACTGTTTCTTCGTCAAGACTTGCACACTTTCGTGGTGGGCCGCGGCGGTGGACAGCAGGTCGCACACGCCGACGCTGTAGCCCGCATGCTGCATGTATTCGGTGACGATGTTCTGCCAATCGTCGATGAACTTCGCGGAGGCCATGTTGCCAAAGTCGTTGCAGATGCGGTGGATGAGGCCCTTCGTGCGCGCGCCCAAGACGCTCTTGTCGATCTGTCCGCGGAGGTAGCGGCCGTTGCGGATTTCCACGACGGCGTTGGACGTGGCCATGTCGTCGCTGCCTTCCTTGAAGGCTTTGGTGCGGTACTTGGCCGACAGCGGCGGCAAGATTTGGCTGAGGATGTCAAAGTTGCTGACCGTGTGGTTTGGACTATTCCCATCCGGACTATCCCCATCCGGACTATCCCCATCCGGACTATTCCCATCCGGACCGTTCCGCCAGGCCTCGGGGCGCACGCGATCAAAGAGCATCAACATCTTCATGGCTTCGCGGCGGGTGAAGTGGAGGTGTTCGCGGGTGAAGAGGTAGGAGCCGAGCATGCTGTCTTGGTAGATGCCGATGATCGGGGCGTTGTTGGCCGGACTGACAATTTGGTACGGCACGGCCGCGATGTGGCGCAGCTCGGCCATGGCCTCCTGGTCCTGCGGCACGTGCATGTTCATTTCGTCGCCGTCAAAGTCGGCGTTGTACGACTTGGTGACGGCCAAGTTCATGCGGAAGGTGTCCGCGAGGCGCATGACTTTGGTGGTGTGACACATCATGTTCATGCGGTGCAGGGTCGGTTGGCGGTTGAAGAGAACGGGGTCGTTGTCCATGAGGTGGCGGTGCACGATGTCTCCGTCTTCCAGCAACAGTGCGGCGCGGTCGCCGAAATAGCGCAGGTTGATGCTGCCCGTGGATTTCTCCAAGGTTTTGGCGCCCGGATACACGTCGGGTCCGTTGCGCACCAATTGGGTCAAAAAGGCGCGGTTGCGCTCGTTGACGCGCACGGGCACGGAAATGTTCTTGGCGACGCGCATGGGCACGCCCAGTTCGTCGATGCGAAGATTGGGGTCGGCGGTGATGACGGAGCGCGCGCTGAAATCGACACGTTTGGCCATCAGGTTGCCGCGCATACGTCCGCCCTTGCTCTTCAGGCGGTCCTTGATGGACTTGAACGGTCGGCCGGACCGCTGGGCGACGGAGGCCACGCCCGGGATTTGGTTGTCCACTTGGCAGGCGATGTAGTACTGCAGGAGCGCGGTCCAGTCCTCGATAACCGATTCCTTGCACTGGTTCGCCATCTTCTCCTTCAACGTCTTGTTGGTCTTGATGATGCTGACCAGGATGTGGGTCAAGTCGTCCTCGGAGCGCTGCTGGGAGTCGTGCTTCACGGAGGGTCGCACGGCCGGCGGCGGCACCAACAACACCTGGCAAATCATCCACTCCGGGCGCGAAAACACGGGACTGAACCCGAGGAAATGGACATCGTCGTCGGAGATGCGCTTGAAGATCTTGAGGACCATTTCCGCAGTCACTCGCACCACAAGGGGCTCTCCTCCTCCTCCACCACCACCACTCACACCATTGGAGACACCAGAGGCACCAGAGGAAGAGGTGGAAGAAGAAGAAGACATGGAGGCGCCGAATCCGTTGGATCCGTCGGCATTCCACTCGGCAAAGAGATTGGCGAGTCCCTCCTTGCGAATACGTTTGGGCTGCAAGGTGCCACATCCATCTTCGCTTTCGTCTCCGCAACGACGGATGTCTTTGCAGAGGTCTTCGGTGATGTGTTTCCAGCGCTGGTCGGGGGGCAGGTGCAGCAAATCGCGGTGTTTGTGTTTGCTGATCAGCACCTTGCTGCACTTGAAGCACACACACTTCATGATTTTCAGCACGGTGGACAGGAACTGAATGTAGAAGACCGGTCGCGCCAACTCGATGTGTCCGTGGTAGCCCGGTGTGTCCATGTGGCGCAGACCGTCCGTCTTGCAGATGAGGCCGCGCTCCAACACCCCCATCTTGATGTCAAACAACCCGTTGCTAACCGGCTTGTTGTTCACGTAGGTGTCGCGGCTGGTGATCTCGACCACCGACCCTTTGCGGATTTCGTCTGGCGACATGATACTGAACTGAATCCCCACCACGCGCGCCGGACGCACCGGCGGCAACGTCGAGGGCTGGCGATACGATGTGTGCATTTATTTGGGCTTTTGGATTTGGTTATCCAAGGGTAGGTCTCAATGGGTAGGGCAACAACGATAATGATGTGCGAAAAAAAAGGATGGAATGGATTTGATGTACGGCGACAAAGAAAAAAAACGATGCAAATGGTCCGAGGTGGGAGGAGGGAGTTTGGTGTCGCGGTTAGGGGCAGCGATTGGGATCGGACAGACAGAAACAAGCGTGGCTGCGCGTGTTTGTTGTTGTCAGTTTTTTTTTGAATTATACGGAGAGAGACAATGATCTTCTACCGCGGCAACGGTGACGGCAACTTGGTGGAAAGCGCGACGCCGTATTTGCGCAAGATGGAGGGTGGCAGCAAGGGATGTTCTTGCAGGATTTTCTCCAATTTCTTGAAGCATTTGTTGATGGTGACTTCGCTGATGTCGCTGACCGCGCGTACGTCGCGTTTGTTGATGGCGAGGCGACAGAGTTGCGCCACGAAGTACACCACGCCGGAAGCAATGGAGGGTGGAGTGTTTTCGGGCATGATGTGCAATTGTTCGATCTTGACCGCGATGAACTGGCACAATTTGGTGAGTTCGTGGTTGATGTGCAGCTTGCTGCAGTAGCGCTCGATGAAGGCGGCTGGGGTGGTGCTGCCGAACGCGGTGCGGTCTGCGACATGCAGGTTTTTCTCCAGATCGTTGAGAATGGCAAGCGCATTCTTGCAGCCTTTGGTGGCGCTGGTGATTTCGAGGTGGAAGATGTTGGCGATCTCGCGCGCGGTGCGTGGATAGCCGTTCATGCGACAGGACAGGTAGATGGAGGCGGCCAAGATGGCGTCGCGGTTTTCGCCGCGGTAAGACACCTCCGACTCCGAAATGCGCTTGTGCATGCGGTTAGCGTCGTCCACGATGAGTTTGGGGATGCCAGCGTTGTTGGCCATCACGGTGATTAGCTGAAAATCTTCGAACCGCGACTTTTCGCGGTACGGCATGGACTGCCACTCGGCGTAGCGTCGAATCTTGCGCATCTCGTAGCTCATGGCGCCATTGCCGAGCACCTTGCATCCGTACGACGATTCTTCCAGCAAGGGATTGATGGGCATGCCGCAACGAGTGGGATCACTCTGCTGGTGATCGTCTGCGCCATAGTAGCGCCACTCCGCGCCCTGGAACATGATGTCCGTGTACATGCGACCACACTGGCCATTCGTACACGTCGGAAACCCTTCTTCCGAAAACGCCAACACACTGTGACATTGTTCGCAAAAGTCGTTGTGATCCGCCGCCGCTGCCATCCCATCATCCTCTTCCTCTTCCTGTTCCTTTTCCTCTCCCTTTTCCCCCTCTTCCATCCGTTCTGCACTGCGAATGCTGCCACTGCTGACAGTGTTGCGCAAGCGGGTCTTTTTGCCATCAACCATCTTCCACCATTGTTTGGCACGTGCAGCTTTCAACGGTTTCCCGCTGAACGGCACCGTCGAAATAATGGGCACTGGTGTTGCTGGTGTGTGTGTTGCAAGCGCGAAACTGTGTGGTTTGCGGGGAGGACGTGCATCGACAACATGGCGTGTGCGACGAAAACAACACGCGATATTGAGAGTTTTGCAGGTCGACCGTTGACGATGATGATCCAGCAACATCCTCGATGTCGGTTTTGCGGTCCGATGAGTGGATGGGTTCATATGTCTGTTCTGTTCTGTTCTGTTCTGTTCTGCAACTGCGATGTGTATCGTAACCGAAGTTTCCGGGAGACCCAACGCAATTGTCGACAAAGAGGCAGAGAATAAAATAATGGGCTGTGTCTTTAAGTGTTTTCTTTTCCGCAAGGGGGACCAAAAACCGGGACGGAAGGTTGGAATGACAAGGTTGGAATGATGCGATGCGATGCGACTAACCGAAGAACGCGATTTTCTTTCCGCACAACAGATATAACACTGGACACACGCCGCCGCCAAAAAAGGATAGCACACCAAACCCAAGCCAACCACATCATCCATGGGCAATCTCCCATCTAGACCGCGCGACTTCCAGCATCCTTATGCTGCAGCCACGACCAACGTGCGCGGCGGCAGCAGCGGCAACAGTGCTTCCATGCCTCCTCCTCCTCCTCCTCCTCCCCCCATGCCTCCTATTGCACCACCACCAATGAGATCCACCCAGCCAGGGGAAGCACCATTGTCGGAGTTGCAGCCGTCGGATTTTGGTATTCGCTCCACCGCCGAACTTCCCAGCACCCCCGCCGCTCCATCACCTGCCACACCTTCCACATTTGCCGCAACACCTTCTTCGTTGTCCCCTCCTCCTCCTGTTCCTTCTCCTCTTCCTGTTCCGGTTCCTTCATCGCCTCCCGCTTCCTTCTCCAACGCAGTGGAGAGTGTGCAGCAGGAAGATGGTGAAGAGGATTCATCCCCGGAAGACGCCGCTCCGTCCAGTGCCCGTCGCCGCGAACCATCGTTGGCGGACACCGATGAGGGAACGGATGCGGCAGCGGCGGCAGCGGCGGCAACCGCAGGACAGGAAGGAGAAGGAGAAGCATCGTTGCCGACACCACCGGTGGACCCGGAAGCGGCCGGTCGCTTCCACAACTTCTACGACTTGGTGGATTTCATCGCGGTCAACTACATCTTCACCGCCGACTTTCAAAGTCTGAAGCGCCTGACCGAGAAGAACTATTGCGACAAGATGATCGTGCTCACCGCCGACATTCTGGACCGGTACTACAACGACCTTGAAATCACCTACCTCGAACAGCGCGTGAAACAGGGCGCCGAAGTGAACGAATTGGCGCACGACCGCGTCTTCTATATGAACAAAGACAAATTTGAAGCTTTAGACGTGTCCAACGACAAAAAGAAAAGTTTGAAGAAAAAACGGGTCTGCATCGGCATCGCTAAATTTTACATCAAAATTGCACACATATTCGCAGCCATTGTCATGACCATCAATCCGGTCTACACATACAAAGACGAGTCGGGTGCCACCCAAAAGACCCCGCTGGCGCAGAAGGATTCCATCCCCCGCAGCACCCCGCGCACCTTGTTCAAGCTCAACGTCTGCGACAACCGCATTCGCGCATTGCGCCGCGGCATGCAGGAAGACGCCGACGGGGAACACGTGAAGTTGCACCCCAACATTTGCGACCTCAACGATCCCGACCGCGTGACCGTGGCCGACGAGCCGGGCATCACCGAGTTGATGGAACTGTACTTCGACGACGACTACGACTACTCCACCGGCAAATTCCGCGGCATGTCTGAAGCTACCAAGGCCGCCTTCCGCAAGGACCTGGAACTCTTCTACACGACCTTCACTGGGCAAGACCGCATGCCGGAGACCATCCAAAAGTTCAGCGACATCAAACTGCGCGACTACAAACGCAGCGAGGCATGTCAGTCCAGCAACTCCATCTTGCGCGCCTCGTACAAAATCTCGAAGCACGACGACTTGTTTGTGCGCTACGCGGAAAACATCCTGCGCATGATCCAAAATGCCACCCAGAACCAACGCAAACTGCTGGCCGTCATCAACCTCCTGTTCACCTACGTCATCGACCCGTACACCCAGAAGAAAGTCATCCGCATCCACCCCGAACTCAACGAAACACGCCTGCAACAAGCCGTGGACACCGCGCGCAAACTCATCGTGGAACTCTACGTGCGGTGCGAAAAGGACTACATCACCGGCGTCAAAATCTACGAGGCCATCGTGGAAACCAAAATCCTCCAAACCACCCAGAGCCAAATCACCCATCTCATCCATCGCGCCGACGAAATGACCAACGACATCATCGTGGACAGCGATGCCGAAGAAGGAGAAGAAGAGGGAGATGTGGTCGATGCACTGAATCCCGTCCAAGACGCAAAGGAAACGCCGTCCCTTTCTCCGCCTCCGCCTCTTCCCTCACCTTCTCCTTCACCTTCTCCAACTCCTTCTCCCGCTGCCGAAGAAGAAGAACTCATGGAGAAAAGTGTTGACGACACCACCACCACCACACCTAGTCCAATCGTGGACACCCCTCCTCCTGTCCCCGAGTCGTCCCCTGCCGCAGCGAACATGGAAGATGTGGAAGACAAAGAAGACACACCTTTTACCAGCGCAACCACCAATCACGACTTCACCCTTCCTTCGTCGGCTGCCGTAGCAGAGCCATCCCCATCGTATCGCGGCGCACCGCTGATGGACGAAGAGGCGGTGGAATCGGTGGCCAGCGCCTACAACACGGCCGATCGCGACCAGTTGTTGCGCGAAGCCTTCCCATCGTCCCCCAACAAAGCCATTTACAATGCATAGGTGTTACACTGGTGTAACATTGCATCCACTTTCTGCAACACTTCGCGTTTTTCGACGTGGTAAGGTCGGATGGATTGCAGACAGTTGGCCAAGGATTTCCACTCCAGACAGCTCACTTCGCTGGTTTGGAAGTGGCTCAGGTCCGTGGATTCGGTGAATGGCGCAAACGTGCCTCGGTGTTGCGCAATGAAGTACTTGTGTTTGTAGGCCTTGTAGTTGGTCCCGATGAAGGTCTCTTCGTAGGGCAACACATTTTCGAGCAGTTGCAATTCCGACACTGGAATGCCGGTTTCTTCTTGGAACTCGCGCAGGGCGCAATCCACTTCCTTCTCTTTCACTTGTCGCCGCCCTTTGGGAAATTCCCACTCGGTCTCCGGCCACCGCGTCGCACTTTCCTCCACCAATTGTCGCAAGGTCACTGTGCTTTGCGTCTCTTCGGAGAAAACGCCGTTCCAAATTGTCTGGTATTTGCGCAAGGAGGAGTGTTCTTCTTGTCGATATCCGCCGCCACCGCCTCCTTCGCCCCACATATCCCGCCACAACGCTTCGAATGGGAGTTCCACGATGCGTTGTTTCTCCGACAGCGACATTTGGTCGATGATGGTTTGCAACTGGAACAAGTGGTTCGGATTGTACTTGCCGCGCACGAAGTCGATGTACCCAAAACTGTCTTTGCGGCGAATCATCAGATATTGGCGCTGCCCTGGAAAGTGCGGATCGTTGCGAAAGACGATCACCCCATAACTGGTGATGGGCTGGCGACATTGAAAAAACGTGTGTCCTTGCTTGCCGCAATTGTTGCACACCATTCCTTGTCCCGCTCCTCCGCCTTTGTTGTCGAGGCCACCGCCACCACCACCTCTTCTTTCCCGTTCTCGTTCTCGTTCACCTTCCCTCCCCTCCCTCCGTTCTCCATGTCCTTTCATGATCAATCCGTGGCCCTTGGATCCATGCCCGTAACACGACGATGGAAAGGAGGAAGACATTGACGATGATACCGCGGAAGATGCTGCACTGGAAGAATGGGAAAAGGTGTGGTGATAATGATGTCGCCGCTGCGTTGTGTGCGAGGTGGAGGACGACGACGACAGGTTGTGTGAGTGAAACGATTGACTGCCGCTGCTGGGACGAAACAATGGCGTGGGTGCAGCGGCAGAACCGAGGGAAAACGACGAATGTCCGGGTGTTGTTGCTGTTGCTTCCGCAGAGGAAGAGGAAGGCGCGGCGGTAAAAGTGGACGGGGAGCTGGAGAAGGAAGAGGCAGGTGGAGAAGAAGGAAAAGAAGAAGGAAACGAAGCAGATGGACCTTTGTTGGCGGAAGAAAGGTACGGTTGCGTGCGCGCACGTTTGCTGTTGTCGTCGCAAGACGAATCCGGTTCCATGATGTTACTGTGTACTTGTGACAGTGATGATGATGGTGGTGGTGGTGGCGTGACAGCCTGCTTTCTTTTATCAGTCCTCCGATCGAGTCTGCGCATTGTTTTAAGTTGTATTGTATTGCTGCCGCCTTCTGTTCCCCCCCCCCCTCCACTCCTCTTTTGCGCAATGTCCACCACCCCGAATCGAACCGGCGCAGTGATTCACATCCCCATGCCGCCGGACGAAGACGACGCCTGGGATTCAATTGACGTGCAACTTCCCGAACACCCTCCCGCAAACACACCAAACCCGACACCCGCTCCCACGACAACCCGATGCGGCGAGTGTCGAGTTTGGTGCGATCGATGTTGTTGCTCGGACAACACCCAGTCCGATTGGTTCTGGATGTGGTACATTCACACAGAAACACATCCCCACGATCAGGATTGCGGCATTGCATCCTGCATCATGAACATGCTGCACAGTTGTGTTGACTGCTTGGCCTGCCTGGACTGCGACGACGATTGAACAAACAAAAAGACGAGACGACGATGGAACAAACGAACAAACAAAAACAAAGCAATGATGGTTTCTGTTACACGATTACGGTTTAATCTCGTTAGCTTCCATGCACACATACAAACACACACACAAATACATGACGGATATGATGTAACACGATTAATTTTACACACATGTAGTTCACCGCACCACTTACAACGTGACTTTTCCAAACTTTGTGTTTGCTTTTCTCGTCTCTTTTTCTTCATGGATGGGTCTTATAGCCGCTTATAAGGCCCATCTAACAGATTTTAGCGGCTATACGGAACTCGAGGTTTCGTCCATGGTCGGCGTCACGTTGACTCGGTTGGTCGCCGAGCTTTCCAATCGCTCCACTGCGTCTTCCAACCGCTTCAATCGATCCAGGATTTCCTTTGCTTGCTGGTGCTGCATGGTGCGCCATTGGTGGTTCGCGCTGTGATTGCATCCAATGTAAAACGCAAGAAGATACACCAACCAGTCAACCATCTCAAAGTTGCACAAAATGTGTCGACAGGGAATTCAGTAAATGTGGATTCAAATTGATTTGTGTTTATTTTCTCCTGAGCGACACTGTCAAACGACCCCGCCAAACGACACCGAATCACAGATGTTGATTGAACGATAACGTGGTGGATTGTTGCAGCTGCACTATCGTGAACGGCCGCGGCCGCGGCAATATTCGGTTTTGTTGGTGGACACTTCGTTGATCTATTTGCTGCGACTCGTTCCAATGAAGCGCTTTTTTCTACACTCTTTCCACATCCACCTTTTTTCCCCCTTCCTCCCTCCCTCCCTCCATTCACGCTCACCACCGAACCCAACTCAAATCATGATGTCCTTTGCTTCTTCCTTGTTGTCTTTCACCCCTTCCACCCCTTCTCCGTCTTCCTTCTCCAGTCCGCACTTCACCGTCATTCGCGACCATCATTGTCCTCGCTGTGGCACCGCGCGCACCATGTCCACCGCCCCCACTTCCCGACAATGCCTGGTCTGTCACTCCTCTTTTCATCCGAGGGCCGTTTTTTTGCGCAACATTCACACCCCCTCGGCACCCCCATTCATGTAAGGCGTGCGCCAACACCAACGAACGGGAAAGGGATGGAAGGAAATATGATGGGGAGGATGGTGGTCGCATAACTTTACATCCGGTGAACAGGCGAGGCGAGGCGAAAGAGGGTGTTTTTTTTGGTTTTGTCATGCAAACATGCCCGCCCCAGCTGAACAAGTTCCGTTGTTGTCGAATGCGATTTTACCTTCGTCGGAATCGGCGTCGTCCACGTCCACTTCGTCCTCCTTGCTGTCCTTCGCCATGGCGGCAGCACTTCCTGCAGATCCGCCACCAACCGCTGTTTCGCGCGCTCTCCCGAAGGTTCATCGAACACATGTTGTATGTGCATCGACTCAGGAGGTGAAGAAACCGCCGCCGCCGCGCCGCGCAGTCGCCCCTGCATCGATCCCCACCTCCGCCACCACCTTGCGCCTGCACGACTGCAAAGAGTGGGAAGAATGGTCGCAATGCCGCATTCTTCTGAGCACCGTGATCGATTTGCGCGAATGGACACAGCTAGAAACCCTCGACATCAGCGGCTGCTGTCTGCCCCTGCTTCCTCTGTTGCCGCGCAGTCTGCGCACCTTGAAAGCCGCGCACAACGGATTCGATCGCCTGCCTGCGCTTCCACGGGAACTGCGCGTCCTGCACTTGGATGGCAACCCGCTCGTCGAACTGCCTCCCTTGCCACCGCACTTGGAAGAACTGTCACTGCGCGATTGCGGATTGCAATGCCTCTCCGAAGACCTCGTGATTCCCGCCACCCTGCGCACCTTGGACCTGTCCAACACCCTCCCCCTCTCCCCCTTCGCCCACCGGCGCCACAATCGATTGCGCCACATGCCGCAACTGCCCGACACCTTGGAAACCGTCCTCACCTCTTTCCATCCACTCACCCCCACACGATTGCTCCGCAAAAAAACACAGTGATTCGTCATTCGTCATTCGTCATGCGTGCGTGCATGGCGCACGGACAGAACATCACGAACAGTTGTCTCCCTCTTTTGTCACATGTTTGTTGTTGTGCGTTGTTTGTTTGTGTCATATTTTGCCGTGTGTAACCATCATCAATCACCTCCGGATTCTCCTTCCAAGTGTTTGTTTTCCTCTTTTTTCCTTTCACACACTGTATACACACACACACACACAGACATGTCGTCCGAAACATCCGACACGTTGGCGCTGGACCCGCAGGTGTGGGGACCCCATTATTGGTTTTTCTTGCACACAGTCGCCAGGACGTATCCGCGACACCCCAACGCGGTGACCAAGCGCAAATACTACGATCTCGTGCAAAGCTTGCCATTGTTCTTGCCCGACCGCGACATTGCCGCGCGATTTAGCCGTCATCTGGAAGAGTTCCCAGTGTCGTCCTTCCTGGACAACCGTGCGTCGCTGGAGCACTGGATGCACACCATGCACAACCGCGTCAATGAACAGCTCGAAAAACCCATCTTGTCCGTACAGGATGCACAGTGGCGCTATCAATCTGCCTATCACCGTACCGCGTCGGCAGAGGCATTCCGATTCTGGAAACGATGCGCACTCTACCTGTTGCTCTCCGGCGGCGCGGTTGGACTCATTGCTTACCTCTACGACCGCGAATGACGAGAAGGAAAATTCTCTCTCTTCCTTCCCTTCCTTCTCTTCCTTCCCTTCCTTCTCTTCCTTCCCTTCCTTCTTTTACTCCCTCACTCCCTCTCCCTTTTTTTCTGCCGTCAAATCAACACCCTGTGTATCGTCTTTTGTTTCGTTTTGGTTGATTCACTCTTATTCCGCCACATGCGCACCCTTCGCCGAACCGCGCGATCTTGTTTCCGCGATCACGGTCGAAGTCGCAGCCGCCGCCGCCGTTATCACACTCGCGGTGGCCGCGCCATTGCCTCCGGTGGATTTGGGTGTGTGTTTTACCCCGCCTTGCGCTGTGCCAAAAACCGCACAAGACGTACCGGAATGGTCAGCAAGCTCATGAGCGACCGTCACGCAGACAGCGAATACCGCGACATTTTGCGCGTGCGGAAATGGCTGCGCACCATCCCACACTTTGGACGCTACTTCCTGATCGGCAAACCCGACAAATGCAAACCTGCGCCACTGACAGACAATGACTTGCAGACCTTCGAGAAGTGTCGCACCTTCCGCGACGATGGCATCACGCAGGAGAACGTGAACACCCACTTGCGCAACATGTCCATTGTCACCATCCGCCACGGAGGTGTCCCGGTCGACGAATTCTTGCAGAAGGTCATGCCCAGCAATGGCAACAGCAACGGCAAAGGAAGCACGCGCGCACGTTTCGCCACCGTCAACCAGGCCCTCATGCAATTGTTGCAACATGGAATCGTCCCGATGAACAAGCGTCACGTCTTCCACTGCGACATCAAAGACTCCAACATCGTCATCGACAGCGAACACCACGCGCGACTGATCGACTGGGGATTGGTGTGTCGCTTCCCTGCCTCCGCCAAGGAACTGCCGCATGCGTGGCGCAACCGCCCCTTCCAATTCAACACGCCCTTCTCGGTCATTCTCTTCAGCGACATGTTCCGCCGCGATTACCACCAATGGTTGTTGCGACATGCGCCAAACCATGCCCCCGCTGCTGCTGCTGCTCTTACTTCCACCACAGACGCAGAGGGGGAGGCGGCCGATGGATTGGACCGCTTTTTGTGGGAGTTCATTGTGGCGTACATGGAAATGCGTGGACCGGGACACTACTACGCCATCAACCGCTGGATGGACATGCTGTATCAACAAGAGCCCTCGCACGTCGGCGGCAGTTTTCCCGACAACATGCCGTTGCTGGAGCGCCACATCACCTTGCCCATTCTGTGTGACTACTTGAAACCGATCGTGCGGCAATTCACGCGACATCAGCAGTTTCAACACATGGCGTTCGCCCACGACCTCTTTGCGCGGCAAACCGATTTGTGGGGATTGTGCAGTGCGTACCTGCCGATGCTGACTGCATTTGTGCCCCACCTCTCCTCCATGAACCCGGAGGAGCGACGTTTGTATCAAAAAGTGCGCGCGTTGCACCTCCACTTGTTCCAGAACAGCACAACGCCATTGTCCAGCGACCACATTCTAGCCCAGTTGCGCGCGATTCAACAAGATCTGGTGCGCTTGCCGAATCAATCCATCTTGTTCCGTGGGGGCGGCGGAGGCGGCGGCCATTAGCAGGAAAGAACACGACGCGCAGGAACAAAAAAGTTTTTCACGATGGATTGTATCCATCCTCCGCATCTTCTGCCGCACCCAACTTCCGTCGTATCCATCTTCTGCTCTCCCCTCCCCCCATCCCATCATCACTCCAAATCATCATGGACCTCGGCAACAAATTTAGGGAATTGTGCACTCCCGCGAAGATCTATTTCGTCTTGCTCATTGCGAACCTCGTGTTTGGCATCTTCGCAAACCAAGGAAGCAATGCGCTCATTTTGCACTTGATTTTCGGCTTGCTGTGGACGATGGTGTTGTCGTACTTGTGCAAGAAAGACATGAAACCTGTATCCTGGGTATTGGTGATGGTGCCCATCATTCTCTCCTTGCTTGTCGGAGAATCCCTCTGGAGCATGCAATGGTAAACAAATCCGATTTTTCCCCCCGAACCCTCCAAAAAAAAAGCAAACACGGTCGTGGCGGCGCCAGCAACCGCGACACTGTTTTCTTTTTTCGATCGTTACATCATCCCCATCCTACTCCATTCACTGAGAACAACAAACAAATGCGCTTTGAAATTGCGGTGCTGTTGGTGGTCGGATTCTTCGTGTACGATTGGTACCATGGGCAAAAGTACAGCAAGTATCTGTGGTCGCTGCGGCGATACTACCGCATGTTCATGTACGCAATGGTGGCGCTGGGGGTCTATGTGTCGGTGAAACGCAATCCGGACCAGGGACACACCTTGTTGTACTTTGCCAACAATGCCATCCGACAATTGCCGCTGCAACGAAGTCACGGACAGTCAAACGTGTTCGATCTTTCTAGTGGCGGCGGCAGCGGCGGCGACGGTGCAAGTGGCAGTTTTCTGCAGCAGATGCATGGAATGAGTGGAGCCGATGAACCTTCTTCTTCCTATTTGCGACCAGCGCGCACGGTGGGCGGCGGCATCGGAAACAAAGCAACGAAACGATCGGTCAGCGAAACGAAAAAGAAGTTCGTCGCGGCGAACCAAAATTGGCAATGCGGTCATTGCAACAACATGTTGGACCACACCTTCGAGATCGACCACAAGGTGCGCCTCGAATATGGCGGAAGCAACGACGCATCCAACCTCGTTGCCCTCTGCCGCAACTGCCACGGCCGCAAAACCGCCAGCGAAAACATGTAAACGGCAAAATATGTCACACGGCAAAATATGTCACACGGCAAAATATGTCACACCAAACCCCCAAAAAAAACAGGGTGGCGAAATTTTGTGTGCGACTATGATTAAGGTCACACACCAAATCAAATAGTTCCGTCCGCCCCCCGCCCCTGCCTCCGCCGCCAAGAAAGGAGCGATCGATCGATTGATTGATTCATCGACAGCATTTCCAGCAATCATGAATGCGGCATTCTCCGGGTTGTTTTCCGGGTTGTTCGGCGCTGCTGCGGGCACTCCACCGTCGGACACACCTGCCAAATCCAGCTCCCTGTTCCGCGACTTTTCGGCAACCTTGGCCGCCTACATTCACGACTGCGAGGGACAGGTGTGGAACAACTCCATGCTCCTCCTGTCCTTCGTGATTCTCGCCACCGTCATCCTCACCGTGTTCTTCCGCCAAATCCGCAAGGGATTCCAGTCCAACGAAGAGGCCATGCAGGCATCCTCCGCCTCCGTCTTTCTGGTGCTGCTCGTGTTCGGCGTCGTGTACCTCTTCGTGCCCGTCTTCGACCCATCGCTCAACCCCCTGTCAGCCTTTCTCCGCCAAAACCGCAACACCGTATTCCCCTTCCTCTACACCGTGATGCTGATACTGCTCTTCATCCTCGCCCCCGCCAAAGACCTTGACCGACACGCCGCCTGGCTGCTGCCCGTCCTCGCGCTCCTCGGCATCGCCGCCTTCTACCAGGGATTCCAACTCGTGCCGGGCGCCGCCTTCAACCTCAGTTTCGAACGGGTGAAAGTGCTCGTGCTCTTCCTCTGCCTCATCACCACCTTCTGCACCTTCTACTACCACGACCCGGGCCACATCGTGCGCGAACAATTTGGCTACGCATTCCTGCTCGCCATGGTGTTGGCCGCATTCCTCTTCGTGTACCTGATCGTGCTCATGCTCGCACCCTCCGCATTGGGCGACGACGGAGGCATGGGGTTTGCATCGCGGCTCTTTTCCTCTTTTTCAACCTCTTCTTCTTCCGCTTCTGCTGCTTCTGCGACAGGGCCGTCCATGCAACTGATTTGCAGCGTGTTGGGTCTCGGCGCTTTCCTGTTGATCCTCAGTCTCTCCATTTACGGCGAACGCAAGGCCTTCTTCGCCGACAAACGCATCAGCAGTTCCGTCTTGCTCATCTCCCTCCTCATTGTCCTCGGATGGGTGTATCTCATCTTCGTGCAGGCGCTCACGGTGGATCGCTCCTTCTTCGCGATGCCCACGGTGCGCTTCGTCAGCACCTACCGCGAAGCCATGTTGTCCATCGTCGCCCTCGTCATCCTCGGTCTCTCCGTCGGGTGGGCGGTCTACGTCGGCCGGCGCGAAGAAAGTCGCACCAAAGTCTTCTTGAACGTGGCGCTAATGTTGGTGTTGCTGGCCTTCTTCTACAAAGCATTGTTTCCACCCACGCCCTTCAGCAATCAGCGCAAAGAAGCCTTCGGCAGTTTGTGGTGGAACTTGCTGTTCTACGTCCCCTGCGCGCTCTCCGATGCCTACCAATGGCTCGCCAAGTGGTTGGCGGGGCCCGTGAATGTCGCACAACAAGTCCCGCTCGGGTCGTCGCTGATGTTGTTGACGGCAGTGCTACTGCTGGTGGCCTACGTCCGCATGCCCATGTACTACAACCGCAAGTGGAATCAATTTTTGCTCCAGGGCGGCACCCAGTTGCACAACGACCCCGTGTCCACCGCCATGCGCATGGACATCGGACAATATCGGTTTCCGCGCACCTTGCGCTACGCGATCTCCTTCTGGTGCTTTTTGCCCGCATTGGCGCCCAACACCAACGCCGCGTACAGCCGCTTCGCCAACCTCCTCGACATCGGCGCCGGCAAACTGCAATGCCGCTTCCACGCGCAAACCAACACGTTGCAGATCATCGTGCGGGAAGAAAAAGAAGAAGAAGGCTCCGCGCCAGCCAATCCAAACCACGTGGAAGACAAAGAAGAAGACAAAGAAGAAGACAAAGAAGAAGACAAGTCAACAAACCACGCCACGGTGCTCTTTGCAACCAACAAACCCTTGTTGCAAAAGTGGAACCACATCGTCATCAATGCGCAGGGGGAGACCGTGGACGTGTTCGTGAACGGGGTGTTGGCGGGATCAGCCACCCACGTGCTGCCCATCCCCGCCGAGCAACCGCAACCCTTCGTCGTCGGCGAAAACGATGGCGTCGTGGCCAGTGTGTGCAACGTGGTGTGCTTCAATCACCCACTGCAAACCCGCAACATCGCGCGCGGATACACTTGGCTCAAGTCCAAATCGCCACCAACACTAGACTCTGACACCGACATCCGCCGCGCACACGGACTGTGAAAGGGGGGAAAAAAAGAAAGGCCGGAACAGAGGAAAGGCTGCGATCGACCCATCTTGGTTTTTATTTTCTCGAGATACGCGTATACGACAACCGCACACAAATACGCGCGCGCAGAACCAACCCGAACGCTCACGCTCACGTACATACATACACACTTGCTCGCACTTTGACGGACGGACAATTAGACAAAGAACCAATCAAACATCATGAGTGGATTAACCGTAGTCATCACCGTCATCTCCCTGGTGCTCATTGTCATGTTGCTGCGTTACTGGTTTTACGATCCGTACACCCTGCAGACCATACAAAGCGGCAAAGTGGAGTCCGTCATCAGCAATTCGGCTTTAGCGACGGATGGTGTTAACAAAGCCCCCACGAATTTTGCGTACTCCTTCTGGTTCTACGTGGATAACTGGAACTACAACTACGGGCGCGAAAAGATCTTGTTCCGCCGCGCAGGCAACAATCCCGCAATGGCATCCACCGCCGCCAACACCACGCCCGGACCCAAGGTCGCTTTCGCCGGCAGCAACAACGACGTCAACGTCACCTTGGCGTGCTTGAATGGCGCCTCTGGCACGGCCAGCGTCATCGAAGAAACGTGCTCCATCAGCAATGTGCCGCTGCAGAAGTGGGTGCATCTGGTGGTCAGTGTCTACGGCCGCTCGATGGATTTGTACCTGGACGGCAAGTTGGTGCGCACCTGTCTGTTGCCGGGCATTGCGTCCACGAAGGACAGCGACGTGGTGGTCACGCCCGGCGGCGGCTTCGACGGATGGACCGCCAACCTCAAGTATTTCCCGAAGCCCTTGAATCCGCAAGAAGTCTGGAACTTGTATGTGCGCGGATACTCCGATGCCGCCAATTTCCTCAACTGGTCTTCGTACCAGGTGCAAGTCGCGATCTTGGAGAATGGCAACCCGCGCAGCAAACTCACTCTGTAACAACACCCTGCATACCACGCACACATCAAGTTCTTTTTTTTCCTTGCGGTAACTTAACGACTAAGCACAGCAACAGCAACTGCAACCAACCAACAAAGACAACCGACAAACAACGTTTGCGCGCGCGATGGGGCTTTTCGACGGGATATTCAAGAACAACAACAATGGCATGGACGCGGCTGCGGCAGGACTGGGGTCATCGTTTGCCGACAGCAATCGCATGGTGTTGCAAGTGGGGATGTTGTTGATGGGACTGTTTCTGTTCCTGATTGTGTTGCGCATGGGAGTGTCGCTGACGGTGTGGTTCAGCAAACCGAGCAATGCGCCGCATCTGATCGACGGGATGATTCAGGGCAACGAAACGCGCATTTTCCAGCAAGATGCCGCGGGCAGTCAGCAAATCCACCGCTCGGTGAATGAAGACGAAGGCATCGAGTTCTCGTGGTCCGTGTGGCTCTTTGTGCAGAACAGCAATTTTGGGTCCTCTTCTTCTTCTTCTTCTTCCGGCGACAAATCCACGAAGCAACGATTGAAGCACGTGTTCAGCAAAGGCAGTGCTGCGCTCGGGGCCGATGGCCGTGCCGACTACAGCAACGGTCCGGGGGTGTACATCAGCACCGATCGAAACGAGTTGGTCGTGGTGATGGACACCTTCCAGACCATCGGCGACGAAATCAAGATTCCGAACTTGCCGCTGAACAAATGGTTCCACCTCCTGATTCGCTGCAAAGACAGCACCATCGACTTGTACATGAACGGGACCTTGGCGCGCAGCGTGGATTTGATGTCGGTGCCGCGCCAGAACTTTGGCAACGTGTACGTCGGCCTCAACAACGGCTTCGACGGCTACCTCTCCAACTTGTGGTACTACAACTACGCCCTGGGCACCACGCAGCTCCAGCAATTGGTCAGCGCCGGGCCCAACACGCGCATGGTCGGCGGCATCGACAGCAGTCTCTTCGCCAACGACTACCTCTCCTTGCGCTGGTTCTTCGACGGCAGCAGCTCCCTCTTCAACCCCACCCCTCCTTCCACCGCCGCGTCTCCTGTTGCTTCTGCTGCCGCTGCTCCCACCACTTCCTCCACTCCAACCACCGCCACAAGCACTCCACCACCATAACCTCGAACTACGACACCTCCCAAGTGGTCTCCTGTGTCCTAGAGTCCTAGAAATCATGCCAACTTCTGCCAAACCTTTGCCGAGAAACAACGGGAGGACAATGCATCCCGTTTTTTCTCCGTGGACACCATCCTTGTCTTGTTGTCACCGCGTGTGCTGCTTCCATCCACCCACCCGCACTTCACCTTTCTTTGCCTTCTTTGCCTTCTTTGCCTTCTTTGCCTTCTTTGCCTTCTTTGCCTTCTTTGCCTTCTTTGCCTTCTTTGGTTGCTTCCCTCGATCGCGATGGCTGAGTATCTCCCGCAACCGCCGCGCGCATGGTCACGCGTGCAAAATGACTGCACCTATCCTCCGCAAGAAGGTGACCCCGTGCAACTGATTGCCGACAATGCCTTCCTGCAAATGATGCGGAAAGGCAATGTGTTGCAACACAAACACAACAGCTGGCGCATGTCCCGCCGCGAAGCCTACTCGCGCATGGCGCGCGGCTTCAACGGTCCCCTGCGCAACCAAACCTTCGCCACCCAGTCGGAGACCTACACCGACCCAAACATCCGCCGATGGGCCCGCGTCGGCGCGCGCACCATCCCCTACCCCAACGACGCGCCCGGCGAACCCAACAATCCCGCCGGACCCTACGCCATCATCTACAACCAACACTGCGACACCTTGGACCTGGTCGACGGCGGCACCTTGGTCTGCACCCCCAATCCCACCGATCCGTGCGCACCTTTTGCAGACACCTCCACGTCCAACTACGACGATAACGACAACAACAATCGAATAATCACCCGACTTGCAGTCGTGTGCGCGCCCTCCACCGCCTCCGACGTCCCCGGGCCCGCCGTGTCCCTCTGCTGGGCACCAGCATTGGATTCTTGGTTTCCGCGCGAGCGACGACAGATGAGCAACAGCACGAACAAGTTTCCCATCAATTACCAACCATGGCGCAGCGCCACGCGCCCCCTCGCGCCAACGCTCAGTCTCAGCAACGATTCCACCACCTTGCAATGGTCGGTGATTCCATCGCGCTGTTTCCCGACGACCGCGTACTGGCTATATCGCCTCGGCAACACCAACCCTCCTTCACCCACCTTGGTCGCGGTGCTTCCTCCAACCACCACCTCCTTCACCGTTCCTCCCCTTGTTGACGACGCCGCCGCCGCCGCCTCTTTCACCTTGGTCAATGTCAGCGGCGCCTACTCCTCCCTTCCTTCCAACGTCGTGACCATCACAACCACCTCCAGTTAAGCGCGCAGATGCGGATTGACACACACGGCCTGGCTCGGAAAGATATCCCCCGACATACAGGTGTCGTTGACACCCACGTTGGCGCAGGTGCGCAAACTGTTGTGGTCCAAACCGACGTAGCACCATCCCGCTTTGCCTGTATTGGGCCGATGCACACTGTGATCCGCCGCACTCGGTGTGAATGTCTGGTTGTTGTTGCTTTTCGCAGAACCACCTTGTGCAGTGCGCGACCACTGGTTGCGATTCATCAACGCCGTGTCCCGCGCTTCGCCTGCTTGTCGCCAACGTTGCGAACTTTCTGCGCCGTACACACCTCCTTCCCCTTCTCCTTCTCCTTCTCCTTCTCCAGTCGCGGCTTCTCCTTCCCCTCCAGACTCGTCTGACAAGCGCACCTTGCGCAAAGCCCATTGTTGACGGAGCCACGTCAAAGGGTCTTGTTGCGCAAAGAGCAACCATCCCAGGAGAAGAAAGAGCAGCAACGCGAGGAGGAGACCCAACCACTTCGTCCATGCTCCTCCTCCTTTGCTTGCTGCCGCGGCTGCGGCCAACGAAGAAGTCGCAGAAGTGGAAGAGATGGAAGAAGAAGAAGAAGAAGAAGGCGCAATCCATTGCTTTGCAGGGACGATCCCCACGTTGCGGATAAGCAGCAGCGGATCGTTGCTGGCAAGTTTGGAATCCATCGTTGCGCGATCAATGTACAGCAAATGTGTGCGAAAGAGAAAGAGGATGATGTAGTGTGCGTCGATATTTTTTCCGTCTTTCTCACCCCCCCCTTTTTTACCGCAGGACTTTCCATCGATTTCGCATAATTTTCGATTTGGAACAATGGAAGAAGACAATCATCGTGGGTTTGCGGTGGAAGGATGGTGGTGCCGCTGTCTGTCCGCGCTTTGTTTCGGAGACGCAGTGTTTCCGCGCCACGTCGATCGCAAACGCGCGGCGCGCTATTGGTGGCACTTGTTGGCGGCGTTGTCGCAGGTGTATCTGTTGTCCGTGACCATCTGGGGTCTGCGTTGGTGCCATCGCTTCCGCGCACTGCATCCCGCCTTTTGGGTGTGGACTGTTCACACACTCGTGCACCACCTCTCTCTGGGCAGCATCCAACTGTGCATCTGTCTCGACTGGAATTATTGCCTGGACAACCACACCGACGTATTGCAGGTGTTGCGCAACACGGTGTTCCCTCTCAGTGTGACCTTCGGACAAGTGCTGGCAGTGGTGGTACTGATCGTCGACCGAAAGGCGCTGCTTGCCGCCCCCGTCTCCCTGTATCTGGTCGCAATCACCCTGGATGCCTTTGTCCAATGGATGCGACACGATGTCATCCTTCATCCTCCTTCTCCTTCTCCGGTCGGCAGAGTGTGATGGTGGCTGCCATTCTCCATGTTTTGCTTCATGTTTCAATTCGCATGTTTGTCAGTTGTCGCAGTTGTCGATAGTGTCATGGTAGTTGCCGCGCGCGCAGCAATCACCATGTTGTAACCGATTAAGTTCACGACCTTTTTTTGCATTTGTTTTTTCTTCAGTTGTTTTCGCATTTTCGCATTTTCGCATTTTCGGATTTTCGTGTGACAAACACGGAGAGACTCGGGTCATCCTTGCAAGCGCAAGAGGTACAAGACTTGATTCAAATCCACCAACATGTCGTCGCGCACGTTGAGGAGTGCTGAGCTGATCATGGGTTCATGCATTTGCTGTAGTTCCGCAATCCATCCGCGCACCCGCTGTTGCATGGCGGTCGGGGTGCATGCCGTCGTCGGGAACGAAGTGCATCGACGCGCGCGCAAGGAAGCAAACAGGTCGCGTTCGGCCGATGGACCCCGTTCCCCCATCCACACTTCCACCCACTTGTCCACATGGCCCAGCAACGACGCAAACAAGTCGTCGGTGGCTTTGTGTGCACCAAACTGTTTCGTTTGCCAGTGAAAAATCTTCACGTCCGTGACCATTTGCCAGAAGAATGGAATCGGGGCGCTTGTTTGTTTTCCTGCATTGCGTCGAATCGTGCGCTGTCTGTGCCGACGTCCTTTCGTGCCGCCAAGATGAAAGGTGAATCGATTGCGTGATGGTTTCATTGTGCGTGTGAATGTGTCGAATGTTGTGTACCATAGGCAATGAAAAAATTGCCCTTTTTCTTCGCAATACACAACATCAGCAAACATCGCAAGTCTTTTTTTTTGGTTGCCGCAACAATATGCACAATCGTCCAACTGGCAATTCCTTCGCATTTCTGTGGCGGAAACTTGTTCGGCGTTGTTACTTTTTCGACAAATTGCAACAAAAACTTGATCCTCAATCGCTGATCAATCAAAGTGCGTCAGAGAAATTGTCCACATTATTGCAAACCCTGCGTGAAGTGGATCCACACTTCCATCATGAACCATCCCAACTGTACAAGCGACTCAATCGTGAGTTTTCAAAGCTTCCCCCACGAATGCCTCAAGTAGACACGTCGACACCCAACCGCGTCACAATCCGTGTCTTTGATCTGCCTGGAATTCAAGCGCAACAGTTTGGACAGGAGTTCGTGGACGCCATCGAAAAAGGTCTAATGCTTGTCACTCCATCGACCACACTAATCATCGATTTGCGCAACAATGGCGGTGGCTCGTCGGATCATATGCTCGCTGCATTCCACACGCTATTGGCAAGGTGTGGGTCTGCGCCACTTATTCAGCTGTCGGACAGGAAACATGTGGTGCGAGCAACCTACGCAATCCAATCATTCCCCCCTCACAAATTGCTAAAAAACAATCGAATTGTTGAACCTTCGCTTGTGTTTCGCCAGTTCCAATGTGAACCGCGACGCGTGGTGCTATTGGTTGGAAAATCCACCGCATCCGCGGGTGAATGGCTAGCTTTGGTTATGCAACGTCTTCCACAGTGCCACACTTGCGGATCTCCGACTGCGGGTCAACTGGGACAGACAGATTACGCTATTTTGCCCAATGGCGATTATGTGCAATTTACGCGATTGCTTGTTCAGCAAGATGGGCTCATCGTTGACCGCGTTCGACCTTCTACCACACTTACTAAGTGTCGTATCAACAACACGGCGCATCGCCGCAAAAAAGCAGCATCTTTCACTCGCCGAAAACGTACATAATTCAGACAAACACAACTCCTTTTCCTCGGTCTCGCCCTCCACCAACTACGTCATCACTTCGTTTGCGCGCATCTCCATCGTCCTCGTCATGTTCCTCGTCGTGTTCTTCTTCTTCGTCCTCCTCTGCGCCGGCGTCGGCGTTGTGGAAGGAGGAGGAGGATTGCGCGCGCGGAATGAACATTTGGTCAAAGGCGTTCATGGCCTCCAACTTTTGGATGGTGCTTTCCAGTTGTCGATTCTTGTCTCCGAAGAAGAGGTAGTCGGTGTTGGGACTGTGCTCGTTCGCCTTGATGTTGGCGTAGATGCGGTCGATGCGATCCATCACCTTGGCAATGGACGACAGCTCCGACGCGCGCACCAATTCGTCCCGCACAGCCAACCGTGCCTCGGGCTCGCACAACAACTGCACGGCGAAATACAACAGGAAGCGGCGCTTGCCAAAGCTGCTGGCACTGCCCCGAAACACATACAGCGTCAAAAGCGACGCGATGGTGCGATGCAACAATTTCAAGGGCCGCGCCGCCGCGGTCGTGAGACACAAATCCCAGAGCATCCACACCACCTCCTTCTGCTGGTCGGAAGGGATGGTCACGAACGGCCAGTCGCGGCGCGCACACACCCACGGCTGCTTGTGTTTGCGGCCGTGCGCGACCAGATGCATGATCCACTCCATCCAATAGCAGGCGCGCACGGCATCTTGCGACCTGGACGACAGGTGGTAGCCCAGTTCATTCAGCGGGAGGTACAAGTCCGCCGGGTCTTCGTCGCGAAACACCGCCTGCGCAAAGTCGCGGGAAGGCGCGTGAAAGCGACTGCTCCACTCCTCCAAATCAAAGTCGTGCGCCTGCACCTTCACTTGCTGCAAGGGCGACTTTTGTTTCGCGTCGCAGAGGATACATGCCATCTCCGCAAACAGTTTGCGGATTTTAGGCAGGTTGCGCAGCGCCAATTCGTTGTGGGTGAATCCGCCGCGCACAATCTGCTGGAACTGTTTACAGCGCATCTCCAGGTAACTCGCCAGCTTGATGTTGCCGAGGTGAATGTGTTTCGCGTACAACAAGATGACTGTTTCCCACAAATCGCCAAAATGCCCCGCGCACACCAACTCCGCACCCCAGTAACACGCTGGCTCCAACTTACCATGCAACAACGACCGCATCAACTCTTTCTTCACCGCCGTCTTGCTGAACTGCGAAAAGGTCACTCCTCGAAATTCACGCGGCGCGCGCACATCGTTGATGTCCGAATCATTCATCGGCAAAATATGTCACAACTCGGCGGAATACACACACACACAATAAAGCTTGTTGTCGTTGTCGGCGGCGTATGATGACTGACACCTATAAAAAATCTTGGTACAATACAACTTGCCGCGCAACTCTTCTTTTGTTCACTGATACATCGACATCGACACGGACACGGACACGGACCATGACCATCCTCGCATTGAACTCGCCGACGTTCTCCTCCCTCTGGAGCTCGCCCGTGACCCAAGTCTTGTTTGGGATTCTTGTCACTCTCCTCGTGCTGCGCACCAGCCGCGGCGGCGGTGGCGGTGGCGGCGGCAGTGTAGGAGGGGGCGGCGCCTTTGCCTTCGGGTCGGGCTCGAGCGACTGGATGTTTTCTGGACTGGAAGGGATGACCGCCATGACCGCGCAACACAAACCCGCCACCAGCTTCCACGAAAACACAGACATCTACGACGACTTCTACGCCGCCGTCCATGACCAACTGGTGTTCCGCGATACCTCCCCCAACCTCTCGGACATGCAAGTGATTCTTTCTATCGATACACCGGTGTACCATGCCAACAGCATCGTCGTGGACGTGGGCTGCGGCACTGGCAAGTTGGTGAATGCATTGCGCAACGTGTTCTCCGCCAAACAAAGTCAAACGGGGGCAGGGCAAGGGCAAGGGCAAGGGCAAGGGCAAGGACAAGGACAAGGACAAGGTGGTGCGGAAACGATGGTGTTTGGAGTCGACATTTCTCCCTCCATGATTCGCCGCGCCATCGCGTTGCATCCAGGCGCGGAATACATGACAGGCGACGCCATGGATCGCCACTTGTTCCCCGAGAGTTCAGTGACCCACGTGTTGTGTGTCGATTACACCTTCTACCTCCTCAAGAACCGCAAGCACTTTGTGGACAACGTCCTGCGCTGGTTGATGCCGGGAGGGTACTTCATTGTGCATTTGGTTGACAAACAACCAGGTTTGAATCGCTGGCACATGGCCCCGGTGGTCACCGATCGTTTTCGCTATTCCGTGGACTGGAAACCCGCGTTGCAACTGCTGCGCGAAAAGTTCGTCTTTGCAAACGGCGACGTGCGCACACAGCACTTGTCGTTGCCGTTCCAATCCATGGCGCAAGATGTAGCAATGATTCAAGAAGTGGGGTTTTTATTGCATGCACACTACAAACTGCCGGCAGAAGGCGAATACATTACCGTATTTACGAAACAAAACTACCACTAATACATACCCACACATACACGCACCCACCCACACATACACGCACCCACCCACACAAAAAAAACATAAAACAATCAACTGTCGCCAAAACACCGCAACAGACCAAAACCAATCTATCTCAACGCGCAAAATATGTCACAACCAGAGGAAGTCGTCGAGAACGTCGTCGTCGTCGAGAATGCTGCTGCCGAGGATGTCGCCGTTGTTGCAGGCGCGGAAGAAAAACCCTCGGATGGAAACATTGACCCTGCACATGTTGTAAGGGAGGCCGTGTGCAAACTCAATCAGTCGCTCGACAAAATGGTTCACACTATATCCATCGTGTCAACGTTTTTGGAAGCTTTGTCTCAGTTGCCAGAAGAGGAGGAATTGGAACGGGAAAAGGAACAGGAACAGGAACAGGAAAAGGAAAAGGAAAAGGAAAAGGAACAGGAACAGGAACAGGAACAGGAACCAACAATCGAGTCCGTCGCGAAAGAGGAGACTTCCGAGACGGAATCAATGTCGCTATGTGAAATGTCGAATGCATTGTTGCGCAAGGGCGGCTCCAGCACCACCATGCACTTGCAACTGTGCGCCACGTTGGAGTCTGCCGCCGACGATAGGTTGCAGTTGGCTTATCGCAATGCCGTCATCGAACACAACCAACAAATGTTGCGCAACCCTCACACTTACAACGCGGGATTCGATCTTCGTGTGGCCCAGATCACATTCGCAACGCCACACGCCGGCGCAGACATGCTGCACAGTGGAGTAAAAGCAAGAGCCATGTTGTACACACCGTCGAGCGAACAATTCCACGGCACCTCCTTCTTTCTGTGTGCGCGCTCCTCCATCAACCGCACCTGCCAAATGCTCGCCAACGGCGTGGGAATCATTGACGCTGGATATCGCGGCGAACTGATGGCGTGTATGAAATCCAGCGCGGAAAAGCAATGCAGCGAGGACAAATATGGCGTCCACGATCGTTTCGCGCAAATTTGTGCACCCTCACTCGTGCCAATCTTCGTGGAGTGGATGACCCCGGAGGCATTCGAACTGGCAGACCAGCACCAAAGTGAGCGCGGTGCGGGTGGGTTTGGATCCACCGGGGTGTAATCCACTTTCTTCATTTGTCACGCACGACGTGTTTTGTTTTCCGACCAATGTAACATTGTAATGCAATATCACTCCCACAAACTCACCCGTTTTTGTTTTTCTTTCGTCTTTTCGTTTTTTTTCTTTCTCGCACCAAAACAACAACGGCGAACTTTTGACATTGATTCTCTCACCCCTTTTCCTTCTCCTTTTCTCTGTTCACCAACACCAACAACAACAACAACCACTTCAACAGCATGCGCTTTTCGTTGCCAACGTTTGGAATCATGCGTTCTTTCACGGCATCTTCCAATCGCAAGTCGATGGTGAGTGGTATGGCAACGCTGGGATTGCTACTTCTGTTGTCCCAATCGACCTTCGTCGAGCTCTTCATGGATCATCCCGTCGGACGCGGACTGTTGCTTTTAGCTGTGCTGGCCATCACGCATCTCAACAAAACCATTGGGATCGCGCTGGTGTTTTTGCTCGCAATTGGCCTCACCCAACTCTATCCGCGCAATGTAGTCGTGGGGGTCGAAGGAATGGTGGCTGTGCCCAAAGCCGCCACCGATTCTGTTGCCGCGACCGCCACCAAAGCAGGCGCCGCCATCAAAGCTGGAGGAAGTGGAGGAGGTGCAACTGGAGACAATCGCCCGCATCGCCGTCGTCGTGGTGGAAAGGCGCGCGAAGGATTTTTCTTGATTGAGCGCGAGAGCATGATGCGCCGAGGCGAGAACTCCAATGACGTGTTCGTGCGTCGCATGGAACTGGTGAACGATGTCTTGCCATCGGAAGCCGATGTGTTCACCAACTTGGTGTCCTTGGCGGAATAAATCACGAGAGGAAACAAGAGGAAAGAAGCGGAAGAGTAATTTCTCCAGTTTCTTCAATCCGCTGCAAATCCATTCATCCGTCATCCATTCCATTCATCCCATTCATCCCATTCCGAACAAAGACACCGACCGCCATGCGATCCGAAGAGTGGTGGACTATTGTAGTTGTTCTGGGCTGTTGGGTGTGGTGGGGATGGCATCACTGGTGCACTCCCCATCTTGATCCCCATCCTGATCCTCTGCTGAGGGAAGGTCTGAAAAAGTTGAAACCTGTCAAGCTGAAAACGGTGACGCGTGGCATCAACGACATTGGTGGCGCAGTGACCGGAGCAGCCACGGGTACTGTCGCGCAAGTGACGCAAGTCGCGACGGACACAACCGCACAAGTGGCGCAAACGGCCACCGACACCACCCGGCAAGTGACACAAGTTGCCCAACCTGTTGTGCAGACGACGACAAAGACGGCAGAACAGTTGGCGCGAGAGGCAGAAGAAGCGGCACGCCAAGCGGCGGCGGAGGCACAACGAATTGCCGATCAGACGCGATTCGATCAAGCGATTGCCGAGTTGGCGCGCAGTTTGGCGCGTATGTTTGACATTTTCCGACGTGTCGACGAAGAGATTCGCAGTTGACAAAGTTGGCATTCGCTCGTCCTCTCTATTCCGTGTTCTGTCTTCATCAATCTCCATCGCGGTTCTGTTTGGCGCCGGTGCGGAGGTGCAAAATAAAAAATGTGCAGAGATCACATAAGCGCGCCTTTACAAATTCGGAGGCAAGGTCAATCCGTGTGAAGTGAAAAAAAAACAACCATGTCTTTAGCCATGTTTGCTGCGCCGTTCGACACCTCGACGGGGGATATCAACGGTGGCGGCGGCGGCAATGCCACGTTCATGCAACGCAAACGACTGCAACATCAACAAGAATCGTTCAACACCCGCAAAACACAACGACTCTCTTCTCATGGCGCAGATCGCGAAGGAATGACGTCGGGGAACGGCGCGGCAGCAAGAAGTGGTGCCGGTGGAAGTGGTGGTGGAGGAGGAGCGGGAAGCAACCGAGCACATCGTGGCACGCGGCGTGAACCGATGTCCTCGCTGGCGACATCGTCGTCTCATCCGTCCATGTCTGCTGGTGCTGCTGCCTCGCACGAAAGTCGCACGGGAAATACCGCGCGAGTGCATTCCGTGTTGGAATCGTTGCATCTTCACATGGGCGGGGGAGACGACGATGTCGACGAGGACGATGACTCCCCCTTTGCATTGGTCGGCGACGACCACGACAAGGGTGGCAGCCGCGCAACAGCGACAGCCATCAACCCTCACCACACCCCCTTTCTGCCGCCATTGGTGAGTGGCGGCGATTTCTTGCCGCCTCCCATTTCCGCGGGAGTACAGCGCACCAAACCATTGCCTGGCGTTGCCGTTGCCGTTGGACACGGAGAAAGCAACAATGGCAGCAACATGGATCGACCATTGTTGCAAGAAGGATTTGCGCAAGTCCCTCGCGCACACAACGATGGGGCAAAAGAGTTCATGACCTTGCACGACATGCAAAGCAATTATCCTTCGGACGCCGCGCGCGATGCATACTATCAAAAAATGGTGCCGCAGTACGCCAGCGATCGTCGACCAACGGGTGGAGGAAGCAGTGACCCATTGATGCAAAAACTGAATTACATCATCACCCTCATGGAGGAACAGCGAGACCAAGCCACCAACCATGTCACGGAGGAGGTCATCTTGTACTCTTTCCTCGGCATCTTCGTCATCTTCATGGCGGATTCCTTCGTGCGAGTGGGCAAATATGTGCGCTGAGCAAGCAAGCAAGCGGCACACAGACAAACAGGTAGGCAATCCGCAGCCGCCGACTGAAATACATAGAAGAAAGGAAACAACACACACGCGTGCACACGATATTGATTCCGTTGCTGTCAACCGAATCAATGCAATGACGAACGAAAGACTGAACGAAGGATGAAAATAACAAAAGGAAGGAAGAAAGAAATTGGAAACTTTTGAAAGTTATGCGAATTTACAAAGTGGCGCCGCCGCCTCAACAAACACACTGCAAGCAACAACAAACAAAAACAATCAAAAAAAACAGCAAAAAAAAGCAAACTGTGTTTGCTTGATTAGACGTGCGGAACGCGGATGTGAATGAGGGGTCGCATGTAGTCGCCGCGACTGAAGCTGAAGTTCCAGACTGCGTCGTCCTCGTTGTATCGGATGCGGCGACTGGTCAAATTTTCCTCCGCGAACAGTTGCTGCAACACAGCTGCACTTTGTTCCTGGACGTCTTCCATAGGCACCATTTCGCCGATGCCATCCGACGAGTGTGCAAAGTACGTTCGACCTCCCCGATGGACCGCGACGCGGTTGGAGCAGCGCAAGGTGTACGCGAGGCGCACCGGAAGCACCTCGGGGGGAAACACGGATGGGACAACTTCGTGGGTGTACAGTCGATTGGTGGACAGCGGCATCAGAAAGACCGAGTTGGGATACAAGACCACGTCAAATTCGCGTGGCCGCGTACAAGTGTCGGCAATGTCGCGTTTGAGACGAAACCGGAGCCGCGTCAACACCGATATTCCGCGGTGCTGCAAGTCGAAGACATCGTGCGGACTAGGGTCGTACTGGTGTGGAGGGGGATGTTTGGAAGACATGTTGGCAGATGACGACCAGGTGCGAAGGGTGTGGAGGAAAGCATCGCTGTCGGAAGAGGTTGCGGAAGAAGAGGATGTCCGAGAGGTTTGCGACGAAGGTGACTGCAGGTGCATGTCAGGGGGAGTGGAAGTGGTGGTGGTGTCTTTGGTCGAGTCGTGTTTCGTGGAGAAGGGAATGTGCGTCTCAACCGGTGTCATGGTGGTGGATGATTGCATGCTAGAAAAGGGGAGATTGCCGAAGGGGAGTGCACTCCTTCCACTTCCTCCCGGATAGGGTGAACAATCATAGAAGGAGCAAAAGGCGATGACACCGTTGGGGGCAAGATCCAAGGTTTTTTCTGCGCGCTGGCGAATGATGGAATCAGTCAACTGCGTGGGGTTTGCGGCGGAGGTGAACGTGGATGCGGATATGCTGTGCACACACAACTCCATGACCCCATGGTTGACTGGAGCAGGATCAGCAAAACAGTGCGCAATGGCTTCGTTCACCCGCGCCACGATCATTCGATCCACGTCCGAAAATTCATTGGTGGGACCGCCGAAGGAATACGATCCGCGCAAGACGTGAAATCGATGTTCGTGCGCGCGAGTGCCAATGTTCACTTCCACCACATCGCTCAATGCCACCGCTCCTGCGCAAACGGAAGCAGACGGGGAGGTGGCGTTGGCAGTGGCGGTGGCAATGGCAGATGCCCCCAAGCGCGTGAAGGGTTGCATCCAGTGCTGCGACAGCAAGGTTTGTTGCAAACTGCCCAGCGCGGGGTGAAACATGCGGCGAAACAACACGCCCGCGTTTTGCACGTTGATTGGCACTTCGCCCACGTGAACTCCGCCAAACTGACGCTCCAGGTCGTAGGTGGAGGAATGCGACAATTCGTGGATGAACACGATGGTCCAAGCAGGCACTTGCTCGTCAATGCCACCGCCGCCGCCACCACTACCACCACCACCACCCTCTTTTTCTTCTGCGTTGGCGGAAACGACGGATGGATGATGATTGTTACGCTGACGCTGACGGTGTGTGCGCGCGAGTTCATTCGCCGCAAACAACTGACGTCTTAACCACGGCAAATTGCGTTGCAAATGTCCCCCGACGTACCAATGTGTCTTGCATGTGTTGTGTGTTTTCCAGTCGATGTCGGAAGTTGCCCATCGTTCAATTTCCACCTGCACATCTTCGAAGCTGGTCCATGTGGTGCCGCAAAAATGGCGCAGTAAGAACTCGCGTTCATCTCGATGTTCGTCGATGGATTGCACGGTGGGGTAGAAGAAGCAATGTCGATCGGTCACCAACACATTCTCGTGCTCCTCCTTCTCCTTCTGCTTCTCTTCCGCCGACAAGATAGACGCGGAATGGCGTTTGCGACCACCCTCTTCCAGATCACACCCCGACGCATCGCGCAAAGGATGCACGGTGGCCACTTTGCGCGCAATGCAGCAGGGTGCGATCACCGCCGAGGCACTTCGACAACAGGCGCCAATGTTGTCTCCGTCATGGTCAGTCTCCGTGCAATTCCCCCTTCGTGGCGTCGGCGACAAGGATCGAGATGAAGGAGGAGGAGGATGAGGTGGATGAGCAGGAGGAGGCATCGTCGTACGACGACTGCGTCCATGCAAGTTGCGTAAAAAGTCGCGCATCGAGGATCGAGCAATGCAGGGATGAAGAAATGTGAAAACAATGGACAATGTCACACTGCGCAACCAACCCAACTTTACCCAAGGAACTTGCGACAAAAAAAATAATTATGCGAAAAAGGTGGGAATGACACACAGGTGTGTTATTCGTCGTCTTCGATGGTTTTGACGATGCTTTCGAAGTAGTGGTCGAGCATGTCGGAGAAGAAGGTGCGGTATTTGCCATGGTACAGAACCATGGTGTCTGACTCTGCGCAGTTCACGCGTGGGCGAAAGACGTCTTCGGTGCTGGGACAGCGTTCGGCGACCATGATGATGGGTTTGCGGAAATTGGCCAATTGCAAAGGGCGATAGGTTGCGTCGGTCAATTTGTCGGTGACGTCGATGACGCGGTGCTGTGGAAACATGTCTGCCAAGCGATCGACCGTGTCCCGGATTTTCTCGCGGACAACCTCCGCGCCCGTGGAATAATAGTCGGGTTTCACTTCTTCCGCGTTGCGCATGCAGCAATGCTTGGCTTTCTTTTTGCTGCCGCACGCACAAGGCATATTTTTGGATTGTTTGGGGGTAGCAGTTCTGGTGGACATGGACAATGGAATAATAACGAACGGATGGGTGAGTTGCCGAAAAAAAAAAACAAAAGAAACAAGCGCGCAAAACAAACAAGGGATTGAAGGTTGAACCAGGTGCAAAGCATTGTGTTTAAATGTTACACGCGTGTACCAAATACAACAAATGACAAACAAACAAACAATTAGTCGTGCGCAGTCCACGCAATGACCTCTTCGAACTTCAAACATCGAACGATTCCGCGGTGGCATCGGCGTCTGTGTCGGCAGCTGTCGCTGTCGCTGCGGGTGTGTCGGGAGAACAAAGAAAAGGACAAGGACAAGGAACGGAGTATTGGAAGTAAATGTGGAACTCGGGTTGGTCGGGTGAGAGTGTTACTCCACCCTCGCTCGTCGTCGGCACCCAGCGACCTTTGACATTGGTGACGTTTGGCTCACTTGCCATGCGCATCATGATGTACTCCTTTGCTTCCGTCAATGAATCCCCGTGTTCCAATATCATCATTGCGGTGACGGGCGGCTGATGCGGGCTACAGTCTCTCTTCAGATCACGCAACATCGATTGCCACTGTGTCTCTATCAGAGGAAGAATTTCCAGCGCCGAAGAGGAAGGTTGATGCCATTTCCCGCACGTCTCAACATTGATTGCAAGATTCCCCAGTTCCATGTTGTTGCTGTGCCAAAAGAAGTGAAAACAAAACAAATCATCCGCTGGGAAAAAAATTATAATTTTATTCTTGTTCAGCCGCAGCATCAAACGCACACAACAATTTGCAGCAGCAGCAGCAGCACGAAACAATCATGGAAAAGGAACTGTTTCAACTTTTGAAGCGCGCAAACTGTGACGTCGCCAGTTACGATGTCCAACTCGTATTGAACGGAAACAATTGGGTAGTGAGCGTGTATGTAAACCCTGCACATCTCCAGTCCATGTATGACGCCATTTTGCGCGACAAGAAACTGTGTCCTTTGGTCGGACCGTTCGTCACTGCATTCGGATTCCAGTATCGCGGAAACGGGTCACTGGAGAACATCGGGGTGCAGTGCTGGCCAAAGAACAATGCGCGTGTGTCCCTCCACGTATCGCAGTACGGCATGGGCACGCAATGCGATTCCTCCTTCGAAGCCGAATGCGACAAAGCAGACGCCTTGTTCCAAGATGCATCCTTCACGGACGTTTGCTTGTTTGGCAACACCTTCTCCGCCTACCCTCGCGCAAGAAACCGTCGTCCGCTGACTCATGCCAGCTTGTTCACCATTCCAGTGTAGACACATACCATGTAATTTTTGTTAACACATTTTCACTTGCAACATCCTTCGCCTCTTCTTGTTTTTTTTCATCGCTTTTCTTATTGATCTTCGTCTTGTTCTTCGTCTTGATCTTCGTCTTGTTCTTCGTCTTGTTTTTCATCCAGTTTGTTTTCATCCAGTTTGTTTTCCACGTCACACTTGGAAAACGGTGGAAACCGCGTTGCTTGGCACAGGGTGCACAGGAGAAGGGATTGCGAATGTTCCGGTGACATGTCAATCATGTCTTCTTCCCAGACATGATTGCACAGCAATTCGCATCGGCGCTGAAACAACTCGCGCCACTCACGACAGGTTTCGCGCAGGACGTTCAATCGTTGCATCACTTTTTCCACCGCATTTAAGGGTTCGCTGCAAATGGCAGTTTGTTTGCGAAGGTCATCGTAAATGTGAAAAATGGCATCCATGCGGTGCAACATGCGATCCATTTCGTCGCGGAATTCAGCTTGCGACTCGTGCGGCATGAGTGTCATATTTGTCGACGATGTGTTGTTCGCAGAACGATGGATGGAGTGAGTGAATGAGTGAGTGGTCGTTGGTTCTTGTGCTTGTGCATCGACGCCATCTTCTTCTATATTCCCATCGATGGATCGAGTTTCTTACCTACCACTTTGAATAGTTGAATTTGGCAAAGGCTTCTTTCTGTGCTTTGCGCTGTTTCTCTTTCTTGGCCTTTTCCAGCAACGCCACTGCCGCCGCCAGTTCGGTCTCCGAGACGACCCCGTCGTCGTTGGTGTCAATCAGTTTGTCGAGGATGCGGTACTCGTGCGGCACGATGCACAGATGACTCTCTTCGTTGAAGAGATACTCAGACAAGATGGTGAAGACGGCGGTCAAGCCGAGGGCCGTGTAAATGTCGCGGGTACCCATCCACGCCATCGCGAACACCAACACCTGTTTGGAGACGGTGTATTTCATGTACTCTTCCGTGGATTTGCTGAACTGGATGGTGATGAACTTGGAGCCCACGTTGAGCAAAATCATGACCACGCCTGCAAAGAACTTGCTGTTGTTCAAGTACATCACGTGTCGATTCATCCAACCCAAGGTGGTCTCTTTGCCGGCAGCCGCCGCCGCCGCCGCCGCAGTCGATGCTTTGGTCCGTCGCGGCATGATCAGAACAAAGAACGAGGACAACAATAGCCGCAGCCGAGGTTTGATGTTTGAGGTTTGAGGTTTTTAAGGCAAGGATACAAAACCGAGGATGCTTTCTCCGGAGAAGAATTTTTGTTCTCACAGCCGAATGCGGTTGAAATCGAGTCGACCGAACTTTTGCGCAAACGCACCTTCCACACGCTTCCACTGTGCCTCCATTTGTTGCACCTCGCCGTCTACATCGAAGCCGTAACAACGACGCACGCTGTCGTCGTAGCCCGTCACACGCCCAATCCACGCCAGCGGCACCTGGAGCGTGTATCGATACACCCACGCCAACCCACGCCGCAACAACGAGGGAACAATCCATTGGTACACGCGTGTAACACTGCGCATGGTTTCTTCGGAGAGGTAGGTCAGGAGACAGCCGGGGAGACTGGCGATTTTGGTGCCGATCAATTGCAGGATGCGGAAGAGTTGCACGAAGATCTGGCCGAGGCTGCGCAACAGGGTCCAGATCGGATCGATGAGTCCGTCGTAAAAGATGTCGCCGAGCTGGGTGAACACCGACTTGAGTTTCCCGTCGACCATCTGCACCGTCTGGCGCTCCACTTCTTGCGCCAACGACGACAGCTTGCGATCTACCTGGTTGCCGAGTTTCTCGATTTCGCGCGGCACCGTGTCTCCGACCTGGCGCACCCGGTCCTCGAATTGGTTGCTGACCCGATTGATCTCCCGGGGAACCATGCGCTGCACGTCCTGCAAATCGTTGACGATGCCCGGGATGTCGCGCGTCGCTTGCTGCAGCTGGGCGTCGAAGCGGGTGCCCAGCTGGTTGATCTCCCGCGGCACGAGGCGCTGCACATCTTGCAAGTCGCGGACAATGCCCGGAATGCCGCTGGTGGCTTGCTGCAGCTGCGCGTCGAAGCGGGTGCCCAACCGGTCGATCTCCCGCGGCACGAGGCGCTGCATCTCTTGCAACTGCGTGGTGAGCGCCGGAAGGGTGCTGGTGGCTTGGCGCAGTTGAGTGTCGAACTGATTGGTGACACGACTGATTTCTTGCGGCACGAGGCGCTGGACCCCTTGCACTTGGGTGGTCAAGTCCGCGATGGGCGCCGTGGCTTGGCGCAGTTGAGAGTCAAACTGGTTGGTAACACGACTGATTTCTTGCGGCACGAGGCGCTGGACCCCTTGCACCTGGGTCGTCAAGTCCGCGATGGGCGCCGTGGCTTGGCGCAGTTGGGAGTCAAACTGGTTGGTGACCCGGGTGATCTCGCGCGGCACGACACGCTGCATCTCTTGCAACTGCGTGGTGAGCGCCGGAAGAGAACTGGTCGCCTGTTGAAGCTGCGTGTCGAAGCGGTTGGTGACTCGGCTGATTTCCTGCGGCACCAGTCGGCGCATCTCTTGCAGCTGTCCATCGAGGGAAGAAATCCCATCCGAAGCCTGGCGAATGCGACCATCCAGTTGGGTGGACAAGGTGCGAATGTCTCCGGGCAATTTAGTGACCACCTGCGCATCCACCGTGTTGAGTTGTGTGCGGATTTTGTCCAGCTCGTCCGGAATGGCGCTTGCAATGTCTCCAATGTCGTTGATGTTGTTCGTCAACCGCTGCAGGTCGCCAACATCAAAGCCTTCCTGGTGAGAAGGAGGAAAAGAAGAAGAAGAAGAAGAAAGGGAAGCGGAGGAAGTTGGCGGCGGCGGCAGGAAAATCGCATGCAAGAGTACGAACGCAACCACCGCCACCAACGCCAAAAACGTCAAAGTGATCCATGACGGACACGTGCAAGTCATGTCGTCTTTCGCGTTAACACCAAAGCAAACAAACAAAAACCGCGAAACGAGAAAACACTGAAAAAAAAAACAGAACAATGGTTTGAATTACAACTGTTACAAGTCTTGAAGAAAAGAAACACTGGTGCAACGTACGTCTTTTTTTTGTTCACGGCACACACACGAAGAAAAAGAGAGAAACGGAGAGAAAGAGAGCGAATGAGAAAGAAACTACCGATGGTGGTGGCGTTGAACAAAGGTGTGCGCCAACAGTTGCTGTCTGAGTGAACTCTCGGCAAACCATCGCCGTGCGGCGTTGCGCGCGTCTTGTTCAATGTGCCAATCCCGTGCCACGGTCATGCCGTTGCGGGCCAGATGGTTCCAGAAGGAAGTGTGCGCCGCGATGTGTGGCATCTCGCGCTCCACGCGCGGGACGTCGCGGAAACACAGGCGGGGATTGGCAGCCAGATCGACACGCCACACTGGATGCTGTGGGTGCGCAAACCATGCCTCTGCGCCGATGTTTTCGTGGCGCGACACAGCTTGTGCAATTTCGTCGGTGTATCCTCGCTCCTGGCTAAACACGGGTAGATCGGGGCCGTGCAAGGATTCGAAGAGCGGCCACGAAAAGGACGGATTCTCCACCAACCGCAAGATATCCACGACTTTCTTTTCCTTCTTGTCCCACTGGTTCAAGGTGAAGCGACACTGTTGGTGGCGGAACCACTGCACCACGTCGAGACTGAGTTCGAGGTTGGCCGCCAGATTGCTGAAGTGCCACGGATGTTCAGGATGCGCGCACACGTATCGGGCGCGTAAGTACGGATTGGCGCTCACGCGGTGCCAGTTCCAGTGCAAGTCTGGATACAAGTCCAGCAAGTCGGTGATATATGGGTGAAAGCGCTCCACGCACTCCAAATCCTCCCACCGAATCAAGGTGAGCGGCCACAACTGCTCGCGCTCTCGCGGCAACAAGGGCACCACCCAACCCGATTCCGATCCCGACTCCTCTTTGTGCCCTTCCTTCTTTCGCGTCTGGTTGTGCCCATCCTTGGACGTCGTTGATGCTGTGCTGGTGCACGAGGAAAACGGCGAAGTGGGTGACGATGCTAAGGGTTTCCAATGCACAAGGTATTCTTCGCGGCACCGCTCGCGGAAAATGCGTCTCTTCTGGTACATCGACACACGATCATCGTTGCGCAGAATCACCACACCTTCTTTCGCCGCGGAGACACGTCGCATGCACTCTTCTTGAAACACTGACTTTTCACGCTTCCACTGCGCTTCTGCGTCACGCCAAAACTGCACGTGCGACATCGTCGTTCGATTCAAAAAAAGAAACCAACAAAAGAGAGCAACCGAGAAAATGCAACCAAATGTAAAATTATGAGACGACGACTTCCACAAAGTACACCCAATCGCAGGCAAGCAACATTCGCCCACCCCCCCTTATCCCATCCCTTCGACACTGCCAGTCGACCGGTCCGTCTGTTCAACCAGGTTGGCAGAAGTTGGCAGGAATCCTGGGACGCTGGTTCAGACGTACATGGAGTACATGGAAGCAAAGGCGTCCATGCGCGCGGTGCGATGAACCAGTTGCTCCGCGACCGCTTTGGTGACGGTGAAGGGGAAGGTTACCTGCAGCGGCATCTCTTTCGGGAACAAGTTCGCGCCGGGTTTCATGAGCCGAAACAAATTCAGCTTGTGGTGGATGACCTCCAGCGCCCGCTTCAAGTTTCGCACCCCTTCCTCCTTCTCGCAACAGTGCTCCACCAAATGCGCAACCACGTCGTCGCTGAACACCACGTCCTCGGCCGCAAACGCCACTTCCCGACGAATGGCCGGCAGCAAGTGCGTGGCCGCAATCGCGATTTTGTCCTTCACCGAGTACCCCTTCGTGTGGATCCGGTACATGCGGTCGCGCAAAATCGGATTCACCTTCGACTCGTCGTTGTAGCTGAAGAAAAACGTCACCTTGCTCACATCCAAGGCAAACTCCGCGAAAAAACGGTCCCGGAACTTCGTGTTCTGCGTCGTGTCCGTCAAGTGGATGAGCAGGTTCGCAATCTCCTCGCCGCGCGGGGTATCACTCAATTTGTCCAACTCGTCAAAGTAGATGACCGGGTTCATGCACTTGGCGTCCATCAGACTCTGTGCAATCTTGCCCCACGACGACCCAATATACATGTTCGCACCGCCTTCCAAAAACACCGCGTCTTGCGCACCCCCCAGCGGAATGAACACAAAGGGGCGATTCAACATCGCGCTGATGCCGTGCTTCACCAACGTCGTCTTCCCTGTGCCCGGCGGCCCGTGAATCGCCACCGACGACCCCACCGCCTGCGGATTGGACAACAACTGTCCAAACAGTTGCATCACCTGCATCTTCGCATCGTCCATCCCAAACACCGTGTCGTCCAAGGTCTGCTTCGCGCGGGCCAAGAAACCGTGACACGCATCGATACCATCGCCCATGGTGACCGGCAGATGTCGATACACCCCGAACGGGATCGACACGAACCCGTCCACCCACTGCTTCACCTTCATCTGCTCCTCCGACAACGCGCCGCCCATCCCCAGCTCCGCGTGCTCCGCCAAAGTACCAATCTTGCGCAACGCAATGTTCTTCAACTCCCGCGGGATCGACGTCGACTCCAATATGCGGATGCGCAGCGGAACCGCCGCCCCGGCAGCGGCGCCCGTGGCAGCATCTTCGTTGCACACCTCGCGCAACTCCTTGATAAGACGGCGCTGTTTGGCCACGTCCATCCGATAAAAGTGCTGCACATCATCCAGCGACCGATCGCGCGTCAATATGCCGTTCATAATGCGCACCATCTTCAACTTCAATCGCTTCTGGCGACGCGTCCAGCGGTCATGCAAACGCGCAATGTTCTCCTGCATCATCGCCACACACGACGGCAAAAAACGCACAAACGGAAACTGCTTGCGCATGTCCTCCATCATCGACAACGTCTTGCGCGATTGCTCCAACTCCTCCCACAACGCGGCCGTCTTATCTTGCGCCAACCCTGCAGTGCAAGGAGGTGGTTGGGTCGTTTCTTGCGATGATGGCGTCGGCGGCTTGCGCAAATACGTCGTCAACTCCGAAGTGAACACATCCGGATTGAACCAGGTGGCGGGTTTCATCGAACTGGAAGAAGATGCACTGTCCGTGGACAAGCGGCGACGTTTGCGCTTGCGACCCACCGCCTCCTCTTCCCCTTCCCGTCCTTCTGACAAGGATGATGAAGAGGGAGATGATGAAGAGGGAGATGATGAAGAGGGAGATGGACCTGAAGAGGGACCTGAAGAGGAAGAAGTGGACGATGGCGCAGGCAAAGACATGGCGTCTTTCCACTCCTCCTCCATTGCCGCAAACAGCAAATTCATGCGGCGCTTCGATCGATCTTCCAATTCTTGTTCTTCTTCCTCCTCTTCTTCCTCCTCCTCTTCATCCGCATTGTCGGAAACAATGAAACTCAAATTCTCTTCGTCATCCTCATCATCCTCATCTTCTTCCGCTTCCTCATCATCCTCGTCCTCTTCCTCTTCATCGTCTACGAAGGTGCTGTCGTCGTCGCAAATCCATTCCTCTGCTTCAGATCCATCACTCGCACTGTCATCTTCTTCTTCTTCTGACGAAGAAGACGATGTGCATGACACGTCATCGTCCTCGTTTTCTTCCGTGTCGACATCGCTCTGCAAATCGAACTCCTCGATCAAAGCTTTGGATCGCGAAGAATGCGATTTGTCGTTGATGGCTTTGCGGCCACCGTGGCGACGACGACGACCAGTCGATGGATCCGACAACAGAATGATGCTGATGTTGGAATCGTGGGAAGATGCCTTGTCAGAAGATGCCTTGCGAGAAGATGCCTTGGGAGAAGATGACTTGCGAGAAGATGACTTGGACTTTTTTCTCTTTGCCGACTTGGCGTTGTCCGCCACCTTTCTCTCCGACACAGCATTGATCTTCTTCTTCCTTTTCACATTTCCCACGGCTTTCTCCTGCGTCTTCTTCATCACACTTTTCGCATTCCGTGTCAAGCTGGAGGACGTGGACTTGATCGGATTGCTCTTCGCACCATCCTGTTCACCGTCATCGTCCTCTTCTTCTTCCTCTTCTTCTTCCACTTCTTCTTCCTCTTCTTCTTCCACTTCTTCTTCCTCTTCCTCCTCCTCCTCTTCATCGTAATCGTCGTCATCTTCTTCCTCTTCCTCTTCTTCTTCTTCGTAATCTTCATCTTCGTAATCTTCATCTTCATCCTCTTCTTCGGCATCGTCGTCCGAGTCGCTGAAGACACGTCGCGACGACACCACTGGTTGCGTCGAAGCGTTGGTCGACGATCTTGTCCTCATGCGCGACAAGGGAACCGCGTGGGACGAGTGTTTCTTGTAAGATTGCGGAGATTTCCAAAAAAGTACCATTGAAGACAAAAACGATCAGGAAACCAACAGAATGGGGGAATGTGCACAATTGCGAAAGAACAGAAACGGGAATAAGTACGACCAAATGACTGTCGACATTGTGCATGGTTTTATGTGGTTTCCGCACAATGCGCAGCAGCAACAACATTTCGTGTTAGGTCGTGAGGTGATGTGTGGTGATGTGTGGTGATGTGAGGTGAGGGCAGATGAGGTCAACCAAGGTGTTGTGAGGCGAGGTCGCACTCTTTCCACGCACACACACCATTTTTTTTTCGAACCATCACCTTATCGCGCACCATTGTTCGTTGTCCATATTCTCGATCTCTCCTATCTCCCTGTTTGGTACACCCGTGTAACATGAGTCGCGCACCATCACCCATCGTCCTTCCGCCGGCGAAGCGCATTCCCAAATTGGTCAGTGAGTACTTGACGCCGCCAGACACCTTGTTCACCTTCGAGTTTGACACGTACGACATCGACGAGAGTTTCCTCCTGAAAAACATCGTGGGACACATCTTCTTGCGCATGATGCAAGACACAGATTGGCGGGGCGGGGGTGAAATCGGCAGCACTAGCAGTAGCAGTAGCAGCAACATCTGTGGCTTGGCGTCTCCCGAACACCATGGAACGTTGGCGACGTTTATCCACCTGGTCTGCAACCACTACCGCAACAATCCCTACCACAATTTCCAGCACGCAGTCAATGTACTGCACAGCACCTACATTCTGCTGCATCGTGCGCACTACTTGCCGCGCATCCCGCCCGCGTTTGTCTTTGCCACACTAATCGCAGCCTTGTGCCACGACGTGGACCATCCCGGCAACACCAACAGCTACGAAATCCACAGCAACAGCGCACTTGCCATGCTGTACAACGACAACAGCGTCCTGGAAAACCACCACTGTCACCTCACCTTCACGTTGTTGGAACAATCCGGGTTGAAAAACGTCCTGCTGAACACAGTTGGCGTCGACGGATACCGCGCCTGCCGCCAAGTCATCATCGCCTGCATTCTGGGCACGGACATGTCGAAACACAGCGAGTTGTTGCGCACGTTTGAGGCGGCCACTGCCTTGGTGCCAGCAGCAGTAGCAGCGCCGGCGGTAGCGGTAGGCGCAGGCGCAAACGACATCCGTGACGACAGTGATGACGGTGAAGAAAAGGGGGGGTCGGTGTTTGGCACGGAGGAGGCGGTGTTGTTGCTGAAATGTGTCGTGCACTTCGCGGATTTGAGCAATGGCACGAAACATTTCGAGGCGGTTCATTTTTGGTCCACCAAAATCTCGGAGGAATTCTGGATCCAGTCGCTGCATGAGGAACAGTTGGGGTTGCCGTCTCTGTCGTTCATGAAAGCCCGCGATCCCTTGTCGATGTGCGTGAACGAACTCATGTTTCTGCGCAACCATGTGCTGCCGATGTGGGAAGGATGGGTTCGCAAATGCCCCGACATGCACTTCTTGGTGGAGGCAATACAACGCAACATTCGCGAATGGGAAGCTTTAGAACAAGACTACCGACACACACACGAAATCCACTCACTCACTTTCTAAAAAATAACACAACATCCGTGGCACGCAGTGTATGTGTGTGTCATGGCAAACCATCCTTCTTTTTTTTCTGCACATGATTGTAAGCAGCAAAGAAGCAAGTATTGTACGTGCATTGAAACAAAATCAGTCGCAATGGAAACATCCATCTCTATCGGCGGCAATGCGCCGATCGGCACTTCTGCACACCTTGCCAACACCGTTTCAAACACACTCAGTGCCAATCACCTTCACCACCACTCCGGAGGTGGACGGCGCACTCAACGCCGACAACTGAAACGCGACAAACACGTTCGACGCGTCCGAAAGACACTCAGTGGCGGCGGCGCTAAAACGCGCTCCGTTGCGAGCTCCAATGCAGAATGTCGACCTGATTTGAATAAACTCATTAAAATGAACGCAGAGCAGTTGTTTGCCTGTGCAACCAACCCAAACCAAAACGTTCATGCGATTGGATTGTTAAAGGTTATTAATTCCCAAAAAACAGCCATGGACACCGTGACAACCTCCAACCACCGACGACAGTTGCTTTTCGCATGCGAATATTTGAACAATCACTTTGATGCCGACAACTTCGTGGAAAAAATGTTCCCAAATGGTTGGGTGGACAATAGCACGGTCGTAGCAAAATGGACCAAATACACCATGACAACACATGAATCGTTTTACCAACGTGTTCTTCCGTTGAACAATCAAAATTACCAAAATTTTGTTCCCATTTTTGAATCTCGTGCAAAAATGCTCGCAGAGATTGTCGACCCAAAGTTGGTGGAAGATGGAAAAATCGATGTCGTCGCAGCAATGATGTTTGACTTGATTCTTGCAAAACTGAATGTTCAAGCACAAAAAAAAAATTCAAGCACACCTAGTTCAACCATTCCGCGTGCGCTGTTGAAGGAAAACGCATCGAAGAAGGTTGCAGCTGTTCTCAGCCATTTCAGCAGTGACAACACCGTCAAACGATGGGCATCCGTGTGGGAAAGAATGAACAAAGATGAATGGAATCACCTCAACGAACAAATGTTGTGTAAACAAATTCGAACAGTGGTAAACCAACTTGCCACGACAATGGATTTGTCGCAATTATCATCCAGCCATGATGAGGTTGCCGGCCGCCCCACAAAATTGAGGAAGATCAACAATGGGTCTTCCACCACGACGGAACCCACGACAACAAACGAGATGAACCAAAACACCATCGTTGACCTCACGGAATCCCAACCAAATACACAATCAGATGAATCCATAACACAAGAAGTTAACCAACCACCATCCGAGGTTCCCACAGATGATGTGGGTGATGGAAATTCTACAACGCGTGAATCCTCTGAAATGGAGTTGGATCAATCCAATGCACGTGGTGTAAAACGTCCCCCATCGCCATCTGCGAATGATGACTTTGACGAACCCGCGAACAAAATATATGCGTTTGACAATGCGAGTTCCACCACACAAGAATCCTCTCATCAATCTGACGTCTTTGACCAGATTACACAAGAACAATCCCCCACACCATCGCAACAATCCTCTGATCAATCTGAGCTTGCTGGCGTCGATGGACGAGTAAATGAACCAGAACGAGAAATAAGTCAAAGCAGTTTGTTGGATGACATGTGGACTCCATCATCGGTGGAGGCACCATCCACTGCATCAGGACCATTCACACCCACAACAGAATTACCACAACAACCACAACCACGACAACAACAACCACCGGCACCATCCACTACATCAGGACCATTCACACCCACAACAGAATTACCACAACAACCACAACCACGACAACAACAACCACCGGCACCATCCACTACATCAGGACCATTCACAACCACAACAGAATCACCACAACAACCACAACAACCACAAACACGATTACCACTACGAACACCATCATCACAAACACGATGGCCACAAAATGGACAATTCAATGCTCCACTCAATCCTAGACAAGGACAGCAACGCCAAGAACCACCGCCTTCATCGGCAAATCCATCATCAAGCTGTGAAAATGTCAGCAATCCAATCGACGCCATTACTTGTCTGCAAATGCAAGTCGCTGACATACAATCCGCTGCATACAACGATCGCGAAAAATCGCAAAATTTTCAGTACGACATGATTGACAAATTGCAAATGTTGCGCGAACTCGTCCGGCAGTTGCGCGAAGCACAAAACACACACGGTGACAGTGCACAAAGGATCGCAGATTTGGAAGAAGAATTGCGAACATGTCGAGAACAACTTCGTGTGGCAATGCAACGACGGGAACCAACACAGTCTCATCCATCTGCTCCAGATGACGGTACAATCGATGCACTCGAACGCAAAATCGCTCAATTGGAACAAGAAAAAGAAACGGAAACACGAAAGCAAAGCGAAATATCCATGCACATCAAACGTCTTTCACAACAAGTTTATCGATTACAAACACAAATCACGCAAAACAGCAAGAAAGGAACCGAAATTTTTACACACCTCAACCAGTTCGTGGACAATGTCACCGACATGGCAAAACGTGGCCAACCTTCCGCAGCGCCTTCTTTTCGAGGCGGTGGTGGCAATACTCGTGCGACCAAAACCTATCACCGCAACAAGACCCGATCCACCAAACGCACTCGCAGCAGTCCTCACAGTCGCCGTCGCCGCAGACAAACGCGCCGTTCTTTATCTGGAGGGTACCGATATCGCGTGCGCCCCCTTTCTCGCCGCGATCCACGTGTCGGCAAAGCGCGCCGCGCCAAAGTCAAGCGCAACAGCGGCAACCAATCTTCCAGTCCATCTTCGTCCACCTCTCCTTTGTCCGCCGCTGCCGCCAATCCTGGTGGTCGTTAAGTCGTGAACAAACATTGCGCGGTTCATCTCTCGGTGGTTCATCCCCGAGTGATTTATCCCTTGGTGTTTGCCATCTTCTTGAACATCTTCCACGTGAGCTCCGTCTTCACCTTGTTGGTAGTGGTGTCAGCAGCAGCGGCCGCCGCCTCCACTTGGGCAACCGAGTCCGAAGAAGTGGACTCGGACGAAGAAGTGGATGTGGCGGACGATTGTGCCCGACGTTCTTCATCGAGTTTGTCGGCTTTTTGGCGCGCACTGTCCGCCAACATTTCTTTGACCAGCACGCCAAAGGTGTATGCGCCTTCGTGCTGATCCCCCTCCCCGCGCTCCACGGCCGACAGTACGTCCAACATGCGATGCAAAATGTCCATATTGATTTCGTTTTTGCGCACGCGGTTGAAAATATCGGTGTAGTGGGCAAACAAAAATGGGGCTGCTGCTGCGCAGTTGGTCAAATACTCCGCCGCCGGCAAGGTGTGGTATTGCTCATCGAATAAGGATCGCAGTGCAGCTACTTCGCGGCGAATGGGTTCACTGTGTTTCAATTCGCGGATGCGCGCAGTTTGATCTTCGACCTTGTGCTCATCGATCATTTGGTGGAGCATCAACCGTTGGCGATCATTCATCGGTATCATGTTGGTGGTGGTGGCAGCGCGCGATGGTGAACTCATCGTATCGTTTCTCAATCTCTTTTTTTTTGTTCAGGCAAGCGGTCAATCTGTGTGTATATCTGTGTGTGGATTGTCACTGCGAACTGTACGTTTCAATGTGTTCATGTAAACCCGTTGTGTGTTTAAGTATTTCTCCATTTCACTCCGATTTTGCACTTGCCGCATCCTTCCGTTCTGCTTCGTTTTCATTCTTTTCTTTTTTTTTCAATAGCAACAACAAACTCTTTGGTCCGTCCACTGATCACACATCACCCACCTCCTCCTCCCCATTCCCATTTCCCATGTTTTTCGGCGGCGGCAGCAGCAACACCCACAATTACGATAAACAAGACGGCGTAATCAACGTCGGCGTATCCCCGTTGCATTCCGCTATAGTGTTGGCAGGATTTGCGGCGTGTGCTGCGCTGGGAAACTACTTATTGCGTCCGGCGTGGGGCACCTGGACACGCCCCAACGCCTTCTGGCTTGGAGTGTATCTCGGCGCCGCCGACCAATACAATGTGCCACAGTCGTGAAAAAACGGCCCGCTGGCCGGATTTTCTGCGCATGGTTAAACGAGGTCGTAGTAGGGGCTGTCATCAATGCGCAATCCGCAGTATTCGCGCGGCCGTTGTTTGTAGTCGTGGGGGTCGTGGATGCCGGCCGCCTTGGCGTTCTGCAGCAAGAATTTGAAGTTTTGCCAGAATTGTTGGTCGTGGCCCACCGACTCGGTCATGAGATGCGACAGTTCGTGCAGTGCCACGAAGGTGAGCGTGTGCAAGTCGATCAGGCGATTCTCCTCCTCCTCCTCCTTCTCGCCATTGCCCCGCCGGCCTTTGCCTCCGTCGCCACCGTCGTTGCCCGTGTTCTTGCGGTTCAGACAAAAGGCGAGTTTTTCCCCCTTGTTTTCACTGTACGCCGTCAGTTCGCTGGTGGGCAGGGTCTCACTGATCTTGTCGGGGCGAAAGCGTTCCACCAAGCGTCGCGTGCGCGGATCGTCGGGATGCGCCTGCTGCATGTAGGCCACCATGCGCTCCATGTTCGCCGTGGCTTGCGCCAGCAAATCGGCTGCTTCCTTCACCCGCTTCCGTTCGCGAATGCAGTAGCGACGACCATCCTTGGACGACAGCACACATACCAATTGGTTCTCGTCGCTCGTCCACCACATGTAGCCCAACGCCACCATGAACACCAACGCACCAACATATTTCCACCAATGCTTCTCACTCACTTTGTTGCTCAACATGGGTGCCAAATGTGAAGATTCTGGGTGCCAAATGTGAAGATTCTGGGTGCCAAATGTGAAGATTCCAAAAAAAACCGAGTAAATGGACAAACAAAGTGATGATGGAGCGAGCGAGCGTTGATAATGGAGTAGATAGTAGTGGAAGAGAAAAGTCGGGATGGCTGCGCAAAAAGGTGGGATTGCACGAGTGACTAAACAAAGGTGATGAACTGAAAAAAAGCGCATGGTTTTTTTTTCAGTTAGTGTTGCGTCGTGGTTGTATCTGCACGCACGAACTTACCTGATGTGCGCTGCCGATCAAACGATCGAGTGGGGGTATGGGGGGAAGAGGAAAAAAAGAGAAGAGGAAGGGAACGGAAGGGAAGAGGACACATTACATGGATCCTTGTCCGATTTCGAGTGGTGGGCGTTTGAAGTCGGGTTCAATGGTGGAGTTGTTCCATGGGCCAACATTCAATTGCGGATTGACAGGTTCGGAGCGGATTTGGAGATTGGCATTGCGCAAGGTGCCGCTGACCGTGTTGACACCAATGTGATAGCCCGCCTGCAAGAAGTTGATGTTGGCCAATTCGCCCTTCCCGGATGGATTCAATTGGGCCCATTGGGAGTTGCTGTCGCTTGGAAGCAAGTCCGCTGGATTCTGCAATGCGGGGTTGGTGCCGGCGCTTGGCATCCCAGCGGGAACGCTGGTGTGCATACCAGAGGCAGAAGCGAAGACTTCGTTGCCGTTTGGATCAGACGGACGAATGGCCATGCTGCCGCCGCCGCCGCTGCCGGAAGCACCACCGTCTTTGTATTGGGATTGCATGCCGCTGTTCGATTCTGCGCCGGCGATTCCCTTGGCGCCTAAATACCCGGCCATGGAGGCAACGCCGTAGGCGAGGAGGATCAACAATACGATGGCGCCGATGCCAAAGTCGTTCCACAATTTCTTCAAGTTCAGTGTCATCGTTTGGAGGTGAAAAAAAGGGGGGAAGGAGGAGGAGAAGAAGTGAGAGCTGAGGATTCGATCCGTGCAAACAACAGACTGGAGAAAGACGAAAAACTGGGTTTCGAACTGTGGTGCGCAGAGAGTTATAATTAAGACCCGACAAAAAATTTTTGGTTTCCCGCCGACGAAACGCCCACTTCCCTTTGTGTCCTTTCCTTTGTGTGTGTTTTTTTGGATTGTTTCACCGTTGCATTTCTTTCGCCACGGACCCATCGCCAACAGCCCGCGAAAGAGAAACGGGTGGACGAAGGGAGGCAGATTCTTGCATGGCGTCGAGTTCTTCCTCGAATTCGCTGTCGCTGCCGTCAAAACTGTGTTCCACCAAATAGGTGTCCTTGATTTGTTTGGCCTCCAAAAACGCAACAAGGGCTTGTCGTTTGGCCTCCTTTGCCTTTTCGCGCGCCTGTCGATACAATTCCATGTATATGTCGGTGGGCTTTTTCAATGAAATGTCTCCCGCCAACGAACCGTGGTTGTGCAGAAGATCACTGTCCGCAACCGACATTTCCACCAATTCTTCCGATGGCGTCAAGTCTTCCACCTCCAACAACAACGACGGGGTCAACACCATCGACTCCTGAGTCGCTGTCTCCCTCTCTTGCACATCCACGATTTGCACTTCTTCCGCAGTGTTGATGTCTTCCGCGATGTTGATGTCTTCCACGGTTTTCATGTCTTCCGCAATGTTGATGTTTTCCACGGGTTTCACGTCTTCCCCCACACCTTCCACTTCTTTGGTTGCATCTGGTTCAATCTGACTCCTCCCCTGGTGCAGCTCTCCCGGAACACGCAAGGTTTCCTCGGTGGCGACGGTTGGGAGAACTGTCGACGGCGGCATTTCCTCATTCCACCCCAATTCGAGCGTGAAGGGGGGTGGAGGAAAATTGGCGTCCGTGGAGAGGGTTGTGGTGGTGGCGGCGGCGGCAGCAGACATCGCAGGAAGATCGGCGGACAATTTGACGAATTGGGTGGCAGTGGATGCAGTGTTGTTGGTAGTGTGAATGAGGCATTCTTCGAAGAGACTGTCTTCGTCGCGCATCACCATGCATTGTTTCAATTCAATTTCGACTTGGAAATTGCGGGCGCTGAATTTGATGCCTTGGATTTCCAAGATGCAAATGAGCACTTGATTGCCGGAGATGTCCTCCATCGGCACCGGGCGCTGTGCTTCATCGTACACTTTCAGCAGCGGAATGCCCGTGGAGGTGTTGGTTTTCACGTTGCCGCGCACCAAGTAATTCTTGCCCGACTTGTAAATGCGAACAATGGGGGTGAATGCACTCTCGATGTCCGACTTTTCCAGTGGCGGCGTGGATTGAAACCACGTGTCGCGTTTGTCGTAAATCAACTGTTGACATCGCGCCTCCAATTTTTCAAACCACAGAATGGTGTGTTCTGCATGTTTGTCGAACATGAGGTCGGCGTACATTTTCTTGCCGCTCTTCACGAAGCCTTGGCGCGTGTTGCATTTGGCGGTTTGCACGTAGAGTGGTTTTCGATGGCACTCGATCTTCGCGAAAAAGGTTCCCCCGGACAAGGACACGGGATGCGCTAAACTCAATCGCTGAAAATCGAACGAATCGTCGACGTCGTCCGTCTCGTAAATGTTGCCGCGTCCTTGCATGGAATGGATGCTGGATAAAAGTGATGAATAACGATGATTGATGCAAGCCACAGAGAAAAAGAAGCATGCACTTTTCACGCACGCGCAAGAGCACACACACACACACTCATCCACGCGGTCTGTCAGATGCTCTTATTTTCTGCATCTTCCACATTCATCCATTCTTTCATCATCATCATTCTATCCCATCTGTGTCCATCCATCTATTTTGTTTCGTGCCATGCTAAAATCCAATCGATTCATGCAGCAGTGGATTCGGCTGTTTCAACGCGAAGATGTCCAACAGGAATGCCGCGAATGGTTTCACGTGGGAATGCAGTGGGTGTGGCGCGAGCTGCGACCTTTCACATGGATCCAGCAAGAAATCCAAATGTACGTGTACATCATCGTCGGCTTTTTAGCCGCAATCTTCATACTGCTGCTCGCCTGTCTAATTTTGTTGGTGACGTTGGTCAATGCCAATCGACCGTTGTCTTTTCCTTCCCTCCACACCTTTCAAACCCACATAAAATGAAGATGGGCAACAGAGCAAACCAATAATTCGGGGGTTGACCGGTTGGTGGTTTTTCGGGAAATGGAATTCAACGGCTGGTGGTTGGCGGCAATACCGTTGATGCCGGTGGGAGTTGTTCTGTGGGGATTAGTCGTGTCCGTGAAAGAATTGGTGGACCTGCCGCAAACAATTGCCCGCTGCCGACAACGGAGAGCATTTTTCGACAACGCCCCCGACTTTGTCGATGTGAAAGACTACAACCACTTTCATCCATCAGAGAAATTGCATTGCCAACACATGAAGCCCTATGTCTACGTACTGCAAGACAATGCAAACGGATGTGTCATGGTCAAAGCACATCTCAAAATCAACAAACACACGAAAGAATTTGCGTACCTGGTGCCATCATCATCGGACTGAATATTTTCTGCGTT
>JACCED011845153.1_pt1 | contig 63678 bp, 51 predicted proteins | sample 7455021 | NCBI WGS metagenome assembly JACCED01 (sample SAMN15323456, study PRJNA562643) | freshwater metagenome | isolation source: river surface water | place: USA:Blue River Watershed | collected 2017-08-19 | reverse complement strand
TGTATATATTGCTTTTTGTTTTTTTTTTGTATATATGCTGCTTTTTATGGTTTTTTTAGGCTATATGTATGTAAACACTAATTAACTTCCACTCAGAACAATCACTCAAACTTCAATGCAAACACACTAATGTACGGGGAGTAAGCTCATCCTAGAGTGCGCAAGATGCCCCAAACGGGACAACTTACGCGCTCTCACCAGCACCCGCCTTCAGCAGGACATCGTCGCCGACGTACTCAAACGTCGCATGACGAATGACCGAGTCGCCCCGGCGCACGTACTGCACCAGCTGGCTTCCCGACCAGTCCCAGCTCTCATACAGATTGCTGTCATCGTATAGGATCTGTGCGGCCCAAACGCCTCCGATGCCCAAACCCTTGTTGCGGTTAGGCACCAGGAGACGAAGCCCCAGCTCCCGAGCGATGTCAAACACCAACTTCGCATTATCACCCACGAAAGGACACGCCTCACCACACGTGGCGGTGTCGACAAAGTCGGGGCCATCCTTAGGGATGCACCGGCCAAGGGCGTTGCCACCCACCATGATGCGCCCAATTCCGAGCACGTCGCATGCGATGCAGACGTAGAGCAGGAATTTCTCGACCTCGGCTTTGCGGGCCACGAAGTCCTCAGACTTTAGACCCACCTCACAGGTCGCAGTCGCTCCCTCCAACATGGCCCTGCTCGCAATCTCCGCACGCTGCTCCTCAGACACGCCCACATGGAGCGCCTGGCCCGAGGACGACCCAAACTGGGCATCCAGGTACGCCACCAGAGCGGCAAAAAAAGCCTTGGCCATCAGGGCGTCATACCCATCCTTGCCGTGCTTGTTGGCGTTCTCCTCCTCCAGGTCCTTCTCCTCGGTCTGGTCCAGGACCTTGCCCCGAGACCCGTCCTCGGTGATCGCCGCAGTGATCAGAGCCATAACGACGCCCTTACGGACATCCATCTTGCCCGTCTTGCCGATGTGACGCCTATCAGGCGTCGTCGTGCTGTTCGCGCGAATAACAGCCATGATGGCTGCAATAATTCTCTCCATGGTCTGCTCCTCTCCTCCAGTGGTAACACCACCAGCTCCCACACTCACCACCTGCTTCTCGCCCGAAGGCACATCAGTCTTGTTGGTCTCAGTTGCGAAAGAGCTCATTGTTGTTGGTACTTCTGAAAGCAAAGCAGATTAACAGTTGTTAAACTTAATCTGATATAGGAAAAAAAAAATAAGACTATTTGACCCATCAGTTTTTTTTCCTATCATGTTTTTTTATTATATTATATTATTATATTATATTATATTATTATATTATTATATTATATATAATAACAAAAGAATAATCAAAGAATAATAAAATCAAAAAATTAAAATTTTTTCTAAAGTGCCAAAAATAAAATCATAAATTTTATTTATTGTTATTAATTATTTATTATTAATTATTTATTATTAATTATTAATTATTTATTATTAATTATTTATTATTAATTATTAATCTTATATATGAATTATGAATGCCACTTAACGCTGTGTCTTTCGGGATTTTTCGTTTTCCTACGGTATTCTGCTACTAATGTCTTTTATGACCATTTCGCTCGATACATATGCATATTATCTTTAATTGTGCTGCAAACACAACACCTTGAGCGCCTCTTTTGAAGACCTGGGGTCGACGGATAAGTTCCGTATTACTAAATGTTTAAAATATGTTTTTTGTTTTTTTTTTTTGGTATATACTGCTTTTTATGGTTTTTTTTTAGATATATGAAAGTAAACACTCAACACTAATTAACTTCCACTCAGAACAATTACACAAACTTCAATGCAAACACACACAACACATAAACACACTAATGTACCAGGCGAGAAAGCTCAAACCCGGACTAAAATCAAGTATCTCTATGAGAAGACACTTTGGTGGTTTCAAACCACCCTGGACCTGGGCTATTATTTCAAACCCAGGAAGAAACCATGAATGGTCACCGCCTAGCTAATTGTTTCAAACGCATTTCACCTCTTTTGCGTTTAATGCTAACAATTGTTTGGCTTTCCATATAATCGTTAAAAGGTTGATTAGATGCTACATATAAAATAGCGGGCTCACGAAATAATCCACTGACCGTTAAAAACGGTGTTGCAATTAAGCCACATACACCATAACTAAATCTATTGTGGTCAAGAGTTAAGACTCCTCCTACCATATTACCAACAGATATAACCGCTGCCAAAGCCGGTAAAATACCAGTAATACAGCCGATTTGTGCCATCTTTCCATCTACTTCTAGAATATCACTCATTCTCTTTAAATTGTTCAGTACTTCAGAAAACAAAGCAGATTATTAGTTGTTAAACCATAATCTGTTTTAGAAAAAAAAAATAAGAGTATTTGACCCATCAGTTTTTTTTCCTATCATGTTTTTTTTTATTATATTATTATTATATTATATATAATAATATAAGAATAATCAAAGAATAATAAAATCAAAAAATTAAAATTAAAATAAAGTGCCAAAAATAAAATCATAAATTTTATTTATTGTTATTAATTATTTATTATTAATTATTTATTATTAATTATTAATGTTATATATGAATTATGATTTTTTTTACTTCCCGAAGGAAGGTGTTGTTTTTTAATGTACGCCCTAACATTTTGTGCCACCTGACGCGTGCCTAACGATATTTCTCTGCTACTAATGTCTTACTAAGACAATTTTGCCTAAATACATGTGCGAATATCTTTAACTGGGTGCAAACCCCAGCACCTTGCATCTCTTCAGACCAAGTACGAACTCTTAATGCGGAAAGGGTCGAGTTATTCCCTGTCCACCCCCTTTTCAGGGGATATAAAAATATGTTTTTTGTTTTTTTTGGTATATGCTACTTTTTATGGTTTTTTTTAAAGCTATATGTAAGTACTGAGAGCTTGCGCCGCATCGAAGATGCTTTGGGGTCCCAAGGACCCTCTGGCAACCTAGAGAATTGACGTATGTCAATTCTGTATCTAAACACTCAACACTAATTAATTTCCACACAGAACAATCACACAAACTTAAATGAAAACACACACTAATGTACCAGGCGAGCAAGCTCAACCCGGACTAAAATCGAGCATCTCCATGAGAGTACGCTTAGGCAGTTGCCTCTGCCTGTGCAGAAGGAGAGACATATGTCTCTCCTTCTACAGCCTTTTCGGCTTCATTTTCCTTCTCCAGATCCGCGACGATAGTAGACTTCACCGATTCGAAGCAGATGAAGAGATCCGAATATGTCGTCAACTTCGGGTCGTTAATGACAGAAAACGCTGCAAGAGAACACACGGAGTGGTTCGGGATGTATGCCCTCTTGGGAACAGTCGCACCCTTCTCCTTCATGTCCTTCAGAAGCGTCTGCAGACCGCATGCGAGAGGCGACGCCTTCTCATTGTCGGTGGGAAGCTCATCCTCGTAGAGGTTTGCAAGCAGCTTACCTCCCATACCCATGATGAAGCCTCCATCACCCTTCATGATAAGCACCGCATCGGGATGTTCCAATACCGCTTGCGAGATAGCCGCGCGTGCAAACTCGAAAGAATTGTCGGTAATAAAACCCTTGAAGTAGCAGTGCGACTCCCCGTTCTTGCTGTGCCAGTAGATGCGTCCGTTCGTGCTAACGACGTCGACGAAAATGAACTCATTGAAAAAGTGATCAATGATGAAATTGAAAAACATGTGCCATAATATCAGCACCCATGCTTTTTTATCGATGTTATTGCTCATTGTTGTTAGTACTTCTGAAAGCAAAGCAGATTAACAGTTGTTAAACTCTAATCTGATATATAGAAAAAAAAAAATATTATACATTTAACTGTAAGTTTATTTTTTACCCTGTCAATTTTTTTTATTGTATTTAAAATAAAATAAAGTGCCAAAAGAGTATTATTCAGATATTAAATTTAGAACTTCAAAAACATCATCTAATTCATATCCATAATCTAAATACTTTTTAATATTTTTTGGTTCAATAATTTTTAATTTTAATTCATCTTCATATTTTCTTTTTTTATATTTAGTTCTAAATATATTTTGAATATAATATTTGATGAATATTAAATCATCCGTTTTATATTCTTTAATATATCTTTTATTATTTAAATAAAATATATCGTTATTTATAATATTTACAAATTCAAAATGATGAATATTATCTTTTATATCATCATCTCCATTATCAAATATACTATGAGTAATTATTAAATCTTTTAATTCTTTGTTATGTTTACCAATAATAATTTTTCCTGTATAATTATTATTTAAAAATACTAATCTTTTTAATTTAGATGGTAAATTATCAAAATCAATATTTTTATTATAATATCTTCCAATATGCAAAATCTCTAATTCATCTGGTAAATCTTCTTTTTGTAATTCATAATTGTAATTATCTGATAAATATAACTTTTTTAAATTATTAGGTAAAACATCTTTTTCTAATTTTTGATTAAATAATCTTCCTAATTTTAATACTTTCAAATTTTTAGGTAAAACATCTTTCTCAATTTTCTGATTAAATTCACTTTCACTTATAAATTCAATCTTTTCTAAATTTTCAGGAAATGTATTATTAGTTAATTTGAAATTATAATTCGAACCAAAATATAATTCTTTTAAATTTTTAGGTAAAGTATTCTTTTCTAATTCATAATTGTAACTATCTGATAATTCTAATTTTTCAATTGAATCCGGTAAATCTCCCTCTTCAAATTTATGATTATAATTAAAACCTAAATTTAAATATTTTAATTTTTTAGGTAAATCACCTTTTTTAATTTTTATATTAAAATTATATGGTAAATGCAATTCTTCCGAATCCTCATATTTTTTATCTTTTAATTCTTTAAAATCATCTTCATCAAAATCTTCTATATAATTTAATTTTAATATATTATCTCCATTTTGTTCTTCTTGAATTAAAAAATAATTTTCAATCTCATTATTTATTATATCTATACAACTCTTCCTGAAATCTTCATTTTCAAAATAATTATATAAAATACTTTTAAAAAATATATTGTAATTCTCCGTTATTATCATATCTATTTACCTATTTTTATTGATAAAATATCAATATCAAATCTATTTTTAATTCTATTTGATTTTTTTTAAGTAGAATTTATTAAATAAATAATTGTTTATTTAATCTATTTTCTTTAAGTTGAAATTATTTGTATAAATTATAAAAAACGTAAATAAAAGATAAAAAATGAAAAATAAAGGATAAAGTACAATAAAACTATAAAAAATATCAATAAACAGTTTAACGTAAAAGTAAAAAATGAGTTTAAATATAGAATCAAACGCTCTTTCTTTAAGGGTTGAGAAGGAATCATTCGAAGTAAGAGATTTATGTTTTTCGATTGGAGAATTCAATCTAACTGAAAGATGTTTACAAACAATCAAAGAACAGAATTTGATTAAAACAACTGGAAGATATGCAGAAACAGTTGATAAAAAATATATATCATGGACAAGATTAAATATGTTAAAGAAGAATCAGGACGTTGTTCTTGATTTTTTATTTGCAATTTGGAATAAAAACAGAGATAATTTGATTGAATTAGTATATCAACCATTAGACTTTGCTGATAATGACCCTAAAAAAGCATTATCAATAAACAATGTGTTTTTAAACGCATGTCAGAATGAGTGGTATAAAGTCATTGATTTTATTTTAGAGAGAAACATTATTGATTTTAAATCGCAACATTTACCGATGAAATTTGATATATTTAAATTTTTATGTAGTTTTGCAAAGAACGAAGTAATTATGAAAGTATTAAATTATGGTTATGAAGAGATAGATTTTAATAGTTTAACAGAAGAGAATGAGAATGCATTAATATGTGTGTGTAGAAATAATTTAGAAGATATAGCAATTAGAATTTTACCAAAAATAAATGATATAAATATGGCTTCAAAGAATTTAGATACAGTAATGCATCACATTTGTATTAACAATTTAACAAGATTATTTAATTTAATTAAAAATAGAGAAGATGTTAATATTAATCCAATTAATGATGAGAAAAATACACCTTTTTTAACAGCAATTTATGCATCAAATTTTGATATGGCATATGAAATGTTAGAAACAAACAAGATGGATTTAATGTATCAAAATAAATTGGGATATTCGGCACTGCATTATGCATTATATAGAAAAGAATTAAATTTTGCGATTCAATTAATTAGAAGAGAACCACGAATTTTATTATTAGAAACAAAAGAGACGAAAAAGATTAATATTTTACATTTTTCGATTGAAATGGGATATAATAATTTAGTAGATGAGATATTGAAGAATATTGATATATTAGATGAAAATTATTTGAATTTTGCAAATGATAAACAATTATCGATTTTCGAGAATGCTATTTTATTTAAAAACAAAAATGTTTTGGATAAATTATTAGAATCAGGAAGAATTAGAACTATTAAAGATAATGACATATCAACTATTAATGCTTTAGTTTATTCACTTTTCATGAAAGATGAAGATTTAGCTATTAAAATTTTTGATTATAGATTCAGGATAAATGAATACGGTTTACCGGGAATTGATTCATCAATTCCGGGAAACCTATTATCAATCCGCAAGCGGAATGATGAATACTATCCTGAAAAATTAATGGAAAAGGAGTTTAGTCAAGCTTGTACATTGAATTTATATAAATTATGTAAACATATGTCAACAAGAATTGAACGATTCACAGCAACACCTTATTTAACAACTTTAAATAATGGTACAGAAGAGAGATTTGAAACTGTATTTTTACTAGCATGTAAGAATGGTTGGGAAGATATAGCTATAGATATATATAGAAAGATTGAAGATAAACATAATCCTAAAAATTTTGATTTATTTGAAAAGAGTTATGAAGATTTATCTACTCTGAGTTATATTTGTAATCACAATATGCATGAATTATTAAATATTTGTATTGATTATTTACCGGTTAAAAGTGATGAAAAATATGATATTAAAAAAGAATATTATGATATTATATCAAAGTTAAATAGAAAGAATTATGATACAATTAAAATAATAAGTAATAAGTTATCGGCATTTTTAGATAGTGAAGTGTCTAAATATAATCATTTAATAGCTGAACAAGTTAAAAAGAGAGAAGATGAAAGTAAAAAAATTATTGAAGAATTATTGAGAGATGAAGAAGAAGAAAAGAAGAAGAAGAATGAAAAAAATAGGAAGAAAGCTGAAAAGAAAAAACAGAAAAAACTTTCAAAAAAGAATAATTCATCAACTTCAAATTCAACTAATTCAATCACTTCTAATATTGAAGAAAATGAAAATGATAATTTGGATGAGGAAGATAATTTTATTGATGAATGGAAAAGAGTTCATTCTCAAAGTACTATTATTAAAACTTCTGAAAGTGAAAAGCCAGTCCCTATTATTGTTATTAATAAAGATAATAAAATCTCAGAAAATAATACTGATAATTCGAAAGAAAAGGTTGTTAATCAAAACAAATCTAAAAATCAGATTAAAAAAGAGAAAAAGGCTCTTAGAAGGATTAATGAAAAATCTGCTTCAAATGATTCTATTAAAATAATTCAAAAAGTTGATGTTATTCAACATGTAGAAGAGATTCAACAAGTAGAAGAGATTCAAAAAGTTGAAGAGATTCAACATGAAGAAGAGATTCAACATGAAGAAGATATTCAACATGTAGAAGAGATTCAACATGAAGAAGATCCAGAAGTATTAAAATTAAGATTAATAGAGGAGGAGATTAAATATGTATTTTCATTGAAATGGGAGTGTCCTGAATGGTTTAAATCATTGACACCTATCACAAAAGAAGATTTAATGATGAATTATTATTAATTATTCTAATTTTATAATAAATAAGTTTTCCCGAGTATTCAACGTAAAAAAGTAAAAATAATAAAAAAAATGATTTTTTTAGTATTTTATTTATAAAAACATATAAAAATATCAAAAAAATAATTGAAAATGAGTACTGAATCTGAATTGAACTTAACAAAAATAAGGGAGAGTAGTTCGGAAAGAATATTGTCATTATTTGATAAAGTGTCTAGTGAAGAGAAAGAGGAAATTATATATTTATTTATAGTTGATTATTATGAAAAGAAGAATAAAAATCTTCGTAATTTGATTAATAATGTGACATATAGTGATTTAATAAAAATAGAAAATAATTGTACTTGTACAAGATGTATTGAAAATAAGAATAGAAGAAAAAGTTCTAATACAGAAGAATCTGATAAAGAAACTGATAATGATAAAGAATATCGAAGAGTAGAAGAGAGTTTATTTTTTAAATTATGTAGACAAGGTTCAAAGAAGATTATTAATTATTTGATTGAAAAAGATTTAATAGATTATTCTAAATTAGATAGTGATGGTAATAATTGTTTGCATATATTAGCTGAATATTATCATTTTGATATAATTTTAGATATATTAAATTTAAATTTAGAAATAGATTTAAATCAAAAAAATAATGATGGAAATACACCATTTACAATATGTTGTATGCATGAAAATAGTAAAGATATTAATGATTTTTTAATAAAATATGTTAAAAAGAATTGGAATGTAGTGAATACAACAAATAATAATAAAGATTCTCCAATAATGTTTTTAATAGATTCTGAAAATTGGACATTAATAAATTATATTTTGAAGAAAGATGAAAATAATGAATTAAATGTGGATAATATTAATTCTTTAAATTATACTTTTTTGATGTTATTAATAATAAGAAGACAAGAAGATATAGCTTTAAAAGTTATAGAAAAGTATGGTCTAAAGAATAAATTAGATACAATTAATTCAGAAGGAGAAACTGTTTTTATGATGTCAATGAAGTTAAGATTATTTAAAGTAACAAGAGAGTTATATAATTTTGGTATAGAAAATTTAAATATATTAGCTAAATCAAATTCATCAAATGAGAATGCATTGACAATGTCAATTTATTCAGGATTATTTTTTATATCGAATAGTATAATTGATTATACTATTGAAGATATTGATATTAAAACAAGAAATAATATATCTCCATTAATGTTAGCAATTGATAATTCTCAAGAAGAATTAGCATTAAAGATAATAGAAAAGAGTGGAGGTAATTTAGATTTTAATTTAGTAAATAAACAAGGTGATAGTATATTGATATTAGCAGCAATAACGGATTTAGAAGAAGTAATCTTAAAGATATTAAGTATGAATAAAGGAAATCCAGAATTTGTGACATCAAATACGAAAACAACAGTTTTATTTTATACAATTAAAAAGCATTTAATAAAAGCTACAATGATATTATTTGAGAGAACACCATTTTCTGTTTATGAGGAGAATGAATTTATATGGAGAAAATTATATGATTTTGTTAAAACTGATTCATTTTATATAGAAAATAAAAGAAATGGAATTGATTTTGTTTATAGGGAATTAGAAGATATTTTTTCAAGATTAGATGAAAAGAAGAGAATTCAAATGGAGATAGAAAATAAAATAGCTATGGAAAACCAGAAGAAAATTCTTGAAGAAATTGAAGAAGAAGAAAAAAGGAAGAATGAACTTAAAAAACAAAAATTAGAAAAAGAGAGAGCTAAAAGAGAAGCTCATCGAGAATCTCAATTAAAAGCAAATCAATTAAAAGCTGAAAAAGAAGCTGAATTAAAAGCTAAAAAAGAAGCTGAAAAAGAATTAATGCGTCAAAGACAAAGAGAAGCAGAGGTTAAAAGAATTGAAAAAGAGAGATTAAAAGAAGAGCAATTGAAAGCTGAAAGAGAAGTTAAGCGATTAAAAAAGAAAGAGGAGAAGAGAGCCAATTTATCTAATTTAACAAATCAATCAGAGTCTTTAAATTTAAAAGAAGAGGAAGAAAAGAGAAAATTAAAGGAGATAGAGAAGGAGATAGAAGAATTATTCAATAAAAAATATGAATTCGAAGAATGGTATCTTAATTTAGCTCCGATATCATCTTATTATGATTTTTCATCAATGAATTAATTATTAAATTAAATAATTAATACTTTATAAAAAAAAAGAATTATCGATAATTAAAACTTCAATAATATAACAATGGCCTCCGTTGCGGCAACTAAAGGTTGCCTTCACTCCGGGCGGAAATTTTGATGTTTATTAGTTATAATTATTAAATCACAAGTATTCTTTGCAAAAAATATTAAATATAAATTATAAAAATGCAATAAATGTAAAATTTCCGCCCGGAGTGAAGGCAATCTTAAATTGCCGCAACGGAGGCCAATGTTTAAGTATTGAAAATTATAATTATAAAAATTATTATAAATTAAATTATTTAAAATTAAATTAAATACTAAATTATTATTTTTTTAATAATTCTGTTATATACATTGTTATCCAAAAATGTGGTATTGAACGAGTTATCATTAAACTTAATCCTCTCGTGTATTTACTCGTTAAACCACCTGCCATTTTTACCGTTTTATAGTAGTCAAATGGTTGAATTATTAGACTAACCGTTAAAGAAGTTAAGATAGGAGATATTATTTTATATTTTGTATCTTCTAATAATCCAGAATATAAATCATATAATGGATATAAAGATGAATATAATGCTATATTCTTACCAAATGAACCTAAATAACCAGCATATATTAATTCTTTTATCATTAATCCTGAATTTTTTTTCTTTAAGTACTTCTTAAATTGATTAATATAAGATTCATTTCTTTGTTCATAATTCTTCCAAACATCGATTGGATGTGTAAAAATACTTCCTATTATACCTCCTAATGCACCATTAATAGAATTATTCATTATATCTTTTTTATCTGTTTTTCTTTTGTCTTTAATTAATTCATAAAATGTAAATTTAATAGATGTTGATGCTACTTGTGATAGTATCGCAGGGAAAGCAGCTTGATAAAAACCTCTGTATCCACTTTCTATTTTAATCTTATTTATCGTTTCATTTATCGTCAAATTTATATTATTCTGATAAACCGTTTTTAATGTACAAATTGGTAAAGTTATTAATTCAGCCACTAATGAACCAGTTGCACTAGCTATCAATGGTTTGAATATTGTTTGATTATCCATTTATTTTTTTTGATTTTTATTAATTATTCAATTTTTATATATATTAATTAATCAATTTTTATTTTAAGTCTAAAAAAAATGATTATATTCTTTTTAATTATTATTTAATTTGAACTTAAAAAAAGATTAATAATAATATAAAACAGACGTAAAGTTTAATTATTTAAAACGTAAAAGATGGACGGTATTTTTGGTAACATTCTAAAAAATAATATTGATATTATAGGAAATATTAAAGAAGAAGAACAAGAAGAAGTTAATGCGCAAAGCTTAGAAGTCGATGAATCTGAAAAACGTAAAAATCATAATAAAATTGTTGTTTTGGATTGGTTGACAATGAGTTTTAAAGAAAATGAAAAATTCAGAGAACTTGAAGAAGAAGATGATTCTGAGGTGCAAAGCTTAGAAGAAGACGAAGATGAGGCGCAAAGCTTAGAAGATGAAGATGAAGATGAGGTGCAAAGCTTAGAAGATGAAGATGAAGACGAAGAGGAGACAGAAGGTATTTTTCAAAGAGAGAAAAGATTTGATATAATGAGTAAATTTTATTGTTATAGAATTATGATAGAATTTGTGAAAGAGTTAAAGAATCAAGAGGATAAAGTATATATCAAAAATAAAATAAACGCGAATGGATTACTTGAAAATGAAGAATATGAAGTTCAAGAATATGTATATAGACAATATCAATTTGATGAACCGACGGAAGAAGAATCATTTAAATATAAAATGCATAATAATCAAATAGCTATAAAAACAAAATTAGATAATGAATTTTATTTATCATTATTATTTTATTGTTTTGAAGTAGTTTATGATAATAAACCATTAGTACTTAATGAATTAAGACAAAAAATTATTGATTCTTCAATTGAAGATTATGATATGAAAATTATGAGAAGAATTAAATACATGACTTCATTAGATATTAATAATTGGTTTTCATTTATTGAAGATTCAATGGCTATACCAATTGGAGATTATGTACAATTTGAATATAATTTTGATAAAACAATGATTATTGAAAAGACAAAATATAATTTCGATGAGATGATAACACATCAAGATATTTCTGATACTAAAATATATACAATTGATGATATTTTACAATTATATGAAAATAAGATTCTTGAATCAAGAGTCCTTTCAAAATATCATTAATTTTAATTTTTTTTATTTATAATTTTAGTTTTTTATAAATTTATTTAATTAATTAAAAATTAATTAAACTAACTCGTAGAACTCAAAGGTCTATAATAATCAAGACGATTATCAAGAATATTTGTTTTAATTTCATATGGTATCATCATTTCCATACATCCTCTGAACCTATCTCCTACTTTTTTATTTCGAATCATTCTATTTAATTCTTCATTTAACAAATAATTAAATTCCATCATTTCTTTTTTAATCATATGAATTAAATTTGTTCTACCATTAGTATCCATATAATAAATATATACAATATCCCAATCATCAATAATACAAAATTTACTTTCATATTCTCTAGTTGTTTTTGTATCAATATTTTCAAATAAAATACCTGTTCTATTTAAATAAATCGGTATTTTATCATATGAATTCATCATAACTTCTCTATGAGGAAAATAATCTCTGAATAATTTATGCATAAATCTATAAAATAGAAAATCAACAAATTCCGCAAAACATGATACATTTAATTGTTCTTTAAGTTTAGTACACATAATTACTTCATTTTTTTGTTGTTCATTAATTAATTTATTAGTTCCTCTAATAATCTTCTTTTCAATAGTAAATTCACTCTCAGGATTATTTAATCTTAATCCACTAATACTCATTAAAATACTCGCATCTTCATATCTTTCAATAATTTCTTTAATCATCACTATTACTTTAGGTTCATTGCATAATCTATCTTGCATAAAATGCGAAGTTCCTCCTTCATATCTTAATTCTAATTTAATCTCATCTTGATATAAATAATAAACATGTGTTGCATCAAATGCACTATGAATTAAAATGACAGGTTTTTCATGTGATGTATGACCTAACATAATATCAAAATATTGTTGTATATAAGGTGCTTTTAATGAAGCATCAAACCATCTGAACATATCTTCTTCAGTATGATACATTACAGTCTGAATTTTTTCTTCCCAAATGTTTTTAACTTCATCTTTTAAATTGACACCTGGTTTACCAGAATCAAAATATTTTAGAAAGTCAAAAACCATATTAGGCATTAATAAAGTTGCATTACTAATTGTCTCATTCGATTTCATTTTAATAATATTTAAAACATTATTAATTAATCTTCTGTAAGCTTCAATTGGTGTTCTTTTAACATTGGTATTTCTACTCATTTTTATTGTTATTCTTTTTTATAATCATTCATTCCATTTAAATCTCAATATATTATTTTCACTTTTTTTATTTAATTTTAATTTTACGTTATTATTATTTATTTTTTACGTTTAAATATTAACTAATATTTTCATAGAACATAAAATAATTTTGATAAATATATCTATACCATTTAAATTTCAAAGAATATTTGAACAAAAATAAAGAATATATAGAATGATTCATTTAAATACATTAAATACCAATAAATCAGAATTATTGAAAAATTTATTAGGAAAAATAAATATCAATGTTAATCCTAATTTAGCTTCTCTAGATACTAATATTGAAAATACTAATATTGAAAATAATAATATATATTGTACCGAAAAAAATAATAATATTGATAATATATCAATTGATAAAACAATTTTATTAAAAAATAATATTAAAAATATTATTAATAAAAAATTAAAAAAAAAAATTAATACAAATTCTAACATCTACTTCGCTTCTTCTAAAATGTATAATTCACCCAAAGCTTCAGATTTACCATATCCTGATTTTAGTGATTCTGATTCAGATTAATTATGCCATCCAATCTTCACAAACATCTTGATAAATAAATTCCATTTTTCTACCATAAGTTCTAATTTCTATATTTCGCGATTTTTCTAATAAAGTATCAATTAAATATATTGATACTTGTAAATACTCAAATGCTAATCTTTTATTAGTTGTTAAATTATAAATTTCTTTTGCTTTTGATATTATTATCTTCTCATTATCTAAATTATTATAAATGTTTTTAAGTAAATAATAAAATTTCTGAATTTTAATATTATCTATATTCGTATAATTTAATATTTTATTTTCAAATTTATCATAACTCATAAATCTATGTTTTTCTGTATATTTTTTTATTTTGCTTTTCTTATCAGCAAAAAATCTAAAATCATTATCTTCCTCCATTTTATTTTGCGCTTTGCTTATATCTATCTATTTTTTAAATAATTTCTTTAAGTTCAACTTTTTTAATTAATTTATTATTTTATTTTAATTCTTTAAATGTTAAATATCAAAATATGAATAATAATAATATACTTTTTTATAAACCATCTAATCATTTAACATTTTATTTTATTAGTAGATTGATTTTTGAAAATAATAATAATAATCAATTAATTTATGTTATTTTAGAAAATATTCAATTTAAAAAAATCAGTGACATTTGGAAAGAATATATTGATAAATATGATTTAAATCATTTTTATTTTTATGGTTCAAAAAATTTAGTTTTAATCAATGAAAATGATTTTAATTCTAAAGATATTAAAAATAATATTTTAAAAGATATTAAAACTATTTATTATATTTTAAATGAAAATGTTGATTTAATATTAACAGAAAATAACAATAACAATAATAAATCACTATTCATAAACGAAGTTCTTAAAAAATATAAAAAAATAAATATCATTTGTGGTGTACCTTCAATTTATTGTACTCAAAATACAGATATTAATAAATATTATTTAGACAATATTTATCCGATATTAATAAGCAAAGCGCATAAAAATAATAAAATATTTTATTATAGTTTGTATTTAGGTGAAAGTAAAAGAGGTATATTAAATGATAATTCAATTAATAAATCATTTTTTAATTTAATCAAAGAATTCTATTTATTTAAAAAATACAATGATGAATTTGATTTTCTTTATTTAGATGATTTAGAATCTATTTATTTATTATTCAAAGATTATTTTATTAATAATTTATTAATTAATAAAAACAAAAAAAAGAAAAACAAAAACAAACAAGAATACATTTTTAATAATCATGGTTCTTATAAATTTTATGAAAAAGAATTCACTAATGATTTATTAAGTAACCAATTATTTATGAGTTCATATGGAGCTTCGCTTATATCTAATTTTAAAAATTATCAACAAAAATATCATGATACTCTTTATTTACTTCATAAAAATAAGAATATAATAAAAATTGATTATAAAACTAATATTGATGTTTATCCTTTCTTACTTAAACATGATTATTATTCTAGTGACAAATTATTATCTAATAAACCGTTGAATCTTTTATCTGGTTTAATCGCTTTTATATCTTTAAATGTTATTTTTATTATCATATTATTAACTTTAGTTTATATTATTTACTTTCGTAACAAATTTTTAAATTATCAAAAATATATTATTTTAACTATTCTAATTATCTTTTTTAAGATACCTTCCATATTTAATAAAATTGGTTCTCTACTTAAAGAATCTTTATCATCTGTCTTTGAATACTTCTCTGGAAATATTATTTATGATAATAATACAATAGATAATAATAAAAAATATATTTTTACATGGAACCCCCATCATATTATACCATTAGGAAGTTTTTTAAGTATATTATCAAATCAATTTAAAGAAAAATATAGTAAAAATATAATAAATGTTTGTCATGAATTTTTAATATATTTTCCTTTTAGTTCTATTGTATTAGATTTTTTAGGTTTTAAAGCATGTACAAAGAATAATATAGAAAATGAATTAATAAAAAATAATAGTGTAGGATTATGGATTGGAGGAAGAACTGAGATGTTTAAAATAGAAGAGAATCGTGATATATTATACATAACAAAAAGAAGAGGTATATTTGAATTAGCAATTAAATATCAAACATCATTAATACCAACATTTACATTTGGAGATAATAATACATATTTAACAGAGATATTTGAAGATGATTTATATATATTAAAACATAAGTTTGTTTTTCCAACATTTAGAAGTGTTTATAAAGAATTTATTAAATTTATTCAAATATTTAGAAAAAAACCAGAATATTTAACTGTTATTGGTGAACCTATTGAACCTCCTTTTTATGATATTAATTCAAATGAATCTATATCAGATGAATTAATTGAAGAATATAAAAATAAATATATTAAATCATTATTATATTTATATGAAAAATATAAGAATTATCGATATAATATAAATAAAAAATTAGTTATTTTATAATAAATATAAAAAAAATTGATGGATAAGTTCATTTGGTTTATTTTTATATCTAGATTAATCAATTTAGGATTGTTTTAATTCTACCAAAGATGAGTGCTAACGTATCTGAGACACCTTTCAGCAAGTATCTTCGTGAGCAAGGTATTAATGGACAAGTTCCTGTAGACCTTTTCACAGGAAATCTTTTCGATGAGGAGTATAATGATGCACCTGTCGAGGAAGAGGACCCTGAGGGAGATGCTCTTCGTGCAGCAGTTTTAGCTCTGATTGCAGAGGAGGAGACTATTGAGGACTTTTGTGTCCCCAATGGATTTGTTCCTCTTAACATCACATACAAGAACGTTTTTTACAACAGGAAACAGAGGGAGAGGAGGGCAGCCAAGAAGGCTAACAAGGTTCATAAGACAGCAGAGAAGGTGAAAGCCAAGGCTGTTAAAGCCAAGGCTGTCAAACCCGAGGCTGTTAAAACCAGGGTTAAGAGGAGTCCCAGGGTAAGTAACGATGTTATGAGAGCCATGGCATTGAGTCCTATGGATGTTAATGCAATGCTCATGAACCCGGACAATTGGTTCAAGAAGCCTCAGGTCTAAATCAGACAAAATTATAAAATAAAAATTGATGGATTTGTTTGTAAATAATTTATTTACTTTTAAATAATTAATTCGTGCTTTGAATATGAAGTATCCAGCAAATAAACGTAAAAGTGTATCTAAGAAGACAACACCTAAAATTAGAGGTGTTCGACACAGGGAGGAAAAACCAACTTGTTGTCGTAGTCTTGATTTTTCAGATGAATATGTTGAGTTTAAAGAAGAAGAGATTCTAAATGAGAGCGATATCACTCCTGGCTCCCCCAGGGAGCTGAGTGATAATCGTTTTCCCTGGATCTGTGAGCGGGAAAACGTATTCATCATCGGTGCTCAACCTGAATCATCAGCATTTGATGCACTTTTCGGTACAATGTTAGATTTACCTGATTTATCAACTAGGGCTTATCACCGTGTACAAGAGGTCATTGATCCATTCACGGTTTTGGGAAACATCCCGTTCGATTTCACATCTCATTCGGTTGTACCTAATTTGATGAATGATGAGGAGTTTAACCGACTCATTGAGGGATTTTAGGTAAATCAAACTTATAAATTCAAATTTACGTTTTTGTTATTAAATAATAAAAAAAATGATAAAAAAAGTATTTAAATATGATTAGTAAAATATATAATAATTTAACATTTTTGTTTTTGAAAATGAATACTTCTTTAGAATCATCTAAAGCTTTAGAATCAACTCAAACAAAAGATTCTACTAATGTAAAAGTTAGAAGAAAGAATTTACATACATTTTATTTGAAAATATCTTTAGTATCATATATATTAGATGAATCTTTATTAATGATAAAAAAAGAATTAACAATAGATAGTAAAACAGATATGATAGTTATACAAAAAATAATAAATTGGTATAAATTTATCACATTCGAATATTTTTTATTAGATAATGCCGAAGAAGTAAATATTTATTTTGATTTAAATTTAGAACTTTTAGTTATATCTTTTAAATCATTTAGTACTTATACAATCAACGAAGATAATACTGATGGTTTTACAAATAATTCATCAAATCAAATTGAAAAACAGAATTTATTAAATGAATCTATTAAATATTCAATATTAGAACCAGACAATGATGAAAAAATACCAATTATACATAATTATGAAAATTATTATGTTAAAAGTTTTCATTTAGTTAATGAAAACTTTAGAGATTATATTATGTTTAAAGAATTTCAAATTAATAATTCTTCTAATGATAATCCTCAAAAAAAACAAAAAAAGATTTAATTAAATATTGAATATCAAAAATTATAAAATATATAAATAATTTACCAAAATTGGTGCTTATGAAAAATAAAAAAATGAATTATTTCTTTCATTTGATGAGGATTAAACCTATCTATTATATCTTCTATTAATTTGTGTTCTAACGAATCTTTATTTTTTATACCTTTATTATTTAACTCATTTTTTAAATAATAAATATTACATGCATATTTATAAGATAAACTTATTTTTTCTTTTAGATTATTATACAATAGATTAAAAATAGTCTCTGATTCAAAAGTTTCACTGTTATTAATATCTAGTTTTTTTGTTTTCATGATATCTTTTTCAAAACTAAATAATTGATTTAATAAAATAAATAATTTTTTATATAATTTATTTTCACTTGATTTTTCATTTCCATTATTATATATTTTTATTCTTGTTTTTAAATACATCATTAATCTTAACATCAAATTAAACATATCTATACTTTCTGTTTTTATACCATTCCTTTCATCTTTTTTACTATATAATATATTTTTACTTTTATTCACTATAAATATATTATCTTGATTATCTTGATTATCTTTATTATTTTGATTATTGATTTCATTTTTTCTATTAAAATTTATTGATGAAAAACCAAAATCTATTAAATATACTTTTTCTTTATTATCAATTTTATTTCCGATTAATATATTACCTAAGTGCAAATCAAAATGAATAAAACCAAAATTATTCTGTAAATATATTAAAATATCACATATTTTAATAATTATATTTAATACTCTATTTATCAATTTATCAATATTCGTATCATCAATATTCATTTTTGTTAAATAATCAAATAAACTTAAACCTTCAATATTCTCCATATATATTCTTGATGTTTTTAAATCTTTAGATATTTTCATACAATAAACTTTAGGTATATTTGATTTATAAATATTATTACTATAATTATTTAATAAATATTGAATAACATATTCCATATAAACATCTATTAAATTTGTCTCTTCTAAATTACATGTTTTAATTAAAATATTCTTATTAACCAAACTTTTATAAATTTTACCATAAGAACCACTTGCTTTAGTTATTAAATATTTTTTATTAGAAGAAGATAAATAATTAAGAAGAACAGAATTTAATTTTAATTTATTTTTATTAATTAGTTCAATATTATCTAAACATTGTGTTTCTATATTTTTATAAATCAAATTTGAATTAATATTATTTTTTAATACTTCAGATTTATTGATTATTAATTGATTATTTAAATTATTATAACATTCTTCAAATATTTTTATATTAATAATAAATATTTTTCTAAAATTTGAATTATCTAAAAATAAATCTTCTAAATCTAAATTTTTAATACCTTCTTTCAATTCTTCTTCATTCTTTATTTTATAATATTCATCTTTTTCTATCTTTATATAATTTTTATCATTATCTAATACTTTCTTTTGATTTGTTTTATTTTTATTTTTTTTATTATCTAAATAACCATTATCATAAATCTCTATACTTTCTTCTTCTTCAATATATTCTTTTTTTAATTTATCTGTTATTTTTTTTATAATTTGTATCATTCTTTTTATTAATTATAATTATAATTCTATTTTTTTAATATCATTTTATTAAATTTTTTTAACTTAATAAAAATAATATTGATTAAATTGAATAAATTGAATAAATTGATTAAATTGATTAAATTGAATAAATAGAATCAAATACAGTATCCATAATTTCTTTTGGCATATTTAAATTTTTATTTATATTATTATTTAATTTTTCAATACTTTCCAATCTATAAATATTATATAAATGATTATATAAATCTTGATTAATACTATAATATTTTATTTTCAAGAAGATTAATTCCTCTCTTTTATATCTTAAATCAATCTTATTGAATAATTGTGTTGTTAATTCTTTACTATTCATCACAAAGATTTGACTTAAATCAGTCACTTTATTAATAGTTAAATTATTTTTATTATTTTCATCTTTTAATTCATTAATAAATGTTGAATTTAAACTTTCAATATCCATATCAATATTATATTTATTAGAATGACTATAATTCATTAAAAATAATTCAAATAATTCTTTTCCTAATATTTCATTAAATAAAATTTCATTTAAAACAAATGTAAAAATACTATAATTCTGTTTATTTCTTTGAATTAAATCTATTCCTTTAATTTTAAATAATTCTTTTACTAATGAATACATTCTCTTTTTAGATGCATAAATTAAAAAGTTATCTCCATGTTTGTTATATTTATTAATATAATCTACATCGATATGTTTAATTAATGCTATATAATCTTCTTCATTATCAATAACTTTATTTTTAATTAATGACATTAATAATGTATCATTCTTTTTAGATTTATTATCATTTTTATTTTTAAAATAATCTTTAAAAATATTTTTATCTTGATTAATTAAATCTTCTAAAATTAATTTTGTATAATTATTAGATTTAATATCATTTTTAATCATCTCTTTTTTCATCAAAGTCATGATATTTTCAAATAAATCAATATCATTTTTTACACAATAATACAATAAATTTTTTCCATCAATATCTTTTTGACAAACATTTAAATATGTACCATATTTATTAATAATATTTATTAATTCTGGTAAAATTCTATTATTTTTAACAAATCTTGTAAAATTCTTAACTTGATATTTAACAATATGCATTAAAAATGATTCATTTTTTAAATTTAAATTATTTATCATATCACTTTTAATATGTTTTTTAATCAATTTATGATTCTCTAATACCTTTTTAAAATTTATATTAAAATAATAATCTTGTTTGGTATATAAATAATATAGAATATTATTTCCTTCATTATTTACATTTTCAAAACCATAATCTTTATTAATTTTACTTAAAATATTTTCACTATTCATATTAACAAAAAATGCTTTTATTAAATCATTATTTGCTTCATATTGATTTTTCATATATATAGTCAAAAAGTTATCTCCATCATTATTTCTATGTGTAAAATTAATTAAACTAAAATATTTATTAAATATTTGATTATATATATCATTCATTTGCTGCCAATTGTGAACACATGATTCTTTTAATAACATCATGAAAAAATTATCTCCATTCATATTACTAAAACTAAGCATATTCTTGTAAAGATTATTATATTTATCTCCAAAAAATACTGAACTAAATTCTTCAAAAATATATCTAATATAAATTTTATTACGTGTTTTTAATGATAACATTAAAAAATTTGTTCCTCTTGAATTAAAATACATATCAATATAATTTAAATTATCTTTGATGAATTTCATTCTAGGTTTATTATATAAAATATCTTGTTCATATTTCTGATTTCCTAAATCTAATTTATTATTTTTTAGTTCTAATGGAAATGGTTCTTCTTCAATCATTGAATCATATAATAATTCACATTCTAAATAAATTTCATTAGGGATTCCTAATGAATTATTTAAAGAGAATTCTTTAATTTTAACATTTAAACTATTATTAATTATATCAATCGAATCTTGAGTTAAATAAATACTTTCATTTGGTGTCATATTATCAATAACATTTTTTAGATTTTGATAATATGTTAATGATAAATTATTATTTTCTGCTTTTTTTATCAAAGAATTAAATAATTCAATATACATTTTATTTGCCATTTTACGTCTTATTCAATCGTTTATTATTATTTTATTTTTAAAATAATATGTTCTAAAAATTTTCATTTTTTTATTTGATAAAAAAATCATAATTATTTACGATAATTTTCATTTTTTTATAATTTATTTACGTTAATAACTTAAATATTAAATGGATTTTGAATAATATATTCACTTAATAATTCTACAATAGAATCAGGTAAATCCAAATTTTCAAATTTATTTATTATTTTTTGACTATATTTTTGAGAATAAACTTTAAATACTTCATCATTAAAATTGTTATTATTATCAGGATGTGATAATTTTAATTCATAATATCTAGATAAACAACCTGCCCATCTTTTAGAATTTTTATTATATTCTTGAATATTTTTATCTAATTCATCAAAATCATAATATTTCACAATTTTATTGAATAAATCAAAATATTTAGAAGTTATTGATAATAATAAAACATTTGAATTAATTCTAACATATGCATTATTTGTATAATAGTTTCTAATACTTAAAATAATATCTTTTTTGATATTTAAATAATCCTTATTTTCTTCATAAATTTTCAATATTTTATCTATTAAATAAATATTACCCGATTCTATACTTAAATATAAAATTGTTGGTTTTTCAATATTAATATCATTAAAATATCTTTTATTCATATAACTATTATTATTATCAATAAAATTATCATGTTCAATAATATAATTATTTAAACGATTATCTAATTTCATAAATAATTTATCAAAAATATCATTTACATAATTAATTGTATCTTTATTTTTTATTCTCTTAAATGAATAAATTAAAGTTAATAATATTGAATTAATATTTTCTATTTTACCAGATACTTCTTCATAAAATATATTAAATTCATTTGAATTTTTATCTTCAATTTTATCAATTAACATATTAATTATTTTAATATTAATTTCAATTTTGTTCAAACTAACAGAATAAGAATTATTCGGTTTAAAATCAATTAAATAATATAAATTATCAAATATATTCAATAAAGGTGATTTAATAATTTCTTTATTATTAATATCATCAATCTTTTTATTATTAATTTCAATATTTGGATATTTATCTAATAATTTAATTAAAATTTCTAATGAATTTGAATATGTATTTTTACTTAATAAATAAAATACAGTATCACCATCATAATTTCTTAAATTGATATCATTTTCATCTAAATATGATAATAATAAATCAATTAAAATACCATTTCCTGAAAAACATTGGTTTAAACAATTATTTTTCAATAAAAATAATAATGCATTTTCATTTTTATTATTAATTCTTTTAAAATCAATTGATTTTCTGTATTTCACAACAAATTGATTAATTGCTAAAAACTTTTCACCTTGCATATTATTCATAATATTAATAATAGGTGAATTTCCATCTTTATTTGGTATATCAATACCAAAATCTTTATTATCACAATTATTAATAAAAAATAATAATGGTTCTACTGTTCTTTCATAAGACTTTAAACAAATATAATTAAAAATAGTATTACCTTTATTATCTTCTTCTAATAAATCTACTTCTTTGTATTGTATGATTGAATAAATTAATGTATAATTTTTATATTTAAACATATCTTTTAAATCATATACTGATACTTTATCAAAAATTACATCATAATAATTATTATATAAAAATTTACCAATATTATCATATTTTATAGCTATATTTTTAATAATATGTTTATTTTTTTCAAAATCAATATTAACTATTTTAGAATGAGAACTAATAAATATTTTTTTCAATATTATTTCATTACTCGTACTATATAAAATATCAAATACTGAATATCCATCAATATTTTTTTGGTTTAAATTTAAATCTTCGTTTCTTTCCAATAAATGAGCCATAAAATGATTCAAATATTTTTTAGCAGCTATCATTAATAATGTATTTCCTTCAAAATCAATTTGAGTAAAATCTATTTCATTCTCTTCAAATTTATCAAGAATACTAATTAAATTTCTTCTATATGTATGTTTTAAAGCTTTTTCTGCATTTATCATAAATATATTTTTACCATCATTATTTTGATGATTAATATCTGAAAAATATAGAACTAAATTATCATAAATATTATTAGTTAACATTAAAAAGTTATTACCTTCATTATTAACATCTCTAAATAATTTATTAAATAATACATTCTCTGAATCTTTAAAAATATGTTTAATATAATAAGCATAACTAATGTCTTTAGATACCATAATAATATTATTTCCAGCATAATTAGTATATTCTGGTTCAATAAATTTGACAAATTCATCATTATATAAAATAACTTCACGAATCAAAAAATTAAATTTAGCTAAATAACTCTTATCTTTCATATCTTCATATGATGAATATGTTTGAATATAATCTATTTTTTTAATAACAAATTGAATAAGATTAATACCTTTATGTTCTTTTAAATACTCATTAAATTCATCATTAATAAAAACATTTTCACAAATATTTTTAATAAAAATTAAAGATTTTCCTTTTTCTATTTTTAAAACCTTTTCTTTAATAATCTCTTTATTATCATTATCATAATAATAATCAATTAAATCATTAAAATCAAAATTTTTATTAGAATCAATATTATCTAAATAATAATACAAAAAATCATAAAATTTATTAGTATTATTTCTATTATTTTCTTCTAAAATACTCTTAATATCATCAAAATATTGAATATAAACTTCTAATTCTTTTTTGTTATATTCTGCATTATCATGAAAATTATTAAAATTATTTTTTAAATTTAAATAACCAAAATCTTTATTATTAATTAAGACTTTTTGAACGGATTTTTCAATATCTTTTTTCATATTTTTGATATTTTTAATATATCTTAATTCTTTTTATAATACAATAAAACTAATATTTTAAATATTCATTTTTTAATTAATTATTTATTTACGTTAATATAAAATAGATTAATAATAAAAATAATATTTTAAACGTAAAAAATAAATATGAATAGATAATAGAATATATATATATTTAATGAAGAAAATAACAAAAACATCAAAAAAAATTTCTATTAAAAAACCAACAAAAATTATTATAAAAAATAAAAATAATAAAAATAATAACATATTTATTAATTCATCAGAAGAATTAAAAGAATCATATAAAAAAACAGTTGATAATAATAATTATTATGATTTTCTTGAAGAATTTTTAAAAAAAGGGTATATTACTAAATGTGTAAAAGAAAATATAAATTTTTGGTTTAAAGAAAAAGAACATATTTATCCATATCCAAATTCAAATATTCAATTTGTGACTTATGTTAAAAATTCATTAAATAATAAAGACTATGGAGATTTAGCAAAACTTCAAGCTATTTTAACAAAATATATATCATTTGATTTTTCTTTTAAAGTTATATCTTATATAACAAAAAATAAAAATAAAAACATAAAAGATGTTGATATTATTAATTTTATTTTAGATACAAATAAAATTAATAACATAAAATCAAATATTGTTAAATTAAATCCAAAACAGTGTAAGATTATAGATTTTATGACAGAACAATTAACAAGACAAATTAAAGGACAATTAGAAGACATAAATAAAAATAATCAAGTTAATATAAAAAATATAAAATTTTGTGATATTGGATGTGAACATTTAGATTTTTCGCATAAAATTTTTAAAATTTTAGATATTTCAAATAATAATTTTTATGGGTTATATGATTCTAAATATAAATTATTTTCAAATAATAATTTTATAAAAAAAAATATAGATTTGAATAATTTTATTAAAATAAATAATATATCAAAATTACCATTTGAAGATAATTATTTTGATTTTTTATTTGCACATAGTTTTTTACAAAAAGTAAATGATTTTGATTTACTTGTTTCGGAATTAAATAGAATTTTAAAACCAAATGGATTTATACTTTTAATATCTATTATGACTTTAGACAAAAATGATAATTTATTATGTGATATTATTAATACTTTAAATAATGTTATTATAAAAAAAATAAATATTGAAGACTATATAAAAAATCCTGAATATATGAGATATTTTAATTATGTACAATGGGATTTTGTTATGAAAAAACATAATTTTAAATATGTTAAGCAAAATATTTTATATGGTCAATCTAAAGAATCTATTACTCAAAATAATGGTATGAATTTTGCTATTTATCAAGTAAAAAAAAATATTAATAGTTAAAATTATATATTTAAAATAAAATTTTGGTGTGTATTATTAAATTTTCCCATTTGTTTATTCAAAATAAATTTTTTAATTATTATTTCTCTTCTTCCAAATGATTTAACAAAAAAATAAATACCATCTTTATTATTTACCATTTTATTTATAAATAAACTATTTTTTATTCTTTGTGGTACATTTATTTGAATTTCTTCTAAATAATTAATTAATTCTTCTAATTTATTTTGTATACCTGTATGTGGAAAAGCAAATATTTGAGTTATATTTTCATTTTCTCCAATATCACGATAAAAATTTTCATGAAATAATTCATACAATATTTTATGTATTTGAGTCGTTGGTTTTAATTCTCTAATATTATGATAATATTTATCCAAATTTATTGTTGTAGTTAAATATTTTTTATAATTTCCTTTATTATTTTTATATCTATTATTACCTATATATCCATGTTCATTAGTTAATAATTCTATTCCATAATTTCTTAAAGTATTCCAAGATAGTTTTTTTATTTTATCTTTGTATCCAAATAATAGTAGAATATCTGTAAATATTTGTTTTATATTTTCATCATTTTCTAAACTATTATTTATAACAAATTTTAACAATGCATACATTAAACCATAATATCCACCTCTTAAAAATAATTCTATGCTAATATTGTTATCTAAATAATATCTTAACATAAAATTATTTGTAAAATATTCATCATATCCATATCCAAATACATTCATTAAACATTTTTCTTTATATTTTTTTCTTCCACTTTCATTATTTATAAACCATAATTCCATAGATTTATTAAAAAAATCTACAAAATATTGATAAGGATAATATATATTATATTGATAAATAAAACAATTAATTATAGGCCAAAAATTTAATTCAGATTCTCCTTCTTCATAACAATCTACATGATCAAAAAAATAATAAGTTTCTCTACCATCATAACCTAATTGTATTGTACTATCATTTAAATATTTTTTTAAAATATTTTTTCTCACAAAATTTATTGTTCTATCAATATCTATAACAAGAACTCTTTCAAAATAATGTTTAATATTTTGATTATTCGTATTTAAAGCTTGTAAAACATCATTATTTTCTTCATCATTAATTAAAGGAAGCAATCTCATGAACATACCAAAACTTTCAAAATGATATAAACTATTATTACTTAAAGGTGCAAAAAAATATTCAAATAACTCTATTAGAGATAAATTATTTTTTTCTTTTAAAATAGGTAGATTTAAAATTTCTATTATATCTTCTTTTACCGAACGTTCATAATAAATTCTTATTTTCCATTTTCCGATATTAAAATGTCTATTATGAATTAAATTTATTAATTCATTTATCCTTGCTTCAAGACCTTTTTTATAAACTAAAAATTCAGGACTTGATGAATTATATCCTTTTTTTCTATAAAATGACATACTAAATATTCCTACAACTGGTTCTCTTATTTCTTTTTTTACTATATTCCAATCTATACCCCAATCGCCTATTCTTTGAACATAACTTTTAGTATTATTTAATAAATATAAATTCATATTTTTATTTAATAATTTTTTTTTTGGTGTTATATAATTTAATGGTAAATTTCGATAATTTATCGGTATTGGTTGAACTTGAAAATTAGTTTTTATTGGTAAATTTCTATAATTTATTGGTGTTGGTTGAACTTGAGAATTAGTTTTTATTGGTAAATTTCTATAATTTATTGGTGATGGTGTTGGTTGAATTTCAGAATTTATTTTAGGTATTTGTTCCTCTTCAACTTCAGATTTTTTAAATATATTTTTAAGATTTATTCTTTTTCTTTGTGAAAACATTATTCAATAGATAGTTATCTAATAATTAAAAATATAATAATTTTATTATTTATTATTTATTAATATTTATTATAGTGTTAAAAAAATCATATAAACCTTCATATTGTTTATCTTCATATTCAGCTATTTGATTATCAGACAATGGTTTATAATCTTCTAACAATTCAATTATTTCTGTTGTATCCTCTATTTTCATTTTTTCCGTCATATTAACTATTAATATAAAATTAGTTATATAATATATCACTATATTTCCAAACTTTTTCATTAAACCTTCTATATTATAATTTATTGGTGCTTTCATTATAAAGTTTTCTGGTAGTAAATCGATAATATTTATATCCGATAAATACATATCTAAATTATTATGCATTCTATAAAATATACCTCCCCATGGTGGATCAAAAAAATAAACATCTCCTTTCAATTTATTTTTTAATTCTGTATAATCTCCTAATATTATTTTTACATTATCTCTTCCATATAATTTTACATTATTTTTTAATGCTTCATTTGTTTTTGGATCAATTTCAATTGATATAACATTTTTAAAATGTTTTGCAAAATCTATTGTATTTCCTCCAATATTTGCTGTACAATCAATAATTGTTTTAGCTTTAGGATAAAATGTTTTAATAATTCTTGATATTCTATCTGATTCTTTCGGTCTTGTCACACTAAAAGTAGATTCATAAGTTAATTGAATTTTATTTAAATTTACACCTTTTTCTTTTGGGAATAATGAAAATTTTAAATTATTAGGTAAATTATCTTCAAAATTATTATACATTGAATTTATTTGAATATTATTTTTTTTACACCAATCAATACAATTTTTTATGATATGATTTGTTAAAAATCTAGACCAAGATGAAGTAGAACGTTTTAATTCTTTTATAAAAAATACTTTTTCTTCTTCATGTTTTTTATTCATATTTTCTAAATCTTTATATAAATTTTTAATATATATTTTAAAATTTTTATCTACTTTTGAATAATCGTCTTTATTATATAAAGATTTTAAATATTCTGATTTTTTTAAATTTATTAACCATTCATCTTCGATATTTGAACCAAAATTATTATTATAATTTTTAAATAAAAAAATACCCATATTTATATCATTTTTATATAATTCATCTTTTATAAATTCAATTGAATCAAAAAATGTTAATATATAATATAATAATTGAATAAATACTTTTGTTTTTGGTAAAAAACTTAATTCTATTAATAAATCTCCTCCTTTCTCTATTCTATTTAATCCAATATCCAAATTTTCTATTAAATAATTCAAATTTATTAATTCTTTCTTTTTATTATTCAAATCTTTTACCGTCAATGAGATATCAAAGAATTTTATATATATTAATTCATATTTATTCTTTTTTGTCTTTGATTCCCTTTTTTCTAATGTATTATTTATGATTTTATAATTTAATTTATCAAAGTTCTTTGTTTCATTATTTTTAAAATTTATATTTTGATAATTATTAAACATTGTTAATACATTTTTACCTTTATTTTTTAAATATTCTTCTAAAGTATTATACAAGTATACATTTTTATTGAATACGTTTAGTTTAGATATCGGTTTTATCAATAAAACACTTTTTTTATTTTCAAAAATATCAAATAAATTATAATATTGATAAAATTGATAAATATAATCATTAAATGTTATATCATTCGGTACTGGTATAATTTTTTGTTTTAAATTTTCGATTAATATATTTAAATTTAATTCTTTTTTATCATTTGAATTTTTAAAACCACCTTTTTTAGATTTGTTTTTATTTATTAAAAAATTAATTTTTGATAATGTTATTAATTGATATTCATCTGTTAAAAAATCTGCTATTTTATCTATTAATTTATTATTATTTTTATTATTATTATTATTATCTATAATATTTATATCAATTATATTATTAATATTACTAGTAAACATTGGTTTTATTTTTATAATATTATCTAAATTTCTTTTATCCGTAAAATATTTTTTTGAAAATATTTTATTATTCATAACTTATTATTATTATCTATATTTTATAAATATATAATTTTACATAATAAATTATACTAAAAAAAATTTGCATTATTTTATTAATCTGTTTATTCATCTTTTATTTTCATTATTTTTTTTACCATCTTTTTACATATAAATATAAACCAAAACATATTCAAAAAATAAAATCCCATAAATATAATATAAAACATTAAATATGGATTCATACCTTCTTCTTTCCTAAATTCATTTAATATCATATGTTTTTCAAAATCATATACAAAATCTTCCGAAAACTTATATATTCTATAATAAAAAAATGAACCAAAGAACATTAAATAATTTATCATTTGTATATTATTATTCATTTTCTTCATAAATGGCATTAATCCTAAAAATATACTACTCACTTCAAATGATAAACATATCAATTTCATTTTATGATACATCTCAATATCTATCTTCGTTCCATAATTATAATGAAAATATGTTAATAATAACAATAAATAATGATGTATTAATATATCCATCTTATTCTTATATAATACTGTATCTAAAAATGTATATATCGATAAAGTATAAAATAATTTTTCACTTATTATATTATTATAATAACTATAAACAGCAAACAAACATAATGTCACATATGATGAATTTTTAATTATTAATGATAATTCCATCTTTTTGTTTTTATTTTTTAAATTTAAATTTATTAAATTTGTTAAATCTATTATATTTTTTATAATTATTTTTTTAAATTGAATTATTGAAAATAAAAATAAATTATTTTATTCATAATTTAAATTGTACTTAAAAAAAACTATAAAAAATAATTCTTATGAAAATAATCTAATAATATTTTCAGGAGTAAATCTTTGTGAAAATCTATCATAATCAGATGTTCGATTAATAACAAAATTATCAAAATTTTCAATAAAATTCAAAGCTTCATCTTTTGTATTTACATCAATATTAATACCTCTTTGTGAATTTATTCTAATGTTAAAATTTCTAGCATTTTCTGGTATCACTAAACTAAATGGTTCAGCAAATAATATATAATTTCTTATTTTTTTATTGTAAGGTAAAATAAAACTTAATAAATAATTTTTAATATTTAAATCATCTTTACAATTTATTAATTTTATTTTTCCAGTTCTAATTTTTCGATTATCTATTGAAGCTTTAATTAAACTAAGAATATAATTATATCTATTATAATAATCATTTATTATACCAAATTTTTCTATAATTATATTTTTATAATTTTCAGATATTTTATTTTCATTATAACTTAATATAAAGTTACTTATAAATTTTATAGAATCTATTAATTTCCAACCATATTTATTATATAAAGGTATTGTTGCATTATAAGCATTATATTTTCTTTTATTATCTCCATAAGTAGATATTCTTTTTTTTATATCTCTACCATTATAATTAAAAGGTAAAATAATAGAAGATTCACCTAAATCAATAATTTTAATAGAAGAATCTAAATCTTCAAAATTATCTTTTGATATCATTGCATTAACATATGAAAAATCATTATGAACAAAATTTAATGTTTCTTGTAAAATTTTTATTTTTTCAAATATTTTTTTTATAATTTGATTAAAATTTATGTTATTTTTAGAAAATTCTCTAATTCTATTTAATTCTTCATTATTCGATTCTTTATTAATAAATATTTTTTCAAAAGTATATCCATTTATTTTTTCCATTTTTATTTTTATATTATTTTTAAAAATAGTAAATGAATATGGTCTTATTGTATTATTTGGTATAATACTATTAACAAAATAATAAAGTATATATTCAGTTAAATAATCGAATATTAATCTATTATCTTCTATTCTAGTTAAAAATCCAAGTTTTTGCATTTTATTTAAATTCATATTACTTATAAAATTCATTCTTTGTATTATTTTTTCTCTTCCTTCTTCACTATTAAAATTATTATTGTTATATAATAATCTCAATGATTCAACTTTATTTATTAATTGAGGGTTTTCATTATTTTGTATTATTGCACCATGATATCCTTTTGATATTATTTTACTTTTATTAACTTCATTTATATTAGAACCTAAAATTTCATCTCTTAATATTAGAGAACAATGTATTTTATGCATTTTTGTTTCTTTTGCATTATTAAAAAATTGATTTTCATCTAACAAACATCCATTTACAGGTTCTAGAAAACTTTCATTTATTTCTTTTTGTTTCTCAATTGATAATTGATTAATTTGACTTCCTTGTCTAACAAAAATAGTTGATAAAATAGTATTAAATATTTGTGTATTTAAATCTGATTCTGTTAATTCTGGTAAAGGTACATTATTAAAATTATTATTATTATTATTATTTGAAGATTTTCTATTTCTTTGGTTTCTTTGGTTTCTTTCCAAATTAGCTAAAGTTAATACTTGTGGTTTTCCTATATTTCTATAATTTATTGGTCTTATTTGTCCAATTGGTCTATTATTACTCATATTTACTAATAATATATAATATAATTTATAATTTAAAAATTTGATTTATTCAGAATATTCTAATGAATGATAAATAGAATTGCGAATTATGTTAAATATTCTTTCATAACTTTCGCCGAATTCATATACAGTACATAATGTATAATCAAATTTTCCATTAGAATTCCATAAAAATTCATCCTCTTTTTCTCCATTAATATTAAATATCTTTTTATTAAATCCAGTTTCTGAAGCAAACATTAAATGATTGTTATCAACTAAATTATAGTGAAAACGACCAATACCTTTAACTTCCCCGAATAATAAAAAATTACTTCTTCTATCAACATAATCAAAAAAACATTGAATTCCTAATTTACTACTATCAAATTCCTCTGATAATTTCTTTGATACAGTCAACATTAAATCATATTTAGAGACAAAATTATCTGCATCATATACAAATTCATATAACTCTTCTTTCTTTTTCTTAAAATTTGATTTATCATCAAATACTGTTCTACATGATACTTTAACATTCGGTAAATCAGTCTTTAATGAAGCTAAAACAAATGTACTTTTAAATAAAAACATTAAAAAAGAATTTGTATTCTTCCAATGTGGTATTTTAAAATTTAATAAAATTTCATCATTAATACTATATCTCTCAAATTCCATTAATGGATACTTTTTAACAAGACTTGCTAGTACTAATTCTCTTTCTAAAGTTTCTTTTGTATAAATAGTATTATTACTACTTTGATGTTGTTTGGGTGAATTATCTTCAACTAATTCCATTTTTTAGATAATATCAATTTTATCAATATTTTGTATTGATAATATCTATTAAAATTATTCTTTTTATTAATTATTTTTCATTTTTTTAAATGGTTAAATAGTTTAAATAAATTTTAACATATATACGTAAAATAAAATTTATTTATACGTTCAAAATAATATTAAAGTATAAATAATAAAATTAAAATAAATGAAAAATATAACAAATAAAAAATACTATTTAAGATATTCAAATGACATTATTTATCAATGTTTATTTTATTTAAATAATAAAGAATTTGAAGATTTTATATATAAATTATCTTCAAATCACACTTTAAATATTGATTTTTTTATTGATTTTATTGAAAATTATATAAAAATAAATATTCATTACTATCCTACACGAGAATTTATTTATTGGTTGTTTAATAATTCTTTAGATGATATATATTTTATATGTAAAAAATATAAAAGGTTACCAATTTCATTATGTACAATAGACGAATTTACTGAAAAATTAAATTATGTTTTTCATCTTTATAATTTTGAATTTATAGAATCTAAAAATTCAGAATATTTAGTAGATTTTAGAGAGTTTTTAGTTAATAAAATAAATCCTTTTCATAATTTTTTAAATAATAACAAAGATACTAAAGCTTCTAATAATTTAGAATATAATAATAAAATTCATAAATATTTTACAATATCTGATTTATATAGTATTATAAAAGATTTAAAATTATTATTTATTTTTGATAAAGATATATATATTAATAATATTTCAGATGAATTTATCGATAACATTTATATCAATAAAGAATTTTTAGAGAATTTAAATTGGTTATTTACAAATAATCAAGTTATTGATATTAAACATTATATTTCAATTAATATTAATCCTAGTAAATTTAATGATTTAATTAATAAAACAAATATCAATCAAACTATTAATAATAATCAATCATCAAATATAAATTATCGTTCTTTTGATGAATCTTTTGAATATTTTTATAATTATTTTAATAATAAACATTGGATATATAAAATACAAGAATTATCAAAAGAATATCAATTAAAATTGAATCAAGATTTAAATTTTTATTTAACTTTTGTTATATGTGTTATAAATAATTATTCATTTAATCAATTAAATATTTCATATTCTAATTATCAATCAAATGAATCAATTATTAATATAAAAATTCCTTTTATACATGATTTATATAAATTTTATTGGGGTGATATTAATGATTATTCAATTTACATGAAAAAATATAAAAAATTAATTGAATATTTAAAAGATAATCATTTTGAAAATAAAATATTCATTAGTAAAAAATATCATTATTTACGTTTATTATCAAATTATGTTTATTTATTAAAAAATAACAAATAATAAATAATAAATAATAACAAATAAAAAATGATTATTTTTATATCTATAGTATAAATATTTAATATAAAATAATAATATATCATAATAAGTGATAAAATGTCCAGTTTGAAAATACCTTTTTCATCACAAGGTTCACCTTTGGACTTATTTTTACCTGTTATTAAATTATCAGAAAAAGGACCATTTTTTACAACGAGAATCGGTAAATATGATTTACTAAAAGAAGAATTAGATGAAGAAGATTTGATTTTTTGGAGTGATATAATTAAAAAATATTTATATTATGGTGAATTGATTTGGAAAATTAATGATTCTTCACCAGAACAATCATACATTAAATGTAAAAGATATAATGATGATTTTAATATTATGGGATATATTAATTTACAGTTATTCCCTGAAGATTTATTCATGAATTTTGTTCATGAATTAAGAAGTAAAAAATCTATTTATTTGAAAATTAATGATTCTAATTATGAATTTTATACTTCTTAATTAGAATCTTTATTATAATTATTATTATTGTTATTGTTATTGTTATTGTTATTGTTATAATTATTGTTATTTAATATTAATTTTTGTAAAAGTAAAAGTGATTCATTAAGTTCATTAGTTATTTCTTCAATACTTTTAGAATAATCTGGTTCTTTAATTAAAATTTCGAGAATTTTATTTATTTTTTCAGAATCTAAATCAGATTCTAAATCATAATTAGTATTTTCCATTTTTATTTATTTTAATTTTAACAAACAAACATTTATAAATTGTATATTTTTATAAATAATATTATAAAAAATATTTTAAATAACACTAAAAATTAAACTAAAATTAAATTAGATATATATTTCAGAGTATTTTTTAAATTAAAAGTATTGAATCGGTTGTAAAATTCATTTAAATCTATATTAGGAAAATGTAAATTAAATAATTCAGGTTCTTTAGATAAAATAAACTCAGTATAATTAAAACCCATTTCTTTCATCACTCGATTTATTTTAATACCATTAAAATCAAAAAAGTGTTCTTCAAATACATTATATAAAGGATTCTCTCTATTTAATGAATACATCATATTTAAAAATAAATACATCAAATCACTTGAAAATTTATATTCATTATTCATAAAATGAATAAAATCAAACACATAATCTCCTCTTCCATTAATATTTTTATCTAATTCTAAATCAAATAATGTATTTGGAAAAACATGATTTTGTTTGAACTTAATATATGATAATCCAAAATCAATAATTTTAATATTTCCATTTTTGTCCAAAATAATATTATCTGGTTTTAAATCATTATGCAAAAAATCTAATTTATTTTGCAAATATTCAATTGTATATATTATCTTCATTAATATATTTAAAATTGTATCTGGATTTTTCGTCCTATATAATATCTTTTTAAATTCTAATCCATCAATATTTTCCATTACCATACCAACAACCATTTTTTGTTCTTTTTTACAATAAATTACACCATTTTCAGTATAAGTTGTTAATATTTCGTCAACGGTATATAAAGTTCTAGATAAGAAAGGTACAATCGTATTATTAATATAATTATATATAATATATTGAATAAGAGATTCATTATGATTATCAAAAGCTATACCTAAATCATCAATAAATACTTTAGGAAAGTCATTAATATTATATCTATCAATTTTACAAATTAATTTTTTATCAATAGATAAATGAATTCTTTCGTAAGTTAATAATTTTTTAAAGTTTGTTTTAATATGTTTATATAATAAATCATCATTATTTTTAATTAATAATCGAATTAACATTTTCATAGATAATTCAATATGATTTAAAATTTCAAAGTATTCATCATTCTTTTCGTTGAATGATAATCGGTTTTCCTGAATTGATTTATCAATTCTTGGAGAAAAGTATTCATCTTCATCCACTTCTGATTTTTTTAATTCATTTCTATTCTCTAAAATATTTGATATTTCTGATAATTCATATGGATTAATTAAAAAATCAGCATATATTTTTTTATATCTTTTTTTCAAATCTTTATTAATCAAATAATTTATATATTTTTGATAAATTTTCCAATATTTATGAAAATCAGATGAATATATATTTGATGAATTTGTATCATATAAAAATTTCATATGATATCTATCAAATGTATCTTCAAAATTCATTTTTCAGTATTTTAGTACTTTATTATTAAAAGTTTTTTTATTATTATTATTTATTATATTTTATTTATAATAATATAAATTTCAGTTTTTATTTTTATTTTTTACGTTACTATAAAAATATTAATTAAATTTAAAATATTCCATTTTAGGCATTTTTTTATATTGTATAAAAATATATAATTAATATATTATAAATTACATTAAATTATAACTAATATTTTAAAAAATAAATTATAATATCTATTTAATTATAAAATTCTACAAGATGACAATCACTCCTGGCTCCCTCTGGGAGCTGAGTGATAATCGTTTTCTCTGGCTCTGTGAGCGGGAAAACGTATACAATCTTAACAATCTTAAAAATTAATTAACTAAATTATGGTTAATAAAAATATTAAAATGGTTAATAAAAATTCTATAATGAGGATTATCATAAATTTCTTCAAAATATTGAACTAAATCTTCATTTAATTTATATGAATAAATATTAAAACCATAGTTCTGGAAAATGAAAAAATCATAATCATAAAATTGATTTAAATCTCTTATATTCTTTTTTTTACAAAAATCAAAAATTAATGTATAAAAAGATTGTTGTATATTCATTCTATCAAATCTAATATCAATATATGAATTTATACCAATATTATTACAAATCATCCAGATAGCTCTAATAATAACATTCTGTAAAAATTCAGAATAGTTATTTGAAGTCAAACTAATATCAGAAGATATTGATTTATTTTCATTATGTCTATAAATCATTTCATAAAAATAATCTCTGTGTTTACGTGTTATTACGTTCTCTTTCATAATAGGTATAGCTTTGTGTGGTTGCCAATAACTCATTGAATTGTCATAAATAGGATTAGGAGAATAAGATTCTCTATCTCTACCTTTACTTTCAATTAAACTCATTTTACGTTAAAATTAAATTATTAAGTATCAACAACTTATTATATTGATAATTATATTAAAAAAATAGATTTTTATGTTATTTTAATCAAATTTTTATTCTAATAATTCAAAATCATAAAAAATATCATGGTTTTTACCATATAAATATAATTTAATAATATTATTTTTAACTAATTTATTGTATTTTTGGAAAATATCATTTTTTTTAAGATTATTTAAATAATAAATATAAAAATTATCTGATAAATAATAATAGTTATTATTATGGTCTAAAATATAAAATATTTCTTTCTTTTTTTCTATCTTTTTATTAATTTCTTTTATATTAATAACTTTTGTTTTTTTGGTTTTTTGAAAATAATAATAAACAGATAATAATATCATAAAAATAAATAATATAATTAAAAATATGATTAATATTAAATTATAATATTTCCTAAATATCAATATAATATTTATAGTCATATTAATTATCATAAATTATCTTCTAATTATAATTACATAATTATAATAAAATATATAAAAATATAAAATATAAAAAAATATTAAAAATAATCAAAAGAAAAAATTAGAACTTTCAATAAATTCTTCAAAAACTTTAATTAATTCTTTTTTATAATCTTGAATATCAACTTTAGAAAAAAATTCATGAAAAGGTGATATATGTGTAAAAATTAATTTATTTTTTTCATATCTTATTGAAGATGAATAGTGATTTTTGTGTAAAATATATTCATCTTCTAAACGTGCTTTTTTATTTTTTTTTATTTTATGTAAAAAATTAATAATATCATTTTTTAATGTTTTTCCAGAATTTTGATGTTTTTCAATTTTATCATTATACATCTTTATTATAAATATAAACTCATAATTGTTTTCTAAATCATCTTTATTCTCTTCTCTATTATCATCTTTCTTGGCTCCCAAAGGAGCAGAAAGATGTGTCCGTAAGACGTCATCTTTGTCACCAATGTCATCATCATCTGATAATTCATTATCATCAATTGATTTTTTATCAAAAAAAATTAATTCAAGACATACATATTTTATATCTTTATTCTTTTCTTTGCGTTCTTTTTGTTCTTCATCTAAATATATTGAATAATCCATTTTTCAATATATATTTATAATATATATAATTATTATTAAACAATATTTTTTTAAATAAAATTAAACAATGTATTTATAATTTAAATTTTATTTTTAATTTTAATTTTTTAATTAAAAATTAATTTATTTTTTATAATTTAAATGTCACCATATATATATATGTAAATTTAATGACATTAAAAGAAAATACAATAAAATTAAATAAAGAATATTTAGAAAAAATAAATTTAGAAGATTCATTAAAATATTTTGGAAGTTGGATAAATAATATTGAAGAACTTTCTAATCAATTTAATAATGCTGAACCTTTTGAACACTTAATAATTCCTAATTTTTTAAATGAAGAATATGCACAAAAAATAAATTCTTTATTTCCTAAAAATTATGATAATTGGTATAAATATGAAAATCCATTTGAAGTAAAATATGCGTTTGATAAAATTGATGAATTACCAGAAGATTTAAAAATATTTTTTTATTTATTATCTTCTAATCAAATAATTGATATTATATCAAAAATTTGTAAAATACCAGATTTAACTTATGATGAATATTTACATGGAGCTGGATTACATGCTTATCCTTATTTAGGAAGATTAGGTACACATTTAGATTATGAAAAACATCCAATAACAGGAAAAGAGAGAAGATTAAATATTATATATTATTTATCAAAAGATTGGGATAATTCATGGGGTGGTTCTACTGAATTATGGGATAATGAATTAAAAAATGTAAAAAAATCAATGTCAAATTTTAATACAGCTATTTTATTTAAAACAAATGATATTTCATGGCATGGTGTCACTCCAATTTGTAAAGATGCACCTAAAGATAAAGTTAGACAAAGTTTAGCATATTATTATGTTAGTCCTTTACAAAGTAAAAAAAATGAATTTGAATATAGAAAAAAAGCAGATTTTACTATACTTTCAAATAATATGAAAAATATAGATGAAGATATACTTAAAAAATTAAGAAAAATTAGATGTGAAAGAATAATAACTAAAAATGATATGGATAAATTTTTACCTAATTGGACAATATTTGATTAAAAATTTTAATTGAATTTTTAATCAACAATATTTGATTAAAAATTTTAATTGAATTTTTATTTCATATTCTTATTCATCTAAAATTATTTATTTACTATAAATTTTTTTTATTTTTTATCAAATAATCAAAAAATGTTAATAAATACATTGGTACACCAACAGGCCAAATTAATCCTGTTAAAAATCCATCAAATGTTCCATTTATTATATTATTAAATATATTATAATAAGGATTTTTTTTATTTAAATTAAATTCTAATATACCATCAATAAATCCAATTAATGTACCGGTATAAACACAACAATAAAAAAATTTATTATAATTTTTTGATATATATTCCATTTTATTTTTAAGTTTTAAATATTTTAAATTATTACTAAAATATAAATATTAAAAATATTTTAAGTTCTTTTGTTATACATCAATCAATAATGTACCATCAATATTATTTTCTCCATCTAAATTATCCTCATATAAACTCATATCCATTAATGTACTATTGTCACTATTTAATACAAAGTTACTTCCAAAAAATATTCTAAATAATTCAATATTTTTATAAGTACTATTAAATGTATGTTTTACACTCGGATAAAATTTTAAACATTTTTTATATAAATCATTATCTTTATCATCTAATAAAGAACATAAATAATCTAAGTTATAATTTTCTAATATTTTATTCCTTATTATTATATTTTTATTATTGATATCATTATTACTTTCTCCATATAATATCTCTTTAATGTTATTACTATTTTTCATATAATTAAATTTATGTAAATATAATATTAATTTTATTTTTTTATTAGACCTTTTTTTAACTTCATCAATAATTAATTGATAATTTTCATTATCTTCATTCGTCCCTTCACCATTAATATTAAAAAAAATCATTTCAACATCTATATCTGATAATTCGTGTTTTATTTTATTTGGATTTATTATATTAATCTCTTTTTTTTCTAAACTATTCAATAAACCATAATATATTGGTAAAAAATAATTATAATTATAATTATATTCATCACACATTCTATAATCTCTAATTACTATTGGTTCCTCATTATAATCATCTTTATATCTTATTTTTCTTATTTGATTTAATTTATACAATAAATCTTTTTTAATATAACTTTTTATAAATTTATATACTATTTCATATTTAATTTTTAAATCTTCTATCTCAATATTATTTAAACTACCATAAAATGAATACCTATAATTATCATATATGATATGGAAAGATGGGTCTAATTTAAATATTTTTCTATTTTTTTTATCCATTATATAATAATCTTGTTCTGTATAATAATTATTATTTTCATTAAATTTTTTGTTCAACTTTAATATTTCCCAATCTCTGCTTAACTCATATAATTTAGGTAAATATTTATCAGATATCAAACTTTGATAAAATGCTTTATTATTTATTTTTTTTTCTTTTGGTTTAACATCAAATTTAAATAAAGTTTTGAATTTAAATTTTCTATCAAATAATCTCCATATATTCTCATTTTTTAATCTATATATTCCTTTTTTTATTATTTCATATTCATTATCATATTCTAACACATAAATATCATCTATTTTACTCTTTTCTAAAAAATCATCTACCGTTTCTATCATTTTTTATTTTAGATTGATATAATTAAAGTTTTATTTAATTATTAATTTTTTTTTAAGTATTATTAAATATATTTTTATAAAAAAATTAGACTTTAATTTTTTATATTATAAATTTAGACGTTGAAGTTAATAGCATAAACACTAATTAATCTTCATTATCATTATCATCCATTTCAGAAGCTAATCTTTTTTTATTATTCTTTTTTGATGGTTTTTTATCTTTAATTAAATCTTTATGAACATGATAATATTCAGATTCATCTTTTAATGTTTCTTCTAAATCTTTATTATTATCTTTTTCTCTATCAATAATAGTTTGTAAAATAGAACTAACATTATTAAGAAAATATAATTTTGAATAAAATAAAGCATCTTTACCATCATTATTAATAATATTAATATCGATATCATCAAAATCTAATAATCTTAAAGCTTCATTAACTAATTTATTTTTTAATAATAAGATTAGTAAAGTATCTCCATCCTTATTTGTTGTATTTAAATCTGGTTTTTCAATAAATAAAGAATAATTATCAAATAAATTATTAATTAATTTTACATAACCTCTTCCAAAAATAATTGTTAAATAGTTTTCAGCATCATTATTTTTTACATTAATATTAAATACATTATCTAATAATACTTTTTCTGATATAACTCTTAAACAAATATTATGTAGTAAAGGATTTATAGCAGCATAATATAAAATATTATTATTATCATTATCATAATACAATAAAGGATTAAAATCAACTTCAATATTAAATTTTGGAAAAAATAAATCTAAATTTTCACCAAATAATCTTTTTAATAAAATAATATTATTAATTTTACATCCTAAAGTTATTACATTAATAGAAGAAGATAAAAATGAAGATACAAATCTCAAATGTTTTTCTAATATTTTATGATTTAATCTATAATAATTATTAAAAAGTAAATTTTGAAGTTCTAAATTATTATTAAAAACAGATATATACAATAATGTTTCGTTTTTAAAATTAATAGAATCAATAATAAATTTATTTATTGATTGAATATGAGCTATAACATCTAATCTATTATATTTAAAAGCTAACAATAATAAATTTTTATATGATTTAACATCTGGATATTTTTCTAAAATATCAAATGTATTCTCAGAAAATAATTTATCTAATGTATTATATTCTTCATATTCTAATATATAATTAAAATTATTTTTTGTATAAATATTTAATTTTAAATTACTATTATTTTTCATAGTTATATTATTATTATTTTCAAAATAAAAATCTTCTATATATTCAATCTCTTTAAATTTTTTATGTGTTTTAAACATTTCTTCTTCTTCTTTTTCTTCTTCTCTATTATTATTAAGTGCTAAAGTATTGTTTCTTCTACTTATTCTACTTCTTTTAGTAGGATTTACTGCTTCTTTTAAACTCATTTTGAATTTACGGATTTGATTTAATAATCAAAAAAATATTTAATATTAATAAATTATTGTACATTTAGATATTATTAATTTCATTTTTTTTTATAAACTTTCATCTAAATTTAATTACGTATATAATATTTAAGATTAAATTATTTTAAAATTATTATAAAATTAATAATACGATTAAACATTAGAAAATAAAGTAGTATCAACTAATTCTTTGGTAAGTTTATCACCTAATTTTAAAAAACTATATTTATTAACTAAATATTCAGATAATTTTTTTTTTAAAAATAAATTTCCAGTCTTTTTTAAATATTCATTGAAAATTTGATAATTAACTTCATTTAATCTAAATTCAAAAATATAAGTTATGAATCTATGTAAATTGTATTCAACCGCTTTTAAGATAATATTATTTAATGTAGGTTTTATCAAATAATAATAATTATTTATTAAAATTAATAAAGAATCTTCATATCGATAATTTGTTAAATCAGTGAATAATTTATTTAATATATATTTTTGATTTTCTATAGGTATATTAGCAAAATTATTTTTAAAAATATTTTTAATAATTTTAATTAAAGATTTATCACTATTAAACATTATTTTAATGTATAATTCTTCACAAATATTATTTTTTAAAAAATCTAATTTAAAATTTATATTAAAAAATAGGTCATTTCGAATAGTATTATTAACATTGTTTTGTACATAAATTCTGTTTATTTCAAATAAATATTTTTGATTCATTCTATCTAATTTATCAAATATAATTTCAATAGCATTCAAAAAATCTTCGTCAATTGTTAAATCTTTAAGATAATTAAAATAATTATTTTCTATTGATAAATTATTAATCATTTCTTTTGAATATTCTGAATGAACAATGATTTTTATTAAATTACTTAAATTATATTTTGAACTTAAAAATAATAATGTTTGATTTTTAATTTGACGATTAATCATATCAGGGTTAATTTTAAAATATTTAATTAAAAATTTTTCTCTTTTATTTATCAATAATAATTCAATAATAGAAGAATTCATAATGTTTTCTTCAAAATATAATTCTTTATTTATAGATAAATCTATAAAATAATTATCGTTTAATAAATAATTTAATGTTTCAAACAACTCATTTTCAATAATATAATACAAAGTATTTTTACCAAAAATATTTTTTCTAAATAAATTAAATTCAATTGATTCTTCTTTAATCATCATAAAAAATTCAATAATATTCTCTTCTCTATTCATATAATATGCATAATCTTTTAAGATATAATCATACTTTAATAAATTTGTTGAAGTAGATTCTTCTCCTTCATTTTTTCTCTCACAATAATTATCGATTGATTTAAAATTAGACATTTTACAATTTTTTATTAATAACATCATATAATCTTCACCATTCTTATTCAATTTTTTAAAATTAATTGAATTTTTATTATTTTTTATTACATCAAGTGATAAATATAATTTATTTTTTAACATATACATAATGATATTTTCACCATTTTTATTGCAAATATTTAGATTTAAATGATATTCATATGTTAAAATATCTGAATAATGATAAACTAAATCATTATCTTTTTTATCTATTAAAGAAAATATCAGTATCTCTTTTTTATCATTAACATTTTCTAACAATCTTTTTGATAATCTTTTATTTTTTAATATATTTTCTAATTCTTTCATAAAATTATTCTCCAATAATAATTGTAAAATAGTGTTTTTACCATCATATAATTCTTTTATATATGATAATGTTAAACACTTCCTTAAAAAAGTTTTACTTATTATTTTTTTCTTTACTAGCATTTTACGTTATATATTTAATAAGTTAATAAACAAACTTAAATTATTATTAAGTTTAAATTTATTAATAGTTTATATGTTATTTTTCATTTTTTTTTTATAAATTCTAATAAAATTTCTGTTTATTAGATAGTTTTTTTAAGTGATAAATAAATAATCCATCATTTCTAAGATAAGATATTTTTCGATATCTAAAAAAGAATAATGTTCCATTAATTTTTCTCTTAATATTCTTTTACTTCTTAAATCCATCATAATGTTTCTTTTCTTGTATGGTTCTAAATTTAAATAACAACTATAATTTTTTGAACAATCATCTTCTTCAAAAACTTTATATTTACCAATAAATATTCCAAAAATTAAATCAATAAATCCATATCTTGAAGCTAATGTTAAAGAAGATGTTAAAAAGATTTCTTTAACTTTATGATAAGTACAAAAACCTAATTTATCTTTTAAATCACAAAAAAATTCATAAAAAATCTCAAAACTTTTAATAGAACAATTGGTATAAATATCAATTAAATCATTAGATATAAAATCTTCTAAATCATTATTTCTAATTTTATTTAAAACAAAATTTTTAAATCCTTCACTTTTTATCACTTTATCTTTTATTTCAAATAAAATATCTTTTTTAATAAAAAATTTAACTGGTTCAATATTCATTATTTTACTTAAATCAAATGATTCATAATTTAAAACTTGTTCAACACAATTCAATAAATTATTTTTTAATATTACAACTAATGGAAAATGATTAATACCATCTTCTAAATTTATATTAATCTCTAATCTATTTTTTATACCAATATCTATGATTTTTTTAATTACTTTTTCACATCTACAATATGATGCTAATAAAATCATAGATGTATTTTTATTAAAATTATTTGATACATAAGATACTATTTGAGGATTTATATCTATTAATTTAATTGCTAATTCCTCATATCTTAATTCAACTAATTTTACAAATAAAATATCATTATTATACTCTTTTCTTGGTATTAATAAATATCTTTTAAATTCTTCACAATTTTTTAAGTCTTCAAATAGTTTATTAAAATATTGATAATTATTAAAATTTATTAACAATTCAAAAATAGATAAATTCATTCTATTAAAACTAAATTCTGTGATTTTATTGTTTCTAATTATTAGATTAACCAATAAATTCATCTTTTTGTTTATTGCATATATTAAGACTGTGTTTCCATATCTGTTTTTCAAATTTAAATAATTTTCAATTTCACTTTGTGAATATATTTTCAATTTATTGTATAGTTTAATTGCAAATCGTTCCATATTATTAAAACTTGCTATCATCATTATTGTATTTCCTAATTTATTTACTAACTTATAGTTAATATTAGGATATTCTTCTAAAATTTGTATAGCTAATTCTTCTTGATGATTCATAACTAAATACATTAGAACATTATTACCAATTGCATCTATTACATATGGGTCTAATTCTTTTGAATTTAATAAATTAGTAAATAAATCTATATCATTATTTCTTGCTGATATTAATGATAATTTCTGTTTTTCATTAATAAAATGTTCGTTTTCAACGAAAAAAATACTGGTGTTCATTATTGAATTTTATAGAATGATATTAATTCAACATTAATATCAATATCATATAAATTAATTTTTTTTATTTAATACTAAAAACTGTATTATATTTATCTAATATTATATATTTCGGTATTATTATACATATTTTTTTCATTTTTTTTATAAATAAATATTTACGTTTAATTTGATTTATATTTAAAATTTAAAAATTTAAAAATAATCAATAGTTTTACGTAAAATATCAATGGAAAAGTTCATCATATAATTATTAGATAATCGTTTGGCTATTAAATTAAGATATTTTGTTCTAAATTTAGTATTAGATTTATTAATATATTTTTTAAATTCGTTCATATCTTTTATCAAATATTTAATATCAATAATTTCAATTATTTTAATTACAACATTTTCTAAATTTTGACTAAATATATAATCATATACCTTTTTCTTTTTTGAATCTTTTTTCCAAAATTCAACTCTTTTATCTTCTAATATTTTAATAGCTACATCCTCCATATTATTCTCACATGCATATAACAATGCTTGGTCACCACTATTATCAATTAAATGAGGATTTGATACTCCTAAATTTAATAATTTTAGTGCATAATTTTCATAACCATTTCTACAAGCTCCCATTAAAGGTGTATAATTGTTTTTACTAAAAACAGAAGCTTGTTTAGGTGATTTATTTAAAATCTTTAAACATATATCTTCAATAGAATACATTGAAGCTATATATAAAGCTGTTAATCCATCTTCATTTACAGAATCATACGTTAAATCATCTCTTTCAGTGATTTTATTGACAAAATTAATCATATTAGCATGCAAAGCATACATTAAAGAATTAGTTTTATCTTGATTTTGAACATTGATATTTCTATCAAAATCTAATAGTTTTAAAGCAAATTCTTCATTTTCAGCTTGTACAGTATAAAGCAAAGGTGTATTATTTTCATCATCAATAGTATTGATTTGTTCAATATCTAAATCAATAATTTTTTGAGCAGTATCAAACATTTCATTATGACAACACCAAATCAAAGGTGATGTATTATTTCTGTCACATATTTTAAAATCAATTAAATGAGGATATTTATCTATCATTGTAAATGCTAATTTTTTCATATTCTTACAACAAGCATAATTAAATACTGTCACTTTATTGACGTTTTCACAAACTTTAAATTGATTAAATCCTTTTTCTAAGACTTTTAAAGCTAATTCTTCTTTATCATTTTTAATTAAACAATGCATTATAGTCATATTTGAAGTATTATTAATATGATTAATTATTAAATCACATTTATCACTGGAAAAAACTCTATCAAATATCTTTTCACATATTTTTTTATTTCTTGTATTTTCAATAAATTTACTACATGCTTTAAATAATATATTATCACCATCCGGTAAAATACGGTCTAATAATATCTCTTCATCTTTAAAATAAAACATACAATCAATCGCATCAATATTATTTTTTTTTAATGCTAAATATAAAGGTGTTAAACCTTCATGATTAACAACATTAAATCCAAAATCTATAATTGTATCAATTTCTGTTATTTGTTTTATTTTAGATGTACTATTATTTTTAATTAATATCATAAAACCTGTATCTCCGTCTTCGTCTACTATATTATACTCTATTTTTTTAAGATTTTTCATTGTATTTTTACTAAAAAGTGTATTACTACCTTTGCATTCTTCAAAAAACTCTTCCGATAATTTTTGAATACCAACTTCATCATCTCTTTTAACAGTTCTTAATATAGTATCTAAGACTTTTAATCCATCATTTAAATTATATTCTTCCGCATAGCATTCAATTTGAATTACCTCATCATCACTTTCACCTAATTTAACAACTTTTTTAATAAAATTATAGATTTTATTAATATTTTCTACATCTTTCTCATTCGCTAATATTTTTTTAATCTCTATTAACTGTTTCGTTGATAGTGTATTATCAGTCATTTTTACTTTATTATTCACTAAAAAACTTTAATCTCTTGTTAAAATTTATTATTTTTTTATATATTTATAATTATTTTATTCATTTTTTTAAATTTTTAATTTACGTTATTATTATCTATTTCTAAATTATTTTTTAATCTAGTGGTTTCAAATCATCATAACTAGCTTTTATCATTTTATCAGAAAGTATTAAATTTGTAAGTAAAAATAAAGATATTATTATATAATCTATCATGATTCATATATTAAATTAATTCAATTCTAATATAAAAAACTAATATTTTTATGTTTTACTCATATTTAATACTATTTTAAAATTACTATAATTTCTATTTAAATCTGTTATTGTATTTAATGGATTGTTAAATGTCGTTTTAATATCATATTTATATATTATCTCTTTCTTTTCATTATCCATTTCCCATTTATTCTCATTTATACATACTTCTTTTATCTTTTTCATAAAATCCATTATCTCATTTTCTATTCTTTTAATTTTTAATACAAAATTCATCTCTTCTTCTCCTTCTATTTCAATGATATTATTTCCATATTTTTTATTATAATATTCATTAAATTTATCTTTACTAATTATCATTTGAATCTCCATTTTTATCACTTTTTTACTCCTTTTTAAGGTTATTTTCTTTAAATTGAATTAAACGTAAAATAAAATAAAAATTGATTAAATAAATAATAATTTGTAAAATAAATAGTACTTAAAGAAAACAAAACTTAAAAGTTAAAACCAAAAAATGGGAGATGATGATATAAATATTAATGAAAAAGAGAGATTAATAATAGGTAAATATTTAAAGATATTAGATTATGAAGAATTTAAAAAAATAGATAAAATAATTGAAGAAAATGACAATAATAATATTTTTAAATATACAATAGATTACAAAGAAGAACATATTGAAAATTTAGATAATTTAAATATGGATTATTTGAATGAATTATTAGAATTTTGTAGATTAAATAAAAATTTTAATTTTTATTATGAATGGTTGATTAAAGAATTATTAGAAAAATATATTAAGAATCGACAAGAAGAGAGATTTTATGAATATTTCGAATATACATTAAAATATTTAGATAATTATATTTTAACAGATGAAAAACAAAAAATACAATATGAAAAATCTTCAAAAGAATTCTTTGATAAATACAGAGATTTTTTTGATAATAATGGATTTAAAAAAGAATTATTTGATGAATTAGAAGAAAATAATTATAGATATACAAAAGAATATATTAATTATTATTCTTCATATATTGGTTTATATAATGAATATACAAATAATTCATTTTATATGAATTTAATTTATTTATATAATACAACTAAACCAAACATATTAGATTTATTTTATACAGAAAATTTAAAAAATATAAATATGATAAATAATATTAATGTTTTATTGTACTGTCAAGTATTACAAAATACAAATATTTTAAGAAAACAAAATTCTTTACCATATTATGGTTTTTTAGTATATTTCCAAAATTTAGATAATTGGAAAAATTTAATTGAAAAATATCCTTTATTTTTTAAGTATGATAGAAAAGAAAATAAAAATAATAATCATTTAATTAAAATGATTCATGCAGATTTATCAAGTAGTTTTTTAAAATTATTACATGATAATAATCTAGAAAATACACAACAATTTAAAGATAGTATATTTTTAAAATTTAAAAATATTAAAGATATTTTAAGATTATTTCCTGATATTATGAAAGATGAAGAATATAATGAATTTATATTACATATTGCTAATCATAATCTATTAAGATATAGAATAATTGAAAATGTTTTACCTCAATGTAAAAATCCTTTGAGTTATTATCAAATATATTTTGATAAATATAGGTATCTAGATTTTTCAGAATCAATATCAAACAAAATTCTTGAAAATTCAACAATTGATGGTTTGATGAATCTAATTAATACATTTTTAATAGAGTTACAAGTCCATAATTTTTATGCTAATAATTTAAAATTAGAAGAAAAAACAAGAGAATATAATATTAAATTATTCAATTCAAAAAAAGATGTTTTATTAACAGCTTTATCAATTTTAATTCATTACAAGAAAGTTGATGTGAATATAATAAAAAATTGTATAAATAATCTTTTTAAAAATCATCATATTAGTATATTTAATTTTTTTAATGAAGAATTAATTGAATATTTAATTAATAATTGTATTGAATTAGAATATGAATCTTTCAATTATATAATGATAGATTCAATTAAATTTAATAAAATGATAAATAAACAAATATTTTACCAATATTTTAATAAGTTTAATAATAAAATACCTCAATATATTGAATTATTTTATTTAAATTATTAAAATGCTAATTAATAATTTTGATATTAATTAAAAATTATAAAAAAAAAATAACAATAGATTAATTTCTTGATTATTGATTATTGAATGATGAATAAGAATAAAAATAATCTTTCATATCATATAAAATTTCTTTTGGTAAATCAATAATAGAAAAATAATTAATTATTTTATTATTGATTTTTTCAATAAGTATAAATCGATTACTTCTAGTTAATAAATTAATATGTTCAAATATTTTTGTTTGATATTTAATAAATTCTTCATTTGTCATAATATTTATAATTTCAATCATTAAATTAATTAAATTATTTTTACAACTAATTCTGAATATATTCTCATTTATTTTATATTTTTTTGCATTTTTATTTTTTATTTCTTTTTCATCTTTAGAATTTTTCAATACTTCTTTTTCAAAAAATATAGTTTGAGGATATAATTTTATTATTTTTATTGCAAAATCTTCCATACTATTATAACAAGCTAGATATAAAAGATTATCTTTTAATTCTAATTTTTTACTTAAAACATTATTTATTTTATACATAAAATTTTTATATTTTAATTTTATAAATTCATTTTTATTTTCAGAATTTATATTTTCATTTTCTATTATTATATTTTTTATAAATTCATTTTCTATTTCTTCATTAGATGAATCAAATAATAACAAATTTTTTAAATAAATATATTTATCAAATAATTTTAATGTTATTTCTTCTTTATTTAAAATAACTGATAATATAAATAAATTAATAGCAGAATCTTGTAAATTAAACAAAGAATTATTAATAAAATAAATATTTAATAATTTTATTAAAATTTTATCATTATTTGAAAATAATAATTTACTAATTAAATTATAATTATCATAATCATCTAATTTATATATTGATAAATATTCATATTTTTTTATAATATTGTTTTTTAGTGTAGAATAATAACCATCGACATTTTTATTAATATAATGTATATATTTTTCAATATCTTTTAATTCTAAAATATATAGTAAAAAATCATTATAAATTGTATCATTCGTTATAAACTGAATTAAATTATAAATTAAAAGTTTATTTTTGGATTTTTTATTTTTTGATATATCAAATTCATTATAATTAAATAAATCATTTAAATTATAATTAAATTTTTTGAATAAATATAATCCTATTTCATAATATTTCATTCCATTCCACAAAATTTTATTATAATCAATATTTTTTATTAAATTTATTAATATTTTTAATCCATCAATATTTTTATTATAAAAACATTTTTCAAAATCATTATTTAATAAATTTAATACTAATTCAATATATCCTAAATCTATTAAATTATTTAATATATTTATTTCATTATAATAATTAAAATCTATTTCATTATATTTATTGTAAAAATCATTTTTATCATAAAAATCAATATTATATCCGAATCTATTTATTAAATTATAAAAATAATTATCAATATTATTAAAACCTGATTTTAATAAATAATTATAAATATTTTTACCATGACAATCTCTATGATTACAATATAATTCAAAAGAATCTAAATTAAATATTTTATTTACTATATTTTTAAATCTTTCTTTATTAAAATTATATACTATACTTCTATAATTAAAATTATTTATTGTTCTATTATTTGGTACATTATCTTTGTATTGTATATTTAATTTTTTTAAATTATTTTCTAAATTTATATAATCCGTATTTTTTAATAATTCTGCTAAATTTTGATGGTCTAATAATAATGATAAAATATTAAAGGATTGATGATTCACTGAAAATATATCTTCTCCTCTTCCTTCTTGAATATATTTATCTAATAATTTTTCTATTTTATCAATATCATAAGTTATACATGATATCATTAATGGATTATTACCATATTCATCTTTAATATAAATATCAATATTATAATCATTTTTATTTTCTAATAAATCATTAAAATCAAAATCAATATTATATTCTTCTTTTTTGCATAAATTTAAAAAAATAATATTATAATCTATTTCAATATCTTTAGAATCAGATAAAGTTTCATTAGATAAAGGATATACTTTATTATCTATACCATAATTTCTAAAAAATAAACCATATATATAATTTAACATTTATATTATACACTTTTTTTATTTTATTTTTATATATTTTATAATATTTTTTATAAGTATCTTAAATTTAATTAATAATATTTTTAATTATATCATATTTTTTAGTTGAATTTTCTAAATATTCATTAAATTTAAGCATTTTTAAATCTTGATAATCATATTTAGCACACATTCTAACCCTGCACAAAGGACACTTGATTTCAGCAGGATTTCTATTATGTTCAATAAAAGCACAATGACATCCTAGATGAAAAACACCTCTACACATAGTACAATTTTTAATTGATTTAGAACCTTCTTCAATTCCACACAAACAATAGGCACAATCAATTTGTTCTAAAGCACTCATTTTCACGTTCTTATTATTAAAGAATTTTAATTTATTATTTATATTAATAAATATATTCTAAATAGATATTATATCAATTTTTTTTATAATTTTAATAATATTAATTAAGTCTGGTTTGAGCTAAAGTAGCATAATATTCACCTTTTTGACTAATAATATCATGTGAATAACCATCTTGAAAATATGTCGTTAAATCACGCTTGATAATACGATTATCTTCACTGAATTCAAGAACATAAATTGTTCCACTATTCATAAGCATCATACCTTTATTTCTCAATTCAAAATCTACGATTTTCTTCTCTCTAATCTCCTCTTGAAAAATATCATAATTCTTACCTGTATAATGATTTAATGTGCTAACATACCGTCCAACATTAAATCCTAGAGGATAAAGACAGTCAAGAGTGACACCATGTGTACTATTAATTCCATAACCATTCCAAATACCATCAGGGATTCTAGTTAAAAAAGTCATTGATACGACATTTTCTGCCATACTCCGACCAATTTCAATCAAATCATCGACCAATTGAGGATTAAATCTCCAAATCATATCAAAAGTTAAAATAATACTTTCTTCACGTACACCAGGCATTTTACCAAATGCAGCTGAAAGTTCATGATATTTAGGGTGACGTTGAAGCTCTTCAATGTCCATTTTAGTTGATTATACTATATAACGTATATTAAGTTATATAGAATTTATGAAAAAATATTTTTTTACAGAAAATTAATCAAGTTTTTTAATTATTTAAATTAATTAAATAATCAAGTTTTTTTTTTTTTAATTATTTAAATTATAATTGATAATTTTTTCTTCTAATAATGAAAAAGGTAAAATACCATCTTCCATCATTAATTTATGAAAAATTTTTCTTTTTTCTAATGATGTTCCATGTTTTTCTTCAAATATCTTTCTTAACCTAAATATCTCTCTTTCACCTAATTTATAACAAACGGCTTGACCAGGTATACATATATAACGAATTAATTCGGATTCTAATTCACTTTTTTCCATTGGTATATGTTTAATCATATAATTTAATGCTTTGTTATAACTCCATCCAAAATAATGTATCCCCGTATCTACTACTAAACGCACTGACCTCATTAATTCATAAGTATATCTTCCAAATAATTCAGAATCAGTATAATTTCCAAGAGATTCACAATATAATCCCCAACCTTCAACTAATCCAGTATTATCTACACCAAAAGCACGATGAACTGGGACTTTATTATCAACCATATATTGATGGTGATAATGATGTCCAGGTTTTCCTTCATGTAAAGAAAGAGCTAACATGGAGTATTTAGGATTTTCTTTAACAGACCTTAAATTAATATAAAAAACACCGGGACGAGATTTACCAATAGAAAAATAAGAAGGACTGATATAAAAAGCTCCGGTTGAAGAAGTTTCTAAAGATTTATTAACAGGTTGAATTTTATAATTTTTAACATTTTTAATAAATTGTTTATTAATAATATTTTTTTTAATTTTTAATTTAAGATTTTTATATCCTTTAACTATATTCTTTCTATATGAACCATTAGATTTAGATTTTCCTTTAATTAATCTATTTTTATAATATGATTTTTTATCATTTTTAACTTTTTCATAAAAATCCAATAATTTCATATTTTTAGGATAACCTAATTTAACTTTTAATTTATTCATTTCTCCTTCTATTCTTTTAACTTCAGATTTACCATATTTCATTATTTCTTTAGGAGATATATCTAAAGTTGTATTATTTTTTATTAAAAATTTATAATAATTTTTACCATTAGGTATACCATATAAACCAATTGTATTTCTTGCTTTTTTAAAATAAACATCTTCTAAATATTTAATTAATTCTTCAATTCTTTTTTTATATTTGGTTTTCATAAATTTAATAAATTTATTGTATATATTTTTATTTTTATTTATTAAATTTTGAGGTATTTTAGGTATATATAAAGAATCGTCACTATTTACAAATGATTTAAGTGAATTAATAGTTTGTTGAACTATTATTTTAGGCATAATTATACGTTTTTTCAAGTTTTTTTTAAGTTCATTTTTAATACTTAAAATAATATCATAATAATCATGAAAACGACTAATTAAATAAACTAAATCTTTTTTTGTTTTTAAAGGATAAAAAGATGTATTTCTAATAGTAAAATCAATAATTTCATTGTGATAACTTGATACAGGCATATAATCAAAATTAAATTTTTTATGGCGCTCCGCTAATTTATAATTATCGAATGACCATTCTAAAATTTTATCGTCAATATATATATCATCATATTGATTAATTTCTTTTAGTGATTTATTATTTTTTTTATATTTATTATATTTTTTTTTGTATTTATTGATTAATTTTTTCATTTTATTTTCAGATATTTTTGAATAAGGATTCTCTATATGTTTTTGATTTTCAATTAAACCAAGATAAATACCGAAAGAAGGATAAATTTTAATTGTATCATAAAATAATTGTTCATACAAACTTTTATTTGTTTTTTTATTTTTTTTAAGTTTACTCATTAATTATTATTATCTAATAATTAAAAGTATATTTATATAAATAAAATATAAATAAATAATAAAAAATTTGATGATGATGAATTAAAATAAATTTTAACAAAATTTTTTACAATCACTTAATGTCACTGGTTTCCATAAAGAAGATAATTCATTATATTGATTATTTTTAAATTCATCTTCATTTTTAAAGTATTCTGATAAAAATAATTCTCCATTTTTCTCATTTCTTTTAAAAATAAGATATTTTCCATTTTGTGTTTTTTTAACTAAATTAATTTCATAATTATCAACTTTTTCAATAAAATTAATTTTTTCATTTAAACAGAAAATTTTTAATTTATCAATATTTTCAAATTGAACATTTTCTTTGTTACTAAAAATAAATAATTTTTCAATTTGTATTTTTTTGTGAATATTTTTAATTGAATTAAATAAATCTTCTTTATGATTGAATTTATAAATTACATCTATTAATTCTTCATGGTGTTTTATAGAATTATAATTTATTTTTTTACTATTTGATAATTCTTTAAAAGAATCATCAACAACTTTTTTTATTTTATCTATTAAAATTTGATATATTAAATCATTATCCATTTTATTTATTTCATTATTATAAATAACACATGATATTTTGTCATTTAAATTTAAAAAATTAATATTTTTATTATTATTATAAATATATTTAATTACATTTATTGGAGAAGGTTCATTTAAAACAGAATATCTTTCTAAATCAGTAAAATGTGATATATCAAAATCTTCATTAATATTTTTTATTTCATTTGCTTTAATAATATTAACTCTATCTTCATTAATATCTTTTAAAGTATCAAACATTTTTTTATATTCTTCATGACAATTTTTTAATTTACAAATATTTTTATGTGCTATTAATAATTTTGAAGTATTATAAAAATTAAAACAATAAGTACATATAATATCATCTTCTTTTACTTCTTTTTCTTTGAAAAAATATTCTCTTTCTTCAAGTTTTATTAATGATAATTTTAATGTTTGTTCATTATTAAATATATAATTTTTTTTTATTGGTCTACATTTATTTTTTATGTTTAAATGTCTTTCAATATCAATTTTATTAACATATTTTTTCTGACATCTTACACATTCATATAAATATTTTTGAATTTCACTCATTTTATATTTAATAAAAAAATATTATTATTATTTTATAATATTTTTTAGATTTTTTTTTAAATTTAATTCAAACGTAAATTAAAATTAAAATAACGTAAATCAAACTCAAAAAAAGTGAAAAAAAATACATAAAAAGAGTATTTATTATAATATAAAATAATATCAATATACTGTATTGTATACAAAAAATGGATTATACTATTAAAAAAGCATTAAGTCCCATTGAAATTGTCAATGTTGGAGATGTCTGTATCGAAGAAATAATGTTAAAAAATGTTATTCACAAAACAAAGGGTACATATCACAGAGAAGTGACTTATCAAATGAAAATGGAAGTGTTAAAAATCATTGATATTAAACATATGTTTTTATTAATGAAAATTATTGATTTTTCACCATATTATTCTGCAAATACTAAAAAAGACCCATTTTATTATGGAAAACATGTAGAATGTTTTACAGATACTTTTCATACCTGTATTAAAAAGAATGGTATGAAGATAACAAAGTACAAAATGGGACATGAAGTAGTTAGAAATACATGTATGGATGATTGGAAAACTAAAATTAGAGAATCAATTGTTTTTTCAATCAAAAAAGAGATACTTATGTTAAAATCGCATTTTGAAAATTTAAGAATTCAACAAAAACAGAATAGAATGTTAGATGATAGTGATGATGAGGATTTCTTTGATAATTTGTATAAAAAACCTTTTTATGAAAATAGGGTCAATAAGACTCCAAATACACAGACCCCAAAGGGGTCCAAAGCTCTTTTAGAGCAAAGTGTTGAAGAAAATAACACAAGAGGAAATAATATTAGAGAAAAAAGAGAATTATCACCTTCATCACCAAAACCAGATGAAAAAAAGAAAAAATTGTCTGCAAAAGAAGTATATCAAGCTATGCTTTTAAAGCATGGTATGAAGAGATAAAATATTTTTATCAAAAAATTATAAAAAAATTAAGATAATCCATATAAATCCAAAACATCACAGACTTCTAATTCAGGATATTTATTTAAACATTTATGTAAATTATCAGGACCATATATTTTTTTCATTAATTCTTTTTTAAAAGGTATTTTACAAAACTCTTCTTCTAAAAATAATTGTGAATTTTGCATTAACCATAACCATAAAGACCATTTATTATCTTTACATAACATGATATCACTCGATTTATTAACTAAAGAACTTATATCATATTTTTTATTATTAAACCAAATTAAATTATTTGAGTAAAAATTCCATTCGATATAAGGAATCCAATAAAAGTATTTTTTAATATTTTTAGGATTAATTTCTATACCTTTATAATAAAAAGAAGATATATTTAAAATAATTAATCGATTGAGATTTTTAGGTAAATAATAAATATTTAAACAATCATTAAAAGCACCTGAATTATCTAATATTAAATTTTTAACAAATATAGGAAAATGTTTTTTATATAATACAGAACAAAATGTATCGTCTTTATATATATTTTTATATTTATGATTTGATAATAAATTTAAATTTTCATCAAAATTTTTATATAATGCAAAATAATTATTAATATCTAATATTATTTTTAAATTTTCAACATATAAATTATTCATATTATCATTAAACATATTTGATAATGCTAAATTCAATTCTTTTAATTTAAAAATATTATTATTATTAATTAATTTAATATTTTTTAATGTATGAATATGATGTAAATCTAATTTTTTAATATTTTGATTTAATACTATTTCTTTATCTTCAAATAAAACACCAATACTTAAATTATTAACAAAATTTTTATTATAAGTATTCCAGAAAGATTCGGGAACATTATTATCAAAAAAAATATATCTATAATAATCCTGATTATTTTTTTTAACATCCATTTTCCGTTCTTTTTCACTTTCTTTATAACTCTTATTTAAAAGTTGTTGTTTATTATTATTAATATTATCATTATTATTAATATATTCTATTTTTTTTAGTTTAATGATTCTTCGTCTTAAATCATTCCAATCATAATCATTATTTTCTAATATTTTATAAATTAAAACATCAATAAAAACATTTGATTTTATTTTAGTAAATTTCATTTATTTTTATTTTAATTATAATAAGATTTTATTTTTCTAAAAATATTTTAAATAATAACTATTCAGAATAATAACAATTAATATAATCATTAATATGTTCAATAATTTCTTTTGGTAGTTTAATATAACTTAATAAAATAACATCTTTATTTTTTAAATAAAATATAATATTTGGATATTTACTATTAATAATTTTTTTAATTTTACTAATTTCATTTTTTAAACACATTGTAGCAGTATTAACAATTTTAGGAAAAGCCCAATCTTCATCTATGGTATTTAAATCACGTCTCATTCTTTGTATCATATTTAAAATATTATTTTTTTCAGTAGAGTTAAATTTTGAAGTATATTCATTATTAGATACTTCATTTCTTCTAATATATTTACTATCTAAAAACAACTCGAATACTTCATATGAAGTACTATTAATCTTTTCTGAAGATATATTTGATTCTACTGAAAAATCATTAGTATAAATCTTTTTTAAATTATTTAATTTATTTTCATTAATGAATTCATATTCATAATCTTTATTCATTTTTATACATTTAATATTTATTGATTATAATATATAATAAATTATAAATTATTTATTTTCATTTTTTATATTATTTACGTTTAAATAATATTAAATCACAATAATTTAAAAAAATGAAAAATAATAACTAAAAACCTTATTTTTAAACATAATAATAATTAATTTAGAATATAATTCTAATAAAATAGATATAGACGTAAAAGTAAATATCATAAAAAATGGAATCAATAACTAAACGCAATGAACATATATTTAGTCGTTCATACAAAGCTTTATTGAAAGGTATTAGAGATGTATATTATAGAGAAGATGAATCTAGAGATAGAATTATCGAGGTTTATAGAGATAATTATTATAGACATATTAATTTAATACATGATATGATTATCAATTATATCACCATAAATATTGGTGAAGAATTTAGTAAAAAGACAATATATAATAATTATATAGTACTTTTTATATTATTTTTTATTGTAGATGTTGAAAATAACGGTTTAGATAAAAAGAAAATAGAAGATTTTGCTTTTATACTGATTTCAGAGGGATTTAAGCATAATAGAGGAGAAGGAAATATTCAAATAAATTTTTCAGTTCTTTTTAGAATGATTGAATTAAATTATGATTCATTTACTAATTTTAAACTATTGGGTTTTCCTAGATTTTCAGTTCTTTTTTCAAAAAATAAAGTTGATGAACCAATTAATAAACAACTAACTATTGAAGTTCCTAAAACACCTCAATATAATGATATTAATCAAAGTAATACTAGTTTTCTTGAGAGTAGATCTACTACCCCCACTTCACAATATCAAAATTGTCAAGTTAATCAAGTTAATCAAGTTAATCAAATTAATCAAATTAATCAAGTTAATCAAGAATTATTGATGATAAATCAACAGAAGAGTTTGATTGAATCATTAGTACAACGATTAATTTTAATTGAAGAAGAGAATAAAAAACTAAATAATATGTTAATGGTTTCAATGCAAGAGAATAAAATATTAAATGATATGAATGCAGTTTTATTGAATTCTCAAAGTCTTTTAACAGTTCAAAATGAAGAATTAAAAGAAAAAAATAAATTATTGTATCGGTCTGAGAGACCTCATAATGATTTTGAACAATCTATTATCAATCTTATTGATAATGATAAATTATTTTATTAAATAAAATAATAAATTATAAAAAAAATTAAACTAATAATTAATAACAATATACTGAATATTTAGGAGTCTTCATAATTTTAACGGGAGGATAAACTAAAATTTCATCATTTTTATTGTCTTCATGTTTAACTTGATTTCCTTTGGATAGTTTATTGATATGTCCTTGAAAAATAACTTTAAGTTTATCATCGGGAAGACCTTTTTCAATAACAGTCTTTAATTGACCTCTATTATTCCAATAATAACTTTTATTATTATCGAAATGTTCATCAGAAACATCTAATTGTAGACGTTTGGATGTAGTTTTGATTAATTCAAGATATTCTTCTTCTGTAGCCATTTTTATGTCTATATTATTTTATACATATTTCTTTAAGTTCTTTTTTTACGTTTAATTAATAATAAAAAATTGATTAATTTTTCTAAAAAATAATACAAATTCTATACTTTTAACAATTTATTAAGATGTTTAATAACCGAAAGATTGGCGATACCTCAAAAACTCCAACAAATGTATCAGCAGATGATGGAGTTTGGAGAAGAAATGTTCAACCAAAAATTCAAAGAAGAATGGTTAGACAAGAGTTAAATGAAGAACATATAATATTATTGATAAATTTGGAATCACGTGTTAAAAGAAGAGATTTTAGATTTCCATTTAATAGATTTGTTGGATTAACAAATAATTTATATGAAGTAATGATAAATAACAATTTATATGAATTAGCTGAATGGTATTATTTTAATCAGAAAAGTAGAGGAAATGATATAAATGTGTCTCAAATAGAAATCAAAATTTTGAATAAAATTAAAAAGATAAACATATTGAGATTATTATTAAATAAAAATTTGGAGGAAGGTAGTAAAGAATATAATTTTTTTAGATTTGTTTATTCACAATCATCAAAAGAAGTTAAAAATGAATGTTTTGAAGTTATTTGTGAATATGATGAATTAAGTTTATTTAAAAATTCAACTTTACCTTTAATCGGTTTAACATTTAAATATAAAAACTATAATATTTTTAAAATGATGATAGAAGATGAAGAAGTAAAACATGAATTTAATGTAAGAACAGATAGATTAGAATTTAATGCAGTATTCGAATTTATATATCAAATATATAAAGATACAAGTTTTACAAATGAAGAAAGACATTTATTAATAAAACCAGTTTTTGACGTCTCACGGACACATTTTTCTACGCAAAGCGCCAAGAAAGATGATAAATTTAATGTATCAAATAAATTAACTTATTTTACAGATATTTTAGATATTATGTTAAAAAAAAAAGATTTTGATATGATAAAAAAGATTATTGATATAAAGATTATACAATATTATACTGAATTAGATAATAATATTAATAGTAAAAATAAAAGTTTGATAAAATTCAATAATTGTAAAAATAATTTAACTTATACGATAAAAAATTTAATGAATAGTTTTAAAAGATTTAAAGAATCAGAATTAAATATTGAAGAAGAAAATAAAATTTTAAATTTATTATTTAATGAATATGATACAATTGTACTTAAAAATTTTATTGAAGATTTAATTGTAAATCCACCTGAATATGAATATGAGGATTGTTTATATATTAGAATAAAAATAATTCAATTTTACATAAACAAATATAGAGAAAAATATATTTTAGGAGAAAATAATAATAATATAATATTAAATATATTTTTGGAAGTATTAAAATATAAATATATGTTTAAAGAAGATAATAAATATCATATTATTTCAAATGATTTTTTATTAAATAATATATATTTGTTAAACATTAAAAATAATAAAACTTTAAGTAGAATATATGTTAAAGAAGAGAAAAAATTAAAAATAAAAATTAATTTAAAAGAAAAATTAATGGAAGCATATATTCAAAATATGAGTATATATAATATACCTCGTGATTTAGTTATAGATTTATATGAATATTTTTGATAAATATTATTATTCTTTTCCTACTTTATAAAAAATAAAAAAATAAAATAATAAAATAATAATAAATATGCGATATAATTTTTTAAAATATTTTTTATTAAATATTAATATTAATAATTATTATAAAATGAAATTTATTTTTGTTGAAGCTTTTGATAATATTCGTAATTGGAATGGTTATAATGGTAGATATATTAAAGGTGTATCTGGTACTCATACATCTATTATAAATTTAGCTGAAGGTTTTGTTGAATTAGGAAATGAAGTTCAAGTAGTATCATATTTAAATATGATAGAAGAATTAGAATATAAAGGTGTAAAATATATAAATTATAATAATTTTGTAGAGCAAAGTTGTGATTATATAATAATGACGAATAGTTTATTAGATTTGAAAATATTAGATAAAATTAAATCATTTAAAAAGATATATATTATTTTACATTGTATAATTGTTTATATGCAATTTAAATATTTATTAGATGGTATTGATAAAAATAAAGTTAATATTCTTGCTCCTAGTGAACATACATTAAGAAATATAACCAGATTAAATCCTTTTTTGAATGAATACAAACAGATTATTTTAAATAATAGTATTGATACAGAAGATATATTAAGTATTGATATTGATAATAAAGTAAATAAAACAACACCAATGAGTTTTGTATATTTTCCATGTATTGAAAGAGGATATAAAATGTTATTAGAAATATTAAATAATTATGAACAGAAGAATATAAAATATATTTTAAACACAAATTCATATCATGATGAAAATTATTCAAGAATGATAGAGAAAGATAATATTATTAAAGGGAAGAATAGTTCAAAATATCATATTTACCACATTCTTTCAAATTCTCGTTATTTTGTTTATCCATTAATTAATTTTGATAATTTTAGAGTTCATTATGATACATTTGGATATGTTATATTAGAAGCTTTACTTCATGGTGTTATAGTAATATGTCCTAAAATGAAGATATATGAAGAATTATTTGGAGATG
>JACCED010007390.1_pt1 | contig 64068 bp, 56 predicted proteins | sample 7455021 | NCBI WGS metagenome assembly JACCED01 (sample SAMN15323456, study PRJNA562643) | freshwater metagenome | isolation source: river surface water | place: USA:Blue River Watershed | collected 2017-08-19 | reverse complement strand
TTGTCCGACTTGCAGGCTGAATACATTCTTGAGTTGAAGCTGCGACGCCTGACCAAACTAAGCATTTTGGAACTCGAAGCTGAAGCTGACCAGCTTCGAAAAGAGATTGAAGAACTCAAGAGCATTTTGAGTGACGACAAGGTCTTGCGCAAGACTATTGCGAAGGAATTGTCTGAGGTCCAAAAGACTCACGCAACTGCCAGAAGAACTGAACTTTTGGATGTCTCTGGTCTAGAAGTTGTAAAGAAGCCAGCATCAGTCAAGGAAATCGAAGATGAGGCAGCGGTCGTAACGCTTAGCCCGACCGGCTTGATAAGTAGATCGGACACACCCTCTCTCGGCCTAAGCCTTGCCACGAGTCTGCGCAGCGATGTTGGAATAGTTCTAGAGGACGGCAAAGCAATTCAGATTCACGTCAGCGATTTACCCGCGGGCAAGCCGATTTCCGCGTCAAAGTTTGCTGGAACCAAGCAAAAAGTACTGGGCATCATTCATTGGAACACTGAAGAGACAATTGCCCTTGGCACAGCTGGTGGAACAGTGAAGAGGGTCAGCGGTCCACTGCCCGACAAGCATGAGGTGTCGCTAATCTCACTAAAAGATAAAGACAAATTGGTTGGTGTCTGCGCCGCCGATGACAATTCGACCATCGGATTTGTTACAGCCGTAGGAAATGTATTGCTCTTTTCCGCCGATGCCGTGAGGCCCCAAGGACTACCCGCTGCAGGAATGGCTGGCGTTAGTTTGAGCGAAGGGACCGCAATTTACTTTGGTAAAGCACTTGATTCAGGTCACCTTGTAACTGCAGCCAACGGTTCGCAGTCCCTAGGCAAAACAGATGCTGGATCGGTGAAGATAACTCCGATGAAGGCCTACCCCAAGCAGGGTCGGGGCTCGAAGGGTGTTCGCTGTCACAAGTTTTTGAAGAATGAAGACCAGCTCTACTTCGCCAAATTCGCTGGCGCAGAACCGGCTGTCTTTGATGACTCCGATAAGGAGTTGGCTGATTTGGAGATAGACCCAAAGCGTGACGGAACCGGAAAAAAGATCAAGAGTTTTGTTGCAGGAGCAAACTAAGCGTCGATTCTTTCACGATCAAACTCGTCGGCTGAATCCACAATGAAGTCGCGTCTTGGCGCTACTTCATTACCCATTAAGAGTTCGAAAACTTCGTCCGCCGCCTCAGCGTCCCTAACGTTGATTCTGCGCAGCATGCGCTTCTGCGGGTTCATGGTGGTATCTGCCAGCTGATCGGCATCCATTTCACCAAGACCTTTATAGCGCTGGATTGGATGCTCGTAAGTCTTATTGGCCTTCTCAAGCTTCTTCAGTAGCTCATTCAGCTCTTGTTGTGAATATGTGTAAATCGTCTCTTTGTTCTTACCTGTACCCACGATAACTCGGTGAAGTGGAGGAACGGCAGCGAATACCCTCCCGGCCTCAACTAAGGGTCGCATGTAGCGGAAGAAAAGTGTCAAAAGAAGCGTTCGAATGTGAGCGCCGTCCACATCAGCATCACTCATCAAAATAATTTTTTCGTAGCGAGCTGCTTCCAGTTCGAAGGTTCTACCTGAACCTGCACCCAAAACTTGAATGATAGATGCGCACTCGGCATTGGAAAGCATGTCGGAAATGGATGCTTTTTGAACGTTGAGAATCTTTCCGCGAATCGGTAAAAGAGCCTGAAAAGAACTGTCTCGGGCAAGTTTGGCGGTGCCAAGAGCGCTATCACCCTCAACGATGAATAGCTCGGAACCTTCTGTCCCGCTTGCTCGGCAGTCGACCAATTTGGCTGGCAATGTCGAACTTTCAAGCGCATTCTTTCTTCGCTGGGTGTCTTTAACATCACGGGCACTGATACGTGCCTTGGCTTCACTCACCACTCTTTCGAGTAACTTTTCGGCCTCAGCCTTAGTTCCTCGTATTTTGCCAGCCAGGAACTGATCAAGATATTTCGTTACCGCATTAGTAACAATCGCTTTGATTGCCGGCGTACCCAACGTCTCCTTGGTTTGACCCTCGAATTGAGGTTCCGGGAAGCTAACGGAGATGGCAGCGGTCAGGCCAGTGAGGATGTCATCTTTTTCAATCTTGAGACCGGTAGCTTTAAGTCTTCGAGCATTAGCTTCAATGGCTGCTCTAAAAGACTTTAGAATTCCCTGCTCAAAACCACTCAGGTGTGAACCACCCTTGCTGGTAGAGATGATGTTTACGAAAGATCGAACGTCAGTTTCATAGCCAGTCCCCCATCGCATTGCCACTTCTACCTTGCAAGTTCGCTCTACCTCCCGCGGATCCATCGAACCGGTCTTGGGATCCAAAACTGGCACGGTCTCAGTGAAGGTGTCTACCGCAGTAATTCGCTTGACGGGGATGAGCTCTGGATCTTTGGCTAGGTAGTTCACGAACTCTGCCAAGCCGCCATCGAATGAAAATTCAATCTTTTTGCCCTTGCCGTCCTTGGCGCTGAGCGTTAGGCCCGGCACAAGGAATGCAGTCTGGCGAAGTCTCGCTTCAAGATCCGGCAAAGACAACTTGGCGCTTGCATCAAATATCTGACGGTCTGGCCAGAATCTAACCCGGGTACCAGAAACCTTTTTGGCTGTTTTGCCAACAACCTTGAGTTCGCTCTTCTTGACAAATGGCTTGAATTTAGCGTCTGGACCTGGGCCGTCGAACGTGCCAGGTTCTCCCTTTTTGAAGCTCATGGCATGGGTCTTGCCACCACGGTCAACTTCAACGTCGAGTCTGGCGCTAAGTGCGTTTACAACTGACGCTCCAACACCGTGTAAACCACCCGAGGAAGCATAAGAGCCGCCGCCAAACTTTCCACCAGCGTGGAGCTTTGTAAAAACTACCTCTACGCCAGTTAGCCCAGTTTTAGGCTCAATGTCCACGGGAACACCTCGACCAAAATCAGAAATTTGAATGGAGCCATCCGGAAATAGCTCGACGTCGATTTGGTCTCCATAGCCGCCCAAAGCTTCATCGACAGCATTATCGATTATTTCCCAGACGCAGTGCATAAGACCACGAGTATCGGTTGAACCGATGTACATACCCGGTCTCTTACGGACGGCTTCTAGCCCTTCGAGGACCGATAGATGCCGTGCTGAATAGCTTTCCACTAGCGAAACATTAGGCGATTTTTGGCATCTTCGGCTCCTGCCACTTCGCAATTAGCGAAACAGGGCCGTTTTAGAAATAACTGTCGGAGCCAGCGGTTATATTCAACGTCATGGAAACGAGTTCTTTGCCAACGCTTACAGCCTCTGATCGCTGCGACATTTGCGGTGCGCAAGCGTACATACGAGTTCAGCTTGAGACGGGTGAGCTGCTATTTTGCGGACATCACGGCAATGCCAATAAGCAAAAACTTGAGCCCATCATGATTAATTGGCACGACCAGACAAACGCCATTAACCGTTCTTCGAACGAATAGTACCAATCCAGTCAAGGGCTTGTGCCGATAGTTTCAATTCGGCACCCATCGACTTCAAGACCTTCTCAAGCAGTTGCGGATTCTTAGCTAGCACTGGACCAAAAAGACTGGTTGCAATGAAGGCCCCCTCAACAAAACAAACTGGCAAGTCACTTTCGCTATTGCGGTAGCCAAAATAACCCTCACTGGTGGTGACGAATTTGCTTTCACGAGCTACTGGTTTGCTCACTAGACCTAGGTCTGATGCGAAAAATTCATAGGCGGAACCAACCAACAAAGTTGCTAAACCCTTGGCATGACGATTGGCAATTGTCTTCCTTAGCTTGGCAAGCGATTTTGAGTATTGCTCTAACACGGCCTGTGAGCAATCTCCGATCAGAACAAAGTCTGCATCCGAAATCGCAGTTGTCATCTTGAATTTGATTCCCTGCTGTCGAAGTTGATTGGCTATAACCTCGAGGTTGCCCTGGTCTCCGTTGTTATTGAAATAGAAGGGTTCGAACGAATACAGATTGATCATTTGGCTAACCCCAAGTGACGGCGAGTGCGCCGCATAGCGTCCGCACTAAACAATATGGTTGGCTTTGAACCTGGGAGAGTCAAAAAGAAATCAGCTGCGGCCGCGGGATCCTCAATCACATTTTCAACACTTACGCCAGCAAAATGAAGACGAAGTGCTAGTTCGGCTGCGTTTGAGCCACCAATGACATTAACCGCCTTGAGCTTGTCGAAATTTACAGTCCATAGCCAGCTCGGGTCGTGAATATCAGAACCCGCCATGAGCATGAGTGGCTTTTCGTTTCCAGTTAGTTCATCAAGGTTTAGCTGGAAGCTGGTTGGATTTTGGACAAGTCTGAGATTGACCTCCCGTCCTGCCAAAACGACCTTTTCGTTCCTCGCGAAAACTCGTTGCTTGCTCTGAAGACACTGACTTACGACTTCAGGTTTTAGATCAATCAGCTGATCGGCTGCGGCAAGGGCAAGTGCATCATTCAAGGCGTGCTGGGAGTTTGAAGCACTAGTTGAAAAGCGCAACTTTCCAAATTTCAACTCATAGCCCAATCTGGCAAAGACCTGCACGCTTCGGGAGTACTCAGTCGGTTTCTTGAAGTTGAATGCATACTTTGGTGCATCTTTGCGCTTTCGAAGAGTCGAGGATAGGCCAACAGCAATTGGGCTACCTAAAAACTTAAGTTGGTTGAGATTTGGGTCATCAGCATTGATGACCACTTTTGGAACAACCGCAGCCGCCTGTCCCAGTCTCTCGATTACTCTGGCGGGGTCAACAAAACGGTCTAATTGATCACTTAGAACGTTTGTAAGAACAAGCAGCTCAGGCTTTAGCTCAAGAAGAGGCGCAATGTGCCCCTCATCAACTTCTAGGACCGCAATGTCTTGGCTGAGTTTGCCTGACCAGTCACATTGAGTAAGCACCGCTGAAAGCAAACCCTGTTGGATGTTGGCGGTTGAGGAATTAGTAAAGACCTTGACCCCGTGTTCTCTCAGAAGAGTAACGAGCATGTGAGTGGTCGAAGATTTACCGGCACTTCCACTAATGATTACAAAGCCAAGTGGCAAAGACCTCAGAGCATCGGCCAAGAAAGAAGGGGCAAGCTTTGAAACAAGCAACCCTGGAAAAGCTGATCCGCCTCCACGCCTAACCCTGCGAAGCAAAAACCTAACGGTTCTTCCCACCGCCACGGCTAGGGAGTAGTTCATTTAGTTATCCAAGTAGTCTCGGAGTAGCTGAGAGCGCGATGGGTGTCGTAGCTTAGACATGGTCTTCGACTCAATTTGACGAATTCGCTCTCTAGTGACGCCAAACTTTTCACCAATCTGATCCAAAGTCATCTGCACGCCATCACCAAGTCCGAAGCGAGATCTAATTACTCCGGCCTCACGAGGGTGCAAACTGTCAAGTACTCGCTCTAGTTCCTGCTGCAACATTGAAAAGCCGACAGCGTCCGCTGGAACGACCGCCTCTGTGTCCTCGATGAGATCGCCAAACTCGCTGTCTCCATCCTCGCCAAGCGGTGTGGAAAGAGAGATTGGCTCGCGACCATATTTCTGAACCTCAACAACCTTTTCAGGGGTCATGTCTAGTTCAGCCGCGAGCTCCTCTGGCGTTGGTTCTCTACCCAAGTCTTGAAGGAGTTGACGTTGAACCCTAGCTAGTTTGTTGATTACCTCAACCATGTGAACGGGAATACGAATTGTTCTCGCCTGGTCAGCCATGGCCCTGGTGATTGCCTGACGAATCCACCAAGTCGCGTAGGTCGAAAACTTGTAGCCCTTGGTGTAGTCAAATTTTTCTACAGCGCGAATCAGACCTAGATTTCCCTCTTGAATCAAATCTAGGAACTGCATTCCACGTCCGGTGTAACGCTTTGCCAAAGACACAACCAATCGCAAGTTGGCCTCCAGGAGGTGGCTCTTGGCCCTTTGTCCATCTTTGACAACCCAGTTCAGGTCTCTACGCTCGGATGGCGAAAGCTTTTTTGCAGTCGCTAGCTTTTCTTCAGCAAATAGACCGGCCTCAATTCTTTTTGCAAGCTCCACCTCGAGCTCAGCGTTCAGAAGCGCGACCTTACCTATTTGCTTTAGATAATCCTTTACTGGATCGGCGGTAGCTCCGCTGATGGTCAGATTCTGAACCGGAATGTCGTCATCGTCATCGCTGATAACTATTAGATCGGAAGGTAGCTGAGGCTTGGCGTTCTCAGGCTCCTCCTCCTCATCCGCAGTTAGATCGACAGCCTCTTGTGCTTCTGCGACAATCTCTTCAACCGAGGTCAGATCCTCTTCTGGATCAATCTCCTCGTCTTCGTCATCCTCTAGTTCGGCAGAAGCTGGCTTAGCGCCTTTGGCTTTTGACTTGATGCCTGCTTGCTTTTCTGGAACACCAGCAGTTTTCTTTACTGGTAGTTGCTTGCCCTTCAAAGGTTTAGCAGGAGCGATTTGTTTAGCAGACTTGGCAGCTTTGCCCTTCACCAATTTGGCTGGCTTAGCAGGAGTTGCGTTCTTGGATGTTGACTTGACTTTCGCTTTCTGAGATTTAGTTGGTGCTTTTTGCTCAACAGCAGCTTTGACACCTGCCTTAGCCTTAGCCTTTGCCTTTGGTTGCAGTTTTTTTGCATCTGTCTTTGCAGTGGCCGGCTTGCTGGGTTTAGCGGCAGGTTTAACAGTCGGTTTGACCGCTTTAGAAGTCTTGGTTGGCTTGACGGGCTTTACTGATTTCTCAGCTTTAGAAGGCTTGACTGGCTTGATGGGGCTAGCGGATTTTTTCTCTTTGGCCTGTTGAGTCGATTTAGCTGCAGCCTTCTGAGCAGGCTTAGAAACAGTCGGCTTTGGGGCCGCAGGTTTCTTCTTGCTGGCCACCTTCGCATCTTGCTGAACTACTTTGTTCTTTGCGTCTCTCACCGCAGGCTTCAGCGGCACCTTGACAGGCGCAGACTTTGCTTTGGCCTTATCTAAAGGTGGCTTGACGGTCTTTGCGGATGCGATGGGGGTCCTCTTCCGGGCAGTACATAAACCCTTGTCAAGTACCTAAAACAGGACCTGAAAGGGTTTTGTGTGGTAATTATGCCATCTGAATGGCCTATTCCCTAACTAAAAGGCCTAAATGGTGTGAATTATTCCTTGTCACCGTCAAGATTGCGGCGCAAGGTGGCCAAGTACTTCTCAAGTTCGTCAGCCAGCTGATCCGCCGAAGGGGGTTGGGCTGTTGGTTTTCCCAGGGGCGCACGAGCAGGTGCGGTCTCCCCGGAGGCATAACCCTGCTCCAAAGTCGCTATCAACTTTTGAAGTTCGGGGTTGTCGCTGACCTGCGAGTTGACTTTTTTATCAAATGCGTTTGACCGGTCTCTTAGTTCGTCTGATGGGAAAACTAAACCAGTGGCTGCCGTGATTAGCTCGAGTCCGCTCAATGCTGATTTTGGTACCTCATTATCAGCAAGGTAGTGCGGGACCAGGAGGACGAAGCCCGCCACTGCGAAACCAACTTCAACCAATCTAAATTCAAGAAGGTGAACGATGTTTCCTGGCACCTGAGTCTGCGGCTTCCATTCTGAAAAGCGCTCGATCATGTCAGACCGATTTCCCGAAACAGTTATGCCTGTTGCGCGAGTATGGGGAATTGGGAACGGAATTGCGTGCACCCAGGTGAAGGAACTGATTTGGTAGCGCTCTGCAATCTCTACCACAGACCTAGAAAAAGCCTCCCATTTCATGTCGGGCTCATACCCTTCAAGTAATAAAAAGGGTTGATCCGCTTCGTCGTGCATTAGATAGATTGCCAAACTGGCGGGCTCATACGAATCAATGTGGTCTTTTTCAAAATAAAGAACGGGTCGCCTTGAGCGGTAATCCAGCAGGGCATCGTTGTCAAAGCGAATCAAGACTTCATTATCCAAATTGGCAAACAAGTGCTCGGAAAGCTGCTGAACAGTCGAGCCGGAGTCGCTGAAGCCTGTGAGCAGACAAACCATCGGAAGCCCCGATAATTGCTCGACATGCTCGTACTCGCGATACAGCTGACTCATGTTTCGATACTAACCCACCCCTACACTTATTAGTCATGCACGATGTTTCGCTTATAACAACACTTCCAACCGAGCCCTACCAGCTGGCAATCCCGTTCGCCTCAGAAGATGATTTTGCAAAGTTGGCTCTACCAATTCCAGCCAATCTGCTCAGTCTCTATAAAGCTGAGGCCAAATCCGGCTCAATTGCCAGAGTGCCAATGGATAACTCAGTTGCTTTAGTGATTGGCGGTAAGTCATCTACAGTGGAGTTTGTCGCAGCTGCCGTGAGAAATGCCACCCACACCGCCCCGCTTGTGATTGATTTGCGCGGGAGGCAAGAAGACGTCATTGGCGCTGCCGAGGCAGCTTTTCTAGCCAGCAAAACCCCGACTTCCTACAAATCAGACTTTAAAAATGATTCTGTTCAGGTGAAGCTTTTGGTTGACGAGGTAGTAGCCATTGACTCTGCAAAGCACATCGCTTTCGAGGTGATCCGGGCACGCGAGTTGATAAACATGCCCGCTAATGATTTGTATCCGGAAATGGTCGCCGAAAAGGCTGCTGAAATCTCAAAAGGCCTGCCCCTCAAAGTTGAAATTTGGGACGAGCGCAAACTAGCCAGCGAAAACTGCGGAGGCATTTTAGGTGTTGGCAAGGGATCAAGCAGACCTCCACGGCTGGTAAAACTTGAATACCGTGGTGGTGGTCAGCACTTGGCTCTAGCCGGCAAGGGAATTACTTTTGACACTGGTGGTCTCTCGCTCAAGCCTGCCGAGTCGATGGTAGGTATGAAATATGACATGGCTGGTGCCGCCACCGTCCTGGCAGCGACAGTTGCGATAGCTAAGTTGGGAATCAAGGTAAATGTCACCACAGTTTTGTGCCTTGCCGAGAATATGCCCTCTGGATCAGCGACAAGGCCAGGCGACGTAGTCAAAGTGCGAAACGGTAAAACCGTCGAAGTTCTGAACACCGATGCCGAGGGCAGACTGGTACTAGCAGATGGTTTGTCATACCTTTCAGAGCTAAATCCAGATCACATCGTTGACGTGGCAACCTTGACCGGAGCAGCGACGATTGCCCTGGGCAAGCGATACACCGGGTTAATGGGTCAGGGCTCAGCGATTGATGCAGTCGAAAAGGCAGCTGAGTCGGTGGGCGAACTGGTTTGGCACATGCCTCTGGCGGAGGAGCTCAAGGAGACTCTCAAAAGTGATTTGGCAGATATGACAAATGTGAAGATAGGCAACAAGGCCGGTGGAATGTTGGTGGGTGGTTTGTTCCTACAGGAATTTGTCGCCAAAGATGCCTCCTGGGCCCACTTGGACATTGCCTCTGCCGCTAACAATGATGGCTCCCCTTACTCGGTCTACCCCGCGGGCGCCACTGGCGTCATGATTCGAACACTGGTCGAGTTGGCTAAAAATCTCGCTAAATAGCAGGTAGTAGACTGACTAGCTGTTTGAACTAGATGGAGCCGAAGTGGCTGAGCACAATTTTGACCTCGTAATTTTGGGCGCCGGATCCGGCGGATATTCGGCTGCTTTGCGCGCAGCTCAATTAGGCATGAGTGTTGCGCTGATTGAAAAAGACAAGCTGGGTGGCACCTGTTTGCACCGAGGTTGCATACCGACTAAGGCTCTTTTGCATTCGGCAGAGGTAGCCGACACCACTCGCGACGCAGCGAATTACGGAATTCAAGCAACCCTGCAGGGAATCGACATGAGCGCAGTGAACAAGTACCGCGACTCAATTATTGACAAACTTTACAAAGGTCTGACTGGTCTTGTTGGCGGCAAGTCCATCACCTACGTAACTGGCGAGGGCAAGATGACTGGCCCTAAAACCATTTCGGTAGGTAGCGATAACTACACGGGCAAGAATGTTGTTTTAGCTACCGGTTCAATCACTAAGACTTTGGGCATTGAAATCGGCGGCAGGGTAATCACTTCCGATCAAGCACTTCTGATGGACTTTGTTCCAAGACGAGTTGCTGTCTTGGGTGGAGGTGTAATTGGAGTTGAGTTCGCCTCAATTTGGAGAAGCTTTGGCGCAGAGGTCGTCATCGTCGAGGGTCTAGACAGACTTGTTCCAAACGAGGACCCCGCAATCAGCAAGGCTTTGGAGCGCGCGTATAGAAAACGCGGTATTGAAACAAAGCTAGGAAGCAAGTTCAAGAGCGTTTCCCAAACACCAACCTCCGTTGAGATTGAATTGGAAAGCGGGGAAAGAGTTTCTGCTGACATTCTGCTGGTTGCTGTTGGACGCGGTCCAAATGCAACGGGCTTTGGATTTGAGCAGCAGGGCATTCAGATGGAGCGAGGTTGGGTTCTAACCAACGATCGTCTACAAACCAACCTGCCAGGAGTTTATGCAGTTGGCGACATAGTTCCAGGCCTTCAACTTGCTCATCGTGGATTCATGCAGGGAATCTTTGTGGCCGAAGAGATTGCCGGTCTAAAGCCAAAGAAGGTTGACGAAATGGGAATTCCACGAGTCACCTACTGCGAACCAGAAATTGCATCGATTGGTCTAACCGAAGCCCAGGCTAAAGAAAAGTATGGAAACGACGTTTCCATTTACGAGTACAACCTTGCCGGCAACGGTAAAAGCAACATTTTGGGTACCGCCGGAGTTATCAAGCTAATTCGCCAAAACAACGGACCGGTAATCGGCTTCCACATGATTGGGTCCAGAGCCGGTGAGCAGATTGGCGAGGCGCAGTTGATTGTGAACTGGGAGGCTTACCCAGAAGATGTCGCTCCACTGGTACACGCACACCCAACTATGAATGAAGCAATTGGCGAGGCGCACCTTGCACTCGCTGGCAAACCGCTCCACGCACACGCATAAAGGCAGGAAAGAAAATGGCCGATGTAGTTCTCCCAGCTCTGGGTGAATCCGTAACCGAGGGAACAGTAACCCGCTGGCTCAAGAAGGTGGGCGACACAGTCGCTGTCGATGAACCACTGGTGGAGATTTCAACCGACAAAGTTGACACTGAAATTCCAAGTCCAGTAGCTGGCGTAGTGCAGCAAATAATGGTCAAGGAAGACGAGACTGTCGCCGTTGGTGCTGTCCTAGCAGTAGTTGGAGACGCTGCTGCCACACCCGCCGCTCCTGTCGCTCCAGTGACTCCAGTCGCTGCACCGGTAGCTCCACCTGCACCAGTAGCTCCCCCGGTAGCTGCTCCAGTAATTCCCGCACCAGTACCAGCTGCACCAGTGGTAGCTCCGCCAGTTGCACCTGCTCCAGCTATTCCTGCGCCAGTGGTGGCAGTACCAGTCGCTGCTCCAGCTGCTCCTGCCGTTGCAGCAATCCCATCGAGTGAATCCGATCCAAATTACGTAACACCGATCGTTCGCAAACTCGCGGCTGAGCTTGGTGTGAACCTAGCGTCCGTGCGTGGCACGGGTGTTGGCGGGCGCATTCGCAAAGAGGACGTCTTAGCAGCTGGCAGCAGCAAGACGCCGGTTGCCTCCGCACCAGCAGCAGCAGCGAGCCCACTCCGTGGTACTCGCGAATCCATGTCTCGCCTGCGTAAGGTTTTAGCCGAACGTGCCGTCGCTTCGATGCAGCAAACCGCTCAGCTCACCTCAGTGGTTGAAGTTGATGTCACTGGCATCGCGAATTTGCGTGAGCGCATCAAGAATGACTTCCTGTCAAAGACAGGAAACAAACTCAGTTTCATGCCATTTTTCACTTTGGCAGCGGCTGAAGCACTTCGCGCGCATCCAAAGATTAACTCATCAGCAGAGGGTGACCAGATTATTTATCACGACGGCGAGAACATCTCGTTTGCCGTCGACACCGATCGTGGCCTTCTAACCCCAGTAATCAGGGATACGGCAAGTCTTTCCATCGCCCAGATTGCTTCCGCAATTGCCGACCTAGCGAATCGAACCAGAAGCAACCAGCTAAAGCCCGATGAGCTTTCTGGAGGAACCTTTACCCTCACCAACACTGGATCCAGGGGCGCACTCTTTGACACACCAGTGGTATTTCTGCCGCAGTCGGCGATTCTCGGTACTGGCATCGTTACCAAACGGCCAGCAGTCGTTTTGGACGCTGACGGTAATGAGGCCATCGCAATTCGATCCATGGTTTACCTAGCCTTGAGCTATGACCACCGAATTATTGATGGAGCCGATGCCGCTCGATTCTTGGGTGATGTCAAAAAGCGACTTGAGGAAGAAAGGTTCGAAGCAAACCTTGGCATCTAATCAAATTGGGCGGACTTTGAGGTTTGGTCATGCCCAAATTTGAAAGAGTAGCTTTCAATCCCAACTTTTTGTCCTACGCCGACGGCTACGCACTGCAAAAGCAGTTTCATGCAGAGGTTGTTTCAGGTAAAAGAGAAGACACGGTTCTGCTGCTAGAGCACAAGAGTGTCTATACAGCAGGTAAGCGCACCGAAGAGCATGAATTACCCGATGATGGGTCTGACTTTGTTGAAACCAATCGAGGTGGCAAGATCACGTGGCACGGCCCGGGTCAATTGGTTGGATATCCGATAATGCACCTTCCTAAGCCAATTGACGTGGTGGCCTATGTTCGCTACCTCGAACAAACCCTGATAGATGTGATAGCCGAATTCGGAATTAGCGGAATCAGAGTTCCTGGCAGGACCGGGGTCTGGGTCGAAACCCCCCAGGGAGCTGCGAAGGTTGCAGCCATTGGTATCCGAGTAGCTGAGAAGGTCACAATGCACGGTTTTGCGCTGAATTGCAGCAATTCACTGGAGCCCTTTGAGCACATAGTTGCCTGTGGGATTGCCGATGCCAAGGCTACGACCCTGAGTGTTTTAGCATCTAAGGAGATAACCCCGCTCGATGCAGCTAGCCTGATTGAGCAGAAAATGGGAGAAATACCAAATGCCAGAGGCTAAACCAGAGCGCAAGCTACTTCGACTTGAAGTTCGCAATAGCTCTGTGCCAATAGAGCGAAAGCCGGAGTGGATTCGAACCACGGCAAAGATGGGCCCTGAATACAAGCAGCTTCACTCACTGGTAAAAGATCAGGATCTTCACACTGTTTGCCAGGAAGCTGGTTGTCCAAACATTTTTGAGTGCTGGGAAGATCGAGAAGCAACTTTTCTAATTGGTGGCTCACAGTGCACCAGAAGGTGTGACTTCTGCCAGATTGACACCGGTCGCCCAGCAGCCTTTGATGCGGATGAGCCAAGAAGAGTTGGCGAATCAGTTGCCAAGATGCAACTTCGATACGCAACGGTTACTGGTGTAGCGCGTGATGATTTACCCGACGAGGGAGCATGGCTTTACGCAGAAACCATCCGACAGATTCACCAGCAGTCCCCTGGCACAGGTGTTGAGATTCTGGTCCCCGACTTTTCTGGTAACCCAAAACATCTTGGACAGGTCTTTGACGCCCTTCCAGAAGTATTCGCGCACAACGTTGAGACAGTGCCAAGAATTTTCAAGCGGATTCGCCCAGCTTTTGATTACAACCGTTCCATGGATGTCATTACACAAGCTCGCAATAATGGTTTAGTTACCAAGTCAAATTTGATATTGGGAATGGGCGAGGAGATTGAAGAAATCGTCACTGCGTTACACGATCTGCACAACGCGGGGACTGACATTGTTACCATCACCCAATACCTGAGACCAAGTCCACGACACCACCCCGTGGAGCGCTGGGTGAAGCCAGAGGAATTTGTCGAGCTGGCAAAGATTGCCGAGGGAATTGGCTTTTTGGGTGTTTTGGCGGGACCACTTGTTCGCTCCAGCTATCGAGCAGGCCGACTTTGGGCAACCAGCATGATCGCGAAGGGTCGACCAATTCCTGAGAATCTTCGCCACCTGGCTGAGAAAGTCGAATTCGCCCAGGCAAGCGCGATTGCCTAACTAAACTAGGCGCGTGGCTAAGAAAGACAAACAACCGGGCAGACTGAATCAGCTGTGGCAGGTTTACAAGGTAACCGCTAAAAATGATCCCTCCAGCGTTTGGGTATCACTTCTGGGTTTCTTGCTGGCAGTGGCAGCTGGCTTACTAATTGGTTACTTCGTCTTCGGTGGAGAGCCATGGTCATTTACGCTGTGGACAATCTCGGGCATCACCAGTGGAATCTTGATTGCGATGATCATCATGTCCCGCCGTGCCGAACGCAGCGCTTACAAGCAAATCGAAGGTCAGCCCGGCGCTGTCTCAGCGGTCCTAAACTCCCAAATCCGTCGTTCTTGGCGAGCAAGCCCGACTCCAATCGCCATCAGCCCCAAAACTCGCGAGGCTGTCTATCGAATGATCGGCCGGCCAGGCGTAGTTCTAATCGGTGAGGGTGAGTCTGCCCGCGTCACCCAAATGCTCCAGGACGAAGCTCGAAAGGTTCAAAGGATTGCCCCCGGGGTGACCATCCATCAAATCAAAGTGACGGTGGATGATTCAGGCGTAAGGATCTACAACCTTCTAAGAACCATTTACAAGCTAAAGAAGAGCCTCCGCCGGGCAGAGGTAACCGCGGTAGCCAACCGCCTGGAGTCCCTGGGAGGCTTGTCTATACCAATCCCCAAGGGTATTGACCCGATGAAAGTTAGACCGCCCAAGCGCAAGGGTTAACATTTCTGAAACATTTCCCCGCTAGGTTTTTACTCGTTCCCTCCGGGATCTAGGCAACCGAAGAGAGAGAAACCTATGTTCAAAAACGCATCCGAAGTACTCAAATACATCAAGGAACACGATGTTAAGTTCGTTGATGTTCGATTCACCGATTTACCGGGAGTGCAGCAGCACTTTAACTTGCCGGTTTCCCAGATCAACGAAGACTTCTTCGCTGACGGTCAGTTGTTTGATGCATCTTCAATCCGCGGATTCGCATCCATCCACGAAAGTGACATGCAGCTAATACCTGATGTCTCGACAGCCTGGATTGATCCATTCCGCGTTGAAAAGACTCTGATTATAAATTTTGACATCTATAACCCTCGCAACGGTGAGCTCTACCACCGCGACCCTCGTCAGGTTGCTCATAAAGCGGAGCGCTACCTGCAGTCGACCGGAATTGCAGACACCGCTTTCTTCGCCCCAGAGGCAGAGTTCTTCATTTTTGATGAGGTTCGCTACGAGGTTAAGTCCAACACCGCTTTCCACCTGGTCGACTCAATTGAGGGTACCTGGAATACGGCTCGCGTCGAAGAGGGTGGGAACCTTGGTAACAAGACCCCCTTCAAGGGTGGTTACTTCCCCGTTCCACCAGTTGACCACCTAGCCGACATCCGTGATGCAATTGTTCTAGAACTAGAGGCAGCTGGCTTAAACGTTGAGCGCTCACACCACGAAGTTGGAACCGCTGGTCAGTGCGAAATCAATTACCGATTTGACACACTGGTCAAAAGCGCAGATGACATTTTGAAGTTCAAGTACATAGTCAAAAATGTTTCTCACCAGTTTGGTAAAACTGCGACATTTATGCCTAAGCCGCTATTTGGCGACAACGGATCGGGTATGCATGTCCACCAATCACTTTGGAAAGATGGCAAGCCACTGTTCTATGACGAGACTGGCTATGGCGGCCTGAGCGACATTGCTCGCTGGTACATCGGAGGCCTGTTGAAGCACGCACCTAGCTTGCTCGCCTTCACAAATCCATCGATCAACTCTTACCACCGATTGGTTCCAGGCTTTGAGGCACCAGTGAACCTTGTCTATTCAGCTGGCAACCGCTCGGCTGCTATCCGTATCCCGATGACCGGATCCAATCCAAAGGCAAAGCGCATTGAGTTCCGCGCTCCCGATAGCTCAGGAAATCCATACCTAGCTTTTGCGGCCATGCTGATGGCTGGTCTTGACGGTGTGAAGAACAGAATCGAGCCGCACGCTCCAGTAGATAAAGATCTCTACGAGCTACCACCGGAGGAGGCCAAGAACATTCCTCAGGTACCGGGATCTCTCGAGGCAGTTCTGCAGAGCCTAGAGCAGGACAATGAATACTTGATGCACGGCAACGTCTTCACTGAAGATCTAATCGAGACCTGGATCGACTACAAGCGGGAGAAGGAACTAAAGCCGATGGCACAGCGCCCTCACCCCTATGAGTTCGAGCTCTACTACGGCGTCTAAGAACATGGTGAGAATGGGGCGGCTCTGGCCGCCCCATTTTTGCTTAAAAGAGTTCTTCGAAAACTTTCCTAGCTCGTCTGGTCGCCGCCAAATAGTCATCTTCCAACTTGGAAGCAGATCCTGGTGTGTACTCTAAAATCCTTGCGGTCGCTTCGAGCTGACGCCGATCGGTGGGAAGAATGTCGATTAATTTATCGACCGCCAAGACCAGCGCGCTTCTACATCGCGCAGAAATAAGCCAGCCAGCGCGTAATTGTTCAGCCTGCTCAGCCGACAGCAGATTTAGCTTTACCAATTCATCCAGTGTTCCTAGGGTGCTGAGGGACTGCAGCTGAGGGTGCTTTCCCGCGTAGCGAAGTTGATATAGCTGAACCAACCACTCGACGTCGCTGATGGAGCCGCGGCCAAGCTTTAGGTGTCGCAGAGGGTCGGCGCCAAGGGGTAGTCGTTCGCCCTCGACTCGAGCCTTTATCCTGCGCACCTCAATTAATTTCTTTTCCTCCAGCTGCTGCGGGTAGCGATAGAGATTTATGAGGCTACTGAATTCTTTTCGCAGTGTGTCGCTGCCAGTCACTACTCTCGCCCTCAGAAGCGCCTGAAACTCCCAAGTATCAGCCCATTTCTCGTAGTAAGCCTGATAGCTGGCTAACGAGCGAATTCTTGGCCCATTTTTACCCTCGGGCCGCAAATCCAAATCAAGCTCGAACTCTAGGAGTGAATCTTTACTTAGGACCATTAATTGTGAGGAGACCTTTTCGGCAACCAACTGGGTGCCTTCCCGCTCGGACTGATACACCAGCATGGCATCTGCATCTGATCCGAACCCGAGTTCTCCCCCACCCCAGCGGCCCATCGCCACGATGCCTAGGTCAATCTCGACACCAACCTGCTTCTTTGCCAGATCGAGCATGGCGGTTAGGTAAGAGTCAACCAAGTCGGTGAGGCCTTTTGAAACATCGCTAAGGTTCAATTCACCAAGCACCGCACCGATTGCCAGACGCAGTACTTCTCTGCGACGTATTTGTCTGATTAGCTCTGCCGCGGTTTCAACTTGCTCGCGTTCAATGATGGAGTGCATCTCCCCTTGAAGCTTCTCGCTGGCTGAGGGCCGGAGTGATGTTGAATCGCCAAACCAGGCCGAGGAGTCTGGAATGTGTTCCAGGAGCCTGGCAATCAAGCTTGATGAAGACAAAACCTTCATTAGTCGCTCAGCAGCACCAGAGGAATCCCGCAGCATCTTTAGGAACCAGTGTGTTTCACCCAGTGACTCACTGAGTCGTCTGAAACTTAGCAGCGCCCGATCTGGATCAATTCCCTCTGCCATCCAGCGGATTAGCACTGGGAGCAGTGTCTTCTGGATAACCGCTCGCCTTGAAACTCCGCTGGTTAGCGCCGAGATATGTCTCACAGCTCCAACCGGGTCCACAAACCCAAGCGCTCTCAGTCGATTATTAATAGCTTCGTCGCTTAGCTGAACCTCCCCTGCAGACAATGATGCAGTAGCGGCAAGGAGCGGTCGGTAGAAGACAGAGTCGTGAAGTGTTGCTACCGTTGAGCGAACCTCATCCAGTTTTTTTTCTAGATCCTCCGCAGACCAAGTTAGATTGATACCCCTGGCAACCCTGCGCAGCTCGGAGCGGTCGGTTGGAATCAGATGCGTTCTTCGAAGGCGCAATAATTGAACTCTGTGTTCCACCACTCGCATGAGTTGATAGTTGATCTTTAGTGCATCTCGGTCCTCACGCGCTAATAGGCCTGCATCACAAAGTCTTTCCAGAGCTAGCAGCGTGTTGGGAACGCGGAGAGACTCGTCGGCTACCCCATGCACCAGCTGCATCAGTTGGGCTGTGAATTCGACGTCTCTAAGCCCGCCTCTTCCCAGTTTGATGTCCTGTTCAATTTCCTCCCGTGTCAGCTGCTCAAGCACGCGCTTTCTGAGGTGTCTAGTGCTTTCAACAATCCGACTGCGCTCTGGGTATGCCCAAATCATTGGTTTGATTTGTTTGATGTACTGCTCGCCGAGCTCAGCATTTCCCGCTGAGAATCTTGCTTTTAGCAGGGCCTGGAACTCCCATGGCTCGGCCCATTTTTCATAGTAGGCACGGTGTGCGTCGAGGGTTCTAACTAGTGCCCCAGCCTTACCCTCGGGTCGCAGATTAGCGTCCACCTGCCAGAGGGCAGGCTCCAAATCAGATTCGAACAAGCAGGCAGCCAATCGGGTAGCAAGTTTTGTGCTGGTATCGAGCGACTCTGCATCACTTACGTAAATCACATCTACGTCCGAGACATAATTCAATTCCGCTGCCCCGGTTTTGCCCATCGCAATGATTGCCAGCTGGCACTTCTCGACTTGTTCGCTGGTTATTCGTCCTTCAGTCACAAGTTCGTTGGCAGCTAGTTTTAGGGCTGCCGCTAAAGCGGCATCGGTCAGATTAGAAAGGCAAAGCGAAACCTCAGGATACGCAGCCAACGGGTCCGAAGCCGAGAGATCAAAATCAACAATTCCTAGCAGGGCGGAACGATAAGTTACTCGCAGCGCAGATCTGTTGTCAGCGCTGATAGTTGACACCTTTGGAAGCTGGGGCTTAGCCAAGAAGTGCTGAATTTCTGCTGGATGGCGTTTTAGAAATTCAGCAATGGCATCAGATGCACCCAGAACCCTAACCAGACGGAGAGCTGAATCGGAATTTGAGATGATTTTCTTGACAGCTTTGGCATCAATCTGAGCAAGGTCAATTAGGTGATCTAATGCGCGATCTGGCGAAGCTGCTCGTGCCAGCGGATCTAAGGCACTGTGGCCCCAATCGCCAACCAGTTCGACTAATCGATCGAGCTTAGGAATGCTCTCGGAAAGTTGCTCAAAACCCAGTCGGGCTAATTCACTGAGCGGATTGGCGCGCGACATCTAAAGAGTTCGCAGGTTTTGCTCAATCTCAAACGGAGTTACCTGAGCTCGGTATTCGGCCCACTCGTTTCGCTTGTTCGCAAGTACATAGCTGAACACCGACTCGCCCAGTACTTCAGCCGCTAGCTCAGACGACTCGAGTTTCTTAATGGCGTGATCTAAGGATTGTGGAAGCGATTCGTTCCCAAGAGCACGTCGCTCCATGTCCGTCAACGACCAAACATCGTCCTCAGCCTCAGGAGGAAGTTCGTAACCGTTCTCAATACCCTTGAGGCCCGCTCCAAGCAGCAATGCATAAGCCAGGTAAGGGTTGGCCGCTGAGTCCATGGCACGATACTCGATTCGAGTGCTTTGAGCTTTTTCTGGTTTGTGCAGCGGAATTCGAATTAGAGCACTTCGGTTGTTGTGACCCCAACTTACATAACTTGGCGCTTCACCACCGCCCCACAGCCGCTTATAGCTGTTCACAAACTGATTGGTAACCAAGGTGATCTCAGGCGCATGGCGAAGAATTCCTGCCATGAATTGACGAGCAGTGTTTGAAAGATGGTATTGAGCGCCAGCATCAAAAAAGGCGTTCTTATCACCTTGAAATAGTGAGAAGTGTGTGTGCATACCGCTGCCAGGGTGGTTTGTGAAAGGCTTTGGCATGAAGGTCGCGTAAACACCCTGCTCAATGGCGACCTCTTTAATAACGGTCTTGAAAGTCATCACGTTATCTGCCATGGAAAGCGCATCTGCGTAGCGCAAATCGATTTCATTTTGACCAGGCCCACCCTCGTGGTGGCTGAATTCTACGGAGATGCCAAGCTGCTCAAGCATCGTGACTGCTCTGCGTCTGAAGTCATGCGCAGTTCCACCGGGTACGTTGTCAAAGTAACCCGCGTTATCAACTGGCTGTGGTAACCCATCTGGCCCAAGTTCTGGTGACTTCAGTAAGTAAAACTCAATCTCAGGGTGAACATAGAAGCTAAAGCCAAGCGATGCTGCCTTGTCGAGGGCTCGCTTGAGGACGTTTCTTGGATCAGCCGCCGCAGGCTTGCCATCTGGAGTTGCGATATCGCAAAACATGCGCGCTGCGGGATCGACTGTTCCGCGCCAGGGCAGGATCTGAAAAGTGCTCGGATCTGGCATCGCCAGCATGTCTGCCTCGGAGGTTCTTGCCAAGCCTTCAATGGCAGATCCGTCAAAACCAATACCCTCAGCGAAAGCACCTTCAATTTCGGCCGGAGCAACTGCCACTGACTTCAAAGTGCCAGCCACATCCGTAAACCACAGGCGGATGAATTTGACGCCGCGCTCCTCGATGGTGCGCAATACGAACTCTTGCTGCTTGTCCATTAGGCCTCCTGAACCTCCCTCTAGGCTAGTGGCTGTGCAAGAAATCCGTATCGGCTTTGGTCAGATAAACCCAGTCGTGGGTGATTTTGAGCACAACGCTGCGCAGGTGCTTGCCCAATTGGCACAAGCTGACGGAAAAGTTGACCTGGTTGTTTTCGGGGAGCTTGCACTCTGTGGTTATCCACTCGGCGACCTAAGTTATCGGTTAGACGTAATAGAAAAAACAGAAAAAACTCTGCACCAGCTAATAGAGCGGTCCACCCAACACCCAAACCTAACTGTTGTTCTAGGGCATGTCAGTGCGGCTAGTTCGAAAGAATCTCAACAATCGGCCTATGCCATCGCACACAACTCCGCGACAGTTTTTAGAAATGGCAAGGTTATTGGTCGCTATGACAAGCAGCGACTACCGACCTACGATGTTTTTGATGACTGGCGAAATTTTGTTCCAGGTACTGAAGAACTAATCTTCGAACTAAATGGACAAAAGGTTGCCGTGGCAATCTGTGAGGACATTTGGGATGCCAAGTCTGGACAAGCCGAACGTTTGCAGAAATCTGGGGTTGATTTGCTGGTCGTACCAAACGGTTCTCCCTACACGCGCACCAAACGCTCTGAGCGCCGGTTCGCCGCAAGAGATTTCCAACGTGGATTTGCAATTGCCTACGCCAATCTTTGTGGTGGGCAAGATGAGCTTGTGTTCGACGGAGACAGCTTTTTACTCAGTAAAACAGGCGAGGAAGTATTTCGAGCACCCTTTACTGAAGGCATGCACGTAGTTTCAATTCCAATTGACGAGGTGCTAGATGATGATCCGGCTGCGTTGTTTCAGGTACTGGTAGTTGGGCTGCGGGATTACTGCATAAAGACTGGACAAACGAGAATAGTTCTGGGTCTATCAGGTGGAATTGATAGTGCACTGAGTTGTGTGATTGCCGCGGAGGCTGTTGGAGCTGAGAACGTTTTGGGGGTAGCACTGCCTTCGCGCTATTCGTCTGATCACTCTTTGAACGATGCGCGCGCACTTGCAAAAGCAGTGGGTTGCGATTTTAGGGAAATTCCCATCGAAAAACCGCATTCAAGCTTTGAGTCGATAGTCGAACTATCTGACTTGGCAAAAGAGAATCTTCAAGCGCGTATCCGTATGGTGACTCTGATGGGAATTTCCAATACTGAAGGAAGGTTGCTACTGAGCACCGGCAACAAGTCTGAAATTGCTGTTGGCTATTCAACAATCTATGGCGACTCTGCGGGCGGTTTTGCTCCAATCAAGGATCTGTTCAAAACAGATGTTTGGTGGCTAGCGCGTTGGTACAACGAGCAAGCTGGCAAAGCAGTTATTCCAGTAAGTTCCATAACTAAGCCGCCATCGGCAGAGCTAAGACCAGGGCAGGTGGACCAAGACAGTCTTCCCGAGTATCAAACACTTGATGACGTGCTACGTCTTCTAATTGAGAAATCAGCCACCGTTGAGGAAGTGGTAGGGCTTGGATTTGAGCGCGAGTTGGTTGCCGAAATCGATGAGATGGTTCGCAGGGCCGAATGGAAGCGGAGTCAAGGAGCCATCGGCACCAAGACTACCCAGCTAGCATTTGGTAGTGGAAGAAGGGTTCCAATTACCACAAGATTTGGAAAGCTATGAAGATTCGAACCGGGACCTTGCTCGAATACAAGCAGCAGGGTAGAAAATTTGCTTGCTTGACCTCCTATGACCAGCAAACAGCTGAGATATTTGACGAGGCCGGTATCGAGTTGATTTTGGTTGGCGACAGCGCAAGTAACACTGTCTTGGCAAACGAAACAACAATTCCCATTTCGCTTGAGGAAATGATTCCATTTGGAAAGGCTGTCGCTAGTTCTACCAAAAACGCTCTCGTGATCTTCGACATGCCTTTTGGTTCCTACGAAGTCAGTGCGCAGCAGGCGCTTGAAAATTCGGTATCAGTTATGAAGAAAACCGGTGTCGCCGGGGTCAAGATTGAAGGCAAGCGGCTGGAGCAGATAAGAAAGCTAGTAGATAACGGAATTCCGGTAATGGGGCACGTTGGCTTCACCCCGCAAACCGTGCATGGCCTATCCGGTTACAAGGTCCAGGGTCGCGACGACGATGCCACTCGCGTTCTTGAGGAGGCTCTAGCAATTGAGCAAGCCGGAGCCTTTGCAATCGTTTTGGAAATGGTGCCTGCAGACCTTGCTTTGAAAATTACTAGAGCGTTGAAGATTCCAACTATTGGAATAGGTGCTGGCAACCAAACTGACGCTCAAATACTTGTATGGACAGATTTTGCAGGCCTGGGTAAGAAGTCGCCAAAGTTTTCCCGACAGTATCTTTCAATGAGAAATGACTTGCTTGGCGCAGCTAAATCCTTTGCTTCCGACGTTAAGTCGGGGAATTTCCCAAGCGAGCAAGAAAGCTTTAGCTAGTCCTCTTCTTCTTCATCGCGAATCTTCTGTGCTTTATCCCGAACAATATCTTCCGCATGAAGGGCTTGCTCGTAACTAGCGAACGGTCCGATTCGGTCCAGCCCTAAGGATTTAGGACCTTCTTCAACCTGTCTGGTTCTAGTGTTGAACCAGAATCGCTTCTCTTCCACAGCTATCAACTTATCTGCAATTACAATTTGGCGGATGCCTAAAGATTCAATCGGAAAGCTGCAGCCAGGAAAGATCAGCCCACAGCGCCATGTACCCGCAGGAATTCTTCGGCCTGAATACGTTGGTAAGGCGGCACCCGCTCCCCATGTGGGTGGTGATCGGTATGACGAGGAAACTATCCAGAGAATTAGAAAAGCCAGCAGGATTGCCGCTCAGGCTCTTCGCGTAGTTTTAGAGGCAGCTAAACCGGGGATGACGACAGACCAACTGGACGAAGTTGGTCACGAATTCCTTATTTCGCAGGGAGCTTATCCGTCGACGCTGGGCTATCGAGGATTCCCCAAGTCTCTATGCACCTCAGTCAATGAGGTGATTTGTCACGGAATACCCGACGAGACTCGACTAGAAGAGGGCGACATTGTCAATGTGGACATCAGCGCCTTCATCGATGGTGTTCACGGAGATACCAATGGGACTGTTGCCGTCGGCGATGTTTCCGAGGAAGTCTCACTACTTCTTGAGAGAACTCACGAAGCTATGCATCGCGGTATCAAGGCAGCACTGCCAGGCCGTGAAGTAAATGTTGTAGGCAGGGCTATAGAGAGCTACGCGAAGAGATTTGGTTACGGGGTGGTTAGAGACTTCACTGGACACGGAGTAGGCACTAGCTTCCACACCGGGTTGGTAATCCCCCACTATGACGAGCCCAGATACACCACGCAAATTGAACCGGGAATGGTCTTCACGATTGAACCCATGATCACTCTTGGCACCCATGAATGGGAAATGTGGGATGACGGCTGGACTGTCACCACCGCTGATAAATCCCTGACTGCGCAGTTTGAACACACTATTCTCATCACTGAAGACGGTCCTGAGATATTGACGGAGGCCTAGTGGCGCGCAAAGCAATCGGCATAGACATTGGCGGCACTGGCATCAAAGGTGCGATGGTTGACACTAAAAACGGTGAGCTTCTGTCAGCTCGAATCAAGATTGAAACTCCTACTGGTGGCGAGCCAGAGGCCATTGCCGATGTCGTAGCCGAGATTGTGAATCAACTCACCAATCGATCGGATCGGAATCTTGGTATTTGCTTTCCAGCGGTTGTTCAAGATGGGATTACTCGATCCGCGGCAAATGTTAGTAAGCGTTGGATTGATTTTGAGGCGGAGGAATTTTTCTCCTCTTATCTCCACACCAAGGTCGGCATTTTGAATGACGCCGATGCAGCAGGATTGGCCGAAAGCCTGTTTGGTGCTGGCAAAGCTAAGCGAGGGCTAGTAATCATGACCACCCTGGGAACGGGCATTGGAACCGCGCTTATTCACAATGGCGTATTGGTGCCCAATTCTGAGCTAGGACATTTAGAAATCGATGGAATTGACTACGAAACCAAAGCATCGTTTGCTGCCAAGGAGCGAGAGGGTCTGACCTTCGAACAGTGGGCCGAGCGTCTACAAAGGTATTACTCCGAATTAGAAAGACTCTTTTCCCCGAGTCTGTTGATCGTAGGTGGAGGCGTTAGTAAGTCCCACAAAGAGTTTTTACCACTACTAGATCTAAGAACTCCAATAGTTCCAGCCAAATTGAAGAACTCTGCTGGAATTATTGGCGCTGCAACTATGGTCAATCGAAACTTTTGATGGGTCGACCGATACGCCGGGTTCTGTCGCTTTCGCGGACGGTCATCTATCTCGACAACTGATTGCTCAGTTGTTCTAGCAACCTACCCGAAGACTTGGACGAGCAGTCCTCAGACGTCTTCTGCTTGGTCTTGCTCCAAGTGAGGTTTGCATAGCCAGTGGAGTTACCTTCACTGCTGGTGGTCTCTTACACCACCGTTTCACCCTTACCCTTGCGGGCGGTTTACTTTCTGTTGCACTATCTCTCGGGTTACCCCGGGTGGGTGTTACCCACCACTTTGCTCTTTGGAGCCCGGACGTTCCTCGACAATGTCGCGACCGCCTGGCCGACCCATCGCTATAAGCCTACTTTTGAGTCAGGTGAGCGCAATAGTTGAGAGTAAAAATCTCAGCGTATTCAATGCCAAAGAAACGGTAGACGCTGATTCCCCCAGGCGAGGTATTGAGGTTCCAATAGATACTTTCGCTGCCTCGGACAGTGGCAGCCGCGATGGCCCTGGTTGGCATCATGTGTGTTGCTATCACAGCGCAGCTTCCCCTGAAGTCCTCAATTATTTCAGAAAGCGATTGCCAGACCCGATCCTTCATCTGGTTTACTGACTCACCCTTGGGCGGGGCAACCGATAAAGAACCACGCCACTTTGAGACAAGTTCTAGCGTGTCAGTTTCTAGGATCGCTAGATCCATCATTTCCCACTCGCCAAAACCAATTTCTCGAAGTCTGTCGTCTGCCTGCATGTCAAGCCCAAGTTCTTTGGCAATAGCTTGCGCGGTTTGAGTTGTTCTGACCATTGGCGAGTGGAAAACCATGGCCGGTTCTGGAAGAGCAAATAACTTCACAAGTTTTGGAATCTCAATGGCGGCGGCGGCAACCTCTATCTCACCAAGTTGCGAGAGAACTGGGTCTGTACCGTCCCCACCAGAAATTAAGTTACGTTCTGTATTTTCAGTGTGGCCGTGACGAACAACGATGATTGTTGTGGGTTCAATGTATTGTCTTGGGGCGCGAATAGAGCGTGGCTGTATCGATGCAAGCTCCAAACCAGCGTCTGCCGTTGAGGTGAAGTTTCCACTATCCAAGGCGGAGTTGGCGTTGGCATCCGCTTTTGAGTTCTGATCCCTGGGAATCCATTCCAGTCGATAACTAAAGTCCGTTAGAAGCTCCCTGGCTTGCTCTGCTAGCTCCCGAAGTTGAGGGTTATTTATCTTCCAATTACCGGAAAGCTGCTCCACCACCAATTTGGAATCCATTCGAATAGTCACTTCACGATGACTTGACTGAGTCAGGTAACGTAACCCTGCAATTACCGCTGAATACTCCGCTTGATTATTAGTCGCAATTCCAATTGCTTCGCCAAAATCCGCAACAGCTTGACCAGAGGCGTCTGAGATGTGAACGCCATAAGCGGCGGGGCCAGGGTTGCCTCGGGATGCTCCATCGGCATAGAGAAAGATCATGCTCTGATCACAATCGCCGCGCACTCTGGACAAAAGGCAACCTCGTCCAATGGAACAGCAGAAATCTCCGCGATGGCAGTGGAATTCAAATTCATGTTGCAGGCATTGCAGGCAGAGCGGACTAGTCGACCCACGGCGGTACCTTTTAGAAGTTTTTTATCAAAGACTTCCAGCAAGTCCGTCGGCGTGTTTTCGCGCAGGGACGAAATCTCGCGATTGAGCTTCTCGTTATCTGCCTTCATACGCTCCAAGGTTCCCTTGAGCTCGTCTCGCTGCTGCTGAAGATTTTGCTCCGCTGCTGACCTAAGTCCCTGCAGATTTGCGAGCACTTGATTTTGCTCTTGAAGATCGTTCAAGATTCCTAGCTCGGTGTCTTCGAGCATGTTTTTCCTTTGTAAAAGACCATCAATCTCATGCTGTATGCCAGAAATGTCTTTGGAGTTGCTGGATGAGTTCAGCCTGTCCTGGTCGGTCTTAATTCTTTTCTCGACCAGGGAAAGATCTGACTCAATCCGCTTTTTTTCGGCTTGGATTGACTCGACGCGCATTAGTTGATTTCTTGCCAACTCCGCCAAGTCGCCAATTTCTTTCTCAGTCTCCTGCAGACTCTGACCGGATGAGAGAGTTTTTGCCTCAGCTACCAATCTTCGCTGGTCAAAAATGAGCTTCTGTATTTGCCACAGCTGCTCGAGCTGATCGACGCTTGCCTTCACTGCATCACCGCAAAATCCCACGGATCAGTCCGCAAATCAGAAACTACAAATTCAACTTCAGGGTGTAAAGCGGCCAGCTGTGCTGCGGCTTGATCTAGCCATACCCACTCAGCGGCCCAGTGCGCAATGTCAATCAGTGCAGGTCCGTTTGTTAGCTTTGATTGCTCAATGAAGTCCTGCGCTGGATGATGACGAAGGTCACTGGTAATAAAAACGTCAATCCCAACTTGAGCGGCTAGAGGCAAAAAGCTATCGCCGGCGCCTGCGACTAAGCCAACCCGTGAAATTAGTTTTTCGCTATCGCCGGCAACTCTAATTCCTTGCGCAGTCGCTGGAATTGCGCGAGCGATAGCGCGGGCAAAGTCCATCAACTTAATTTCATCGATATTCCCGACCACCCCATGGCTGGATGCTGAATCAAGAGGTGCGAGATTGCGCAGTCCCAATGCCTGAGCCAAGGACTGGGATACTCCGCCCTGTGCAATGTCTGCATTGGTGTGGGCAGAAAAAATTGCCAGGTCTGACTTGATCGCTTTGCTCAATAAATTGCCCTTCAGCGTTAGTTCACCGAGTTCATGAACGCCTCGCAGCAGCAATGGATGGTGGGTAAGGAGAAGCTGACATCCACTTTCAATGGCCTGATTGATAATTTCAGCTGTCGCATCGACGGAAAGTAGTACTTTGGTGACTCGTTGACTTGGGTTTCCCAACATCAAGCCAGGACGGTCCCATTCTTCAGCCGTAGTCTTCGGCCAGAGCTTTTCGAAGGTGGCAAGCAAGTTGCTAAGAGTCATAGCTAAAGCCAATCAGAAAAGATCGCAAACTGCAGGAAATTCGAGTGGGCCCTACCGGGCTCGAACCGATGACATCCACGGTGTAAGCGTGGCGCTCTACCAACTGAGCTAAAGGCCCGGAGCGATACTACTACAGACTTCTAACTAAAGCAGCTCGAGAGCTGATCGGTACTCAGCTAGATTGCGAGCCTGTCCAGGCGCAGTAATGAACTTAGCCACCACCAAGCCATCGGAATCAATCACAAAGGTGGCGCGGGTAGCAAATCCTTTATCGTCTAAAAAGACTCCGAACTGCTTGCTCACCTGACCATGTGGCCAGAAATCAGCAAGCAGCTGAAAATCGTAGTTTTCCGCCTTCGCAAACGCAGCTTGGGTGTACTTGCTGTCTACGCTAATGCCCACCAGCTCAACCTTGGCATCTTGGAAAATCTTGATGTTATCTCGTAGCTCGCACAGCTCGCCCGTGCAGACGCCTGAAAATGAGAATGGGTAGAAGACCAAAACCACTGGCTTACCCCTGTAGTCTCTTAGCTGGAATTGCTCGCCATGCTGATTGCTTAGGGCAAAATCTGGGGCTTTTTCTCCGACTGAAATACTCATTTGTCTGCTCCTTTGGGCCAATAAGACCATGGTAAGCGAAAGGCTCGCTAGCTGAATAGACTTTACTAGCCCACAAAATGGGCAATCGGAAAATGGCCACGAAAAGAGGCTTAGCTTGTCAGTCAACAACCAGGACGCATTCTCGGTGAACACACCGGACCAGGATCCTCAAGAAACTGCCGAGTGGCTTGAATCACTTGATGCACTTGCCAAGCATCACGGCCGGGGTCGCGCCAGAGAAGTCATGCAAAGCCTTCTTCGCCGCTCACATGAACTTCAGCTCAACGTCCCGCTGGTTCCAACCACCGATTACATAAACACAATCAGTCCCGAAGACGAACCACAATTTCCTGGCGATGAGCAAGTTGAGAGAACTTACCGAGCTTGGATGAGATGGAATGCTGCAATCATGGTGCACCGCGCTCAGCGACCAGGTATTGCTGTTGGCGGTCACATTTCCAGTTTTGCTTCCAGTGCCTCTTTGTATGAAGTGGGCTTCAACCATTTCTTCAAAGGTCACGATCACCCCGCTGGTGCAGACCAAATATTTATTCAGGGTCACGCCTCCCCCGGACCATATGCAAGAGCTTTCCTTGAAGGCAGAATCTCAGAAGCGGAGATGGATTCATTCCGTCAAGAAAAATCACGCCCCACTCGTGGACTGCCCTCATATCCTCATCCAAGATTGATGCAGGACTTCTGGCAATTCCCAACTGTCTCGATGGGTCTTGGGCCTATCAATGCTATCTATCAGGCGCAGTTCAATCGCTATCTAATGGCAAGAGGATTCAAAGACACTTCGCAGCAACATGTCTGGGCATTCCTTGGAGATGGCGAATTAGATGAAGTAGAGAGTCGCGGAGCATTGCAACTTGCAGCGAACGAAGATCTAGACAATCTAACCTTCGTCGTGAACGCTAATTTGCAAAGACTAGACGGACCTGTCCGGGGTAATGGAAAAATCATTCAAGAGCTGGAGAGCTTCTTCCGTGGCGCTGGCTGGAATGTAATCAAGGTTATTTGGGGTCGCGAGTGGGATCGACTACTTGCCAAGGACACAGATGGTGCACTGGTTGAGCTGATGAACCAGACTCCAGATGGTGATTATCAAACATTTAAGACCGAAGACGGCGCATTCGTGCGAGAAAACTTCTTCGGCAGAGACCCGAGGACTAAGGCGTTAGTGGCGGACATGACCGATGCCGAGATTTGGGCGCTCAAGCGCGGTGGTCACGACTACCGCAAGATCTATGCTGCGTACCAAGCAGCAATGAATCACAAGGGGCAGCCAACCGTAATTATTGCCAAAACCATTAAGGGTTATGGTCTGGGCAAGAGTTTTGAGGGTAGAAATGCCACTCACCAGATGAAGAAACTAAAGATTGAAGATCTGAAGCGCTTTAGGGATGAGATGAGAGTTCCAATCAGCGACGCTGAATTGGAAAAAGATCCGTACATGCCGCCTTATTACAAGCCAGCCGATTCTTCACCAGAGTTGCAATACCTGCATGAGCGCAGACGACAACTGGGTGGTTATTTGCCAGAGCGCCGCAGCAAATACGTAAGTTTCAAGCTGCCAGAAGACAAGGCTTATGAGGTCCCTCGAAAAGGATCCGGCCATCAAGAAGTTGCCACCACCATGGCTTTTGTTCGAATGCTCAAAGACGTGATGAAGGCCGAGGAAACTGGCCAAAGAATTCAGCTAATCATTCCAGATGAGGCAAGAACCTTTGGAATGGATGCCTTTTTCCCAACCTCGATGATTTACAACCCGCACGGACAGCACTACATGTCCGTTGATCGAGAGCTCCTTTTGAGCTACAAGGAAAGCGAACACGGTCAAATTCTGCACACTGGAATCAACGAGGCAGGCTCTATTGCCGCCTTCACTGCCAGTGGTTCTTCCTACGCGACCCATGGCCAGCCGATTATTCCTATTTATGTGTTTTATTCCATGTTTGGTTTCCAACGCACCGCAGATGCTATTTGGCTAGCTGGTGACCAGATGGTTAGAGGTTTCATGATTGGCGCCACCGCTGGTCGCACCACCTTGACCGGAGAAGGTCTGCAGCACGCAGATGGTCACTCCCCTGTTATTGCATCGACCAATGCCGCAGTTATCTCCTACGACCCGGCTTACGGCTACGAAATTGCCCACATCACCAAAGCTGGTTTAGAGCGGATGTATGGAGGCAGCCATCCAGATCCAAACGTGATGTATTACATCACCGTCTATAACGAACCGATGATTCAACCAGCAGAACCCGCGAATCTCGATGTTGACGGACTGCTTAGGGGAATCTACCTTCTAAACCAAAATTCAAACCCTGGCACCAAAGCGCAAATTCTTGCATCCGGTGTAGCAGTTCCTTGGGCACTGGAAGCTCAGCAGCTGTTAGCCGAGTGGGGTGTCTCTGCAGATGTCTGGTCCGTAACCAGCTGGGTTGAACTTCGCCGCGATGGAATCAAGGCAGACGAGCACAACTTCCTGCAGCCAGATGCTCCGAGGGCGACTGCCTACCTCACTCAAAAGCTTGCCGGGGCGCAGGGGCCTTTCCTTGGTGTTTCTGACTACACCCACACTTTGCAAGACATGATTAGACCGTGGGTGCCTGGCGACTATGCCACCTTGGGTGCCGATGGTTTTGGTTTCTCTGACACCAGACCAGCTGTGCGTCGTCATTTCAAGATTGATGGTCCTTCCATCACGGTTAGGGTTTTGCAGCAGCTGGTTGAGCAGGGCAAGCTTGATCGAAGCGTGCTGGCGAAGGCCATAGAAAAGTATCGTCTCTACGATGTCAGCGCTGGAACAAGTGGATCGGCCGGCGGTGACGCCTAAGCACCTGCCGTGGCTTAGATCGATTGCGGGTGATCTCGCAACAGCAACGCTATCCCGACTAGAAGAGACTCTAGCTTGGTATCGAGACATGCCACCGGCTCGCCGGGCCGCGGTTGGCAACGTTGCGCAAAGCGGTATTACGAGTTTTATTCAGTGGTACGAGGATCCCTCTTCACAACCCTGGGTAGCTGCCGACGTTTTTGCAGCCGCTCCAAGAGAGTTGCTGCGCTCAATTTCTTTGCAAGAGACACTGCAGCTAATTCATGTGGTTGTGCAAATGGTGGAAGAGCGTGTGGTAGCCGAACATCCCGAATTGCAAGAGGCGGTTCTTCGTTATTCGCGCGACATTGCATTCTCTGCAGCCGATGTTTATGCCAGGGCAGCGGAGGCGAGAGGTTTGTGGGATGCTCGCCTTGAGGCATTAGTGGTAGACAGCATCATCAGCGGGGAAACCTCGCAGGAAATAAACTCTCGGGTTGCTGCCCTAGGTTGGCGAGCAGACGGACCAGTCGCCGTCCTACTGGGAACAAGACCAGAAAATCCTGACCCAGATGCTATTCGAAAAGTCGCCCGCAAATCTGATTGCGATGTGCTAATCGGTATTCAGGGAAGAAGGCAGGTCGTCGTAATAGGCCTGCTCAACCAAACCGAAAACCCAGCTTCAAAAATCATGCAAATGGCGAATCTGCTGAGCGAGTTTTTTGGCTCGGGTGAACTAATGCTTGGGCCAGCGGTTGCGGCCGTTTCGGATTCGGCGCGGTCGGCAAAAGCAGCCCTGGCGGCAATCTCAGTTGCAGCTAGTCGCGACAACCTAGCTAGACCAACGCTCGCGGATGACCTTTTGCCAGAACGCCTGCTGGCTGGTGATCAACTTGCCAAACAGGCACTGATAAACCGCTACTACCTGCCGCTCGTGGCGGGCTCCGCGGACCTACTGCAAACACTTCGTGCCTACCTCGAACATGGCGGTTCCCTAGAGGCCACTGCCAAGTCGCTGTTTGTTCATGCCAATACAGTGCGGTATCGTCTGCGACGAATTCAAGAACTAATTGGCGAGGATGTCACCCAGCCAAGAACTGCTTTCGTAGTGCAAACGGCAATTGTCGTCGGACTCATTAGCGATACGGAAAGCGGAGTAAGGAGATAGCTTGTTGATCTTTGCTTGTCCAGGCCAGGGTTCTCAAACCAAGGGCTTTTTGGCCAGTTGGCTAGAGCATTTTCCGGAGCTCTCTAAAAGACTGGAGAACTACTCGCAATATTGCGGCAAAGACCTTATTGAGCTTGGCACCGCAGCCGAAGAAGATGTCATCCGCGATACCGCTAATGCCCAAAGACTGATTGTGGGGGCCTCCTTGGCAATCTATCGAGAGGCATTTTCAGAAGCCGAGGTTTCTGGAGTGCTCGGGCATTCAGTTGGTGAAATCGCTGCCGCGGCAATTGCGGGAGTAATTTCTGATGAGGATGCAATGAGACTTGTTGCCATCCGAGCGGATGCCATGGCAAGAGCTGCTTCATTAACCCCCACTTCTATGGCGGCCGTCTTAGGTGGCGAGGAACAGTCGGTGCTGGCAGGAATTGAAGCATGCGAGCTAGAGCCAGCAAACTTCAATGGGGCGGGTCAGATTGTTGCTGCCGGTCCAAAAGCAGCAATTCAGAAACTAATTGCCTCGCCTCCAGAAAAAGCTAGGGTTATCGAGCTCAAAGTAGCAGGAGCTTTTCACACCAGTTTTATGTCATCGGCAGTTGAGAGCGTGTCTGAGTTCGCGCAGTCAATTGAAACTCACAACCCAAAAATAAGATTATGGAGCAATTCAGCAGGCCAACTGGTTGAATCAGGATCTGAGTTCCTAAAACTGGTGGTGCAGCAAATATCAAAGCCTGTCCGCTGGGATTTGTGCATGAATAGCGTCAACCAAGACGGAAACCGGGTTGTTGAACTACCGCCTGCCGGAGCGCTAGCTGGCCTGCTAAAGCGCGGTGCCGATAAAGTTCTTGCCATAGCAGTCAAAGAACCAGCGGATGTCGAGAAGGTGCAGAAGTGAAGCAGCTCAATCAAACTTCGCCAGTTGCCCATTCACGAATCTATGCGCTAGGGGCTGCGCGTGGAGAGCTTTCCGTCACCAACGATGAAGTGGCAGGACCGATTGATTCTTCTGACGAGTGGATTAGGCAAAGAACCGGAATCATTACTCGCAGACGCGCAGGCGCTAACACCTCACTAATGGACATGTCGGTGGCTGCGGCACAGGAGGCTATTGCGAAAGCAAAGATTGCCCCTTCAGAAATCGATGCGGTGATACTGGCTACCATTTCTTTCCCTTACCAAACCCCATCCGGAGCGACTTTGCTAGCGGAAAAGGTTGGCGCAGAAGGAGCTGCGGCCTATGACATCTCCGCAGCTTGCGCAGGTTACTGTTACGGAATTGCTCAGGCTGATTCCCTGGTTCGATCGGGTACTGCGCGTTATGTTCTGGTTGTTGGAGCAGAAAAACTTTCTGACTTTATCGATCCAACAGACCGCTCAATTAGCTTTTTACTCGGCGATGGTGCTGGCGCGGCCGTAGTTGGCCCCAGTGATCACCCAGGCATTTCAAAAACTGTCTGGGGATCAGATGGTGGAAATTGGGACAAAGTTGGAATGACGGGATCGCTGGTTGATTTCAGAGACGGAAAAATCAGCTGGCCAACTCTTGTGCAGGAGGGGCAATCGGTCTTTCGCTGGGCGGTCTGGGAAATGGTGAAGGTCGCCAAGCAAGCACTGGATGCTTCAGGATTAGAGCCCAGTGATCTTTCTGCGCTGGTTACTCACCAGGCCAACGTTCGCATTATCGACGAATTCGCCAAGCAACTTGGTCTACCCGAAAGCGTGGTGGTGGCCAAGGACATCGTTGACACTGGAAATACCTCAGCAGCCTCCATTCCCCTAGCGATGCACCGACTCTTGGCAGAGGGACAGGTCAAATCTGGCGGATATGCCCTGGAGATTGGTTTCGGTGCAGGGCTTGCCTACGCCGCTCAAGTGGTCGAACTCCCCTAAAATAAAGCGACTAATACCCAATAGGAGATTTAGATGGCGCTATCTGAGCAGGATGTTCTAGCCGGCCTGGCAGAACTGGTTAATGACGAAACAGGCATTGCCACCGATGCTGTCCAGCTGGACAAGTCCTTCACTGACGACTTAGACATCGACTCGATTTCGATGATGACCATCGTGGTTAACGCCGAGGACAAATTTGGCGTCAAGATTCCAGATGAAGAGGTCAAGAACCTGATCACTGTGGCTGACGCAGTTAAGTACATCACCGCCAACCAGGGCTAACTATTTTGCGTCGGGTCGTCGTAACTGGCATTGGAGCCACCACTCCACTAGCTGGCGATGCCCCCGGCAGTTGGAAAGCCTTGCTCGAGGGCCAGTCTGGAATTCAAACGCTTGAGCAAGTTTGGGTTGCAAAGTATGAACTGCCGGTTACATTCGCGGGAGTTTGCAAAGTCCCGGCAAGCGAGAAACTAACACCACAAGAAGCGAAGCGGTTAGACCCCTCTTCACAATTTGCTCTGGTATCCGCAAGGGAAGCCTGGGCTGATGCAGGATCGCCAGAGGTTATTCCGGAGAGGTTGGCCGTAGATTTCGCCACCGGCATCGGTGGGGTTTGGACTCTGCTTGATGCCTTCGAAACTCTAAAAGAGCGTGGGCCGCGCCGCGTCTTGCCGATGACAGTTCCAATGCTGATGCCAAATGGGCCAGCGGCAGCCATTGGTATGGATTTGGCTGCTAGGGCGGGAGTGCGAACGGCGGTTTCTGCTTGCGCCTCTGGCAATGAGTCCATTGCGAACGCATTCCAAAGGATTCGATTGGGTGAGGCCGATGTCGTGGTTGCTGGTGGTGCAGAGGCAGCTATTCATCCACTACCAATCGCAGCTTTCGCGGCCATGCAAGCGCTGAGCAAAAGAAATGATGCTCCAGCAAAGGCATCTAGGCCCTACGACCTTGACAGAGACGGTTTTGTCATGGGCGAAGGCGCCGGTGCTCTGGTGCTAGAAGACTACGAATCTGCAAAGGCCAGGGGCGCAAAAATCTACTGCGAGATTGTTGGCGCGAGCGTTACCTCGGATGCCTATCACATCACCGCGCCAGATCCTGAAGGATCAGGTGCAGCGAGGGCTGTCCTCGGTGCGCTAGCGCAGGCGGATGCTAAGCCGGAAGATGTCGAGCACGTCAACGCTCACGCAACTTCAACACCGGTGGGTGACATAGCTGAATACACAGCACTCAAGCGCGTCTTTGGTGATCACACCAGCAACCTGATGGTTACTGCAACCAAGGGTGCCACCGGTCACCTGCTTGGTGGCGCTGGTGCGATTGAAGCTATCTTTACCATTCTTGCCTTGAAGGAACAGATCTGTCCGGGCACGCTCAACTTAGATAATCAGGACCCTGCTATCGAATTGACCGTTCCTCGCTTGCCCACTCCCCTGAAACGCCATGATGCAATTGCAATCAGCAACAGTTTTGGTTTTGGTGGCCACAACGCCGTCTTGGCGTTCCGAAACATCTAGCCAACCTGCCTAAGGCCATCAATGGCCATTTTTCCTGCTCTGAATGGCTCCAGCCTGTCTAGCCAAGCCTGAGCACTAGCAATCCTCAATAGCCGCTCCAGCTCGCCCAGAGAGCCTTCTGAGCGCCGAATTAGCTGGTTGAGGTGTCCGAGTCGAATTGTGGGCTCCCCGGCCTGATCCAAGGAAACCTGTGTCAGCCCTAGTCTTTGCTCGAACAGATAAAGCTTCGCATCAGCACTGGCTTGGGTAATTTCGAATGCCAGAGAAAGATCACTTAGCGAAGTTGCCAGACGATCCACCACACAATCGTCTAACTCGCAAATTGTTCTGGCTTGAAATGATTTGGGGCTGGCAGGTTGCGTAAACCATCGCAGATCAAGGTCCAGAGGGCGCAAACAATCCTCAGCCTTGCCTAGGTTTTCCCGGGCAACACTGAGTAGCCAGATGTCAGTGAACGTAAGTAACCTCCGATTCAGTCTGCGTCTTCCCCTACGCCCTGAACCGGTCTGACAAGACTAAAACAGATCAAGCTTTGTTGTCAAAAGCTATTTCTTTCGGCTTCTTGTTGACGCAGCTGGTCTAAATCGTTTAGTTTGCGAAGCCCCGCGTAGGCATTGAACATTCGATGGTTTGATTTCAATTGTGGATTCTTGTCGAGAAAGTTCCAGTAGCCGGCAGTAAATGGACAGGCATCTTCGCCAACTCGTTTTTTGGGATTGAGGGGGCAGTCCCCACAGTAGTTGGTCATCTTGGACAGATAAGCGCCACCTGCAGCATAGGGCTTGGTACTCATCAGTCCACCATCGGCATACAAAGTCATTCCGATTGTGTTTGCTGGCATTACCCAGGGGGTGCCATCAACGAATGCATCTATGAACCAGTTGTTTACTTCTGCGGGATGATAACCACGTTGCATGGCGTGATTTCCCAGAATCATCAACCGAGGAATGTGGTGAAGCCAGGCATTCTCAGCCAGGTCAGAGATGCTCGAACTCAGACAGTTTGCCTGCAATTGCCCTGAATCAAGCTCGGCCATAAAGGCGGGCAATGAATTATTGGCACCGAGCTCATTTTTGTTTGCGTAGTCCTCACCGAAATGCCAATACAGATGCCAGACGTAGTCGCGCCAGCCGACTATTTGACGAATAAAACCCTCGACGCTTTGCAGCCTCGCCTTTCCCTGCTGGTAGGCAACTTCGGCAGCTCTAACAACCTCCAGGGGATCAAGTAAGCCAAGATTCATCGGTGCGCTCAGCAAAGAATGTGACATCGCCCAACTTCGCTGGTCGACCGCGTCCTCATAGGGACCAAAGCTGTCCAATCGATTCTCAATGAAGTGACTCAGCGCTTGCAATGCCTGCTGGCGACTGCCGGCAAACTTGCGAGGCCCATCTTTACCCACAAACTTGACCCCCTGACTTTCAAGTTCGTCCAGCTCGGCCCTCACACTCTTATCGAGTTCATCTTCCTTGGGTAACCAAGGTCCTAGAACGTCAAGACTTTCAGTTGGTGGCGGTAGTCGATTTTGATCATCAAAGTTCCACTCACCACCTACTGGCTGATCCCCATCCATCAACAGATCAAGACGAGTTCTTTGCCGGCGATAAAAATCCTCCAATCGGAGGCGCTTGGCAGAGGCTGCGTAATCTGACCAGTCTTTTTCCGTTGAGCAAAATCCTCTGGCTGGGCTGATTTTTAGCTCTAAGGCCTCAGCCAGGCGTCGCATGGGGTAGCTGGTTGGGTTGACGGCTTCGGACGCGCCGAAGTCACCAGTGAACAGGTCTCGATAGCTGGCTAGCTCAACAGCCGTGACGTTGGAATCCTGGGCTCGACTGCGAAGAGCGTAAAGAATTAGGTGGGCTTTTTGACGGTGGTAACGGCGCTTGCGGAATTGGTTTTTGACAATCGGCAGCAGAATCCCGCCACCAAGCTCAAAATGAGGGCCTAATTGATCGGCAAATAACAGCTGCAAGACTCACCACCTAATACACTCAACTCAACCACCATGAGCAAACTTTACTTCCGCTACGGCGCCATGAACTCCGGCAAGAGCACTGCCCTGCTGCAGGCTGCCTTTAACTATGAGGAGCGAGGCCAGTATGTGCTACTTGCCAAGCCTGCTATCGACTACAAGGGTGACAAGAACATAGTTTCTCGACTAGGGGTCTCCAGAGAAGTTGATTTTCTGATTCGCCCAGAAGACAGTCTGCGTGAACTATTTGCCGAGCACAGCCAGGAAGTCGAGCAGAAGACTGGTCAAACAATCTCTTGCTTGCTAATTGATGAAGCCCAATTCCTAACCGAACCACAAGTTGATCAGGCCTTGGAGGTCGCCGTGTTGGACAAGGTTCCAGTTCTGGCCTATGGAATCAGAACCGATTTTCAAACCAAAGCTTTTCCTGGCTCGCGCAGGCTTCTGGAAATTGCACACAGTCTTGAGGAGCTAAAGACCATTTGCCGCTGTGGTAAAAAGGCGATGTTCAATGGTCGCCTACTAAACGGACGATTCGTCTTTGCCGGTGAGCAGGTGGCAATCGATGGCGACAAAGTCACCTACGAATCGCTCTGCCCTTCCTGCTACTTAGCTCGCAAGTCTGCGAATTAGAGCAAGTTCGGGATTTTTTGCTCAGCCGCTAGGTTTGCCCTGCGGAACCAGAAAGTTACCAATGTTGAAACAATCACAATGAATAACGAATAAAGTGCTGGCACAATCAGAATTAACCCAATGTCGGGGTTACCGCTGAACGTCAAGAGGACAATTGCAATTGCAAGAGGCCCATTTTGAATACCCGTCTCTAGCCCAATTGTTCTTGCATTCATTGGGTGAAGCCTGATTAGTCTTGCAAATCCGTAAGCAAAGAATATGCCAAACAAACCAAGCCCAATTGCCACCACATAGGTTTGCCAGGGCGTTGAAGACAATAATCCCCAGTTTCGAGGCACCCAGGTTGCCATTAAGAAGACGATAAAGAAAACCCCGAAAAATCCACCCATTAACTCAAGCAGGGCTCCGATGTTTGGGCTGTAGCGCCTGATCAACATTCCAATAACCACTGGAATAAGCAATATTGCAATTGTGACAACAATGTTGGTTGTTGGAATCTGAAGGTCTGAGTCCGCTGGAAGTATTTGACCACCAAAGATAACCAGAGCTAGTGGGGTCATAACTAACGCCCAGAGAGTTGAGTGGACAGTCATAATCACGCTTAGTGCGAGATTGCCTTTTGAGAAGTAAGTGAAAATGTTCGAAGTCGTTCCAGCTGGCACCGCTCCCATGAGCAGGGCACCAATAGCCACTGGTAGTGCGTATTCAGGGGCGAGTTGAAATAAGAAGATTGACACCAATACAAACGAAAGCAATGGCATTATTCCAAATTGAGTTAGCCAGCCAATTATGAGACCCCATGGTCGGCGGAAGGCAAGCTTAAAGTCGTTTGGTGTAAGTGTCGAACCGAGTCCAAACATAATTACAAATACGAGACCCACCAATAGATTCTGTTCGAACGGAGTAACGACATCCTGTTCAGAGACGGTAGCTTGATTTAGAATTGCGATTCCCTGTGCGAACATCAGTTGCTCCTTCCAGCGCCTGAATTTTCAATCGTTTGCTTTCTTAGCTCTCGACGAAGAATTTTTCCAATCGGACTTTTAGGCAATTGGTCAACAAAGAACACCCGTGCTGGAATTTTGTATGCAGCCAAGTGCTCACGACAATGAGAAATTATCTGCTCTTCCGTTGGTGCTGATTGACCAGCGACAACATAGGCAAAAACCTTCTCACCGCTCTTCTCGTCGGGTAGCCCAATCACTCCGACCTCTAGAACCCCCTCAACCGCTGCAATTCGCTCTTCTACCTCGTTGGGATAGACGTTGAAGCCACTGACTAAAATCATGTCTTTCTTGCGATCAACAATCGTTAGATAGCCATCGGAATCCATTGATGCTATGTCACCAGTTTTGAACCACCCATCCTGAATAGCTACTTGAGTTTCCTGATCCTTTTTCCAATAACCTTGCATGATTTGAGGACCCTTGGCAATCAGTTCTCCTGGTTCATCCGTCGCAACGTCGTTACCAGAATCGTCAACGCACCTAATTTCCGTTGAAGGAACAGGAATTCCAATTGTGCCATCCTTCTGAAGGCCGCCTAAAGGATTGAATGTCAATACTGGTGAAGTTTCCGTTAGACCGTAACCTTCAACTATTGGAGTTCCAGTAACTTCACGCCAGCGGGCTGAAACAGATTCGTGGAGCGACATTCCTCCGGCGGCGGATGCAACTAAATGCTTTGGTGGGCTATCTACAAACCATCGTTCGTTCAATAGCGCGCTAAATAAGGTATTGACACCAGTCATCCACGTCACCTTGTAGTTTTCAAAAGCTCGCTTTAAGTTGCTTGGTGGTCTTGGAGTTGGGATCAGAATATTTCTCGCTCCCATGTGGAAGAATCCCAACAAGTTCACCGTGAATGCAAAGATGTGATAAAGGGGTAAGGCCGTCAAGACAATTTCTTTACCTGGTCGAATAAATGTGCCGCACATCGCAATCATTTGAAGAGTATTAGTGACAAGATTTCCGTGGCTCAGCATGGCGCCCTTTGAGACTCCAGTTGTGCCTCCCGTATACTGAAGAGCAGCTAGAGTTTGTGCTGTCACTCCAGACAAGTAGGTAGCCGCCTTTTCCCTTGAATACTTTGCGGAACCTGCCAACAGCGCGTCGGCAAACTTGGTGGTCTTAACTTCAATTTTTGGAAGGCTGCGGCTCCAATATTTTTGTACTCCTCTAATCACCCCTCCAACGACTCTTGGGAAAAACTCACTAATTTTGACAGTGACAATGTTCTGAATTGAGGTTTTTGACATTACCTCAGGTAAGCGATCTGCAAACATGTCAATGACTATGAGTGTGGTAGCACCCGAATCATTAAATTGGTGAATCATTTCCGAAGCGGTATAAAGCGGATTGGTGTTTACAAGAACACACCCTGCTTTAAGGATTCCAAAAGCAACGATTGGATAAGAGAGGCAGTTTGGCATCTGAACGGCGACTCGATCTCCAGCTGAAAGTCCTAATTCTTCACGAAGATAGCTCGCGAAATGATCAGAAAGTTGTTCAATTTGACCAAAAGATAGAGAGCCATTCATGCCATTTGGCATCACTTGTGTAAAGGCAGTGGTTTTTTCGTATTTTCTAACCGCTTCAGAAAGCAGTTCAGGCAAGTTTGTGAAAAGGACAGGAGGAAGTTGTTTCGGAACGTCACTTGGATAGTGAGCTAGCCATGGCGTGTTAGTCATCTTTGCTCTTTCCGGTTAGCCAGCTAGGCAAAGAGGCCAACGCTGGATTCTTTAGCCACAATCATAACTGTCAAATGCGGCGGCCGAGGTGCTCACGAGTTTCTATTTATTCTGTGACTGGCTCACTCCGAGCGATCTTTAGTAGCTTTGCTTCACTTTTTGACTTAGCTGGTCTTTACTTTCCTCTGTCGCAGGGATAACCCAGCGGGCCCAAGGGCCACCCTCAAACTCGAGGACAATAACTGGCTTATTTTTGTAAACAACGCAGAAATCCTTACCTCTTCGATGACGCATCGTTCCAAGCATTATTAGGTAAGGAAAACCGGTACCTGGGGCGCGGATACCACGCAGAACTCTTGTTGACCACGGCTTATCTTGAACCGAAATTGATTTCAGTGAGGAAAGTGGCATCTTGGGAGAAAAGCCAAAAGCCCCAATGATCTCTAGGGGTGTCAATTGATAGACCATGAAGCCGCTCTCAACTTTCAGCATGTTTACTTCTCCTCTGTGGGGCGTGCGGGACTTGAACCCGCGACCGACGGATTATGAGTCCGCTGCTCTAACCGGCTGAGCTAACGCCCCGGTAACCTAAGCCTAGCTCAGACTAATCTTCGCTCCGGCGACGCAGCTTATTGGCCTGTCGCTGAATTTCTCTACGAAGATCAGTAATTTGCCCTCTTACTTCCTGCCGCATTTCAACCAAACGCTCTCGTGCTTCCTGTCGCAAATTTTCAGCCCTTCTTCGAAGAGCTAGTGCATCAGAACGCCACTCAACCAGCCTCGCTCGAACTGATTCGTTCAAGCGACCAATTGGGGCCATATACGAGGGTTTGTTGTCATCCGTTGTTGGGGACGCCTCACCAACACCTAGGTAGAGATCTTCAAAAATCCGAACTGTTCTTGAGATGTCGTGGGCCTGGATAAGGTGCAGTGAGTTTTCGCTAAGGCGATTAAGTTCGGCTTGATCTGCAGTCAAGATACGCCTTAGTCGATCAGCTAGAGCCTCTGAGTCATTTGGCGGAAACAGATAGCCGTTATCGCCGTCGTGCACCAAATGCGGAAGGGCCATGGCATCAGCACCAATAATCGGTCTGCCGCTTGCCATTGCCTCCATGGTCGCAATTGATTGGAGTTCGGCAATTGATGGCATAACAAAAACAGTTGCCCGTTCGTAGATGCCCGGCAACTCTTCGTCCGTCACGTGGCCAAGAAACGACACTCGGTTCGAAATGCCAAGTGAGATTGCAAGCTTCTTAAGGCGATCCCGCTCTCCCCCATCACCCACGAGTTCAACCCTAAGGTTTGAGTGTTCCGTCAGGCTGGCTACGGCACGCAGTAGAACGTCAACTCGCTTTTCGTAATCTAGTCGACCCAAAAACAATGCAATCGGTTCTTTGTTCTGGACAGCAGAGTCATTGGCAAACCTTGAGGCATCGATACCGCAACTTATTGCCAACACACCAGTAACTCCAGCTGCTTTTTCTAATAGTTCTGCTGCGCGCTTGGTCGGGGTGGTAACTGCATCCATTTTTCGCAAGATGCGCCCTGCGTCAGCCCAAAGAATTCGCATGATCAAACCATGCATAAACTTAGGCAACAGAGAATACTTGATTAGGTTCTCCGGCATGATGTGATTTGTTGCCAAAACCTTTATTTTGCGCTTTCGCGCTGCGACGTTGGCAAATCTACCCACCAAAAGGTGAGATTGAATGTGAACGGCAATTGGCTCTACATCATCAAGAATTTTGCCGATCTTGCGAGTAAGACTCCAAGGTGCTGTCCAGCGAAGGGTTTTGTGCTGTGGAACCTTGTAACTTCTGAGTCTGTGAACAATCATGTTCACCCCATCGTGTTCCTCAATCCTGGGACCCTCGGAAGAATCAAAGGCGGCAGCAATGATATGGACCTCATGACCATTGCGCACCAAACCTCCGGCCAAACGCTCGGCAAATCGTGCAGCGCCATTGATGTCGGGAGCAAATGTGTCACAGGCCAAAACGACTTTAAGTGGTTTGGTCATTAAGTTCTTTCACCTACCAGTTGGGGGTGGACTTTCGAAAGCATTAGGACTCCCGCCATCGCGATAGCACCGGCGACTATGAATCCACTGACTTGAGTGACATCTGCCTTAGAAGCCTCACCCAAGATAACGATACCGATTCCAACCGCAACAGCTGGGTCAACCACCGTTAGTCCAGCAATTACCAAATCGGGTGGGCCGGAAGCGTAGGCATTTTGGACAAACCAGCCGCCTAAGAAAATAGCTCCAAGCAATGCAGCTACCGCCAAAAGAGTCAATAAGTTGTAGTCGCCTTGGTATATACGTTGAATAACAACCTTGGCAAGCGATGCAGTGAAACCGTAGAGGATGCCAGCGCCAAGGATGTAGGCCAAAGGTCCAACATTGCCCTTGGACCATGAAAAAGATAGGCCAAAGACTGCCAGCAACAGGATCATAATCCCAACGACCTGCAGAAGTTTCTGATCGCTCATTTCTGTTGTGACTGCGCTCGTAGCGGCTAGCGATACGAATGACGCAACTCCTAGCAGGATGATTGAGATTGCGGCTATGGTTTTGCCATTTAGCTTTACCTTATGGATGCGAGCATTCATTACAGATGTCAGAATCAGCGCCAACGCGCCGATGGGCTGAACGACAATGAGTGGCGCCAGAGCCAAGGCTCCAAGTTGAAAGACAGCCGCCAAAAGCAAGAACGAAGTGCCAGTGAGCCAGCGCGGACGACGAATTAAATCGAGAATCTGACGAAAGCGAAGGGCTGATATCTTCCTGGTCTTGGGAACGTAATGCTTTCTAACGGCGTCATTTTGAAATTGAGCCCCGATAGATAAACAGAGGGCTCCCAGAACTGCCAGCAGTATTGCAATTGCCCGCACAATTTCGGGTGATAGCAATCAAACTCTCCTAGAGGAAATCAGCGGTCTCAGCCTAGACCAACGACCAAGAAACAAAGGTAAATTTGAGCTGTGACCATCCTGCCAATTCTCATCACAGGCGAGCCCGTATTACACAGAAAAGCCGAGCCCGTGGCCGAAATAACCCCGGAAATAACGGCCCTGATTGAAGACATGTTCGAGACCATGGATGCTGCGCCTGGGGTCGGATTGGCTGCTCCGCAAATTGGTGTGGGTCTAAGAATATTTGTTTACGACTATGAATTCGATGAAACGCGACTTCGCGGTGTCGCTATTAATCCATCTCTGATTATTTCAGAAATTGAGAACATTGAGCCCGATCCAGAGACGGAATCAGAAGGTTGCCTATCAATTCCCACCGAGCGCTTTCCGCTCAAGCGCGCGCAAGAGGCAGTTTTGAAAGCATTGGATGAAAAAGGTAATGAGTACGAATTAAGCGTCCACGGCTGGATGGCAAGGATATTTCAACACGAGTTTGATCACCTAGATGGCATTCTTTATGCTGACCGACTTATCTCGCCTCATAGGGAAGAAGCACAGCAGGCGATTAAGGAGTATGGCTGGGGCGTGCCAGGAATTAGCTGGCAACCCGGCGAAGACGACTTAGAGCCCTAGCAGTCGAAGAACAGCGGCTACGGCAGCACCGGCAATCACAACAAGAATGTATGGGGCGCGCAGCCAAAGCAATACGGAAGCTACAACCAATGCTGGAAGTCGTGCATCAACCACGACCTGTCCCTGAATAGTAAAACCTTGCAGCATAACCATGGCCGCCAGCAGCGAGACTGTCACTCTCTCAGCAAAGTCCCTGAACTTTTCAGTGATGAATTTCTCTGGAATGAGATATCCCAAAAGCTTCCAGCTATACACGGCTAATGAGGCAATAATCACGGTCAGTATCACTTGCGACCACCCAACGGAATCAGTGCAACTGCAGCCGCCAGAAGTATAGGAACACCTGCTGGTAGAAATGGTGTGGTGGCAATGGCAACCGCTGCACCAAGCAAAGCGAGCTGCCAACTTTCTTTGAGTCTTGGCCATAGCAATCCCAAGAAGGCAGCGGCCGCGGCCGCATCCAAGCCCCACTGCTCAACTGAGCCCATTAGATTTCCAGCCAGTGCGCCAAGCAAGGTGGCAAGATTCCAGAAAACAAAAACCGCAACTCCGGTAAGCCAAAATCCAGCTTTTTGATTCTTCTTGTCCGATTGAGCTGCTGAAACGGCATTCGATTCATCGATTGTCAACTGAGCTGCTAATAATCTCAGCAGCCCCTTCGGTCCAACAACACTGGTTAGACGCAGGGCATAGAAAGAATTTCGTATTCCCATCAACCAGGCACTGGTTGCTGCGGTGATGGGAGAACCTCCAGCTGCCAAGACACCAACAAAGGCAAATTGCGATCCGCCAGAGAACATCAGCAAACTTAGAACCATTACTGAAAAGACGTCTAGGCCTGACGCCACGCCAATAGCTCCAAATGAGATTCCGTAGAGGCCGGTAGCGATTCCTACCGACAATGAGGTGGAGAGTAACTGTTTATTCATTTCCACCTTTAGAAAAGTGGCTCCCCGGCTTGGACTCGAACCAAGAACCCTCCGGTTAACAGCCGAATGCTCTGCCAATTGAGCTACCGAGGAATGGCCTTTCGGGCCTAGGCAAGGTTAGCAGATAACTGTCCTAGTTCATAAGAGAACGGCGTTCCGCCTCCAGCTCTACCAGTTGGCGCTGGATAGCTGTTTTTTGCTCCTCGCTAGCAGCCAGCTCCGCTCGACGCAAGGCTGAGAGTAAATCAGTCTTTTCCCGATCAAGAGCCTTGATCATGGCTGCGTTGACAATGCCTTGGCTGTATTTGGCCAAGTCAGCCTCGCTCTTCAGTGGCAATGGCGCAAGTGCAAGCTGCCGAACTACCCCTTGCAACTCCTCATCAACTGAGGTTGCTAACAAATTCGCAAAACTCGGCTCACTTAATCGTTCAGCGTTATCAAGAATTACATCAAGCAAAGCTTTGTAAATTGGGGTTGAAATACCCGCCGCTTGCATGCGGCGTAGTTGTGTGGCGCTAAACGCAGTGGGGTTTTGAACGAGAACCTGCATAATCTGAGTTTCCAGCTTGTCGGCAATCGGACTACTCGATGGAAGAGCATCGGAGGTTCTTAGCGACTCCACCCGAGCCCTGGTTGCTTGATTTTTGTTACCACCAACCATTGCAGCAACGTCTGTAACTTCCAATGAGACCCACTCAGCGAGCATCCTGGTATAGCCCGAGCGTAAAGCGGGATCCACAATCTCAGCAACGACGGGAGCAGCAGCCCTAGCAGCTGCAACGCGACTATCGATGTCTGAGAGGTTGAACTGGCTAAGCCTGTGCTGAATGACAAATTCAAAAAGTGGCTTCCTATTTTTGAGCATTTCTACAACAGCAGCGTCACCTTGTTGTTGACGTAAATCAGAAGGATCTAAACCAGCTGGGCCGCTGGCGACAAAAGTTAGAGCATTAAACTTGCTGGCATCGCCATAAACTCTGAGCGCCGCCTTTTCACCGGCAGCATCCGGGTCAAAAGTGAAAACGACAGAGGCAGGTTCGGTGGATTGCCCGAGCAGGCGATTTATTAGCTTGATGTGTTCTTCTCCGAAAGCAGTGCCACAGGTTGCAACCGCAGTTTTTTCTCCAGCAAGGTGACACGCCATCACATCGGTGTAACCTTCGACCACTACAACCTGCCGTTTACTGGCGATTTCACGTCTAGCAAGATCTAAGCCATATAAAACGGTTGACTTGTGGTAGACGGGAGTTTCAGGGGTGTTTAGATACTTGGGTCCTTGATCGTCCGCATAGAGCTTTCTTGCACCAAAGCCAACCACCTGGGAATTTGCATCTCGAATTGGCCAGAGTACTCTTCCGCGAAAACGGTCGTAGTAACCCTTTTCGCCCTTACTCAACAAGCCAGCCAAAGCTTGATCCTCGAGCTTAAAGCCCTTCTCGGTTAGGTGCTGTGAAAGATTCTGCCAACCTTTTGGGGCATAACCAACCTCAAATTCGGCGATGCTGTCAAGATTGAATCCTCTTGCCACCAGAAAATCTCTTGCCGCTTTTCCCTCTTCGCTTTGCAGCTGCAATTTGTAATATTCGCTAGCCGCTTTATTTATGCTCAGCAGCAAATTGCGGTTAGAAGTCTCGCGCTCCCCTTCTTCATAGGTGAGCTGATAGCCAGTTCGCTGTGCGAGCTTCTCGATTGCCTCACTGAAGCCGACTTTGTCTATTTCCTGCACAAACTTGAAAGCGTCGCCGCCAACTCCGCACCCAAAACAGTGATAGAAAGCAGGACTAGATCGAACATGAAAGCTGGGCGATTTTTCCCCGTGAAAAGGGCACAACCCCTTAAAGGATCCAGGGCCGGCTGGCTTGAGTGAGACGTAAGAGCCAATCAGTTCAACAATGTCAACTCGATCTTTGAGTTGATCAATGTCTGACTGCTTTACCCGCGGCATAGTGAAATCTTATGCTCGAAGCTCAGCGTGCAGAGCTATGGCAGCCGGGTCTGTAAGTGAGGCGACCGCATCTACTACCGCTCGTCTTTGTTCCTGCTCGGACTTGGCCGAGTCCCAGGCTGCCTTGCTGACCGGATCCAGGTGCTTGCCATTTGAGGCCAAGAGGCTGTCTGCAAGTTCAACCAGAAGCTGCCTCTGACTTTCGTAGTAAGGCTGACGCTCATCATTTGTCATTATCTGCGCAGCAACTACGCCCTTCAGGACCGCGATCTCACTTTTGACCTCTCTTGGCACAACCAATTCAGCTTGATAACGAGTGACATTGGCATGTCCTCCAGCAAGGACTGCCTCGATGGTTCTTTTCACAAATGAACCGATTAAATCGCTGGTTAGGTTTTTGAGAGTGGCCAAATCCTGTGGCGTCTGACTAAATTGCAACAACCAATTGGGGTTCGCACGCAGGTTTACTAATGCTCTTTCCAGTTCTGATTGGCTAAGCTCGCCAGCAGCCCACTTACCAATTTCTAGCAGCAATTTTGGCTGGGCTGATTGATCATTGAGGATCCTTGGGTCAATTAGCCCCTCAACAATTGCGTCCTCAAAATCATGAATGGAATAGGCAACATCATCTGCAAAATCCATGATCTGTGCCTCAACACATTTGCGACCCCTAGGTGCGCCGCTGCGCATCCACTCAAAAATCTCGAGGTCATCACTATAAACACCGAACTTAACCTGATTTCCAAAATTCTTTGCTTCCGCTAGCAGCCAAGGATATTTGGTTGCGGCATCCAACGACGCTCGAGTTAAGTTCAATCCTCGGGAAACGCCTGAGAAATCTAAGATTTTTGTTTCGAGTCGGCTCAGAATGCGGAATGTTTGCGCATTTCCCTCAAATCCGCCGATATCGGCTGCCCAGAGATTGAGTGCACTCTCTCCGTTATGGCCAAATGGAGGATGGCCAATATCGTGAGCCAGGCAAGCGGTGTCGACAAGATCTGGATTTGTTCCTAGCGCGGTGGCCAACTCTCTGCCAACTTGTGCAACTTCCAGCGAATGCGTAAGTCGAGTTCGAGCGAATGCTTTGGACCCCGGTGAGAGAACTTGTGTCTTTGCCGACAGTCTGCGAAACGATGATGAGTGAAGAATTCTCGCTCTATCTCGAGCGAATTCACCTCTGCCCGGGGTAGAGGACAGTGGTTGAGCAACAAACCTCTCTCGGTCGTAATCCGAATAACCTGCTTCTGTGAATTCAGCGCTCATACGCCACCAGATACAGATAGCTCGGCTAATTGCAATTGATTTCTGTGATCGTCACTCAAGTGTCTTGATTCCAACCACTTATCTGGAAGCGCACAACTTTTCGCACTACCAAGCCTTCCTCGAGGCCCCTCTGCCTCGTCCTTGGGATAAGGAAGGGTTCGATCTAGCGTTGAAAGAAGAGTATTGATCTCTGTCAAGGAATTAGCCAATGCTAGAGCAGCTCTAAATTCGCCGCCAACTGGGTAGCCCTTGAAGTACCAGGCAACGTGTTTTCGGATATCTCGGCAGGCTCTTCCTTCGTCTTCAAAAAACTCTGTCAACAATTCCGCATGTCGATAAAAGGCATCGGCGACTTCACCCAGATTTGGAGCACTAGTTTCGGTCGATTGCTCTTTTCCGGAAAGGAGATTCAAAATTGCTTGTTCAAGATCTGCGAACAGCCAAGGCCTTCCTAAACAACCTCTTCCAACCACCACACCATCGACGCCAGTCTGCTTCATCATCTCCACCGCGTCCCTTGCTGACCAAATGTCTCCATTGCCCAGCACTTGGGTGTCAGGAAGTGCTTCTCGGAGCTTGGTAATTGCCGACCAGTCAGCTTGTCCTGAGTAGTAATCCTCTGCCGTTCTAGCGTGAAGGGCCACGGCGGCAACGCCAGCATCCCGAGCAGCCTTGCCAGCTTCGAGATAGGTCAGGTGATCCTGGTCGATGCCCTTTCGCATCTTCACACTCACGGGCACTTCCCCTGCCGCTTCAACGGCAGCTTTAACTATCGAAGAAAACAGCTCAGACTTCCAAGGCAGGGCCGCTCCCCCACCTTTTCTGGTGACCTTAGGAACTGGACATCCAAAATTCAGATCTATGTGGTCTGCCCTGTCTTCATCGACCAACATTTTTACTGCATCGGAAATTGTCTTTGGCTCGACACCATATAGCTGAATTGAGCGAATCTCCTCCGAGGGGTGATGCTTGATAAGTCTCATCGACTCAGGTGTGCGTTCCACTAATGCTCTAGAGGTAATCATTTCTGAAATAAAAAGACCGCCCCCGTGTTCTCGGCAGAGTCGCCGAAAAGCAGTGTTTGTTATTCCAGCCATCGGGGCAAGCACAACTGGAACTTCAATCCTGTGCTTACCGTATTGAAGAGCCAACTAGCCCAACAGCCTTTCTGCCACGAATGACTTGACCTTATCTAACGCAATTCGCTCCTGCTGCATGGAATCACGGTGACGAATCGTGACCGATTGGTCGTTTAGGGTGTCAAAGTCAATCGTGATGCAGAACGGAGTTCCAATTTCATCTTGGCGCCGATAGCGTCGTCCAATTGCGCCAGAATCGTCGTAATCAATGTTCCAATTCTTGCGAAGATCTTTCGCAAGGTTGTTGGCAATTGGGTTTAGTTCATCGTTTCGGCTAAGCGGTAGGACAGCTGCTTTGACCGGCGCCAGTCTTGGATCCAGTCGCAGCACTGTTCTTGTGTCCATTCCACCCTTGGTATTGGGGGCTTGGTCCTCGTGATAAGAGTCAACCAAGAATGCCATAAGCGATCTAGTCAAACCTGCCGCCGGTTCAATTACGTATGGAGTCCAGCGCTTCTCTTCCACTGGATCGAAGTAGCTCAAATCGACACCACTGTGTTCTGAGTGCGTTTTTAGGTCAAAATCAGTTCTATTCGCAACGCCCTCGAGTTCACCAAACTCGCTTCCCTGGAAGCCAAATCGATATTCAATATCTACGGTTCGCTTTGAATAGTGAGAGAGCTTCTCCTTTGGGTGCTCAAATAGTCTCAAGTTGTCTGGATTAATTCCCAAATTCACATACCAGTTGTAGCGCTCTTGAATCCAATACTCATGCCACTGCTCATCTTCACCAGGCTTGACAAAGAACTCCATTTCCATTTGTTCAAACTCGCGAGTACGGAAAATGAAATTTCCTGGCGTGATTTCATTGCGAAAGCTCTTGCCCATTTGGCCAATTCCAAACGGCGGCTTCATGCGAGCTGCGTTTAGAACATTATTAAAATTCACGAAAATTCCCTGCGCCGTTTCAGGTCGCAAATAATGCAGGCCAGATTCATCCTCCACTGGACCTAGGGAGGTTTTTAGGAGACCATTGAAATTCTTGGGCTCGGTCCAAATGTCTTTGTTACCGCAATTTGGGCACGGAACTTCTGCCAGCGAACTCGGGGCTCTTCCCTTCTTTTCTTCAAATGCCTCTTCCAGATGATCTGCTCGAAAACGCTTATGGCAGCTGGTGCATTCAATAAGTGGGTCAACGAACGCTTCGACGTGACCAGATGCTTCCCAGACCCGTTTGGGCAAAATTATCGAACTGTCTAAACCGACCACATCATCACGGCCAGAAACCATCGACTGCCACCATTGACGCTTGATGTTCTCCTTGAGTTCAACTCCAAGTGGTCCATAATCCCAGGCAGACCTGGAACCGCCGTAGATTTCGCCGGCTTGAAAGACGAAGCCTCTCCGCTTGGCTAGCGAAATGACTGCATCGAGCTTTTGGGTAGACATAGACCAACCTCTGGCGTGGAAAACGCTAGTTTATCGGCCTATCTTCCGCTGCGCCGAAGCGTCGGTCCCGGACCTGCATTATTGAGATGGCCTCCCAGAGAGTCTCCCGCGTGAAATCTGGCCAGAGCTCGTCTAAAAACACCATTTCCGCATAACTGGACTCCCAAAGCAAGAAATTACTTAGCCGCATCTCTCCACTGGAGCGCAAGAACAAATCGACGTCCGGCATATTTGGAATGTAAAGCTCCTTGGCAAACTTAGCCTCGGTAACTTTTCCTGAAAACTGCCCCTGCGCTGCCTTGTCGACCAAACTTTGCGCCGCGTCTAAGATTTCTTGCCTTCCGCCATAATTCACCGCCATGTTAAGAACCAAGCCTTTGTTTTTGGCGGTTAGACGTTCAGCTTCCTTGAGCTCGGCTAGAACAGATGGCCAGAGCTTGCGCTCAGCGCCAGTCCAACGGATTCTGACTCCCCACTCCATGAGGAGGTCTCGCCTAGCTCGCAAAGTTTCGATGTTGTAGTTCATCAAAAACTTGACTTCCTCTGGCGAGCGTTTCCAGTTTTCGGTTGAGAACGCAAAGGCCGTTAAATTCTTGACACCGACTTCAATTGCTCCAGCAACCACTTCAAGTAGAGCTAGCTCACCAGCCTTGTGTCCCTCTGTCCTCTTTAGCCCTCTTTGGTTTGCCCAGCGACCATTTCCATCCATCACAACTGCGATGTGTTGGGGTACTTCTCTGAACTTCGGCGGTTTGCGTGCTGGGTCAAAGAGCTTCATGATCTCTCCACAAAGTTCATGGACTTGAGCCCCTTTTCTAGCTGCCATTGAGTGTAGCCAGCGATAGATCCGCTAACGCTCTTCCTAGTTTGTTCGGTTGATTTTCTAACCTCGTCCCAATTGCCTGCCAGCAAATTCTTCATGTGGCTGATACCCGCCTCCCCCAAGGAAATCGACCCTGGGATAGAACAGCTTGCACAGGTCACGGCTCCAGTCTGCACAGAAAAGACCGTTGGTTCTGCGCCGCAATTAATGCAGGCGGCTAATGAGGGCACCCAACCCGAAAGAGAAAGTGAGCGCAGTAAATATGAGTCAAGAATCTGATCGGGATCGATTTCGGCTTGAGCCAGGGATCGTAAAGCACCAACGACCAACAAATAGTGTTTCTCGCTCGAAACCTCGCGGGTGAGCCTTTCGGCCGCTTCAACTATTGCTGAAGCGATGGTGTAGCGCTGATAGTCCTCGATGATTTTTGTCGCATAGGACGCTAACTGCTCAACCTGCGTGACCGTGTCAAGATTTTTACCCTCATAGAGTTGCAGATCCACAATTGTGAAGGGTTCTAGTCGGCCACCAAAGCGGCTGGTTGTTTTTCTAATTCCCTTGGCTACCGCGCGAATCTGACCATGCTGACGAGTCAACAAAGTCAGGATGCGGTCAACTTCACCCAATTTGTGGGTGCGAAGAACAACCGCCTCATCTCGATAGTTGGGCACCAGATTAGTATCCCAGCGTTAGCTGGCGTTAGATGAAACGGCAAGCCGCAGGGCTCGATTGACGGCACTAATGATCGCCTTTAGTGAAGCCACAGCGATGTCGCCATCTATTCCAACCCCCCAAAGTGTCTTGCCGCCAACTTCGAGCTCAACATAAGAAGCCGCATTGGCATCGCTTCCGGTACTCATGGTGTGCTCAATGTAATCAAGTAAGCGGACTTTAACCCCTTGTTGACCGAGAACGTCTATAAACGCAGAGATAGGGCCATTGCCTTGACCGGTTGCGGTCAATTCACCAGTGCCGTCTCTGAGGACGATGTCGATTTTGACTATGCCATCCATTTCGCTCTCACTGCGAAGGCGCTTGAGCTCAAACCTGCCCCACTTCAGTTCATCGACAGTCGCTGGCAAATACTCGTCATGGAAAATTTCCCAAAGTTGTTCGGAGGATACTTCCCCACCCAAGGTGTCGGTGTGGGCCTGCACGACCTTAGAAAATTCAATTTGCAGTCTTCTGGGCAAATCGAGCTTGTGGTCGGCCTTCATTAGATACGCAACTCCACCCTTACCGGATTGAGAGTTAACCCGAATTACAGCCTCATAGCTTCTTCCGACGTCTTTTGGATCAATCGGAAGGTATGGAACGGCCCAGGTGAACTCCGCGACTGGCTTGCCTGCTGCCTTGGCATCTTTTTCTAAATGCTCAAAACCTTTCTTGATGGCATCTTGATGACTTCCAGAAAAGGCAGTGTAAACAAGATCTCCACCGTAAGGACTGCGTTCAGGAACCGGTAGCTGGTTGCAGAACTCAACGGTTCTTTTGATTTCATCAATGTTGCTGAAATCAATCATCGGATCAACGCCTTGACTAAAAAGATTAAGACCCAGCGTGATCAGATCGACATTGCCGGTGCGCTCACCGTTTCCGAACAGACACCCCTCGATTCGATCGGCACCAGCCATGTAGCCGAGTTCAGCGGCGGCGACAGCAGTACCTCTGTCATTGTGAGGATGCAAGGAAAGAATGATTGAATCTCTGGGCTGCAGTCTCCGAGACATCCATTCGATACTGTCTGCGTAGACATTTGGAGTAATCATTTCAACTGTAGCAGGCAGATTAATGATCATTTTTCGCTCAGGCGTGGGCTTTATGACTTCAATAACTGCATTACAGACTTCTAGCGCAAATTCAAGTTCAGTTCCGGTATAAGACTCGGGTGAGTACTCATAGAAAACATTCGTTCCAGGCAACTTTGCTTCCAGGGAGAGACAGAGCGAGGCTGCATCAGTTGCAATTTTCTTGATGCCCTCTTTGTCTTGGCCGAAAACAACTCTTCTTTGAAGAACTGAGGTTGAATTGTAGAAGTGCACAATTGCATTCTTTGCACCCTGTAGCGACTCGTAAGTTCTTTCAATCAGGTGATCTCTGGACTGGGTTAGTACCTGAATTGTTACGTCATCGGGGATGTGATGCTCCTCGATTAATAAGCGAACAAAGTCAAAATCAGTTTGCGATGCTGAGGGGAAGCCCACTTCGATTTCTTTATAACCCATGCGAACTAGCAGCTTGAACATCTCAAGCTTTCGTTCAGGACTCATTGGATCAATAAGCGCTTGGTTCCCATCGCGCAGATCCACGGCACACCAGCGAGGAGCCTGGGTGATTTTCTTGTCTGGCCAGGTTCGGTCCGCTAATTCAACTTTTATTTGTTCATGAAAGGGTATGTATCGGCCAAAAGGCATCTTTGAAGTTTGTTGGTTATTTTTCATTCTCTCTGCTCCTGAATATTTGGAATTGGCCGCAACTGGGCTCCGCGACGAGAATGGGCCGGAAGTTAGGCCTCGTCGCGGCCGCTAAGCAGGAGAGCGAAACGCATTAGCAAGAGATTAGCACTGACTTGCTAAGTTCGCTAGAAGCCCATACGTTCTAGCTTTTTGGGGTCTTGCTGCCAGTTGGCGGATACTTTTACCTGCAGCGACAAGAAGATTTTTTCACCAAGCTTTTCCTCGATTGACTTTCTTGCCTCAGTTCCAATCGTTTTTAGTAATGCACCACCTTTGCCAATAAGGATGCCTTTCTGGCTGTCACGCTCAACCCACATACTGGCAAAAATTTTCTTTTCTTCGTAATTAATCTCATCCACAGTCACTGCAAGGGAGTGCGGAAGCTCCTCTCTGAGTCTTTCCAGCGCAGCTTCCCGAATCAGCTCACAGATCCAGTCCTCAAAGCTTTCATCTGTGAGGGCATCGTCAGGATAGAGCTTTGGTCCCTCGGGAACATTGTCAATCAGCAGTTTCAGCAGGGTATCCAATTGGTTTCCCCGAAGAGCGGAGACCGGAACGATTTCATCCCAAGTCGCCAGTTGAGAAAGTTCTAGCAGGTGTTCAGCCATTTGCTTTTTGTCTGCGAGTTCTTCCTTGGTGACGATTGCGAACTTTTTTGGCTTGTTGAATTTCATAATTTCAGCAATGATCATTTGATCGCCTGGACCTAATTTCTCATTAGCTGGGGTGCAAAAGCAGATTACGTCGACCTCAGTCAGGGTTTCCTCTACAACGTTATTCAGCCGCTTTCCCAAAAGGGTTTTTGGCTTATGGAAGCCCGGGGTGTCAACAAAAATAATTTGACCGTCTACCTCAGTGCGGATTCCTCGGATAGCTTTTCTCGTCGTCTGAGGTCGCGAGGAGGTGATTGCAACCTTCGATCCAACCAGAGCATTAGTCAGCGTGGATTTACCGACATTAGGTCGCCCAACAAAAGCAACGAAGCCGCTTCTGAAATTAGTCATCGAGTTGCAGCTTTCTAACTTTAATGGACAGGATTCTTCCTCGACGAGCATCCACCCTTTCGGCAGTAAGTTCAAGCCCTAGAATTTGAACAACCTCTCCACCGGTGGGAAGGTGTCCAGTGGCCTTCGTTAATAGCCCACCGATAGTGTCAACGTCCTCATCGTCCAACACCATTTCGCAGTGCTCAGCTAGCTCATCCAGAGTGATTCTTGGACTTACTCGATAGAAATCATCACCCAATCGCTCAATGCCAGAGGATTCCCTGTCATATTCGTCAGTGATTTCACCAACTAGTTCTTCTATCAGGTCCTCAATAGTTACCAATCCAGCGACTCCGCCGTATTCATCGGCGATGATGGCCATCTGTGTTCTGCTCTCTTGCATCTCTTGCAGAAGTTCAGATACCAGTTTTGTCTCTGGGACAAAAAAGGCCTCTCTCGCAGCCTCGGCTGCTTTTCTAGATTGCAATAACATAGGATCTTGTTGAACAATTCGAGCAATGTCTTTCAGGTAAAGGACGCCCTTTATATCGTCAACGTCTTCACCAACAACTGGGAGTCTTGAATATCCGGAGGAAACAAAGAGCGAAAGCGCTCGTTCCAGATTCACATCGGCGTCGACCACTTCAATGTCAACTCGAGGGACCATAATTTCGCGCACTAGGGTCTCAGAAAATTCCTCAACCGAATCCAGCAGTTCTTGCTCGTATTCTTCAATTACCTCAGGCGCCCGCAGCCGCAGAGGCTCAGATAGCTTTGACCATTTTGAAATTGCCGCAGAAAGCCTTTTGGCGAGGGCCTTACCAATCGCTAACCGACCCAGATACCTCCCGAGTAACTGCTGAAAAAGCCAAACGGTGGGAAGCCCGAAAGCTACGAGCATCGTCCAAAGTGGCTCCGGGCCTGACAAAATCAAAACAACTGAACCCGTGATGAAAATCAAAGATCTGGCTATAGAAAGCGAGCCCGCTCTTAAGTCTTGTTGAATTTCGAGCTGGGTTTGCGCGATGGATAGAACAAGGGTAGAAAGCAATACCGATGCCAGGACAGATATCTCAAGCAGACCGGCCACTGTTGAAGCCTTCCAGTAATGCTTTCTGAAGCTTGAACATCTCTCGCTCTTCGTCAGGTTCCGCGTGGTCAAAGCCAAGCAAATGCAAAATTCCATGTGTAAGGAGTAGGTGAACTTCATCCATCACGCCGTGACCAGCCGCATCAGCTTGTAACTTTGCAACTTGTGGACAAATCACGACATCTCCCAAGACTCCCTCTGGCATTGGGCCATCCTCGGCTCCTGGTCTGAGTTCGTCCATCGGAAAACTTAAAACATCGGTTGGTCCAGGCTCGTCCATCCACTGGATATGTAGGTCAGTCATTGGCTTTTCGTTCACGAAAATAATGCCCAAGTCGACCGTCGGATGCAGTTTGAGTTGCTCAATGACATATTCAGCAACCTCCCGAACCGACTTTAAGTCAATATCAAGATCGCTTTCGTTATTGATTTCGATCGTCATTTCTGGCCGGCCTTTTCGTAGGCGTCAACGATACGAGTTACTAGCTCGTGACGAACGACATCCTTACTGGATAGCCTCGCAATGTGAAGGTCTTTGACATCCTTGAGTATTTTTGTAGCCACATCGAGTCCCGACTTACCAGTGGGCAAGTCCACTTGAGTAGCGTCGCCAGTGACGACCATTTTTGAACCGAATCCAAGCCTGGTTAAAAACATTTTCATTTGCTCAGCGGTGGTGTTTTGTGCTTCATCCAAAATTATGAAGCTGTCATTCAAGGTTCTTCCGCGCATGTAAGCAAGCGGGGCAACCTCTATCACTCCTGACTCCATCAACTTCGCAGTTGCCTCTGGTTCAAGCATTTCTTGTAGTGCGTCAAAAAGTGGTCGCAGATAAGGGTCAATTTTCTCGCTGAGGGTTCCGGGTAGAAAGCCGAGGCGCTCGCCAGCTTCCACTGCAGGTCTGGTCAGGATAATTCTTGAAACTTGCTTGTTGTAGAGGGCAGCAACTGCTTTAGCGACTGCCAGATAAGTTTTTCCAGTACCCGCAGGGCCAATTCCGAAAGTAATTGTGTGCTTATCGATTGCATCGAGGTAGGTCTTCTGCCCGACAGTTTTTGCCCGCACAACCTTATTGGGTGTCTTAATGGCACCCTCCGCCAAAATTCTCGCTGGGTCACTGCTGTCAGCCACAATCTTCGCGGTCTCCGAAACCATTCGATCGTCCAGACTTATTCCTTGCTTTATTAGTTCGGCCAGCTGAAGCAGGGTTTGCTTGATCTGATCAAGTTCAGACTTCTCTCCCTCCAGACTGAACTGGTGACCGCGATTATGGATCGAGGCGTTAGGGAACAGCTGTTCAAGTTTTCGAAGCAATCGATCTTGACTTCCCAGCAACTCAACGAGTGGCACTGGCGGAATCTCAAAACTGAGTTTGGGCACTAAACCGCCCGACCTGAAAGGATGTGAGCATGAGTGTGAAAAACAGTCTGGCCCTCTTTTTCACCAGAATTAAACTGCAGCCTAAATTGCCCATCGGTGAACTTTGCGGACACCTCTCTGATCAAAGAGAAAAGTCCAACTAGGTCTTTGTCTTCCGTGACCGATGAGATGGTAGCTGTGTGCTGCTTTGGGACGACCAGTATGTGGACCTTGGCAAGTGGATTGATATCTCTGAATGCAATTGCAGTCTCATTTTGAGCAAGAATTTCAGTGCCAAATTTCCCACCAACTATGTTGCAAAAAATACAGTCCACGAAACCTCCCCTTCAATCCTAGGCAATTACCAGATGCGAAGCTTAGTCAAAATTGCTGCTATGGCCGCCGGTCCAGCTGTCGACGTTCGCAAAATTGAAGAACCTAGCTTTCGAGGCTCAAAACCGCAGTTTTTAAGAAGTTCTAACTCGGCTTCAGGAATGCCCCCTTCGGGCCCGACAACAATCGTTAGATTCTGATAAGAGTCAGGTAGGTCAGCAATAGACCTTTTGGCCCGAGGGTCGAGAACCAAGCCAACGCCTTCGGGCTTCAAGGTCTTAGTAGATTCGACTTTTCGTACCACGGGTAGAAATGCTTGCTGGCTTTGCTTCATTGCGGAAATTGCAATCTCCTGCCAGCGCAGCCGCTGCTTTTCTTCTTTGCCAGCCCAATTCACAATTGATAACTCCGATTGCCATGGGGTAATTGATGCAACCCCAAGTTCGACACTGGCTTGAACAGCCTGCTCGTCACGGTCGCCCTTGGCAAGGGCCTGAACCAAATGAATCTGAGGAGAAGTTCTTTGGTACTGCTGAGTGGATAAAACGACGAGCTCTCCGGTCTTGGGTTCCAGAACCTGGCAAACAAACACCCTGCCATTGCCATCGGTTACCGAAACTTCTTCCTTCGTTCGAATTCTCAGGCTTTTAAAATGATCAAGTTCAGTCTTGGAAATAAAATTCGAGGAATTAGTGAATTGCGGATCATAAAACCAATGCACTAGAACCGACCTCTGGACCGTCTGGTGGCCAGCCTTGGCTTTTCCTCGGACACCATCTCCCGCAGCTTTTTGAAGAGTTCTTTTTGCTTGGAGTCAAGCCGTTGTGGCGTTAGCACTCGCAACTGAATTCGAAGATCGCCGCGACCTTTACCTCGCAAGCGATGAGAGCCCAACCCCTTCAGTGTGATCAAATCACCATGTTGAGCACCTGATTCAATCTTCACTTTGGTGGGGCCATCCAAAGTCTCAATTTCAATCTCTGTGCCAAGCGCAGCGTCACTAATTGGCACCTCTAATACGGCAACCAGGTCATCCGCTTCTCGACCAAAAATTGGATGAGGTTGTACTGAAATCTCCAGGTAGATGTCGCCAGCTTTACCCCCAGCGAAACCCACCTCACCCTGACCAGGTAGATGAAGTCGAAGACCGTCACTGACTCCTGCAGGAATTTCGAGTTCTAACTCACGTTTCGCTCGAATCCGCCCTTGACCCCGACAGTCAGGACAAGGATTGGGAACTGTTTGACCACTGCCACGGCAAACACTGCATGTTGTTGTGGTAACCATTACGCCCATGAAAGATTGAACCTGACGCTGAATTTGGCCGCTACCGCGACAGACATCACAAGTCTTTATTGAAGTCCCAGCCTTGACTCCGGAATTTGAGCAGGTCTCGCAACCGATTGCAGTGTCAATAATCAAGAGCTTGGTCGCCCCAAAGACGGCCTCAGCCAGTTCTAATTGAACATGCAGTAACGCATCTTCCCCGCGTTGAGAGCGAGATTTTGGTCCTCGCTGAGATGAACCAAAGAAACTCTCAAAGATGTCTCCGAATCCAAATCCATTTCCACCCTGGTCATACTCTGCACGCGACTGCGGATCGGACAACACTTCGTAGGCATGCGTTACCAGCTTGAATCTCTCCTGGGCCTCTGGCGAAGGGTTAACGTCGGGATGCAACTCTCTCGCTAGCTTGCGATAAGCCTTCTTGATTTGATCTTGAGTAGCATTTCTCTCTACTCCTAGAACTTCATAGTGGTCGCTCAAGAATTACTCTCCAGCATTTTTGTTAGATATCTAGCTACTGCCCGCACGGATGAGATGTTTGCCGAGTAGTCCATCCGGGTGGGTCCCAATACGCCCAGCTTGGCAACTTCCGTACCACGTGATTCGTAACCGGTGGCGACTAGGGATGCTTTCGACAGTCCCTCGACTCCCAGCTCTGAGCCGATTCTTAGTCCAACACCATGCTGATCAGCTCGAAGTTCATCAAGTAGCTTCAGGACAACCACCTGCTCTTCAATCGCCTCTAGGACACGCGAGAGTTCACCCGAGAATTCCTCATCTCGCTTGGCCAAGTTAGCAGCACCACTGACAACCAATTTTTCTTGTCGATTGGCTTGCACAAGGGATAACAGCGCCTCAATAACTCTCTCGACAAAGACTCTTCGCTGCGGAGAGAACTCCCCCGCCAACTTACTTAGCTTGGCCTGAACAGAAGAGAGTTGGCTCCCCGCCAACATTCCGTTTAGGCGACCCCGAAGTTCTTGGATCAACTCCTCATCGATGGCTGTTTCACTCTCAACTTGCAGCTGCTGGATTCGCCCGGAATCTGCTATCAGCATAAGCAGGGAGCGGTTTTCAGTCAGGGGTATGAGTTCGATGTGCCGAACAGATGACTTTCCCAGTGACGGATACTGGACTACCGCTAAAGCATTAGTAAGTTGTGCAAGAGCTCTGGCGGTTCGCTCCACCACGTCATCTAGGTCATTCGCATCACTGAGAAAACTTTCGATGGCAGCTCGCTCGGCATTTGAAAGCGGCTTGACCTCACTTAGTCGGTCGACAAACAGACGGTAACCCTTTTCAGTTGGGATTCGACCCGAGGAGGTATGTGGAGCAGTAATTAGCTGCTCTTCTTCGAGCAGAGCCATGTCGTTCCTGATGGTTGCGGCTGAAACGCCCAACGGGTGACGATCAAGCAAGGCTTTTGAGCCGACAGGCTGGTTCGAAGAAATAAAATCTTGAACTATTGCTCGAAGCACCTCAAGGGAACGCTCTGGAATCATTGGCACTCACCTACCTAGAGTGCCAAGTCTAGACAATCTGCTGCCCTATTGCAGAAAATCCACGACTAGGCGGTCTACCAAGAGCCGTCCAGCATCGGTGGGGACGATTCGATCGTCAATCAAAGTTAGGGTTCCAAGGGCTAACTGTTTAGCAATTTTTTCTGGGTCAATACCCAATTCCCTTGGCAGCTCCCTCGAAACTCCAAATTTGGTTCGCAATCCAAGCATTAGCTCTTCCTCAAGCTGTTGCCTTTTGGATAATTGCTCAATCCCGGCGGCCGGGGAACCCTCTTGAAGTGATTGCTGATAGCGAGCAGGATGCTTTTGGTTCCAAAATCTATTTCCGTCAATGTGCGAGTGAGCGCCGGGCCCAAATCCCCACCAGTTCTTGGATTGCCAGTAGGCGAGGTTGTGCTTTGCCACTTGCCCAAAGTTTGAGATCTCATACCAATCTAGGCCGGCATTACCAAACTGCTGTGCAGCCCAGCTGTACTTATCCGCGTTCAAATCTTCATCCACTGCTGCTAATTCACCACGGCTAATTTTTTTGGCGAGCTTTGTGCCCTCCTCAACAATCAACGAGTACGCAGAGACGTGATCCGTTTCTAATTCGAGCGCTCTATCTACTGTCTGTTTCCAAGAATCTAGGGTTTCACCTGGTGCCCCAAAGATTAGGTCTACGGAAGTGACGAAACCGAGAGCACTGGCAGCACTAACGGCCCTCTGAATCAGTGCAGCATTGTGCTGTCGATCCAGCACATCAAGAACCGCTTGGTCGTAGCTCTGGACCCCAATTGAAATGCGATTGACACCCGCTTCTCGCAAACCCTCTAATAGTTCCTTTGTCGTTGATTCAGGGTTTGCCTCCAGTGTCACTTCGCAATCAGGTGATAATCCAAAATCCTGGCCCAATTGCTCCAAAATTAGGCTAATTTGCCCGGGAGAAAAAAGTGAGGGTGTCCCACCGCCAAAAAAGATTGATGCTAGAGCTGGCTGAGGCAAATCGGATTTAGCTAAAACCTGTTTAGCAAATTTGATTTCATCAACGAGTGCATGGTGAAAATCCGCCATGGCAACCCCTGGCATCTCTTGCTGTGTATAGGTATTGAAATCGCAATAGCCGCAACGCACGGTGCAGAAGGGAATGTGGACGTAGGCGTGAAACGTATCGCTCGGAGGCTTTTGGGGCCGAAGCAAATTTGTCTGCGGCCATTTATCTGCAATTGGTAAAGCTCCCGGCACTTACTTCTTGCCGGCCTTTTCCTCAGTGCTTAAGGCAGCAATGAAGGCTTCCTGAGGCACTTCCACCCGTCCCACCATCTTCATTCGCTTCTTACCTTCTTTTTGCTTTTCCAGTAGCTTGCGCTTGCGAGTGATGTCGCCGCCATAGCACTTAGCCAAAACGTCTTTTCTGATGGCTCGAATAGTCTCACGAGCAATTACACGAGATCCAATTGCAGCCTGAATAGGCACCTCAAATTGCTGCCGCGGAATCAATTCGCGAAGTTTTGTGGCGATTCGAACACCGTGAGCGTATGCCTTGTCTTTGTGAACAATTGCCGAAAAAGCATCCACCCGCTCGCCCTGCAGCAGCAGGTCCACCCGCACCAGGTCCGCAGCCGCGAACCCGTCATCCTCATAATCCAACGAGGCATAACCTTGGGTCTTGCTCTTGAGCTGGTCAAAGAAATCAAAAACGATTTCCGCTAGAGGAAGCCGATAGCGCAACTGGACTCTGTCCTCCCCAAGATATTGCATGTCAATCATGGTGCCCCGCTTGGTTTGACACAGCTCCATGATCGTTCCAACGTAATCCTTGGGGGTCAGCAAGGTGGCTTTCACCATCGGTTCCTGAACTTCCTTCACCTTGCCATCTGGATACTCAGACGGGTTGGTAACTACCAGTTGGGAGCCGTCTTCCTTAGTTACGTGATAAACCACGGAGGGGCTAGTTGCAATCAGGCTGAGATTAAACTCGCGCTCCAGTCTCTCAGTAATTATTTCGAGGTGCAGCAGTCCGAGAAAGCCACAGCGGAAACCAAAACCCAGCGCCGCAGATGTTTCCGGCTCATAAACCAAAGACGCATCGGAAAGTCGCAGTTTGTCTAGCGCCTCACGCAAGTTCGGATAATCACTGCCATCGATTGGATAAATCCCGGAGAAAACCATTGGCTTTGGTTCGGAGTATCCCCTTAGAGCTGTTTTGGCTGGCAAGCGCTTAGAGGTTACGGTGTCGCCAACCTTAGATTGTCTAACATCTTTTACGCCTGTAATCAAATAACCAACTTCACCAACGGCCAGTCCCTTGCTGGGTTTTGGTTCGGGTGAAATAACGCCAATTTCCAGAAGCTCATGAACGGCTTTCGTGGACATCATTTGAATCTCTTCGCGTGGATTCAGTTTGCCGTCAACCATTCGAACATAAGTGACAACGCCTCGGTAGGAGTCATACACCGAATCAAAGATCATTGCCCGAGCAGGTGCATTGGCATCTCCCTGCGGGGCAGGAACTTTCTTTACTATTAAATCCATCAATTCCCGCACGCCTTGACCAGTCTTACCGGAAACTCGAAGGCAATCCTCTGGAGAACCACCAATCAAACTGGCAAGTTCCTCGGCATACTTTTCTGGTTGTGCCGCGGGCAAATCAATCTTGTTTAGAACTGGAATGATTTCTAAGTCATTTTCAAGCGCCAAGTAAAGATTGGCCAGGGTTTGAGCTTCAATCCCCTGCGCAGCATCGACGAGAAGCACTGCTCCCTCACACGCAGCTAAGGACCTTGACACTTCGTAGGTGAAGTCAACGTGGCCAGGAGTATCAATCATATTTAGGGCATAGGGCGTGCCATCCACCTGCCAGGGCAAGCGCACCGCCTGCGACTTAATGGTGATTCCACGTTCGCGCTCAATATCCATTCGATCCAAGTACTGCTCGCGCATTTCCCGATCACTAACGATTCCAGTTAGCTGGAGCATCCGATCGGCCAGAGTCGACTTACCATGGTCGATGTGGGCGATGATGCAGAAATTGCGAATCTGCCCAGGCGGGGTCAGAGCCGGTTCTAACTGCTTAGCGGGTGTGGACAAGCTACCTCGGGGCTTTATGGATCGGTCAATTCTCTCAGATGGTTGCTGCTCTTGGCGCCCCCTGCTAGAGTTTTAGCTTGTTTCGGGGTTTCCCCAAAATCTTCATAAGAAAGTAAGAAATGGCAAACATTAAGTCCCAGATCAAGCG